>Ga0181529_10000739_pt1 | contig 46535 bp, 34 predicted proteins | sample PEATcosm2014_Bin_36_FD_119763 | JGI IMG/M metagenome (GOLD analysis project Ga0181529, IMG submission 119763) | Peatland microbial communities from MTU Mesocosm Facility, Houghton, MI, USA - PEATcosm2014_Bin10_30_metaG | ecosystem: Environmental > Terrestrial > Soil > Wetlands > Peat | place...
ATTTGAGAGCCAGCCCGCCCAGCATGCAGGCCTCGCTCGATCCGATGGTGGACGTTCCCAGGGTGGCTTCGGGTTTGGGCGAGTGCCACAGTTCGGCCAGCATGTGGACGCAGCGCATCTCCAACTCGGCGGTCTGCGGATACTCGTCCTTGTCGATCATGTTCTTGTCGAACGTCTCCGACATGAGCTTCTGCGCTTCCGGCTCCATCCACGTCCCGCAGAAGGTGGCCAGGTTGAAGCGCGAACTGCCGTCCATGATCAGTTCGTCGTGGATGAGGTGGTACGCCGTGCTGGGCGGCATTTCCTCCTCGGGAACGGCGTGGCGCGGCGAGGGTCCGAGCAGCCACTGGCGCGCATACATGGGCCGCATGACGCGCATCATCTCGTGCTTGGGGTGGGGTTTTTCGTCCATATCGGTTACCGTGGGGGCAGCGTCTTTTGCAGCCAGGCGATCATCTCCGGCTTCCAGTGTTGCATTTCCGGCGCGCGCCAGCCGCCCATGCCGTGGGCTTCGGGCGCCAGCCGGTAGTCGATGCTGAACCAGGCGAATTCGGCATTGTCAAGCGGCTCGAAAACCGGCCGCACGTTGGTGCTGCGGCTGCCTTCCGGGAACGTGGAGATCGAGCCGCAGCGGCTGGCTGCCGGGATGGCCGGATTCCACGTCCTTCTGGTCCACCGGCGCCGCGGCCGGCGCCAGAGCGGCGGCCGCGCCAAGAAGGAACATGCGCATGGAAGGTGATTGTATCGCAGCGGGACCGCAGGCACATTCCCGCTTGGAACCGCGAGCGGCAGCGAGCGGCCCGACGAAGGGTCATAGTCTCATGCGTAGCGCCAATCGGGCCGCTCCCTGGCGGTCGCGGTTCCAAAGCGCCGACGCCACCTTGTATAATGAAATCACGCGTCCTCAGGTGACTACCCATGCTACCCAGAGTTCTGCGTGTCTTCGCATTCTTCCTGCTCCTCCTGCCCGCGGCATTTTGCGCCGAACAGGACGCCTTGTCCATCGACGCCAATATCCAGGCGCGCCACATGCCCTATGGCGGAATCATGGACCCCATCCTCTCGCTGCCCGATCTCTCGCAGATCGTGGACTATACGCGCTGCGGCGATTCCGCCATCTGGACCGGCCATTACCTGGCCGCCGAGGCGTACCGCTATAAAGTCACAGGGTCCGCCGATGCGTTCACCAATATCAACAACGCCATCAGCGCCATCAACAATCTGATCAACGTAACGGGCGGCAATATCCTGTCGCGCTGCGCGCTGCCGGCGAATTCGCCGTATGCCGCCAGCATCTCGAGCCAGGAGGCGGCCAATGGAATCCACAACGGCCAGATCTTCGGCGCCAACTGGATCTGGGTGGGCAACACCTCGCGCGACCAATATGCCGGCGTCTTCTTCGGCTTGACCGTCACCTACGACATGGTCAGCGATGAGGGCGTGCGCGGCTGGTGCTCGTTCCTCATCACGCGCCTCTTGCAGAACCTGCTCGACAACCTCTGGAATATCGTCATGCCCGACGGCTCAATCAGCTCAACCTTCCTGGTCCGGCCGGACCAGCAACTGGCGTTTCTGCTGATGGGCAACCACGTCAACGGAGGCGCTTTCGGCAAGAAATATTCGGCGTTGTCCAATGCCATCTCCCCCACCGTGCCCATTCCGGTGGGCGTCGACTGCACCGATCAGACCGGCTCCTACTTCAAGTTCAATCTGGACTATCTGACGTTCTACGCGCTGTCGCGGATGGGCAGCGGCTACTCCTCGTTCTGGTACGGACTCGCTTATGACGAGCTGCGCAGCACCACCGCCTGGCACCAGAACGCGCATTTCAACATGATCGACCGCGCCATCAGCGGTGCCAATTCCTCGCGCGACGCCGAAACCCGCTCGTTGCTGGAGGGCTGGCTGTCGCGGCCCTCGACGGACGTCTATCGCGATTTTACCGGCCAGTTCACGGCGTGCAGCAGCGGCGAAGCCTGCCAGCCCCTGCCGGTCGAGGACCGCGCCACCACCGATTTCCTGTGGCAGCGCGACCCGTTCCAACTGGCCGGAGGCGGCTACGGCGATATCGAAACCGCGGGCATCGATTACCTGCTGCCCTATTGGATGGGCCGCTACTACGGGGTGATCACCGACTGAGATCGATTGCGGAATGCTATGAAGTCTGCTAGCCCTAGCTGTGTGAACAGCGCGAAGACGACGGTGGCAATCTTGTGCCTGATGGCGGCGCCCGCCATGGGCCAACTCAAGATCATCAAACCCGGAGACGTCTGGCGGGACACCGCTGGCCAGCGCATCCAGGCGCATGGCGGAGGCATTCTCCATCTGCGCGATACCTACTACTGGTTCGGCGAAGACCGCGCGGAAGCGCTCGACCACAGCAAACGCTATGTGAGCTGCTATTCTTCCAAGAACCTGGTGGACTGGACCTTCCGCAACGACGTCCTGAAACTCGCCGACCCGGAGAATTTCGGCCCCACCTGGGTGCTGGAACGGCCCAAGGTCTTCTACAACAAGACCGCCCGCAAATTTGTCATGTACATGCACATCGACGGGCCGGCGCCGGGGGAAACCGGGGGCTATAAACTGGCGCGCGTCGGCGTGGCCACATCCGACAAGGTGGATGGGGATTACCAATATCTGCGCAGCTTCCGTCCGCTCGACCACGAGAGCCGCGACATCGGCCAGTTCGTGGACGACGACGGCACGCCGTACCTGATTTTCGAGGACCGCCCCTACGGCTTCCGCATCGCCACGCTATCCGCCGATTATCTGTCGGTGGAGAAGGAGGTGTGCCTGATTCCGCTGCATCTGGAAGGCGGAGCCATCGTGCATTATCAAGGCCTCTACTATGCCATCGGCTCCGCCTTGACCGGCTGGAGCCCCAACCCCAACAAGTACGCCACCGCGAAGTCGCTGGCCGGACCGTGGTCGGAGTTTCAGGACATCGCGCCGCCGAGCACCAATACCTACGGGTCGCAATCCACCATGATGGTGAAAGTCACCGGCAAGAAGGCCACCACCGTCATTTTCATGGGCGACATCTGGAAGCCGCGCTCGCTCTGGGATTCGCGCTACCTGTGGATGCCGCTCGAGATCGGCAACGGCAAACTGGCGCTCCCCGCGCCGAAATCCTGGACCCTGGACCTCAAAACCGGCCGCGCCAATATTCTGCTGAAGTAACTGCTGGAGTGCGTCCGGCGGCCCATTTCCGCGGGTACGCAGTTTGCAACCGCGACCGGCAAGGGAGCGGCCCGAGCGACAGATGAGACAACCCCTGGTTCTCGATTCTTCCTAAGCCTGAGCGTGTAGCTCTTCGTCGCGCCGCTCCGGCGCCACCCGCGCGAACCTTCCCAACAGGCAAGGAAACCGAGCAGTTGTAATACAACGCCGGGGATAATACTACTTCGCCATTCCGTTCAGCAGAGTTTGCACGCGCTCCACGCTATTGGCGAACGCCGGGCCGCTCTGACGGTAAATCGCCAGGGACTGTTGCAGCACGGGAAAGGCCGCGGCATCCTGCTGTTCTCCGTGCAGCGCCGCGCCGAGATGGAAGAGCGATTCGGCCCTGCGAGTATCCATCTTGGGCAGCCCTTCGGCGTCCACAATTTGCAGCGCCTCGCGCGCGTAAGCTTCGGCTTTGGCGAAGATGCCGGCCTTGCAATAGATGCGCGAGGCGGCCACCACCGGCGTCCACAGATTGGCATTGAGCGGTTGATAGGCCTTGCGGACAATCGGCATGGCGGCGTCCAACTGGCGCAGGGCTTCGCCGGTATTACCCGATTCCGCCAGGCCGCGCGCCCACATGGCGCGGCTGGAGGCGGTATACACGCTATCTTCTCCCAAGTGACGGACCATGTTTTCGTAGCGCTGGCGCGCATATTCCGTGGCGCCCGCCATATCCTTCTGCCGCGAGTGCAGGATCGCCAGTTCATACAGCGGCCCGATTTCCCAACTGCCTCCGGGATCCTCGGTCCGTCCGATCGCCAGTGCTTCCTGCGTCATGCGCTCGGCTTCCTCGATCTTCCCTTGAGTTCCCAGCATTCCGGCCAGGTGGCTCATGGCGACCGCCATCTCGGTGCGGGGAATCGCCGGATCGCGGCGCGCCCGATCGATGGCCTCGTGAAACAGCGCCAGCGATTCCGGAATCCGCCGGTTCAGATACACGGTGAGAAGAGTGGCCAGTTGAGACTCAATGGAGAAAGCCAGCAGAGGCGGCGCGTTCTTGCCCATGCGGCGAACCCGCGTGAGCGCATCGTCCAGGCAGGCGACTCCCTCTTCCAGCCGGCCGCTTTCCACCAGGTTGGCCGACAGCCAGAGCAGCGTCGACGCGATCTCTTTGTCGTCTCCCCGCGCACGGAACGTGGCCAGCGCGCTGTCCAACTGGGCTTTGCCGCGGTCCAGGCGATGGATGGCGGTATAACTGGCGCCCAGGCTGCGCTGCAGCACGGCGCGGGTGAGCGGATCGTCTTTCCAGCGCGTCGACAGCAGCGGTTCGGAAGCTTCCAGCATCTCCGCCACCGTCAACCGTTCGGGATCGAAGCGGAAGCCGCTTCCAGAGGAGAGCATATCGGTGAGAAACTGGTTGACCTTCTCGGCTTTGGAAGCTTCCTCGCGCGCCACCCGCGCTTCGTGCAGGGACACGATGGCCGCGGCGGAAATCGCCGTCACGAAGACGGCCGCCACGGTAATCGGGAGCCACCGGCGCCGCAGGAATTTGCCGGTGCGGTAGAGAGCGGTCTGCGGGCGCGCCTGTACCGGCTGGCCCTCCAGATATGCCTCGATGTCGTCGGAGAACTGGCGCACGGTGCCGTAGCGGCGCGCGGGGGAGCTCTCCAGGGCTTTCAGTACAATCGCCGAAAGATCGCCGCGGAGCAGCCGGCCCAGGGTGTCGGGGGACAAGGAACGGCTTTCGGCGGCTTGCGGGGTGATCGCCGTAGCGGGTGGTTTGGCGGCCGGGTTGGAGAAAGCGCGATTCAGTTCGCCGGCCACCGATTCCGCTTTGCCGAAGGGCCATGCGCCGGTCAACAGCTCGTAGAGAATCACGCCCAGCGAGAAGATGTCGCTGGCGGTGGTGGCGCGCTCGCCGCGCAGTTCCTCCGGGCTGGCGTAGCGGGGAGTGAAGGGACGCGCGCGGGTCTGCGTGAGGTCGGAATCCTCGGCCATCAGCGACGCCGTGCCGAAATCCAGCAGCTTGGCGATTCCCGGCTGTCCGCTGGCCGAGCCGGTGACCAGGATGTTGGCCGGCTTCAGATCGCGATGCAGCACCAGGCTGCGATGGGCATAATCCACCGCCTCCAGAACCTGCTGGAAGAGGCGTAGGCGCTCGGCGATGCCGAGCTTGCGCTCGTCGCATTCGCGGTCGAGCGTGCGGCCTTCCACGTATTCCATCACCAGGTAAGGATCGCCCGATGCCGCCACTCCTCCGTCGAGCAGCCGCGTGATGTTGGGATGGTTCAGAGACGCCAGCAACTGCCGCTCGGTCTGGAACCGCTTGACCATTCCGGCCCCCGCCAGGTGGCCGGCGATCACCTTCAGGGCCACTAGCTGGTCGAATTGGCCGTCCACGCGCTTCGCCAGGTAGACCGCGCCCATTCCGCCCTGTCCCAGCAGGCCGGAGGTCAGGTAGGGGCCGAAGCGGGCCGGCGCCGGCTCCTCTTCGGGAGCGTCGGCATCGGACGGTTCGCGGGTGCGCGGCCCGGTGCTGAGCTCTTCGTGTTTGCGCAGCGCGGCCAGAAGGGAAGCGACTTCCTCGCGCGTGGCCGCGTCGTAGGCGGACTGCGCCGCCAGCCAGGCGGTGCGCTGATGGGCGGGACGATCCAGCGCCGCGTGGTACAACTCCTCAACCCGGTCCCAATTGGTATTGCCGGTCTCCATGATCTCCCCCGGAGACTAGCCCGCCGCGGGCGGTGCGTCCGGCCGCAGCTCGCGGCAGAGCCAGGCGCGCGCCAGGTTGAGGTCGCGATCCACGGTGGCTTTGGAGAGGCCGAGGATCTCGATGGTCTCTTCCTTGGTGCAGCCCAGGTAGAGGCGCAATTCCAGGACGCGGGCCTTGCGGGCATCGAGCGACTCCAGCTTGGAGAGCGCCATATCCAGGTCGGCGATGTCGCTGTCGCGGCCGCCCAGCCAGGGGATATCGTCGGAGAGCGGGATCTGTAGATCGAGCTTGCGCTTGTCGCGCAGCCGTGAGCGGGCGTGGTCGGTGAGGATCCAGCGCATGGCCCGCGCGCAGAAGCGGTAGAAGTGATTGCGGTCGTGCCAGGTATGCGGACCGGCGGCCAGCCGCAGATATAACTCGTTGACCAGGGCGGTGGGCTGCAGCGTATGGCCCGGCCGTTCGCGGCGCATGCAGGCGCCGGCCAGGTTGCGCAGCCGCTCGTAGGTGAGCTGCAGCAGCTGTTCGGGAATCCCTTCGCGGTCCGATCCCCAGGCCCGCAACAACCGGGTGATATCGCCTGCTGGCTCCTGATTTCCCATGCGTCGAGTCGCCGCGGTTCCCACATTATACAGCGGGAGGGGCCAGGCAGGCGCCGAACCGGTTGGTTGAAGGATCATTCACTACGGTAAGCGACGGCGGCATGGAAAACGCCTCATCGGCGGCGCGGCGGCGGAGGGTATACTGGGTAAGCACTCCGGAGGAAAATTCCCATGACCTATTACGGATCTAAAGAACTTGCGGCCGCGTTTCGCACGGTACGCAAGAACACGATTACCATTGCACAGGAGATTCCCGAAGAGCAATATGGCTTTGCGGCCGCTCCCGGCAGCCGCACCGTTGCCCAGACCCTGGTGCATATCGCGGTAGCCCCGCGCTTCCCGCAGCAGGTCCACTTTGTGGAGCGCCGCTCGACCATGGAAGGCTTCGATTTCTTCGGGCTGATGGGCCTCATGAAGGCGGAGGAAGAGACGCCGCGCGGCAAGCAGGCGATCATCGACCTGCTGCAGGTGGAAGGAGATCGCTTTGCGAGCTTGCTGGAGTCCGCCAGCGAAGAGTTCCTGGCCGAAAGCGTATCGTTCCCCGCGGCAATGCAGGCTCCGCCGAAGTCGCGGTTCGAGATGTTGATGGGTCCGAAAGAACACGAAATGCACCACCGCGCCCAGTTAATGGTGGTGGAGCGGATGCTCGGTATCACGCCGCATTTGACCCGTCAGATGCAGGAGCGCATCGCCGGCATGCAAGCCGCGCGCGGCGCCGGCGCGTAGGGTTGGACATGTGGGGCAGAGTGTCACTCTGCGGCGTGCTTGAGCCCGCCTGGCAGGCAGCGTGCGAATGGCGGGTCGAACCCACCGCGGGTTGAAACCTGTCCCACCAGGCAACAAAACCGCTACGAACGTAGCGGGTTTCGTTTCGTAACCCGTTGACTTTTCTACCTGCCCGGATCCAAAAGCCGCTACGTTTGTAGCGGTTTCCGCCGGCTAGCCGCGACGCAGGAACGACAGCCATCCGCGTTTGGCGGGCGGCTGCGGCGGACGCACCAGGGCGGCATCGCGGCCTTCCACCACGATCGCCGGATTGGCGGCGAACAGCAGATCGGCGGCGTCTTCACCCATCTTGCGGCGCACCAGTTCGCGGGCCAGGTCGAGGCGCGGCGGCCGGTACTGCGGATCGTGCGCATCGCTGGCCACAAAATGAACCAGACCGCGCGACAGCATCTCCCATGCGGCGTTCATCGCCTTCCCACCGAACCCTCCTTCGAGAGACTGCGCGGTAATCTGCACCAGCACGCCGCGCTCGCACCACTTCTCCAGGCGATCGACCTTCTGCGACAGCGTCTGGTTCCGCTCGGCATGCGCCACGATGGGGTCCATCCCCGCATCCGCCAGGCGCGCCAGCACGTCCTCGGTGCCGGGCGGGATCTGTCCGCCGAACTCCAGCAGCAGGAAATTCCGGCCATTCACGGTGTATTTGCGCGGATGCGCCAGAGCGTCCTCAATGGCGTCGTAGCTGACGTGCAGTTCGCAACCGCGGTGGATGCGCGGCTGTCCCTGCACCGCTAGATTCAGATCGGCGATCTGCCGGTCAATCTCTTCCTGGTCGGGCATCGACTCGGCATTCGCATGCGGGGTGCCGACAATGTCCGTGGTGCCGCTCTCGCGCGCCACGCGCAGCATCGACAAGGTGGTCTCGCGCGTATCCGCGCCGTCGTCCACGCCCCAAAAGATATGGCTATGAATGTCGACCAAATTCTAAAGTAGCACTCAACTGCCGTGTATGCCGGGGCGCCGCGCCCGAACCCGTCTCCCCAGGGCCGTGATGCGGGACATCATCTCGCCCCGCGCCTCGCCGAAACCCGTCACCTGGGGATTGCCGCGCTTCAGATACTCCAGTACCACCGCCTCGGCCGCGGCGAACTCCGCGGCGGCTTCGGGAATCTCGCTGGCGATCTCGAGCGGCACCGTCGTGGCGCCATGGGCATCGGCATGGATCAGGTCGCCCGGATGAATGGTCAGGCCGCCGACGCGCACCGCGCCGTGCAAGTCGACGATGTGCGAGTAGCCGTGCGAGCAGATCACGCCGTTGCTGAGCGCCGGAAAGCCGATGCGCCGCACCTGGTCCAGATCGCGCGCCGCCCCGCTGGTGATGATGCCCGCCGCGCCGAAGGCCTGGTAGGTGGTGCACATGATCTCGCCGAAGGTGGCCGCCATCGGGGGATCGTCCAGATCCTGGAACACCACGATGGGCGTCCCCGGCAATTCCGCGAAGCGCGCCACCTGCTGGTCGAGCGATCCGTAGACGTCGCCCTCGCGGCGCGGCGTGGCGCAGCGCATGGTGGCCGTGGAGGCGTACCCCACCATGGGCGGCATTTCGGGAAAGCAGGCGCGGAGTCTTCCGTCCGTATACCCCTGGTCGCGGGGGCGCACGTCGAAGAGCTCGATGGTGTTGCAGATGGTCGGCGTATCGTATTGCGCCAGCAGCTTCAGGTCGAGTCTCATAGACCGCTCATTGTTGCATAAAGCGTTCCACCGCTTCCTGGCACCGCCGGATGGTCTTCGGCCGTCCGTCCATGTGCGGTTCGAGCGACACCGGCCCGGCGTATCCGATGCCGCGCAGGGCTGCAAAGTGGCGGCGGAAGTCGATCATTCCCTCGCCCGCCGGCGCCCACTCGGGATTTCCGGCGCCGCGCGTCAGCGGCCGCAGATCCTTAATATGGACATTCGCGATGTAGGGCGCGGCAGCGGCAAACCCGTCGAAGGGATCGCGGTTCAGCAGCCACGCATCGTTGCCGGGGTCGTAGTTGATGGCCAGCCCGGCCGCGCCGGCGCGCGCGATCAGACCGGCGGCCGCTTGCGCCGTCTCGGCCCAGCAGATCGGCTCGGGCTCGATCATGAGGATGAGCCCGTCGCGAGAGGCCTGCCTGCCGGCCTCCGCCAGCCACTCCGCCACCTGCGCGGGCGGATCCGCGCCCGCCGTCGCCGCGGCGTTGGCTTCCGTGGCGCCCGGTTTGTGGAAACCAAACACGATCAACCCCGGCAGGCGCCAGCGATGCGCTAGTTCCGCGGCTCGCGGGTAGACTTCGTCCATTTCGCGCCGGAACGCCGCGGCGTCCTCGGTGTATTTGAACAAGCCGGGCGAAATGGCGGTCACCACCGACGTGGTTTCGCGCATTGTGTCTTCCACTTCGCACAGGTCGGCGGGGTCGCAGAGCGGCACGCGGCCCGAGGGCAGGAAGCGGATTTCGTACCGCCGCAGTCCCAATTCGCTGCCAATGGCTACTGCCTGGCGGGGGTTGCGATCGATCTCGTCGGCGACAATTCCCAGATTCATGCGGATCTCCGAGTTTCACCCTAATGGTCGCAGGAATTTTGCCGATTAGAGGGATTGGAGGGATCATGCAGGAAACTGCCCGTCCTCAGGCGCCGTGGGCGCTTCGACTGGTACCGCCGTTCCCGGCGATTGCGCACCGGGTCCTAGGTCTCGTCAGCCAGGATGATGTCAGCATTCGCGAGGTCTATGACCTGGTCAAGATGGACCCGTCGTTTTCGGCGGAATTGTTGCGGTTCGCCAATTCCGCGCTCTTCGGCGCACGCCGTGAAGTGAAGAGCCTGCCGCAGGCGATCGGCGTGGTGGGGCTGGATCGCGTGAAGACCATGGCAACGTTCGTGGCCCTCAACCGCATGATCCGCTCGTCGGTGCGGATTGGCGCGCTGCGCAAGATCTGGATCCACAGCCTGGTGACTGCCATCGTCGCCGAAGAAGCTGCGCGCCTCAACCAGGTGGCCCGCGATGCCGCCTATACCTGCGGATTGCTGCACAATCTGGGAACGTTGGGAATGATGTGCGCCTACCCGGGCGAGTACTCGCGCATGCTCGAAGTTTCCAACGATTTCGGCTTCGACCTGCTGCGCACCGAGCGCGATCTCTTTGAAATCGATCACTGCGCCGCCGGAGCCTACCTGGCGCAGGATTGGGATTTCCCCGACGAACTTGCCGCGGCCATCGCCACCCATCACGACGCGCCCGTGAAAGGCGAAGCCACGCTCGAGAACCTCATCAAAGTGAGCTGGCGTCTGGCGGACATTCTGGGGTTTGCGGCCTTCTCTCCGGAGAAGGAGTGGGCATACGAAGAACTGATCGGCTTTCTGCCCAACACCTCTGGCTGGCTGGGTGAAGCCGAAAGGGCACGGAGCGAACTGGAAACGCGGCTCGCCGCCGCACCCATTTAGCGCGCAATCGAACGGGAATCGCCAGGCCGGGCGGAAAAATCCGCATCGGGCGCAACACTCGCGTCCCCGTCGCGGTGTTTGACTGATCGAACTGATGGCGCGGAGGGAAGACCGCACCGTCGGAATCGGTCAGCACCGGCACGAGGACGTAACCGCTGCCGGACCTCGCCGTAATTTATCCAAAAACACGGAGGTAATTCCCATGTTGCAACCGATACGCTTGACGTGTGTTCTGGCGCTGTCTGTAGTGGCATTGGCAGCCCAGACAGTTCCCGCTCCTTCATTTATCGTGACCAGCGGCATGGTCGGTCTGGCCCAGGGCCAGACCGCGCGCTTAAACCTGCTGAACGGCGTTCAGCCGCCGGCCGTCGGGACCATCTGTACGGCCGCGGTCACCTACCTGGATGGCGACGGCACCGTACTGAAGACCGCTTCGGTCACTGTCACGCCCGGCAAGAGCCAGGCGGTCGATCTGCATGATACCGACATCGCCCTGACAGCCGGCGAACGGCGCGAGATCCGCACCGTGATTTCGGTGCCGGCCATTCCGCCGCCATCGACCAGCGGAAGCACCGCAACCACTACCGCGACGCCGGCCTGCAAACTCATGCCGACGCTCGAGATCTTCGATAGCCTGACCGGGCGGACGGAAGCCATCGTCGGTCATGTGGAGACCGTTGAGTGACCGCCGCGCGGGGATTCACAATAGGATAGAACCGTCCGATAAGTCTAGTAGCGACCGTCTGGAGCGGTCGCTACTATGGCAGGAGATATCAAGCGGACGCTCGATTCCATCATTGAGCAGCGGGCGCGCGGGAGCGCGACGATCGCGCTCTCGACGAAGACGAAACTGATTCTGAAGGGTCTCAATCCCGATCGTTTCACCCTCACCTCGCCGGACGATCCGGCGATTCTTTCGAAAGTCCGCGCGGCAGCGGCCGAGTTGGGTGTAGCCTTGCATGCCGGGAGCGTGTCCAATGTCCATTAGAACTGGGTATTCCACCAGACCGTTGCCCGAAGCGGTGACGGAGCTGAAACGGCAAGCTGGCGCCGATCAACCGCGAGTGGTGATGTTCTTCGGCTCCGCCAGCTACGAAGCGGGCACGCTGAGCCGCGAGATGCAGCGGGCGTTTCCCGACGCCGTGGTGGTGGGCTGTTCGACGGCCGGGGAGATTTCGGGCGGCAAAATGCTGACCGGGTCGGTAGCGGCGCTGTTCCTGTCAGAAGACATCGTGGCGGATGCGGCGTCGGTGGTGGTGGAGCATCTCCACTCGGATGCTTCGGTTGGGGCGGCGCTGCGCATGCTGGAGGATCGCCTGGGCTCCCCGGTGGCATCCTGGGACTTGGCGACGACGGTCGGACTGGTGCTGGTGGACGGGCTGAGCGGGGCCGAAGAACGGCTGATGGAGAAACTGGGAGACGCCACCGATCTGGTGTTCGTGGGCGGCAGCGCGGGCGACGATCTGCAATTCCGGCGGACCTACGTGCTGCAGCAGGGACAGTGCTATAGCGACGCGGCGGTGCTGCTGGTGCTGCGCCTGAAGCACGGCTTCGATATCGTCAAAACCCAGAGCTTTGTGCCGGCGGGTAAGACCCTGGTGGCCACCAAGGTGGATGAAGCGGCGCGCACGGTGATCGAATTCAACGGCCAACCGGCCCTGGATGCATATGCCGAAGCGCTGGGCGTCACGCCCGGTCTGGCGCCCTCGCTGTTCCTGCAGAATCCGCTGGGCCTGATGATCGAGGGCGAACCCTTCGTGCGCAGTCCGCAGCGCGTGGACGGCAGCCGCATTGTCTTCTACTGCCAGATCAAGGAAGACACCGAGCTCGAGTTGTTGCGCGGAACCGACATTGTCTCCGATACGCGGATGGCGGTGGAAGCCTGCAAAGCCGCGGCCGGCGGGATTCGCGGTCTCATCGACTTCCAGTGCATTCTGCGCACCCTGCAGCTTCGCCAGGAGAACCGCTGCGACGAATACGGCGGCATCTTCCAGGGCATTCCGGCGGTGGGTTTCAGTACCTACGGCGAGGCCTACCTGGGCCACATGAACCAGACCTCCACGATGCTGCTGTTCCGCTGACCGGCCGGCCAGCCCCCTGCGCTAGCATGAAATTGGGGGAGGCTCATATGCCATTGGAGGCCGTAGGAATCGGCTGGTACCGCCGCAAAGATTATCCGCGCTTGATGGAGATGTTCACCGACTCATGGGAGCTCCCCGATACGTTTGACGCGTGGGTGGAGAGCGCTCAGAAAGGCTACGACCAATTGAAGTCCTCAGGCCTTCCTGTGGAACGGGTATACATCGATCCGGATACCTTTGCGCAATGGTGCCAGGCGCGCGGGTTGAAGATGAACACGCACGCGCGAACAACCTACGTCGCGGCGGCCGCGCAGAATAAGCATCAAGCCATCGATATCTCGGGCGGCCGCAAGCCGGCCACCCGCTGAACCGGAACGTACCCCGGCCGCGCAGTACAATGCTCGTGTGCGATTCTCATCCATGATCACGGCAGTGGACGCGCACGCCTGCGGCGAGCCGGGGCGCGTCATCACCGGAGGGGTGCTGGATGTCCCCGGCAGCACCATGTTCGCCAAGAAGACCTGGCTGGAGACCCACGCCGACCACATCCGCAAACGCATGCTGCGCGAACCGCGCGGTTATCCGGCGGCCAATTGCAACCTGATTCTGCCGCCGTGCCATCCCGCGGCCGACGCCGGGTTCGTCATCATGGAACAGGTGGAATATCCGCCCATGTCGGGCACCAACACCATTTGCGTGGTGACGGTGCTCATCGAGACCGGCATGGTGACGGTAACCGAACCGGTCACGCATCTGAAGCTGGACACCCCGGCGGGCTTGATCGGCGTGGACGCGCAGGTTTGCAACGGCAAAGTGAAAGAAGTCACTTTCCGCAACGTGCCGGCATTCGCCACCCACCTGGATGCGCCGGTGGAAGTGCGCGGCCTGGGAACGGTGACGGTGGACGTGGCCTACGGCGGAATGTTCTACGTGATCGCGGACGCCGCGCCGCTGGGCTTCCGCCTGACGCCGGATGAAGCCCGCGATATTGTGCGCACGGCGGAGATGATCAAGGCGGCGGCGCGCGAGCAACTGCCGGTGGCGCATCCGGAAAACCCGGAGATCGCGGGCATCAGCATTGCCCAACTCTCGGGCCCGCCCGCGAGCGAGGGCGCGCACCGCAAGAATACCGTGGTGGTATCCACTGGGACGCTGGACTGGGACCGGCCGTCGTCGTGGACCGGCGCGCTGGACCGCTCGCCCTGCGGCACCGGAACGTGCGCCAAGATGGCGGCGCTGCACGCCAAGGGACAGCTCGCGCTGGAGCAGGATTTCGTGCACGAAGGAATCCTGGGCACCACCTTCACCGGACGCCTCATCGAAGAGACGCGCGTGGGGCCGTACCGCGCGGTCGTGCCCACGCTCTCCGGAAGGGCGTGGATCACGGGGTTCGCGCAGTACGTAGTAGACCCGGAAGATCCGTTTCCGGAGGGATTCACGGTGGGCGATATCTGGGGCTGAGGCTCCTTGTTACACTGGTATTTCCCATGCAAATTGAAAAAGTGTACGAGCCTCAGCGGTTCGAGCCGCATTGGGCTCAGTGGTGGATCGATTCCGGGCTATTTCGCGCTTCCGGCAAGGCACCCGGCAAGGTATTTTCGCTGGTGATTCCGCCGCCGAACGTGACCGGGTCGCTGCACATCGGACACATGCTGGAGCACACCGAAATCGACGTCACGGTGCGCTGGCACCGCATGTGCGGCGACAACACGCTGTGGCTGCCGGGCAGCGACCATGCCGGCATCGCCACGCAGATGGTGGTGGAACGCAAACTGGCCGAAGAGGGATTGAACCGGCGCGACATGGGCCGCGAAGCCTTTGAAGCGCGCGTTTGGGAATGGAAGGCGCAGTACGGCGACACCATCAAGCGGCAGATGATCCGCCTGGGCGCCAGTTGCGACTGGTCGCGCGAGCGCTTCACGCTGGACCCGGGCTTGAGCCGCGCCGTCCGCGAAGTCTTCGTGCGCCTTTACCAGAAGGGCCTGATCTATCGTGGCGAGTACATGGTGAACTGGTGCCCGCGCTGCCAGACGGCCATCTCCGATCTGGAAGTGGCGCACGTCGATGTGCAGGGCCACCTGTGGCAGATCCGCTATCCCGTGAACGGCATGCCGGGCGTGTTCGTCACGGTGGCCACCACGCGGCCGGAAACCATGCTGGGCGACACCGCCGTCGCGGTGAATGCCAAGGACGCGCGGTATCTCGACCTGCACGGCAGGACGGTGCAGCTTCCGCTGATGAATCGCGAGATCCCGGTGATTGTCGACGATCTGGCGGATCCGGCGTTCGGCACCGGCGTGGTGAAGGTGACGCCGGCGCACGATCTCAACGATTTTGAAGCCGGGCGGCGGCACAATTTGCCGAAGATCCAGGTGATCGACGAAAACGGTCGCATGACCGTGGCGGCGGGCGAATACGCGGGGCTCGACCGCTTCGAAGCGCGCAAGCGGGTGGTGGCGGCGCTCGAAGCCTCGGGCAACCTGGTGAAGGTGGAAGACTATCCGCTGAGCCTGGGCAAGTGCGACCGCTGCAAGACGCCGGTGGAACCGCTGGTGTCCACGCAATGGTTCGTGAAGACCAAGCCGCTGGCGGAGAAAGCCATCGAAGCGGTGGAAACCGGGCGCATCGAGTTCATCCCGGCCAACTGGAGCAAGACGTATTTCGAGTGGATGTACAACATCCGCGACTGGTGCATCTCGCGGCAGTTGTGGTGGGGCCACCGCATTCCGGCATGGCACTGCCGGGAATGCCATGAGATCGTAGTAGCGCTGGAGACTCCGGCAGTGTGTCCGCGGTGCGGATCGGCCGAGCTGGTGCAGGATACCGACGTGCTCGACACGTGGTTCAGCTCCGGATTATGGCCGTTTTCCACGCTCGGCTGGCCCGACCCGACGGAAGATCTGGCGACGTATTATCCGACGTCGCTGCTCATCACCGGCTTCGACATCCTGTTCTTCTGGGTGGCGCGCATGGCCATGCTGGGCATCGAATTCATGGGCGACGTGCCGTTCCGCCAGGTGTATATACACGGCCTGGTGCGCGATGCCGAGCGCCAGAAGATGTCGAAGACTAAGGGCAACACCATCGATCCGCTGCTGGTGACGGAGAAGTACGGCACTGACGCCGTGCGCATGGCGCTGCTGCAAGGCGCGGCGCCGGGCACCGACATCGTGCTCACCGAAGAGCGCATGGAGAGCTCGCGCTCCTTCGCCAACAAGATCTGGAACGCCGCGCGGTTTCTGTTCCTGAACATGGAACGGTCGGGCGTGGAACCGTGGGTGCCCGAGAGCCTGGGAGAGTTTCAACCGCAGGCCGAACCCGGCACGCTGGAAGCGTCGATTGAGGACCGCTGGATTTTCAGCCGGCTGAACAGTTGCGCGGAGCAGGTGAACCGCGCGATTGAGCTGTATCGCTACCACGAAGCCGCGCAGGTGCTCTGGCATTTCTTCTGGCACGAATTCTGCGACTGGTACGTGGAGCTGAAGAAACTCACCTTCGTCGAAAATTCCGGGCTGACACCGGGATGGCGCAACACGCTGGCGGCCTTTGAGACGGCGCTGCGGCTACTGCATCCCGCCATGCCGTTCCTTACGGAGGAACTCTGGCAGCGGCTGGCGGCGGGAGCCGAGGGACGGCCGCTGTCCATCGCCGTGGCCGGCTACCCGCAATATCGGAAAGAGGCCACCGACTTCGCGGCGGAGCGCGAAATCGGCATCGTGCAGGAGATCGTCACCATGGTGCGCACCCTGCGCGCCGAAGCCAAGCTCGATCCGAAATCGCAGCTCGCCGGCGCCTTCTATTCGCGCAGCGCCGCGCTGGAGGTGGCCGAGCGCCACGCCGCGGCCATCCAGGCGCTGGCCAACGTCAAGCTGGAATTCTCGGCCGACGCGCCGCCGAAAGCCGCGGTTATGCGGTCGAACCCCGAGTTCGACGTGGTGCTGCACGTGCCGGAAGGGCAGCAGGAAGCGCGCCGCAAGCGCAACGAAAAGGAACGCGAGCAGCTCATCAAGAACATCGCCAACCTGGAACGCCAACTGGGCGACGAGGCGTTTCTGGGCCGCGCGCCGGGGCACGTGGTGGAAGGCATGCGCAAGAAGCTGGCCGATTACAAAGAGCAGCTGCGCAAGCTTGACGAATCGTTATGATCGACGAGACGGTGCGGCGGGCGCTCGAAGAAGATATAGGAACGGGCGACGTCACCAGCCGCGCCTGCGTTCCCGAAGAGCGACGGGCGAGCGGACGGTTTCTGGCTCGCGAGCCGCTGGTGGTGGCTGGGCTCGATTTGCTGCCGGTCATCTACCGCGAGCGCGGCGGCGTGGACGAATTGGTGCTGCTGAAGCGCAATGGCGACCGGTGCGGCGCGGGCGACGTGCTGGCCACGGTGCGCGGGCGGGCGCGCACGCTGCTCGAATGCGAGCGGGTGGCGCTGAATTTTCTGCAGCGGTTGAGCGGCGTGGCCACCGCGGCCCGCGGCTTCGCCGACGCGGTGGCGGGAACCGGCTGCCGCGTGCTCGATACGCGCAAAACCACGCCGGGGTTGCGCCTGCTGGAAAAACAGGCTGCCGCGGCTGGGGGCGTGACCAACCATCGCATGGGGCTGTTTGACGCCGTCCTGATCAAGAACAATCACATTGCGGCGGCGGGCGGTGTGCGGCAGGCGCTGGAGAACGCGCGCCGCGCGAACCTCCCCGTGGAGATCGAGGTGCGCACGCGCCAGGAACTGCGCGAGGCGCTGGATGCCGGGGCGAAGCATCTGCTGCTGGACAATCTCACCCCGGATGAGGCGCGGGACTGGATCCGCGAGATCGGCGGCCGCGCGCGGGTGGAATTGTCGGGCGGCATCACATTGGCCAACGTACGGGCCTATGCGGAAGCCGGCGCGGATTTCGTCTCGGCGGGCGCCATTACGCATTCGGCGCGCGCCGTGGACATCAGTTTCCGCCTGGAGTTGGAAAGTGCTTCCGTCCGCCAACCCGTCGATGTGGAGCGGTTGCGCGCGGAATTCCCCGAGCGCACCATCGTTCACTTCGCGACGCTCGATTCCACCATGCACGCCGCGGCAGGGCTGGAAGCTGGCGCCGTGGTGGTGGCCGATGAGCAGACCGCCGGGCAGGGACGCCATGGCCATACCTGGCACTCGGAAGCGGGCACGGGAATTTATTGCTCCATCGTGCTGCAACCGGCGCCGCTGCTCACGCTGGCGCTGGGGCTGGCGACGGCCGACGCCATCGCGCAATCCACAGGCGTGGTTTGCGATCTGCGCTGGCCAAACGACGTGATGGTGGGGCCGAAGAAAGTCGCCGGGATCCTGGTGCAACTGGTGGACGGCGCGGCGATTGCGGGGATCGGCATCAACGGAAACCAGATGTCGTTTCCCGCCGAATTGTCGGGCGAAGCGACGTCGCTGCGCCTGGCGGGCGGCCGCGAAATTTCGGCGACGGAGGTGCTGATCGCGCTGCTGCATGCCGTGGACGTATTCACGGCCGAGCCGCCGGAGGCGATTCTGCGCCTGTTCACGCACGCTTCGAGCTACGCGGCGGGCCGGCGAGTCACGGTGGCGCTGCCCGATGGAACGATTCAGGGCACCACCGCGGGTTTGAATCCCGACGGTTTTCTGGTGGTGCGCAAAGACGACGGAACCGATACCCTGGTGTTGGCGGGAGGCGTACGTGCTGCTGGCTCTTGACGCAGGCAACAGTAATATCACGATCGGCGCATTCGAAGGGCGCCAACTGACGTGCCAGTGGCGTCTGCGCACGGTTCACGAGCAGACCGCCGACGAGTGGGGCATTCTGCTGCGCAATCTCTTCGTCCCGGCCGGCCTGGATATCGCGACCGTGGACGGCATCATCGTCTCGAGCGTAGTGCCGCCCATCGATTCCACGCTGGCCGCCATGACGCAGCGATACTTTCATACCGCGGCCGTGTTCGTGGGGCCGGAGACCAATCTCGGTCTGACCATCCGCTACGACAATCCGTACGAAGTGGGCGCCGACCGGCTGGTGAACGGCGTGGCCGGGTTCTATAAGTACGGCGGCCCGTGCGTGGTGGTGGACATGGGCACCACCATCAACTTCGACGTCATCTCGAAGGACGCGGAATATCTGGGCGGCGCCATCGCGGTGGGCATCGGCATCGCGGTGGACGCGCTGTTCAGCAAGACGGCGCGACTGCCGCTGGTGGATTTCCGCCCGCCGAAATCGGTGGTGGGGACGAATACGGTGTCCAGCATCCGCTCGGGACTGTACTTTGGAGCGATCGGCATGATCGACGGCATCCTGGAGCGGATGATCGAAGTGATGGGGCCGGAGACCGTCACAGTGGCGACGGGCGGGCAGGCGGGCATGATCGTCTCCGGGTCGCGATACCTGAAGACCGTGGATGAGCACCTGACGCTGGAAGGCCTGCAAATGATATGGGAACGGAACCACCCGATCTAGTCCACAACTATTTCAACTACTTCACGGAAATCGAGGAGCACTTCCAGCGGGCGCGGGGCACCAGCCTGTTTCTGCTGTCGCCGCTCGATTGGGCGCTGGTGGAAAGTTGGAAGAACGGGCAGGTGCCGCTCGAGGCGGTGCTGCGCGGCATCGACGCGGCCTTCGAGAAATGGCGCTCGCGCAAGGTGAAGACGCAGATGGTGAACTCGCTGGCCTTTTGCGCGCAGGCCGTGCTCACCGAAGCGCAGATCATGGCCGGCACGGCGCCGGCGCGGCCCAAGAAGGAGACGGCGCCGCCGTTCGCGCTGGAAGAACTGCGGGCGTACCTGGAGCGCAATGCCGCGTCGCTGCCGGCGGGATACGACGACACCGCGGCGACGCTGCGCCAACTGGCCGCCGCGGCCGAGCGGAACTTCGCCGACCTGGAATCGCTGGAGCAGCGGCTGACAGTGCTGGAAGAAACGATGCTGGCGCGCGCGCGGACGCGGCAGACCGAGGAGCAGGCGCTCGCCGCGCGGCAGGAACTGGATCGCCAGTTGCGTCCGTACCGCGGGAAGATGACGGCGGATCAATTGTCGATGCTGGAGAAGCAGTATCTGGAGCGGAGCCTGCTGGAGAAGGCGGGATTGCCGCGACTGAGTTTGTTCTATATGCGGTGAGGGCGACTAATGGGGTAGGTCGAGCACGGTCAACTCCACCCGGGTGGTGTCGCCTTCGCGCAATTTCACTTCCCGGATGAGCTCCTTGTGCCGATCGAGAAAATCCTTCTCCAGGTACGGCACCGAGTACGGCGGCGTTTGTTTCCGAGGCATGGCAAAGACCAGGTAGTCGCCTGGTGAAATCCGGTACCAGTACGAGCCGGCGGGCCCATCTACATGCGTCCCCGCATCCAGGAGGTACGAGTCATCTTCCAGTCTGGCGCCAATTCGGTGTAGGAGAACTATCCTGTCGAACACGCCTTCTTTGTGCGTCACGGATATCCCAAGAGTGCCCGCGGATTGTGAGATCACGACGTCGAGCGGCTCCAACGGACCGCCCTCCGCGCCAACGTGTATGTCCTCGAACAGTGCATCGTGGTCTCCCTGTCTTGCCGACGCGACGTGCCATGGCCGCGGCAGTTCGAAGTGCCACCGGTACAAGGCCAGCTTGTCGAGACTTACCTGGAAGAGACCGTCATCAGAGATCGGGACCTGTATATAGTGGTCGCTACCAATTGACATGTGCCGGCTTTCTCCTGGCTTCGCGGGCGGTACTGGCGATCCGTCGTCCGTGCGGACCCGACCCCGCAAAATCGGGTCCGGCGTGAGCAAGAGCGCAACGTTGGTGACTTCCCCGGACCGAACCTCAGCCTCGTCGGCCGCCGTCAAACGCTCGCCAGGCGACTCGATTGAGCCGCTGATCCGATACTTGCCGGGCGCCAGGCCCGCCAGCCGGAAAGTTGAGGTCGCCCGATCAAAATACACCGCCTCAAGCCACGGAGCGCTCGTGGAAAACTCCGGATCGCGGCACAGGCATATCCATACGTTCGATACCCGAAGGTCGCCGGTGGGTAGCGGGCCTGTAACAGAAACCGTACCACCGGGAACGGGCGTTAGCCGTAGAGTGAAATCGCGGGACTGGCCCGGGTGCAGTTCGACCCATTCAGCAGCTCTCCAATCGGAGACACCCGGGAAGCAAATCATTGGATATGCCGGTCGTTGTTCGGCCCCCGGGTGCGAGTATTCCGCGCAGATTCTGTATTTGTCCTCATCGTGCCGGAACATGGCGGGCTCTTGTGGGACTTCGAACCGGAAATGTCCCTGGCCGTCGGTGAACACGTTTTGCGAGAACGGCGGCAATGGCCCCGCCACGTCCCACGCACTCCTTCCGAGAAACACCCGTGCCCTCTCAATCGGCGATCCCTTCTCGTCCAGAACCGTTCCCGAAATCGATACCCCCGGAATCAGGCGGATGATCCAGGGAGCTTCTTCCTCGCTGCTATTAAGGTGATAGCTATGGTCGTTGGACAGTCGGCGACCGTCGATATTCACCGCGCATACGTCCTCCGGAACGCCCACAAAGGTGAAGTTGCCTTGCCCGTCGGCGTCGGCGTCGTACGATCGGCCGGAATCTAGCTTGCTGGAACACTGCATGTGCAGGTGCAAGTTAGGAATCGGCTGGTTAGTCACCGAGTCAATTACCCGGCCGCTCGCATTGAGACGAGTCACGTCTGGAGTTTCGTCCTGCGCCGCCAGCGCCGATACCGAGAGTGCGATCGCGAGCCAACGTACCGCTGAGGCCCACGATGGGATCCGGCTCATTACCTACAAGGATAGCCCAAGAATAGGATTCCGGCCGAGTTGGGGGCTGCGCTGCCGCGGTTGAGCTTGCTCTATATGGGGCGAGGGGCGCGGCGGCATCGGCGATAATGAACTCAGGGACGCCATGGCGAGCTTGAGCGCCGCCTGGGCACCAGCGAACAATCCCTGCTGGCGCCTATCCGTCCTTGCATGCCGAAGATCTGGTGAACGCTTGGGCTTATGCGCGCTCGCATGCCGCGGAAATCGAGTCTCAGATTCGCGAGAACGAGACTGCATAAACCGGCTCTCCTCATTTTGACCCGCTTGGCAAGAGTCTTGCCACGGGCATCGGGTAACTTCCGCATTTTCAGCGGCAAATTCTCCGCTTTGGCAAGACCGTTGCCACGGACCCGCGGCGGCGCTCCCAAACCGAATTGCGGGTTCGGATACCGTTCGAATCCAAGCCGGGGCGCGAACTCAAGTTTCCGCACCCCCGCGCTCCGATGTGTGGCTCTTTGTCAGGGAATCGAGGAGAGCCTCGGGGGCGCGGAAGGAGGTCCGGCGCAGGCGGTTCGCTGCCTCGGCGAAGTTGAGGAGACCTCGTTGCGCGGCGGCGTCGAGAACACCAAGCGTGCCGGTTACAAGGAGCCCCAGGCCACGCGCCACTGCGACGCCCCTGCGATCGTCCATGAGCAGCAAGTCGCCTCCCAGCGAAACAGCCAGGGCTATCGCGGCGGTCTCACCTGCATCGAGGCCTTCTACGGAGACACGCTCCGCTTCTTCAGGCGCTTCGACTATGTCCAGCCAAGACGGAGGATTGGCGATCCACTTCCGGACCGAAGATGGAGCACCGGGATCGGCCAACTCACTCTCGACGGCCTTTGGCAAGAGCACTCGTTCAAACAGAGACGGAAGAACCTCGATGTGCCCGATCAGCACTAAGTAGTTGATCGGTCCCGTATCGGCGATGACGAGCCGCACCGTTTACAGTCCTAATTCCCGCAGGGCGGCGCGGTCCCGCTCAAAGTCCTCCATCCCGTAGTCTTCATATATGGCATGGGATTTGAGGAATCCGTCGAGCTGATACCGGGTGCCGAATCCTAACAGCCGGCGCAACTCCGGTCTGGTGATGCGGCCGCCCTTAAACTCCTCGAGAGCCAGAGCTTCCAGCGCGCGCCGCGAGAGATCGCCGCCGGACGCGCTCATGCTCTTGGCAAGGTCGTCGGGAATCTGAACGGTGAACTCCATGCCTTCACGTTAGCCTACGCCCGGACTGCGGTCAACCGCCGCGGGGGCGTGCGGCGAGATGAGGGGCGCATGAGCCGCGATTACCCGAACGGGTTCTCGACGGCGATGCCGAAGTACTTCTGCCCCGCGTTCAGGTCTTCCGACCAGATCCGTTCACAGCCGCCTCGCTCCGCGGCTGCCACAATCATACCGTCACAAAAATGCAAGCCGTATCGCGCGCGGACCTCTACCGCGCGCCGCACCACATCGGCGTCGGGGATGATGACGTGAATTGGGCCCAGCGCATTTAGCGCCTTGCGACGCGCGGCGGGCTCCATCTTGTGCAGAAGCGTGACGGCAAATTCCGCCAGAACCTGGGTGGACACGGAGATCCCTCCCGCCAGTGCGGCCCGGACCAGGTCCTGCGCGATGCGCTGCTTGCGCGGATCGCCTGGGTCGTAGGCGTCTGCTAGACTCATATTTCCATGGCTGAAATTCCGGAATCCGCCCGATTGTTTATGTCGGGGCTCATCGAGCGGGCCCGTCAACTGAAGAAGACCATCGCATTCCCGGAAGGCGCGGACCCGCGCGTTCTGGAAGCCGCGGGCCGCCTGGCGCGCGATGGCGTGCTCCGTCCGGTGCTGATTGGTCCCAAGCCGGCGGACGCGCCGGAAGGGGTGACGTTCGTCGATCCCGCCAGTTCGCCGCAACTCTCCAAGTACACGGCGCTGTACTATGAACGGCGGCGCGCCAAGGGAATCACGCAGACGGAAGCGGCGCAGATCGCGCGCAAGCCGCTGTATTTCGCGTCGCTGATGGTGGGCGCGGGCGACGCCGATGGCAGCGTGGGCGGCGCCGCCAACAGCACCGCCGACACGGTTCGCGCGGCGCTGCACTGCGTGGGGGCGCACGCGCGGACCCGCCTGGTTTCGAGCGTCTTCATCATGGCCCTGCAGGACCGCTCGCTGGGCCACAATGGCCTGATGGCGTTTGCGGATTGCGCCGTGGTGATTGAGCCTTCGTCGAGTGAACTGGCCGATATCGCCATTGCCACGGCGGAAAGCACGCGAGTGCTCCTCAACACGGAGCCGGTGGTGGCGCTGCTCAGCTTTTCCACCAAAGGGAGCGGCAAGCATCCCGAAGTGGACCGGGTGGTGGAAGCTCATCGCATCTTGAAGGCGCGCGCCCCCGACTTGAATTCGGATGGCGAATTGCAAGCCGATGCGGCGATCTCGGCGGTGGTCGGCAAGTCCAAGGCTCCAGGGTCGACGGTGGCCGGACGCGCCAACACCCTGATCTTCCCCGATCTGACGTCGGCCAATATCGGGTATAAACTGGTGGAGCGGTTGGGCGGCGCGATGTCCATCGGACCGTTCCTGCAAGGCCTGGCAAAGCCGGCCAACGATCTCTCGCGAGGCTGTTCGGCGGAAGATATCTATAATGTGGCCGTGGTGACGGCCCTGCAATCGGAGTCGGGATAAATGCGATGCTTCCGCTGCGTCTGGTGTATACCGAGCAGTACGATCTGAACCTGCTCGGCGATCACGTTTTTCCTTCCAAGAAATATAAATGGCTGCACGACCGCATGTTGTGGACGCGCTTCGCCGAAAAGAGCGACTTCCTGGCGCCGGCGCCGGCCACCGACGACGAGGTACGGCTGGTGCATGACGCGGAGTGGGTCGACAAACTCCGCAACGGCACCGTGAGTTATCAGGAGATTCTGCAACTGGAGATTCCCTATTCGCAGCAGATGGTGGAAGCCTTCTGGCTGGCCGCGGGCGGCACCACGCTGGCGGCGCGCCACGCTCTGGAGGGACGCGTGGGATTCAACCTGGGAGGTGGATTCCATCACGCGTTTCCGGACCACGGAGAGGGATTTTGCGCCGTCAACGATATGGCGGTGGCCATCCGCTGCCTGCAGCGCGACGGCCTGATCCGGCGGGCCATGGTGGTGGATTGCGATGTCCACCACGGCAACGGCACGGCTGCGATTTTCGCGGGAGATGCGTCGGTATTCACGCTCTCCATCCATCAGTACAACAATTACCCCACCGAAAAACCGCCCTCCAGCCTGGATATCCACCTGGCCGACGGCGTGGGCGACGCCGAGTACCTGCACCGCCTGGGAAACGGCTACCGCGCAGCGTTGTCCATGTTCAAACCGGAGTTGGTAATCTTCGTGGCGGGGGCCGACCCGTATCTCGACGACCAGTTGGGCGGCCTGTCGCTGACCTTCGACGGGCTGATGGAGCGAGACCGCCTGGTGATCCGCACCGCCATGACGCAGAAGATCCCTGTGGCCATCGTGCTGGCCGGCGGGTACGCGCAAAACGTCGAGGACACGGTGACGATTCACGCGAACACGGTGGCGGTGGCGAAAGAACTGCTGGAGAAGAGCTAGCGCGGAATGCCGCCGGTTGCGCGGGAGGAGTATCGCCCGCGACTTCCTGTGGGTCCAGCCGCCCGGATAGGCGGACACGAATTGCCTGCCCGACAGTGCCGTGGCGATTCAGCGCGGTTCCAAGCGACTGCGATAAGATGTCGTTACGAACGCGCCGACCCCGCGGAATCGACCTATGAAACCACTGATTCTTCTGCTAGCGGCATCCGCCGGCCTGCTGATGGCGCAGAATGCGCCGGAACGCCACGAATTCGTCATCGCCAATTTCCACACCGAGAGCGGCGTCACGCTCCCGGAGGCGCACGTGGTCTACGGAACTTACGGCCATCTGAACGAAGCCCGCGACAACGCGGTGCTGCTGCCTTCGCACTACATGGCCAATCTGCGCGGCTACGAATGGCTGATCGGCGCCGACCGCGCCCTCGACGCGTCCAAGCTGTTTCTGGTGACCACGGAGTTGTTCGGCAACGGCCGTTCATCGTCGCCCAGCAATACTCCGGAACCGTTCCACGGACCGCGATTCCCGGTGATGACCATCCGCGACAATGTGGAAGCGGTACATCGGCTGCTGGTGGAGGAGTTGAAGATCACCCATCTGCGCGCGGTGATCGGATTCTCCATGGGCGCGCAGCAGGCGTTCCAGTGGGCGGTCAGTTACCCGGTGTTCGCGGACCGCATCGTGGCCACTTCAGGCACGGCAAAGACCTACCCGCACGGAGTGGTGCGGCTGGAAGGACAGATTGCCGCCATCGCCGCCGATCCTACGTTCCAGAGCGGCGATTACACCGCGCAGCCCGCCAAAGGCCTGGAGGCGTTCGGCACGGTGTGGGCCGCCTGGCTGTATTCGCAGGAGTGGTGGCGGCGCGAGTTGTGGCGCACCAATACCGCGCCCGGGACTACCTTCGAGCAGGTGCTCAACCGCTTCCGCACCAACTTTATTCCGGGGGCCGACGCCAATAACCTGATCCTGCAGATGCGCACCTGGGAGCACCACGATGTGGGCTCGACGCCGGGCTTCAATGGCGACGTGGAGAAGGCGCTGCGCTCCATCAAAGTTCCGTTCCTCTACATGCCCTCGGAAACGGATCTCTATTTTCCCATCGGCGACGCGCGCTACGAAGCGGCTTTCATTCCCGGGGTCACGCTGGCGCCGATTCCGTCGTTATGGGGACACACCGCTGGCGCCGCCAGCAATCCGGCCGACGGCAAGTTTCTCAATGAAACCATCGGGCGGTTTCTGAACGGTGGCAAGTAGCCGTGAAACGCCTGGCGCTGCTGCTGGGGTGCTGGGCGGCCCACGGGGCGGCGCTGCGCTACTGGGTAGAACCCTGCTCGCCGCCGGAAAGCGGCTGCCATGCGGGCGATCCGGAACTGGCGCAATGGGCCATGGAGGCGTGGCAGGCGGCATCCGCCGGACACCTCAGGCTGGAGAAAACCGCCAGCCGGGACAAAGCGCAGATCCGCGTCTACTGGACCACCGGCAGCGCTGGCCTGTACGGCGAGGCGCGTCCCATTGTAGTGGACGGCGCGGCCGGGGCAGAGGTGTTCGTATTGCCCACGGTGGTGCCGCCCGGGGAAAAGGACGAGTTGCTGCGCGATGCCATTGTGTACCTGACCTGCCTTCACGAGACGGGCCACGCGCTGGGACTCGAGCACACCGCGGAGTTCGCCGACATCATGTACAGCTTCCAATACGGCGGCGACATCCGCGAGTACTTTGCGCGCTATCGGAGGAAGCTCGCCTCGCGCGAAGACATTCGGAAGAACTCCGGAATGTCCACGCACGATCGTCAGGTTCTTGGTGAGAGTTACCGCTGACATAGTGAGAACTTCGGAGATTCGCGCGGGTGGCGCCGCTTTGGAACCGCGACCGCAGGGAGCGGCCCGACGAAGAGCCGCACCCTCATGCGTAGGAAGAATCGAGAAGCAGGGGTTGCCCCATCTGTCGCTCGGGCCGCTCCCTTGCCGGTCGCGGTTCCAAAGCGGCGCCCCGACTGCAGGCACGATTGTCTGCCCCCCAAGGCCGGGGATGTTACTGCCCGGTGGTCCAGTTCATAACTAGCTGATACGCGTCCAGCGAGCCGATGCCGTTGGCGAAGTTCCAACCGGCGGCCGCGCCGAACGCCGGATTATAAGCAGTGTCCGATGTGGAGAGGACTCCATTATCCGTGGAGCCGGTGCTTGGGCCTCCGCCGCCATGGCGGCCCAATCCGCCGGTGCTGACGGCCGCGGCGGCGCCATAGCAACTGGTGGTTCCGCCGCAGTTCACGGCGATGTCGCCGCGTGTCACGCTGTGAAACGCTCCGGAGGCATTGGTGGCGGCCAGCCGATAGTACACGTAGTTCGGATTCCCCTGGGCGCCGCCGTTGTACTGGTTGACCAGAGCCTGGATGCCGGCCACGATCGGCGTTGCGAAAGACGTGCCGCCCGCGCCAGCCCAGGTGCTGGGATCGCCACTGCAGGACGCTCCGCCGTTGCGAACGTCAGACCAGCAAAACACGTAGTAATGCTGCCAGATGCCCGTGCCGGCGAACATGGATACGTCGGGAAGGTCGCGCACGCCGTCGGCGGGAATCCCGGCGACGCCCGCTTGCCAGGAAGGCTTGGCGTATCCTTTGCAAGTTCCGCTCACGATGCCGGTGGCGGACGTTCCGGTGGCGCAGCCGCTGGGGCCACCGCTTCCCGCAGAGACCGATTGCAGGCTATTCTGCCGTGCGAAGGAGCTGGAACACAGGCCCGCGCTTCCATAAGGAGACGGGTAGCCGAGGTAAGTGGACAGCAGAGCGCCGGCGCACGAATCGTTCCAGGGTATCTCGGGGATATAGGATAGCGCCGAGCCATAAGTCGGGGTATTGGTGGAACTCCAGTAAGTGGACGTAGTGCCGTCGAGAGTGTCGCCAAAATCGGTACCTCCGACGGCCACGTTATTAGGCGTGGAAGCGAAAGCACTGACGCCGATTCCGTGGGTGGCGCCGGTCGCTCCGGCGTCGCAAGCAGCGGCTCCGGCGTCACCGGCGGCCACGAAGACGGAAATGCCTTCCGCCACGGCTTGCTGATACGCCATGGCGTAAATGGCATTGGCCGCCTGGCCGTTTTCCGCCTCACACTCGCCATAGCTGAGGCTGAGCACCGACGGCGGCTTGGCGCCGTTGATGAGGTTCTGCAGGGCGATCAGGCCGCCGAAGGTGGCGCGCGTGCTCGCGCACGAGGCCACTTCGATGGCCGCGTCGGGAGCCGCGGCGCTGGCCCATTCGGCGTCCAGAATGGCTTCGCCGTCATCGCCCGAGGCCAGGCCGGGAACCGTGCAGTTGTTGGCGCCCGAAGCCGGCGGCGGCTGAACCGTGGTTAGCGAGCCCGAAGTATATTGCGCCAAACCGAACGTGGAACGGAAGGTAGTCCAGTCGGCAGACGAGTACAGGTCGGCATCCTCAATCACCGCGATGGTTTGACCTTTTCCGGTGATGCCGGCCTGAAACAGAGGGGTGAAGTCGTAGATGGTCGCCAGGTCGGCCGGAGTCACCGTCTGATAGGTGGAACCACGATAGGTATAGGTGAAAGTGGTGTGCGGTTTGCGCATGGCGTGCGGCGTGAAGTCGTGCATTGAGGCGACGCCGGAAACCGCGGGGGCGAGAGCAGCCGGAATCCGCGGATCGGTCATGTTGGCGACGTGGCGCTGGCCGTTCACATTCAGGTAGTGAATGGAGGTGTGAAACGCTGCGTTCACCTGCGCGGCGGCGCCCGAGAAATCGATGGCCAGCCCGCTGGGGTATACCGCATTGACCACCATGCCGTGCGACTGCAGCCAGGCCGTCACGGTATCGAGATCCGCCTGCGCGGCGCCGTACGTCTGGCCGAATTGCGCCGCAGTCAGCCACTTATGAAAGGTAGGCGACTTCGGATCGTGAAGGTCGTCGATCGCTTTCTGCAGCGCCTGGGCCTGTTCGGCGCTGGGCCGCATGGCGAGCAGCATGTGCTCCATGGCTAAGTCGCCAGGGGCCGCACCGGCGTCGTTCTGGGCCGTGGCTTCGGGCCGCGTATTGCCGGCCAGCGTTTGCAGCCGGGCTTCGTCGATGCGATCCACAATCAGGGGATGCCAGGTACGCCCGCTTTGCGGACTCTGTGCCAGGAGCGCCGCGCCCACACTTACGGCGATTGAAATGATCGGAAACAGACGGTTATGCCGGGAAAAGGTAGCCATCAGTTACCAGGGACGGAGGCGGGCGGACACCGGTTCCAGGTGGAGGCGAATCTTAATGTTCTTAATATGAGAGGCCTCTGCCCGGTCAGCGATGATACAGTGAACCCATTCGTATGAGAGAGCACAAGAAGAAACGGGCGGTTGCGGCCCTGGCTCTGTGGCTGGCAGTAGTCGCGCCGGGATTGCTGCGCGCGCAGACGGCGGACCGCTTTCGGGCGATCGCGCCGCGGATGCAGGAGTTTGTCGATAGAGGCGAGGTGGCCGGCGTGGTAACGCTCATCGCCACGCGCGAGCGGATTGTCTATATCGGCGCCGTGGGCAAGACCGACCTGGCGTCGGACCGGAAGATGCGCACCGACGACATCTTCTGGATTGCGTCCATGAGTAAGCCGATCACGGCGGTCGCCGTCGCGATCCTCGCCGACGATCACAAGTTGAGCTTTGACGACCCGCTGGCGAAGCATCTTCCGGAGTTCGCCGGCCTGCTGGTGACCGAGAATGGCCGCACCGTACCGCCGTCGCGGCCGGTCACGTTGCGCGACATCCTGACGCACACCAGCGGGATCGGGGAGATGACCGATCGCGAGCCTCACCTCACGCTGGCGGAGACCGCTAAGCGGCTGGCGCAACTGCCGCTGCGCTTCCAGCCGGGAAGCCGGTGGGCGTATTCGACGGCGGGCCTGGACATTCTGGGGCGCGTGGTGGAAGCGGCGAGTGGGATGCCGTTTGACGAGTTTCTGAAGACGCGCGTGCTGGAACCGTTGGGCATGAAAGACACCGGTTTCCGGATTGCGCCCGGGAACGAATCGCGGTGGGCGCACAGCTATCGCTGGAACGCGTCGACCGGCAAATTAGAGGAGACAGCCATCCCGTATCTGTACAAGACGACGGTCACGGACCGCGAGCGTCCGCCGCTGGGAGGCGCGGGGTTGTTCTCCACCGCGGGAGATGTTGCGAAGTTTTATCAGATGATGCTCAACCACGGGGCGCTCAACGGCAAGCGCATCCTGCGGCCCGAGACGGTGGCGGAGATGACGCGGAAGCAGACCGGAGCGCTGACCGCCCGGCCGGGCATGCCGTGGGGACTGGGATTCTGCGTGGTGGAAGAGCCCGAGAAGATGCCGGCCAACCGCGTCCTGTCGCCCGATTCGTTCGGCCACGGCGGAGCGTTCAGCACCGAGAGTTGGGCCGACCCGGCCAGCAACCTGATCTGGATCGTGATGCTGCAGCGCGACGGAAAAGGCAATCCGGATAATTCAGACGTGCGGATCGCGTTCCAGGAAGCTGCCGGGCAGTAAAGTACGGAGAAAACTGGAGGCGTGGATGGGACTCGAACCCATGAATGTCAGTTTTGCAGACTGATGCGTTACCAGCTTCGCCACCACGCCGAAATTCCATACTACCTCAGTTTTTGGGCTTGCAGGGGAGGTGCCGGGAGACTGTGGAGGCGGGAGTGGGAATCGAACCCACGAATGAGGGTTTTGCAGACCCGCCCCTTACCGCTTGGGTATCCCGCCGTCAATCCCATTTTAACAGGTTCGGTTCGCGGACCTTTTCGCTGGGGTTATCGAGGCGTGGCGGCAGCTCAGAGGGTTTGGACGCGGCATTCCGACGTGCTAGAGTCGAGAAGACAGCACATTTTGGGCGGTTAGCTCAGTCGGTTAGAGCGTCTGGTTTACACCCAGAAGGTCCGCGGTTCGAGCCCGCGACCGCCCACCATGCAAACCAAGTAGATACTTGGAGCCGATACTTGGAGCCGATACCGGCATGGACCCTAGACCTGCCTTTTGCCCGGTAATGCCCAGAAGTATGGCCACTTTTTCCCTCTCGTGCCCGATCCATTGCCGCGCGAATGGTTCTTAATCAAAATAGCGCGTTGTGCAAAGCGCTACATCGTGAGGATCTGGCCTGTGGTCATGTTTACGAAGTACCGGGGATTGGTCGTGTAGTGTCCGACGTTCTTCGTATCGGGAAAATAATATAGCCAAGCCTTCAAAGTAAAGTCATACAGGTACGGAAACGTGGTGGTATTGGTGTACCACCAGTGCCCGCTCGCCATATCCCACAAGTAGACTTCTGGCCCGTTCCCCGGACTGACGTACTCATAGCCCATGTCCAGGTGGAACATCCACCCGCCGCCCAGGAAGCCGTAGTAGCCGAAGACGATCCCATTCGGGAACTGCAGGAACTGCGTCCCGCCGCCGCCGTTGACCGAACCCGCGAAGAACGGAATCCCCGACGCGATGGTGGTCGGGTCGCTGGCGCCGGCTGTTGCCGATCCGCCCCCGGATACGCTCACCTGGTTGGTGACTGAAGCCGGTGCATTAGACGCCACGTTCACCGTTACAGTGATCGCCGCGTAGCTGGAGCCCGCCGCCAGGGGATCGTTCCGCGAGCAGGTAACGGCCGCACACGTCCATCCTGTCCCGGCCATCGACACCAGGCTCAAGCCCGACGGCACCGTCTCGGTCACCGTCACCGCGCCGCTGGCCGGGCCGGTTCCTGCATTGCCGACCGTGACCGTGTAGGATGCGCCGTTTTGTCCCTGCGTGAAGTTGCCTGCGTGCGTCTTGGCGACTGTCAAGACTGGGACAGACGACAGTGCAGCCGCTTGCACCACCGTGATCTGCTCTCCCAGTACACTGATGTGCGCTGTGCGGGCGGAGCTGGACGTGTTGGCCGTAAAGGAGAAGCTAATTACTCCGCCCGCGACCGTTCCGATGGTGAGCCAGGCCGAATCGCTGGCCGGCGCGAAGACGCCGGTCAGAGACGCCGTGGACGGAAGCACGGGAAGCAGCGAGTCCGTCCCGGCCGTGGCGGGTTCGGTCAGGCTGGCAGGACCGACAAAGGCGTTGGGGATCTGCTTGATCGCGTTGTTGACCTCGTCCGCGATGTAGATGTTGCCGGAGCCGTCCACGGCCACGCCGGTCGGATTGTTCAGCCCCGACGACATCAGCGTCGTCACTTGCTGCGTGGAGGCGCTCCACTCCTTGATCGCGGAGTTGTTGGTATCGGCGATGTAGACGTTGCCGGAGCCGTCCACCACCACTCCATGCGGATTGGACAGCCCCGACGACACCAGGGTGGTCACCTGCTGCGTGGAGGCGCTCCACTCCTTGATCGCGGAGTTGTTGGTGTCGGCGATGTAGACGTTGCCGGAGCTGTCCAACGCCGCTCCAGCCGGATTGGACAGCCCCGACGACATCAGGGTGGTCACCTGCTGCGTCGGGGCGCTCCACTCCTTGATCGCGCTGTTGCCGTAATCCGCAATGTAGACGTCGCCGAAGCCGTCGACCGCCACTCCAGTCGGGTTGGACAGCCCCGACGACACCAGCTTAGTGACCTGCTGCGTGGAGGCGCTCCACTCCTTGATCGCGGAGTTGTTGGTATCCGCGATGTAGACGTTGCCGGAGCCGCCCACCGCCACTCCCTGTGGATACGACAGCCCCGACGACGCCAGGGTGGCCACCTGCTGCGTGGAGGCGCTCCACTCCTTGATCGCGGAGTTGTGGGTATCCGCGATGTAGACGTTGCCGGAGCCGTCGACCGCTACTCCATACGGATTATTCAGCCCCGACGACACCAGCGTAACCACCGGACTTTGCCCGGCGATCGGCTCGATATAGTTCGATCCCGCCTGTGTTACGGTCACCGTGAGCCCTGCGATCGTCACTGTACCCGTGCGTGTTCCCGGGCCGGTGAACGCATCATACGTGAACACGACCACTGCGTTTCCGGCGCCGCTGGCGCTCCCGGCTGGGATGTGTAGAAAGGAACCGTTGGCGGTGGCAGTCCAGGCGCCGCCGTACGAGAGGACGACGGAAGAGCTGCCGCCGGAGCTGCCAACCAAGAGCGCATTCGTGCCGATCCGCGGCTGCGCGAATACCCATACTGCGCCAGTCTGGCTGTTGTCATAATTGGCACCGACCATGAGCGTGCTGGAGTCTCCCGACATCGCTAGGGACCGGCCTTGCGTCACCAGGCTGCCCACGGCGCCCGTGCCCACCAGTTTTGAGCCCTGCTGCGTCCAGACGCCGCCAGTGCGCGTGAATACCCATGCCGCCCCGGTATCGAAGTTATCGGCCGGGCCGCCAATCGCGGCCGTATTCCCGTCGCTTGAAATCCCCACGGAGTAACCTTGTTGCACACCTACACTCGGGGCGTCGCCAGTCCCCACCAGTTTCGAACCCTGTTGGCTCCAGACGGCGCCGTTACGCGTGAAGATCCACGCCGCACCAATATTGCCAGAGTCGTCGTTGCCTCCTACCATGGCCGTGTTGCCATCGCCCGACAGCGCGACCGCATAGCCTTGCTGGGCGCTCCCCGTCGCGCCCGTGCCCACCAGTTTCGAGCCCTGCTGGCTCCAGGTAGTGCCGTTGCGAACGAACACCCATGCCGCCCCAGCATATGTATTGTCGAGATACCCGCCCACCAGGGCGGTGTTCCCATCCTGCGACAACGACACGGAGTGGCCCTGGTAAGCACTCCCCGTCGCGCCCGTGCCGACCAGTTTCGAGCCTTGCTGCGTCCAGACGCCGCCGCTGCGCGTGAACACCCATACCGCGCCGGTATTGCTGTTATCGATCCAGCCGCTCAGCAGAGCCGTGCTGCCGTCGCTCGATAACGCCACCGAAATGCCTTGTTCCGCGCCGCCGATGGCGCCCGTGCCCACCAGTTTTGAGCCTTGCTGCGTCCAGACGCCGCCGCTGCGCGTGAATACCCATGCTGCGCCAACATTGATGTTATCGAAGGCGCCTCCCACGATGACTGTGTTTCCGTCGCCCGAGATCGCCACTGAACCGCCTTGCTGGGCGTTGCCAACCGCGCCGGTACCCACCAACTTCGAGCCCTGCTGGGTCCAGGCCCCGTTGGCGCGCGTGAAGATCCAGGCCGCTCCGATGTTATTGTTGTCAAAGTGACCGCCCACAATGGCTGTGTTGCCATCCGACGACAATGCCACTGAATAGCCTTGCTCCGCATTTCCAGCGGCGCCCGTGCCCACCAGCTTCGAGCCCTGCTGGGTAAACTGTGCGTGCGCCGGTGCGCATAACAAGCCACAGGCAAGAGGCAATGCCACAGCGGTGAGAAGGTTTGTAAGTGTCACGGTTCCTCCGGAAATGTCGATCGCACCTGATTCGCTCTTGATTGTAAGCCTAGCCTCCTGTCACTCCATTACTAACTTCAGTGAATCAACCTGTTTACCTTAGTTATCTCGCGCCGCCGTCTTTGCCGCCCCTGCCGCTCTCTGCGCGAGAGCCAAGTCCCCCCGGAAGTATGCCCACTACCTCCCGTTCGGCAATGCTTTACGTTCAGAAGGTCCGCGGTTCGGCCCGCGACCGTCTACCATCGATTCGCGGCTACCAATTCCATCGTTCTTCGCAATTCCGGTTGACAGACACGCCGTTTTCTGAAACCCTGAACACGTTTGCAATGATTTCTATAAAAGACATTGCCCGTGCCGCCCAGGTCTCGCACTCCACGGTTTCCCGGGCGCTTCGCGACAGTCCTCTGGTGAACCGCGAAACCAGTGCCTTAATCCACAAAATCGCCCGGGAACAAGGCTACATGGTGAGCGCCGTGGCCCGCAGTCTTGTCAACCGGCGGACCAACACCATCGGCGTCGTCGTCACCACTATCGCGGATCCGTTCGCGGGCGAGGTAGTCGGCGGAATCGAAGAGTTCTTTCTTCCCCGCGATTATTCCGTGATCCTCGCCACCTGCCATGCCGATCACGATCGCGAACTGCGCGCCGTACAGTCGCTTCATCAGCGGCGAGTGGACGGCATTTTGGTGATGGCTTCGCGGGTGGGCGCGATGTATGTGCCGCTGCTTTCCGAAATGCGAGTGCCCATCGTCCTGATCAACAGCCACCACCCCGGCGAATTCGTGCACTCCGTGCGGATCGACGATTTCCACGGCTCGCAAACGGCAGCCGGCCACCTGATTGGTCTGGGCCATGAGCGCATCGCGTATATCGGCGACCGGCTGGGATTTCAGTCCGACGCGGATCGATTCGCCGGATATCGTCGGACGCTCGAAGGGGCGGGGTTCGGCTTCGACCCCGCGCTCATCGCGTACGGCGACGGCAGCCCGGAGAGCGGCCGGTCCGCGATGCACCAACTTCTCTCGCTCCCGTCTCCCCCTACGGCGGTCTTCTGCTACAACGACCGGGAATCGCTCGGCGCCATGCACGCGGTGCGCGAACGAGGGCTACGCATTCCCCAGGACGTGTCTATCTGCGGCTTCGACGATCTCTTCTTTTCGACCTACACGGACCCTCCGCTGACCACGATTCGCCAGCCCAAGAGAGACATGGGACTGATGGCCGGCGAGATGCTTCACCAGTTGCTGGGTGGTGAGAAGCCAGAGAGCCAGGTCACTACCGGCACTTTGGTGGTCCGCGAATCCACGGGTCCGCGCCCCGTCCCCTAAATTTTTTAGCGGATTCATGAAGCCTTAACAAACGCGTACGATAATCGGGTTCACCAGTGGATGCACACGTTTGCAATCTAAGAAATTCGCCTCCTGGAGGGCACATTCATGAACCTGAAATCGCTGGCGCTGCTTCTCTTGGCACTGCCGCTGTTGGCACAAACCGATACCAGTTCGCTGGAAGGCCGGATCACCGATTCGCAGGGCGGAGCGGTCGCCGGGGCGCGCATTCGCCTGACCAGCCAGTCAACCCGGGCGGAACGACAGATCGTCTCCGACGCCAGCGGCGCCTGGAAGTTCACGCTGATCCCGCCGGGCCGGTACGATATCGAAGCCGGTGCTGCCGGGTTCAAGACGTTTCATGACGCGGGGGTGCAAGTGGATGTGGCGGCGCCGGCGCGCCTCGATATCAAGCTGGACGTGGGAGCCGTATCCGAAACGGTGGACGTGATGGGCGTAGTCTCGCTGCTCAATACCGAGTCGGCAGCGCAGGGGACAATCGTCGGCGAAGAGAAGATCCAGTCGCTTCCCCTGAATGGCCGGCAGTTCATCGATCTCGCGCTGCTGTCCCCCAATGTCACCATCGGCGGGAGCTCCGTGCAGCAGAACAAGGTGCGGCTCAATCAGGATGGCGGTTTTTCGGCGTCGGGAAACCGCACCAACAACAACGCTTTCATGCTCGACGGCATCAGCAATCTGGATCTCGACTACATGTCGCTGAGTCTTACGCCGATCCTCGATACGCTGGCGGAATTTCAGGTGCAGACCGGGCAGCAGACCGCGGAATACGGCCACGCCGGCGGTGCGCAGGTCAATGTGGTTACCAAGTCGGGAGGCAGCGAGTGGCATGGAGACGGGTGGGAGTTTGTGCGCAACCGCGTCTTCGATTCGCGCCCGTTCAATCTGTTCTCGGCTCTGCCGAAGTTTCAGCGGAACCAGTTCGGCGGCACGGCGGGCGGGCCCATCCGACGCAATAAGGTGTTCCTTTTCGGTGGATATGAAAGGCTCTCGCTGCGACAGGCGGCCGCCGGTCTGACCACGGTCACCGTGCCGACCACCTTGGAAAGGGAGGGCAACTTCACGGCATCGAAGACGCAGATTTACGATGCGCTGAGCTCGCCGCGAACGCCGTTTCCGGGCGATACGATCCCGCAATCGCGTCTGAACCCGCTTGCCCTGATTGCCATCAACGCAGTGCCCGCCGCCAATGTTCCGAATACCAACAACAAGTACATCAACAGCGATGAGGTGCTGACGCAGGACTCGCACAACTATTCGCTGCGCATCGACTACGTCGCTTCACCGTCCATCACCATGTTCGGACGGTATTCCGCCTCCCACGAAGCCGATTCCACCCCCGGATTGGTCCCCGGCCGCGCGGCCGCCGGGGTGACGCTCCCGCAGAACGCGGCGTATGGTCTGACGTGGGTGCTGAGTCCGCGGTCGGTGAACGAGCTGCGCGCGGGGTTCAACCGCATGAACTATTCCACCGGCGTGCCCGAGCCGCTGTTCGATGTGAGCGGCGCCGAAACGCCGCTGCCCTACTTTGAACTCACCAGCTATGCGCCCATGGGCGGAGCCGGCGGCGGCGCCAGCTACGTTCGAGATAATACCTACCAAATGTACGATAACTGGTCCTACCAGCTCGGACGCCATTCCATCAAGGCGGGCGGCGAGTTTCTCATGCTGGAGTATGTGCCGATTACCGCGCCCAACGCCTTTGGCACGTACCAGTTCTCTTCCGGACAAAGCGCCTTGAGTTCGGCCACCGATGGCACCGGCTCCGTTCTGGCAAGCTTCCTGCTGGGATATTCCTCGACGGCCAGCCGGTCGCTCGGCGGCGGGCGCATGGACGGACACCAGCCGAACGGAGCCGCCTATATTCAGGATCAGATCCGGTTCTCCAACACCCTCACGGTCGATCTTGGACTGCGCTACGAGATCGCGCCGCCGCTATATGATATTCACAGCCAGACGATGGGTCTGGACTTCTCCAAGGTCCCCTCTGCGCAGGCGATTTTCGCCAGCGGGCAGACGGGAATCTACGAGCCGACGTTCTTCATTTGCGGCCAGGCCGGTTACCCGAAGGGTTGCGCGTACACCGACAAGAATAACTTCGCCCCGCGCTTCGGTATGGCGTGGCAGGCCGCCCCGCGGACGGTCATTCGCATGGGAGCGGGAATCTACTATAGCCTGACCGATTTCAGTTCCATTTCGCGGCTCACCAATTCTTTGCCGGCCAATATCGCGCAGACGCTCACCAATTCCACCTTCGCTCCCACTTACCAGGGCTACGGTACCAGCGTCTTTCCCGCGAACGTAGTGGTGGGGCCTTCGTTGAGCGTGAATCTGTACTCGCTCGATCTCCACCAGCGCACCAGTTACGCCGTCCAGATGTCGTCGTCGGTACAGCACCAGGTCGGCAAGAACGGGGTCATCGAAATCGGCTACCTCGGAACGCTGGGGCTCAAGTTGCAGCAGAACGTGCAGGTGTCGAATGCGCTTCCCGGATCCACTGCCGTCGCCGGCCGCCGGCCGTATGTGGGCGCTATTTTCGCGCCCGACACGATCTTCCCGTCGTATATCAATGTGCAGGGGAGCAGCGTGGGGTCGGGGACGATGGCCATTCTGCCCAATAGCGCGCAGGCCAATTACCACTCCGGGTACCTCCGCGGCGAGCGCCGCTTTTCCCGCGGCATCTCGTACCTCAGTTCCTTCACCTTCTCGAAAGCCATCACCAACGCGCCGCAATTCCGCAATGCCGGAGGCGCCACCGGATCGGAGAACTCGCCGCCGCAGAACAGCTACGACTTAAGCGCGGAGCGAGGACTGGCCGCGTTCAACGCCAAGTTCCGCTGGGTCAATACCGTGGTGTACGAACTGCCGTTCGGAGCGGGACGGCAGTGGTTGACGCATGGGATTCTGTCGCAGGTGATCGGCGGCTGGCAGGTGGCCGGTATCATGTCGCTGCAATCGGGCTTCCCGTTCACCATCAACATTACTGGCGACTCGGCCGGCATCGGAGGCGGCAGCGGAGGGATCCTGATCCGCGGAAATCCGGTGGCCGGACAGAGCGCGGAGCTGCCGGCGGACCTGCGGAGCACCGCGGAATGGTTCAACACGGCCGCATTCGTGGCGCCTCCGGCTTATACGTTTGGGTTGCTGGGACGCAATACCGTGGTCGGCCCCGGTATCTTCAACATCGATACCACGCTCAGCAAACATATCAAGATTCGCGAACGGTACGGGCTGGAGATCCGCGCGGAAGCGTTCAACCTGCTCAATACCCCCAATTACAGCCAGATTGGCCGCATTATCAACGCGTCCGATTATGGGCAGGTGGACAGCCAGCTTCCGCCGCGGCAGTTACAATTTGGCGGCAAACTGACCTTCTGATATGGGCAAATTCATCACACTCTTCCTCGCCGCCGCGGCGCTGCTGCCGGCGCAGACGCTACGCATCTACGCCATCGATGTGGAAGGCGGCAAGTCGACGCTCTATGTCTCGCCCTCGGGCGAGTCGATGCTGATCGATACCGGATACGCGGGCAATAACAACCGCGACGCCAACCGGATCGCGGCGGCAGCGGCCTCGGCGGGCGTCAAGCGCATCGATTATCTCGTAATTACTCATTACCACGGAGACCATGCGGGTGGCGTACCGCAACTGGTGGCGAAGATGCCAGTCGGCAAAATCTTCGACCATGGCGACAGCTTCGAACAAACCAACGAGAAAACGCAGGCGGTGTTCATCCCCTTCGCCGCGGTGCGGGAGAAATATCCTCATCAGACCGTGCACCCGGGCGATACCATCCCGGTCAAAGGGATCCGCGTCGATGTAGTGGCGGGCGCGGGCGACGCCATCAAGTCGCCGCTGCCGGGCGCCGGGCAAGCGAATCCGCTCTGTGCCAGCTACGAAGCTCTGAAGCCCGACCCCGGCGAGAATGCCCACTCGCTTGGCATGATCATCACATTCGGCAGCCTGCGCATCGCCGACCTGGGAGATCTGTATTGGAACCAGGAACACGAACTCGCATGTCCCGTGAACCTGCTCGGGACCGTCGATCTGTACATGACCACTCACCATGGCACGGCAACTTCCGGGTCGCCGCAGATGGTTCACGCATTGCATCCGCGCGTCGCCATTATGAACAACGGCGCGGACAAAGGCGGTTCGGTGAAGGCCTGGACAACCATCGAGAACTCTCCCGGGCTGCAGGATCTCTGGCAGCTTCACTTCTCGAATGAGGGCGGAGCGGATCACAACGTGAAGGAATCGTTTATCGCCAACCTGTCCGCGGACAACGACGCCGGGTATGCCATCGAAGTCACCGCGCACGCGGACGGCGCATTCACGGTTCGCAACGATCGCAACGGGTTCGAGAAAACCTATCGCAGGTAGACGTCGGCGGTGGCCAATTGGTCTCTGCCGCGCACCCGGTGATATCCTGACGTGGATATGCGCGCGTGGCCGACCCTCTTGCTTGGTGCATTCCTCTGGCTCAATCTGCTCCGGCCGGCTTGCGCGGATGCGGTGTTTCTACACGGCAAGGTGGTCCGCGAGGACGGCTCGCCACCCGGCAGAGCGGTCACCATTCAGAAGATCTGCGAAGGGATGGATCAGCCGCTTACCGAAGGGTCGGCGTCGCCGAAGACCGGCGAGTACACCATCCAACTGGAGGTCAACGATTTCGGGCAGGTCTTTTCGGGGGGATTTGACGGCGCCGGCGTGTTCGGCTGCGTCCTCACCGCGGACGTGCGCGGCTTCTCCGCGACGCGGATCGACATCACCGCGCGGGGCGCCATCAAAGGGTCGCAGCTTCCCACCATCACTTTGACGCCCATCCTGCCGGGCGCGCTGCTGGACGCCGATCGCGAGCATGGTCTGCCGCACTCCGTCTCCAAGACCTGGGCGGCCGCGCTCAAATCCATCAGCACGCGCAACTATGCCGCCGCCGAAACTCGCCTGCGCGCCGTGCTGGACGGCGCACCGCGATTTGCCACGGGCTGGCTGGCGATGGGCATTGTCTGTCAGGAACTGGACAAGCTGGAGGACGCCCGGCGCGCGTTCCAGAAGGCTGTGGACTTCGATCCGGCGCGCTTGCCGGCCTATCTCCAATTGACTGACGCCGAGATCGCTTTGAAGGACTGGGACGCGGCGCGCCGCACCTCGCAAACCGTGATCGAGCGCGATACCAAGCATCTCTACCTGGATGCCTACATGCAGAACGCAGTGGCTCGCTATGTATTGCACGATCTGGATGGCGCGCTCGCCAGCATCAACGCGGTGATGTCGCTCGACCAGCGGAAGGAGTTTCCGCGCGCCGAATATATTCTGGGTGCGATCCTCGAAGCGCGGCACGATACCGGCGGCGCGGGTCTTCACCTGCGAAATTACCTGCAACTGCATCCCAGCGCCAAGGAAGCTGCCATGGTGAAGGAGCGGCTGGCGAACCTGGGCAAGTCGCCGCCGGCCGATCTGGGATCGGAGCTGACCACCGCGGACATGCGGCTATCGGCGGCCGGAGAAGCGCCAGTGCCCGGCGGACTGAAAGCCTTCGCGGCCCTGGCCCACCTCAAAGGGACGCCGGCGTATGGCGATTTTTTCCTGCAATACTCGCGGGCCATTGTGGAGGGCGCGGACGTGCGGTCGAACGCCACCATCGAGGCGCGCGACGTGATCCGTTTGTTTACGGCCGGTGTCGCGGAATTGGAGTCGTTGGGCCGGCGGGAAGGCGACCGCACCATCGTGCGGCTGGCGGTGGACACCGAGGAGCATCGGCGGAAGACCGCGCTGATTCTGGCCGCCATGGGCTGGCGCTTGCAAGCATCGGGCGATTCCTACGACATCGAGCTGGGAAGCCAGCAGATCGACGGGACGCGGCAGCGGATTCCGGCGGCGTTTGGGGTCGACGAACTGGAGATGCGCGCGGCGATCGCAGCCAGGCGCGAATTCCAGTTCGAAATTCCCACGGAGAATGCCCGCCTGATAGGTGGTGCGGCGTGGAGCGCGGTGCTCAAGGGCGTCCCCGGCGTCACCGGCGGGCCGGCCGATCTCTTCATTCGCGATTGGCGTTTCGCGCGCGTCTATGCGGGGCTGGGGGCCATGGAAGCGGACACGGCCAGCGCGGTGGTGGCGTCGGTGGGCCTGAATTCACTGCTCATCAAGTACTCCAGCCTGATGGAGGCGTACGGCGCATCCCTGGCTCTCGAGGGCAACCATGTCGCGGTGCCCGGAGGATCGGCGGCGCAGCCGGTATGGGCCAAGCTCGCGGGCGCCGACCCGCAGGCGCCCACGCATTTTTTCCGCGCCCTGTTCGAAAAGGACGGCGGCAAGCTGCTGGCGTTTTATTCCGATCTGGCGCGCGCCGATGCCGCGCATCGGCAATTTTTCACGCGCACCGCCGCGCGCATGGAGGCCATGTACCGTTGGTATCGCGATGCCACCGCGCTGTCCGGACTGCCGCGTAGCGAGGAGGAGGCGTCCGGGCGATGGCCGGCGGTGATCCTGCAAAAGTTGCCGTTGGATGATGCGGGCGCTGTGCGCTTTCCGGGAGGGCGCGGTGTTTGGACCACCGGAGTGGGGAACCATGCGGCTACCGACGATGACATGCTGCTGGCTCTGCCTTCGCTGCAGCCGCTGGCCGCGGTGGTGCAACTGGAAGTGAAGCGGGGCGCGGCGCTCGACGCTGGATCGGCTGCCCTGCTGGCGCAACATTACGAGGACTGGAGCCAGCTCTTTCCGTATTTTGAGAAGCTGCCGGGTTTGACAGCGGCGCAGTTTACGGCGCTGGCGGCCTTCGAAAGCGTGGTCGCAGCCGCGCCGCCGCAGCAGCAGAACGTGCTGTTGGGCGAATGGCATTCGCTGGTGGAACTAATAGTGCTTGGCAGTCGTGCCGGGTCGCTGAATGCCGCGGATGCGGCGCGCGCGTTCGGACGCGTCACGGACAGCCTGCGCTCGGCGAATCCCTCCGCCGCAGCCATTGCGGCGCTACGCGAAGCCGTGGGCCGACCAGCCGATCTGGACGAAGCCTTGGCTGGCGGCCTGCTGCGTCTGAGCGGGGCCAGGCGCAAAGCGTTCGAGACCGTCAAAGAATTGCAGAACGTTCCGCGCTTCGACAGTCTGGGCCCGTCGCCGGACGCAGCGAAGACGCTGGCCGCTCTCAGCGGCGCGGTCTACGCGGCGCTCCTGGACCCCAGCTTTCTGCTGGTGGCCGAGGATCCGAACCTGCTGTCCAAACACGCGTTCCTGCCTGCCGACGAGAGTCGTCGGCACGTGGTGTTTTCCGCGTCGACGCTAGTGGCCTCCAATGTGCAGCCGGGCTCGCGATTCACCGGCGGGTTCGGCCGTTTTCAGGAAGTGGCGCGCGAGGCGGATGGCGATGAGGAAGACGATGCGGCCGCGAACCCGCCCGCGGGCGAACCCGCCGCCGTTGGTGGGCCGGCTCCGGCGGAAGCGAGCAGCGCCGGCGCTGAGCCCTCTTCCGACACCGTTTACCGCACCAACGCGCGGCTGGTGGAAGCCTACGCCACCGTCACCGACAGCCGCGGCCGCTATGTGGACGACTTGCAGGCCGGCGACTTTACCATCCTCGAGGAGGGCGTCCAACACCCGGCCTTTGCTTTTGAGAACCACACCAGCAGTGTCTCCGTGGCCCTGTTGTTCGATACCACCGGCAGCATGGAAGCCGCGCTGCCGTCGTTGAAAGCCGCGGCCATGCGCCTGATTGCGGACCTGCGGCCGGAGGACTCGGTCGCGGTCTACAGCTTCCACAGCACGGTCAGCGAATTGCAGCCGCTGACCACGGATAAAGCCGCGGCGATGCGCGGTGTCCTGCGGGCGCACGCATTCGGGAGCACCGCGCTGTACGATGCGCTGCTGCGCGTCAATCGCGCGTTGGCGGCGCATAGCGGCAAGAAGGTCATTCTGGTGTTCACCGATGGCGACGACAACGCCAGCATGCTGACCGCCGACGCCGCCATCCTGCGCGCCAAGAGCCGCGGCATCCCCATCTACACCATCGCCGAGGGCGATGCGCTGGAGCAGGCGGGCCTGCTCGGTCAATTGGCGAATATGTCGCATGCCACCGGCGGCACATCGTTTCTGATCCGCAGGCTGAGCGATATCGGCGCGGTTTTCCAGAAAGTGTCCGAAGACCTGATGCACGGGTATCTGCTGGCTTTTCAGCCGTCGCCGGTAGAGGAACGCGGGTGGCGGAAGATCGAGATTGTGCTGAACGATGGGAAGCGCCGCACGGTGCGGGCGCGGGAAGGTTTCTACCCGGAGTAGCGGAACCGTCAGCGGGCCGCCGCGGCGGTCAGCGTAAATTGCCGGACGCTGGGGCTGGCACCATCCTCGGAAGAGGATTCGACCACCGCGGGGCGGTCCTGGCCGAACAGCGCCCACAGCCACAGCTCGGCGGCCTCTTCGTTCCACGGCAAATAGTCGTCGGCAGCGGTGAAGCAGAGCGACGCATACCAGCAATTTCCGGCCTCCAGTTGCATGAAGATCAAAGACGTGCTGGTAGGGAGATGGCGCGCGGAAACCGTCCGCAAGTAGTATTGGTTGACCTTTGCCATAGTACCTCCGGTCGATCCCGACTGGCGCCACTTGCCGCGCTCCGCGTTGGAGCGCAGGAGACTGGCCACGTTGGCTATCGACCAATCGGTTCCGAACGTTCGTCCTTCGGTGTGCGGCGAAGCGATCGGCGTCCTGGCCATAGATTCGATGATCCCACGTCCGACCTATTGAGGATGAGCGTGCTGTGCTCACCGAAGGGAGCCAGCCGCCTCTCCAGAAACTGCTTCTGGGCTCCTGGAACCGCGAGCGAGAAGTGAGGAGCCCGAGCGAGGGAACGCATTCCCCATGACTCCCGATCCGCGCACGCTGGACAGATCATCCGGCACTCGGGCCGCTCGCTCACGCTCGCGGTTCCAGGGACCCCGGCTGAAAGGCGCCTGAGCGAGCAGCCCGAGCGAGAGAACGCATTCCCCATGACTCCCGATCCGCGCACGCTGGACAGATCATCCGGCACTCGGGCCGCTCGCTCACGCTCGCGGTTCCAGGGCACCCCGGCTGAAAGGCGCCTGCAGGCAGGATTGCCTGCCCCACAGGCAGCAGGGCCCGCCAGGCCGGACGGCAGTGCAATGCCCTTACCGCAAGCTGGCGGCCATCCACTTCACGATTTCGTCCTGCATTTTCGTGGGGAGACGGTTATAATCCCAGGGTTGCTGTAAGTCGAGGTTGGCGGACGAGCCGTAGAGCGCATAGACGCGTTTGGCCTGCTCGACGGCGGTGCGCACGTCCGCGGGCGTAGCATCGCGATCTAGCCGCGGCTCCACCACCAGCACCGGGCGCGGCGCGAGAACGGCCAGCAGTTCGGCGAAGTCGTACGGAATCTGGCTCTCGTGGCCGACGAAGAAACCCAATCGCGGAATCAGCGGCCGCTCATGGCTGTAGCGCGCCACGCCGCCGGTTCCGCGAGCGGCGGTGTCGGTGCGCATGGGGGTGAATCCGCAAATGGAGACCAGGCCTTTGACGCGCGAATCGAGGGCCGCCGTGTAAATGCCCACCGTTCCGCCCATGGAGTAGCCGAACAGATAGATCCGGCTGCCATCCACCATGCTGTCTTTTTGCAGCGCGTCGATGGCGGCGCGCGTGTCTTCCACCATTCTCCCCATCTGCGACCAGTGCGGATAGCGGTCATAGAAAGGACCGGTCTCGCCCATGCGGCTGCCGAAGCCGCTCTGATCGAAGGCCAGGACGGCGTAGCCGGCGCGGACTAAGGCGAGAATGGGGTGCAGGTCGTTATGATAGACCCACATATAGCCGAGAGGGTAACTAAATCCGTGCAGCCAGATGACTGTCGGCAACTTGGCGCCGGCCGGGGTATCCGCCGGGTAATAGAGATCGCCGCGGACGTTGAAGCCGAAGCTCAGGCTGCGCGACGTGGTCTGGCTTTTCTGTGGCTCCAGCCATCCGAAAGAGTTGCCGCCGCGCTGGATCACCCAATTCACCAGGTCGGGGGTGGTCTGTCCGGGATTTCCGCGGGCCGGCGCCGGTGCTGCAGTGGCGCGTCCACGAGCGCCGAATACCCCTCGACCGGGCGAAGGCGGCATCATCAGAGGCTCGTCGCCCAGCATCCAGGCGACGGATTTGCGGATTCCGGCGGCTTTCTCTTCCCAGTTCGCGGTGGATCCGATGCCGCCGAGCAGATCGGCGGATGGCGGCGGAAATCGCTTCAGATCGACGCTCTCTTTGCTGTTGGCGCGCCATTGATCGAAGTCCCAGGGGAACAGAAAGTTGTTGGTCCAGACCCGCGTGGAGCGGCCAAATTGAATATCCAGCCAATCGAGACAACCTTCCTGGTCATTGGCGCCATGAAAGCCGGGCACCCGCAGGATTCCCAGCCGCGAAGGCTGCCCGAGTAACTTGTAGACTTTCAACGCGGAGTAATAGGACTGCTCGTCGCCCCAGGAATTGGACACTTCGTCGTTCAATCCGTACTCGAGCAGCGCGGCGCGCGGCGCGATCATGGCGACCAGCAGGTTGCCGTCCACGGGCAGGCGGTCTTCGCGGCCGGCAAAGAATCGCAGGCGCGGCACGAACCACGTGGGGAAGCTGCGGGTAGTGCTCTCGATACCTTCGCCGAAGCCCCGTTCGCCGGCGGAACGCCACGGCAGTACGCCGCCCACGCCGGTGCTGCCCGCGATCACGGCGGCGATGCGCTCGTCCATGGCGGCGGCGATGGCGGCCATCTTACCGTCGCGCGAATAGCCGAACATGGCGACGTGGCGCATGTCGGCGGCAGG
>Ga0181529_10000742_pt1 | contig 46423 bp, 44 predicted proteins | sample PEATcosm2014_Bin_36_FD_119763 | JGI IMG/M metagenome (GOLD analysis project Ga0181529, IMG submission 119763) | Peatland microbial communities from MTU Mesocosm Facility, Houghton, MI, USA - PEATcosm2014_Bin10_30_metaG | ecosystem: Environmental > Terrestrial > Soil > Wetlands > Peat | place...
GTTAGTCACGTGTTACTCACCCGTGCGCCACTTTACTCAGGTATTGCTACCCTTTCTCGTTCGACTTGCATGTGTTAGGCACGCCGCCAGCGTTGATTCTGAGCCAGGATCAAACTCTCGTTTAAGCCTGTTGTTGGACTCGAACCGACGGAGGTCGGCCGATCCAACCGCGCACAAGTCCGAAGACCGTGCGCCTTACCTTGTGAGAAGATCAAACCGAACTCGGTTTCTTCTCACGACTGGCATGTTCAACCTTATTGTCAAAGATCCTTACAGCGGTCCGCCTAAGCGGCGCCGTTTGGATCGAGGCCTTAACCATTCGGTCAAGGTGTCCTCGAACTTGTTGCGTGGACTCGACTTAGCAGCTTCGCTGCACCGTCTCGTCACTCTCGCGACATCTCCAATTTTACCAGACTTTCATCTTTTCGTCAAGCTCCATCTTTTCGCTTCAGGGCCGCCCAACTCACTGTTGGCGGTTAGTTCCCTTCATCCGAATCGATCAGCCAGAAAGAGAAGTCTCAATCAGAGGCATCGTTCGCGCAAAATTTCCAAGAGCGACCAGCGTAGTACGCCTGAGCCGATAAGGCTCACAGGAGAAAGAACTCCTGGGTCTTGCGATGGCTTGTTCACTGTGGGATTCCCTACAGGGGTTCTGGGCTTCAACACCAGATCCACGAACCAGCTTTCCAACTCCCTCTCAGGGCAGGCCAAACGGCCACCGGAAAGCGCAACCAATCATTTACAACTTTTCAAGAGTATCACACGATCTCTTGCCTTGCAAGCTCAGTCGTTTGATCGACTTCGCTTTTTGCAGCTTTCCTAGACTACCAGAGACTACTTGTTTCTGCAAGCGCCACCGTTTTGAGCGGTTTTGCATTTCTGCAACCTCCTCATCCTACTAGAGATTGCCGTTCGCTGCAAGCTTGGCCGTTTTTCCCGGTTCCGCTTCAGCGCAACTTTTCAAGACTAACACGGTGATTCTTCGTTTGCAAGCGGCGTCCATATTCCAGGTTATTGCCGCGCTGAGCAACTGCAAGATTTGACCTGATGCCTGTCGTGATTCGCAACCAAGCTGGCGACAGAGCCGCTTCCGCCTCGTTGCAACTTTCCGAGAATAGCAAGCCCCCGGTTGCAACGCAAGCTTCGCAGCCTGTGGAAAGCGGGCAAGACTGTGGATAAAGCTTGCTCAGGGGCGCGCGATCAGCCCTAAGTCGGTCAATCCATTGACGAAGAACTGCATGGCCAAAGCAACCAGCAGGAGGCCCATGATGCGGACGAGGATACGGATGCCGGTTTCGCCCATCACCTTGCGCACCTGGCTGGCTCCCGACAGTACCCAATAGCTCACCAAGGCTGTGATTGCGATTGCGCCCACGATGGCCGCCATTTGCCAGTGCCAGAAGGCCGGGACCTGGCCAACCAGGACCATGACCGTGGAGATGGCTCCGGGGCCTGCCAGCATGGGGATTCCCAATGGCACGATGCCCGCGTCCTCCTTCTGTGAGCCTTCTTCGGTATCGCCTGAAGCTTCCTGGGTTGCCGATCTCTTGGCCTGCAGCATATCCAGGCCGATCAGGAGCAGAATCAGTCCACCCGCGATCTCGAAGGCGGGGATGGTAATCCCGAACATACGGAAGATCAGCTGCCCGCCCAGAGCAAAGCTCGTCAAGACGATGAAGCAGGTGAGGGCTGCCTTGCGCGCCATGCGCTGACGCCGAGCCGGTCCCGCGCTCTCGGTAATCGCGAGGAACGAGGGGATCGCGGCAAAGGGGTCTACCAGGAAGAAGATCGAGCTGAGAGCGAGCAAGGAGAAACGGACAATGGGCGCGGTGCGGATGGATTGCAGGGCCATCTCGGCAGGATTCGTCCAGATCATTCCTTGAGGCTACGCCATCCAAGCCGGGTCTGCCACCCGGTTGCCGTGCAGAAATCCGCTCTCGCGGCGTTCAAATACATGATTAAGGAGGCCGGAAGCCCAAGCTTCCGCGGACAGCGCACTACAATCATCTCTTGCTTGCTGATGAACAACGCGAACGGCTTGAAGTGGTGCTGGTGTCGGCGCGCAACCCACTCAATATAGGAGCGGCGGCGCGAGCGATGGCCAATTTCGGGCTATCGCGCCTGACGGTGGTGGATCAGTTTGCGCCGCCCTGGCGGGAGGCCAAGTCCGCGGTTGGCGCGCCGGAACTGCTGTGCTCGGCGCAAGAGACCGCGACACTTGCAGAGGCAGTGAGCGATTGCACGCTGGTGATCGGCACCGGCTCGCTCACCTATCGTAAGCCCGAGCAGCAGGTGGTGGAGTTGCCCGACTTGGCTCCGCTGGTGAAGAGGGAATTGGCGCGCGGAGGCCGAGTGGCCATGGTCTTCGGCTCGGAAAAGCATGGGATGACGCGCGAAGACCTTGCAATTTGCCACTGTCTTGCCGTGATCCCGACTCATGCAGGACAGCCCTCGATGAACCTGGGACAGGCCGTGGCCGTTTGCCTGTACGAGATTGCCGCGCGGGTCCAGAATCCGGAGACGGCGGCGGCGACCGATGAACGCGGCAATCGATCCCACAGAATTGGAGCAGACGACGCCGGCGCGGATCACGGACTGAGCACAACATCGGGGAATCTCGACATTCTGAGCGAACTGATACAGGAAGTGATGGAGGCCGCGGGATACTCGCCGCGTTCGATGCAGTCGGCCAACCGGCACGATTTGCACTTGATGTTGCGGCGCATGACCCTTTCGGCTTTGGATACGCGGCGGGCGCTGGGACTTTTCCGGCGCGTTCTTTGGCGTTTGCGGCATTCTGTCAATTCATCAGGACTGAATCGCCTGCCTTAACGGTGACGGGACACGAAGCCGGACTTGGGATATATAGGCGTTGAAACCGACGGTAATATCCACAATTGCAACAGAATCCTGATAGAGTGGCGGACGAAGGTGTCCCGATGCCCAGCTTCGCGCTTGTGTTCTCGCCCCGCATAACTGCTCATTTGCGGCAGGTGATCGTCCTGTGCGTGGGCGCATTTGCGTTGATCGCGGCTCAGCCTTTGCGGGGCCAGCAAGCAGATCAGGCACCGCCAACTGCGCAAGCGCCGACCGCTCCGGCTGCGAACCCTAGCGCCGGTGGGGCAATGCTGCTCGAAGGCGGAGGCACAACCGAAGAAGAACTGCGGAGCATGCTGGTGGGCAAGCCGCTGTATCTGCGGTCGGGGTCCCTGGAGAATACGCTGAGCTTCAATGAGCACGGCCAATTGCTGCAGAACTCTCCGCGCGGATCGTATACGCTGTGCGCACTGGAAATCGAGAAACTACACCTCACCAAGCACAAGCTGGAGTTGGAGGGCGCTCGCTACGGGCTTCATTTTGTGGGGCAACTGGCGTATGAAGATCCGTCGCATGCCGCCGAGCGGGTGCGCATCACACCGAAAAGGAAGATGGTGAAGATCAGCATCGACCGCGAGCTGGTGCTGACGCCAAAGAAGAAGAAGGATGGGAAGGAAAAGAAGGGAGCGGCGATAGCGACCACCGCGCCCGCTGGCCAGTCCGCACCCGAAGTCTCGGCGGCGGACGAGCTGGCGGCGGCGATTGCGGCTGCGCCGGAGGCGGAACGGCCTGCGGACGCGAAGAGCGTTACCACGACGTCATCGCCTGCCCACGCAGCGCGGGTGCTCAAAGAGGCTCTGGATAACATTTTCGCTTCAGGTCTGGATGAGCGGATGGTGGCGTCGCTGCCCGATTTCTGGAAGCTCTATTACGATGCGGCGGCTGCACATACGGACTATCGCCCCAAGGATCCGGCGGTGCTCCGGCAGAACACGGTGGACCGGAAGGCGCGGCTGGTCACCGTCTTCGAGCCGCCTTCGAACGAGTATGCGCAGGCGAATGGGGTGGCGGGGATGGCGCTGTACCACACGATTGTCGGCACAAATGGCTTGGCGGGAGAGATTGCAGTGGGGCGGCCGATCGGCTTCGGGCTGGACGAGAACGCGGTGGACTCGATCAGCAAGGCGCGCTTTGAGCCGGCGGTGAAGGATGGGAAGCCGGTTCCGGTGCTGCTGGACCTGGTGGTGCAGTTCCGCATTTACAGCAAGCGGACGGCAGTGGCCGGAGCGCCGGAGCGGGGAAGCAAGGCGGAGGAGCCGGGGCTTCCGGGACCCTACAGCTTGAAGCGGAACAATTGAAGCGAGCGGCGAAGCAGGGACCGTTCTTCCGAGCAAATGCACTATAAATGGTGCAAAATGCAGCCAAATTGCAACATTTCGGATGCGTTCCAGCAAAAGGCCTAATCGAACAACATCCTTATTTTCTTTGTTATACAGGCATTCATGCACCTGAAATGAGGCATGATCGTAGAGGAGGGGGGAGATCCCTCTTCCCTGCACAACACACTGAAAACACAACTGTTATGCCAAATATGAAGTGCCACAAAGCGGCGTTTAAGGGCATCGGCGGCTAAAACTAAAAAAGGATGGCAGCGTCGATTGCGGGGCCTGGAAGCTGCGGCTGCTTAAGCCATTGTGGCGTAGAGAGAAGAATTAATCCGCAAACGGCGCGGCAGATGGTGAAGTGCCACCCTATGAACAAACAAGAACTTGGCCGCTTCGCAAGATGAAGAATCCGAGCGATAACCGTGCGATGGGAGCTGTTTGGCGAGTTGGCCTCCGCTGGCGCGGAGATCGCAAGTTGGCAAGTTGACGGATTCATCGCCTGACGTGGTTTCATCCCCGATTGGTCGGTGCGCAGGTGGGAAACTTCGATGCAACAAGAATTCGATTGTTCCGCAAAATGAAGAATCCGAGGGATAACAGTGTTGGGAGCTGTTTGGCGAGTTGGCCTCCGCTGGCGCGGAGATCGCAAGTTGGCAAGTTGGCGGATTCATCGGCGGCGCGGTTCATTCGCGGCGAGCTTAGTACTACGGTTGCAGTTGCCTCGACAGTTCTTCATCCGGGCCTGAAGGCCAAGCGTATTGGACCTGTATTCAGGGGGTTAAAACCCCCTGTTCCCTCCGGAATTCCCGATCTACAGCTGCGGTGCCAGGATCGCGCTTTCCAAGACACCCACAAGCGAGGGATCTCCACCCTGCGGACGAAAACCGATCCGTGGGGCTCCGGTTTCCACCCCAGAGACGCAGTCCTGTCGCAGGGGGCCCCGGAGCCGATGGCCGCGTCGACTTTGGTGGAGTGCTTTTTGGGGATGCACCAGCTCTGGTTTCGCTGTAATGCTCGATTGCGGTAAGCTTTCATACGTCAGGCCGCTCGCATTCCTCAAAGGGGTCACTCCATTGCGTCGAACACGTGTTTTTGCTTGCATGCTTTTGTGTGCGGCCGAGGTCGTCCTGCTGCACGGCGCTACCCTGCCAACGCCGAAGGAACAGGGTCCGGTTCAGCCCGCCCGCATCACCATCGATTACCCGCTGGAAGGATCGGTCTTTCCGCCGGAGATTACAGCCCCTACCTTTCTGTGGCACGATTCCGCCGCAGGCGTAGAGCGCTGGGTGGTCGAGGTGGAATTTTCGGATCGCTCGCAAAGGCTGCGCATCGATGCTGCTGGAAATCTCTTCAAGATGGGCGCGCTCGACCCCCGGACCGGACCGGGCATGGAACTGACACCCGAGCTGGCCTCGACACACACTTGGCAGCCGGATGGGTCAACCTGGGACAAGATCAAGCGGCTCAGCGTAAAAGCACCGGCGAAGGTCGTCTTCAAGGGTTTTGCGAAAGAAGATCCGGTGCATCCGCTGTCGATCGGCACCGTCAGCCTTTCCACTTCCACCGATCCGGTTGGCGCGCCGGTCTTCTATCGCGATGTGCCCCTGATGCACCCGCCGCCGGGAGAACATGGCCCGATCTCGCCGATTCCTCAATCGGCGCTGCCTTTGATTGAGTGGAAGATCAGAAACCTTGCCGAACCGGAAAGCCACGTCGTGATGCAGGACCTGCCCACCTGCGCGAATTGCCACTCCTTCTCGCGCGACGGCAAGACCCTTGGTCTGGATGTGGATGGTCCGCGCAACGACAAGGGCCTGTATGCGCTGGCTTCGGTCGCCCCGCAGATGGCGATCCGCAACAAGGATGTGATTCGCTGGAGTTCCTTCCAGTTGAATGCAGAGAGCACGGACGCCGAGCCGGTGGTGAAGCGGTTTGGATTCATGTCCCAGGTGTCGCCCGAAGGCCGCTTCGTGGTGACCTCCATTGGCCCGCCCGACAACACGAATCGCAACCAGGACAAGACTCCCGGCTTTGCTTCGGGGCTTCTCGACCGGCTCTACAGCACCAACTACAAGGATTTCCGCTTTCTCCAGGTCTTTTATCCCACCCGCGGCGTGCTTGCGTGGTACGACAGGAAGCAAGGCAAGATGCAGGTGTTGCCCGGAGCGGACGACCCGGAATATGTGCAGGCCAGCGCTTTCTGGTCGCCGGACAGCAAGTATCTGATCTTCAGCCGGGCCAAGGCGAGGGACCCATTCCCGCCGGGCGCCGAGAAGCCAGAGTACGCCAACGATCCCAGAGAGACGCAGATTCAGTATGACCTTTACAAGATCCCGTTCAACGAGGGGAAGGGCGGCACGGCCGTTCCCGTTCTCGGCGCATCCGCCAACGGGATGAGCAACAATTTTCCCAAGGTTTCGCCGGATGGCAAGTGGATCGTCTTTGTGCAGAACCGTAACGGGCTGCTGATGCGCCCGGACAGCAGGCTGTTCATTGTTCCTTTCGAAGGCGGCACGGCGCGGCTGATGAAGTGCAATACACCGCTGATGAACTCCTGGCATACCTTCTCGCCGAATGGGCGATGGCTGGCATTTTCGTCCAAGGGGCGCTCACCCTATACCCAACTCATGCTGACGCACATTGACGCAGAGGGCAACGATACGCCGGCGATCCTGGTGGAGAACACCACGGCCGGCAATCGCGCCGTGAATCTTCCCGAGTTCGTCAACGTGGCGCAGGGCGGTCTTGAGTCGATCGATCCGCAGGCTACGGAGAGTTACAAGTTGATCGATCGGGCTTTCGCCTTGATGAAGAGCGACCACATCCCGGAGGCCATTGAGCTGATGCGGAAGGCGCTGGAACTGGACCCTGACGACTCCATGGCGCACTTCAATCTGGGCGTTCTGCTGGGCAGAAACAAGCAGCTGGTCGAGGCTCAGGAGGAGTTTCGGCGGGCCACGGTGCTGAGCCCGGCCAACGCTCTGTTCATTGAGAATTATGGAGCATCGCTGGCCACGAATGGCGATCTGAACCAGGCTTTGGTCGAACTGCAAAAGGCCGTTACCCTGCAGCCCGCTTCCGATCATTTCCAATTCACTCTCGGCTATGTCCATGAAATGAACGGCGACTACACTTACGCCGAGCCCGCTTTGCGCCAGGCCGTTCAGCTGAGCGGCGGCAAAAATGCGCAGTATCTCGAGGAACTGGCCAAGGTCTATGACGCTACAGGCCGCGCCGCCGAGGCGCTTCAAGCCGCACACCAGGCGCTGGATCTGGCTACCCAGCAGCACGATGAGACGAAGGAAAAAGATCTGCGACAACTGCTCGATCATCTGGAGCACAGCGGCGCCCCAGTGGGCTCGCAGTAGCTTGGAGCACTCGGCGGCAGGCGCGAAGCGGCCGAGCGGGTAGTCGCTGCAAGTGATTTGAACGGTCTCCTCTCAATGTTGCCCATCCCCGGGCGCGCATGGTGGGTACCCCATGGAAATGCAGCCACTTGAGCGCAGAGCGTTCGGTGTGGAGCGAATGGGGAGCCATTGCCACGCTTCTTGGGGCACAATAGAGAGAAGACGATGACAAACCTCCAGACGGAAATACCCACGCGCACGCAGGATTTAGTCGACCTCGAGAACGAATTTGGAGCCCACAACTACCGTCCACTCGACGTAGTCATCGAGCGCGCGGAGGGGGTGTGGGTGTATGACGTTGAAGGCAATCGCTACCTGGATTGCCTGGCGGCCTATTCGGCGGTAAACCAGGGACATTGCCACCCGGAGATTCTGCGCACTCTGCGGGAACAGGCCGGGAAGGTCACGCTGACCTCGCGAGCTTTCCGGAATGAGCAGCTTCCGCTGTTCTACAAGGAACTGCACGAGTTGACCGGCTTTGAGCAAGCGCTGCCGATGAACTCGGGCGCCGAAGCGGTGGAAACGGCGATCAAGGCCGCGCGCAAGTGGGGCTATAAGGTCAAGGGGATTGCTGAGAACCAGGCGGAGATCATTGTTTGCGCCGGCAATTTCCATGGGCGCACGGTCTCGATTGTGAGCTTTTCGAGCGACGAGCAGTATCGCGACGGCTTTGGGCCGTTTACGCCGGGATTCAAGATCATTCCTTTTGGAGACATCGAGGCGCTGCGCGCGGCGCTTTCGGCGAATACCTGCGCGTTCCTGGTGGAGCCGATCCAGGGCGAAGCGGGCATTGTGATTCCGCCGGACGGTTATTTGAAAGGAGCGGCCGAGCTTTGCCGCAAAAACCAGACCTTGCTGATGCTGGACGAGATTCAGTCTGGGCTGGGCCGCACCGGCAAGCTGTTCGCCTACATGCACGAAGGGATTACGCCGGATGTGCTGATTGTAGGCAAGGCGCTGGCGGGTGGTTTCTATCCCGTATCGGCCGTGCTTGCATCCCGCGAGGTGCTGGGGGTTTTCGGTCCCGGAGACCACGGCAGCACCTTCGGCGGCAATCCGCTGGGCTGCGCGGTTGCGCGAACGGCCATGCGGGTTCTGATCGAAGAGAAGATGGTGGAGCGGTCGGCGGAGTTGGGCGCTTATTTCCTGGCGCGGTTGAAGGAATTGCGCAGCCCGGCGATCAAGGAAGTGCGCGGGCGCGGCCTGTGGATCGGCATGGAACTGACCGGCATGGCCCGCCCCTACTGCGAAGCGCTGATGGAAGAGGGGATCCTGTGCAAGGAAACCCACGATCATGTGATCCGGCTGGCACCGCCGCTGGTTGTGACGCGGGAGGAGCTGGACTGGGCGTTTGAGCGGATCAAGAAGGTTGTGGAGCGGCTGGGCGCTTAGGCTTTTGGATTGGCGGAACGAAACGTACAGCCTCTTCCGCCGATTGCCGTCTTTTCTTTACCGCCTTGCGTCCAACACGATAAGGAATTCATGCCTCCTTCCATCAAGCTATGGCCCGCAGCCTCGCTCGCGTTGCTTGCCTCGCTGACGTTTGTCCCGGCGCGCGCTGCTCTGGCCGCAGAGGATAGGGAAAGTATTCTGCGCCGGTTGGATGCTGCCTCGGCCCGCTTTCAGACCACTGCCGCCGACTTCGAGTTCGACACCGTCCAAACCGACCCCATTCCCGACAAGGACACACAAAAGGGCAGGGTCTACTTCGAGCGCAAGGGTGTCAACTTCCAAATGGCGGTTCACCAGACCGAGTACAACAGCAGACCGGTGGCGAAGATATACGGGCGCTTTGGCGGCACATTCAAAATGTTTGACCCGAAACTGAACGAGGTCACCACCTCCAAGAAGTTCGACAAGTACGAGAGCTTTCTGATGCTGGGCTTTGGCGCCAGCGGCCGAGAACTGGCCGAAAAGTGGGAGATCCGGTACCTCGGCTCCGAGGTGCTGGACCGCGTGAGGACCGAGAAGCTTGAATTGGTGGCCAAGGACCCGGATGTGCGCAAGCTCTTCCCGGTTATCGTCGCGTGGATTGACCTGGAACGCGGGGTCAGCCTCAAGCTGCATTTGGACGAGGGCAGCGGAACCTACCGCGACTGCTTCTACTTCAACATCAAGGTCAACCAATTGCTACCCGCCGATGCTTTTGTGCTCAAGACGGACAAGCAGACCACGATTGTGAGCCGCTGAGTACGGAAGTCTCAGCACAGGGCGGTGCTCTTCAAAGCCGAGGCTTCAGAGAAGCTCCGAGATGCTTGAATGCACGGCAAAAACCACTTCATGGCGTCATGATTCGGTCTGCAAAATCCGGCGCTACTGCGCGGAAGTGCTTCAGGTTCCAAGTGTAAATGCGCTCAGCATTCACTTTTCGCGCGCTGGCAAGGTGCAAAGCGTCATAGATCATGCCGCCCGAATGCCCGCGGTCGGATGCGCCTCGTAGAGTCTCTATGTACTCTTCGGCAGAGAGCGCAACCGGTGCAAGGCGCAGGAGAAAAGTATCAATAGCCGCCACCGCATCGCGCGGAGAAATGCGCATCCCGGGCGGCATGGCAGTGAGAGCGCCATAAACCTCTGCCAGGGCGTGTGTGCTGATTGAGGCTTCTAAAATCGTGCATTGCTCCCACAGCTTCCGGCTGGGTGCTCGATGGATATGGTTGACCTGCGCGATCGCGATCAGGACTGACGTGTCGAGAAAGATCAAGCGGACTCCTCGATCTGGTCTTCTTCAACTCCCAGAAAGCGGCGCTCCCGTTCAAGATGGCCCTGGGCAACCAGTTCTTTTACCATTTCGTCGGTCAGAATGGGTGCATGGTCTGCCGGGAAGATCGACGGAACGCCATTTTCGATGACCAATCGGGCCTGATTGGTGCTCGGCAAAAGTGTGAGCCGATCACCGGAGCGCTCAATCCTGAGCTGAGTTCCGGGGACCAGGTGCATCGCATCCCGCAACTTCTTGGGAACAACAATGCGCCCGGCCTTGTCGATTTCCACCGTGGTATTCATGATGGCATTTTACCATTTAATTTGCTATTTTTGAAATGACTCCAAACCGACCACGAGCGACCAGCACCTTTCTGCCCTTCCTCGCGATAAGATTGCCTTGTGAGTCACTCCTTTGAAATCGGTCCGGTCCATGTGGGCGAGGGCCAGCTTTTCCTGATTGCAGGACCCTGCGTCATCGAATCCGAGGCCCATTCCTTGCGCATGGCCGAGGCCATCCAGCGCATCGCCGGCGATCTCGGCGTTCCGTACATCTTCAAGGCCAGCTACGACAAGGCCAATCGGACCAGCGTGAAGAGCTTCCGCGGCCCCGGGCTGACGGAGGGCGTACGCATCCTGAGCGCGGTGGCCAAGGCGACAGGCCTGCCGGTGCTGACCGATGTGCACGAGCCGGGGCATTGCGAGCCGGTTGCCGAGGCGGTGGATGTGTTGCAGATTCCCGCGTTTTTGTGCCGGCAAACCGACCTGCTGGTGGCTGCGGGCAAGACCGGGCGCGCGGTGAACATCAAGAAGGGGCAGTTCGTGGCTCCCTGGGACATGGCGAACGCCGTGGAAAAGGTGCGTTCGACGGGAAACGAGCGGGTGTCGCTGACCGAACGCGGCGCCAGCTTCGGCTACAACACGCTGGTGGTGGACTACCGCTCGCTGCCGGTGATGCGGGAGATGGCGCCGGTGGTTTTCGACGGCACACACTCCGTGCAGCAGCCCTCGGCGGCAGGCGGCGTGAGCGGCGGTCAGCCGCAATTCATTCCACTGCTGGCGCGGGCGGCGGTGGCGGCGGGGATCGACGGACTGTTCCTGGAGGTGCACGACGATCCGGCGAACGCGAAGAGCGACGGGGCCAATGCGCTGGATTTGAAGCTCCTGAAGCCGCTGCTGGAGAAGTTGCTGGCGATTCATGCGGCGGCGAGCTAGGGGAGACAAAACTGAGGATCTTCACCCGCGAAACCAGCGTTTTTGGACAAGAGCGGAGTTCGGGCGAATCTGGCTTTTCCTGCAAGTGGGCAGGGTTTACCGCGGAGTAACTGACGAGTGGCCGGTGATCCTGGCGTTGCTCTCAGATGAGGTCGGCTTTGTGCCCTTCCAAATGAGCAGCGATTGCTTGGCAAACAAAGCAGCCGTCTGAATTTCAGCACTTTGTTCCTATATGCTGTTCCGTATGAACGCAAAGCACTTTCGTTGGCTGTTTCTCCTACTCTTGGTTCTCCCATGGTTTGCAGGCCATTCCAAAACAGGCGTGATTGGCGCAACTCTGACTTGGGATAATGGCCAATATCGCTTCGCAGGCGGAACCGGCCCAAAAGAGATCGTCTATGCGGTGGGAATAATTGCGACATGCGCCCTGTTTTTGAGCCTTTCGTCTTCCCGGCTAGGCATGCCAATGCCCGGCATCTCTCGGCGGTTTGCGGCTTGTTGCCTCGATTTTGTTCTTTGCTTGTGCGCAATCGCACCACTTCTAGGAACCGTGCCGATCCTGTTTGAGTGGCGGAGAACCGGCGTTTTTGCTTGGAGCTTCCAGCGAGAAACACCAGCTTCGTTCGATGGGTGGGTTACGGGAACCCTTATCATCGCTGCATTTGCCTGCATGGCGCTCTATTACATGTTGCCGCTCGTTCTCCGCATGCCGTCCCCGGGCACATGCATCATGGGCTACCAGATTGTCGCCGACGACGGGAGGGCACTCACGCCGAGAGAGGCTCTTCGTAGGTTATATTTTGGCTTCAAGGCGCTATCGTTCCGAACACCATCTAGGCCGCGCGACAAGGTGAATGGGAAGTTTTGGCTTGATGAGAAATTCGGCACTCGCGCGGTCAAGCTTTTGTAACGCTCTACTTTTCCTGCAGGAGGAAACCTCAGGGAATGACCGGCCAATCGGGGTTGACGCACACTCCGGCCTCCGCACACAAGAGTTCCGCTCGGTTGGTCGCCTACTCGGAAGTAACGCCGCTTTGAGGCCATCAAAGACAGCCGCAGATCCTTCACTACGTTCAGGATGACAGCGGTTTTGGTGCGAGATTCGGAGACATGAGATTAGCTAGAAGCAGTCGATCTGGTCGCAGGCGTTCATCAGAGGGACCTGCAGGGTTGAGTCGTGTTCGGGGTCGGAGTAGACGGTGATGGTGGCGGGCTGGTAGTCGCTCGGCTTCGCCGTCATGATGTTGGGCACGAAAGTCTGCGGGTTGCGGTCGTAAAGCGGGAACCAGGTGCTCTGGATTTCCACGACGACGGTGTGGCCGGCCTTGAAGACGTGGTCCACATCGTGCAAGCTGAAACGGTATTCACGCACGCTGCCGCTGCGCAGCGGCCGGGGATTTTCGAACGAATCCAGATAACGGCCGCGGAAGATCTCTGCGTTGGTCATCAACTGGTAGCCGCGCATCTTCTCGTCCGCATCGTCGGCCGGATACTGGTCAATCAGCTTGACCACCAGGTCGTTGTCCGTGCCGGTGGTCGAGGCATAGATATCGGCCTCGACTTCACCCGTCAGAATCATGTCTTTCTTCAGGGCGGGCAGCTTCCAGACGGCGACATCCTTTTGTTCGGTCGCGCGCCGGGTGGCGAAGCGCTGGTCTTCCGTCATCCAGTTGTACCACTGCGAGCCGTCGCCGTAGGTGGGCTGAATCGGCCTTTGACGGTAAAGGACCGGGTTCGCGGGGTCGCTCACGTAGCTGGTTTTGGCTTGCGCCGGGGAGTCGGCCCAGCTGAGCTTTCCGTCGCCCTGCAAGTGCAAGCTGGTGGGCGCGGCTTCTTTGGGCGGGAAGTGCGCGTAGCGCTTCCACTGGTTCGAGCCGGTCTGGTAGCTGGCCGTATCTTCGAGGTCGAAACCCGGCTCATCTTTCAGGTAATGGGCGAAGAACTTCGCTTCGATCTGGGCGCGGAAGTCCTTGCCGATGGGCTCGGTGTAGTCCAGGTTGCCCAGATGGCGGGAGTTGGACGCCCAGGATCCGTGCCGCCAGGGGCCGAGCACCAGGAAGTTGTGGTGATTGGCGTCCTGCGGTTCCAGCGTGGCGTACTCCTGCTGCGGTCCCCACATATCTTCCTGATCGTAGTATCCGCCCACAGTGAGCGTGGGCACGGTGACCGTTTGCAGGTGCGTCTCGACTGCGCGCGAGCTCCACACGCTGTCATAGGCGGGATGATCGAGGAAGAGCTTCCAGGTGGGCAGCAGCTTTGAACCGGATTTCTTCACATCCTCGGCAAAGGAGCCCCGCTCCAGAAAATAGTTGTAGCCGTCTTTCGGCTTACCATCCTTGTCTTTGCCATAGCTGACGTCGGTCTCTTCCTTGCTGGATTCTATCCCGAGCACATAGTCGTAGCCGTAGGTCTGGCGGAATGCTCCGTTATGAAAGAAGTCGTCGCCCATCCAGACATCGATCATGGGCGCTTGGGGAGAGATGGCCTTGACCGCGGGGTGTGGGTCGATGCCGGCCATCATGGCCAGAAAGCCCGGATAGCTGGTGCCGACGAATCCGGCGCGGCCATTATTGCCAGGAATGTTCCTCAATAGCCAGACCACGGTGTCGTAGGTGTCGGTGCTTTCGTCCACCGCCTTCGGGTTGCGGTGGTCGGCCAGGGGGCGCATCATCACAAATTCGCCCTCGCTCTTGAAGCGGCCGCGGATATCCTCTTCGACATAGATATAGCCATCGCGAGCCAACTCAGGGCGACTGTTGCTGAAGGTGGAGCGGGTCAATCCATCGACTCCATACGGAGTGCGTACGATCAGGAAGGGCAGGGGCTTGCCGATATCGGCAGGCTTGAGGACGATCGCGTGCAGCTTTACGCCGTCGCGCATGGGAATCATGACGTCGGCAGAACCATAGTCGTGAAAGATGTGATGAACGGCAGGGCCGGTCCGCCGATACTCGACGCTTTGATCGCCCAAGCGGGTGAGGCCGATGGCGTGGCCAGAGGCGTCCACCGCAAAACGAAAGGTGCTCTTCGAGCCCGATGTGCCGTATTCCAGCGCCGTTACCGCGTTGCATTCGACCGGAGTGTTGCGCTCCGTCTCAACCACCAGTTTGCCGCCTTCCACATAGAAGCTCAGGGGCGTATCGGGATCCGCCGGGTTGGTGTATTCGCCCGCGAGCAATTCCAGCTGGGCGGCCGTCGGCGCTGCATTCTGCTGGGTGGCTGCGCTGGCCGGGCGTACATGGATCGCTGAGAAACATAGAAGGGTGCAAAGAATGGCGAATGCAAGGCGCTGACGCGGCAAATGAAGATCCTCCACAATGACCTAACGTGTATCCGACATGAATTGATTCCGGTGGGTGGAACGGAGACATAAGCCTGGGGCAATTCCAACCGGGAATACGGGAAAGTGGCCAGACCTTTCTTTAGACGATAAACCTTGAAGCTGCATCGCCGGGCAAGATCAATGCGCGGCAGTCGCTTGGACACTTCGAGAACACGAAAAGCGAGGCTTGACAGAGCACGACTCGTGAAGCGGAAAAGGGTGTGTCCAGGGGAAAAAACTGGAAATACATCCCTCAGAGCCTAAAGGCCACGTTCGTTCTGCGGCTTGCGGCACGACTAAAGTCGTGCCCTGACGCTTCCTGCTATCCCGACAGGGTTCTTTCGCAGCTTGCAAAGTCGCGAACTTTCAAGGCCATTGCTACGCGCGGCTCCCCTGTTTCATGCGATTGCCCAGAGAATCAATGCGCGTGGCCGTGGTGACCGTGTTCGTGCTGGCCGAGGGACATCTCTTCCAACGGCACGACGCAGCCATCGAGCTCACCGCACCCCACGTGCTCAAACTGAATGGTGGAATGGCAAACGCCGAAGTGATCCTTGAGGACATGGTTGATCCGGACCAAGATGCAGGCGCTTTCGGACGGCGGAATGTCGGCAATGGTGATGTGGCAGGCCAGCGCGCGCGAGTTCGAGCCCAGGCTCCAGACATGCAGGTCGTGCACGTCCACCACGCCTTCGACGGCCCCGATGCCGGCGCGAATAGCATCAAGCGAGATGCCCCGCGGGGTGCCTTCGAGGAGAATATTCAGCGTTTCGCGCACGATTCCGACGCTGGACCAGAGAATCAGCACTGCGATCAGAATCGACAGGATGGGGTCGATCCAGTTCTGCCCGGTAAGCAGAATGCCCAGCCCGCCGGCGATGACCGCTGCCGTGGAGAGGGTGTCGCCCGCCATGTGGAGAAAGGAGCTGCGCAAGTTGACGTCGCGCGCCACGCCCCAAAGCAGCGCCGCGATCACCCCATTCATGAGCACGCCAGCGGCGGCCACAATCATCATGAGGCGGGGCTGCACAACGACCGGACTGCTGAGCCGGTGCACGGCTTCGATGCCAATCCACAGGGAAATGACGATGAGCGAGGCGGCGTTGATAAAAGCGGCCAAAACGCCGGCGCGCTGATACCCGAAGGTGCGCGCATTGTCGGCGGGGCGGTTCTGAAAGTAGACGGCGGCAAAGCTGAGCAGGAGGGCGAGGAAATCCGAGACGTTATGTCCGGCCTCCGAGAGAAGCGCCAGAGAGTGCGCGCGCAGCCCGGCGACGAAGGTGAGGACGACGTATGCCGCCGTGGCCACCAGCGAGAAGCGCAAGACAGCCTGGGTTCTGCGGGCGGCGGGGCCGGTCGGCCGGGCGTGGAGATGCATACGGGTAGTGTAACCGGGGTAGGGTATGCGGGGTCAATTCGGTGCGGCCCGGGTTTTCGGGTTTGACCGGACTATCTCCGGGCTAAACAGGCTGCGGAAAAGGGCCGAGCAGCGGCTGGAAAACGAGAAAACATACCTCAGGGGCTGAAGCCCACCCTGACTTTACGGCACTTGCGGCACGACTAAAGTCGTGCCCTGACGCTTCTTGCCCGCCCGATGCAGATCTCAACAGCCTGGTCATCCCCTGCAGGCCGGCAACCCCGGGGAGAATTATCTCCGACCTGGGGACAGGGGCTTGCCGTCGCGCAGGTGGCTGGTCGAGCAGCGGATGGAAAACGAGAAAACAGACCTCAGGGCTGAAGCCCACCCTGACTTTACGGCATTTGCGGCACGACTGAAGTCGTGCCCTGACGCTTCTTGCCCACCCGACGGAGTTTTCCGCAGCCTGTAAAGCCCCGGTCATTTTCAGGGCTTGATCGGCAGGGTTGAGGGCTTGATGGGCACGACTGAAGTCGTGCCCTGACGCTTCTTGCCGGCCCGATGCAGATCTCAACAGTTTGTTCATCCCCTGCAGGCCGACAACGCCGGGGAGAATTATCTCCGACCTGGGTACAGGGGCTTGCCATCGCGCAGATGGCTGGTGTCGAGGGGATCGGGATCGTCAAACGAGGGAAGCACAGGAAGCCCCTCGCGCAGTCCGGACCACTCTTCCGCGATGATGATGCTGTTATACGGATTGCCCGGCTGATAGCGCACGGAGCAGGGAAATCCCGCCCGGACACGCGCAGGGTCCACCACCTCGCGGATGTCTGTGATGTCCTGCGAGGACTCGTAGTCCACCCCGGCAATTCGATAGCTGAACAGCAGCATGGTCAGCGTGCGTCCATCATCGGCTTCCACCTCGCACAGGTCCAGGAGCATGCCGTCGACCAGGCGGCCAGATTGGGCCAGAAACAGCCGCCGGGCACGCTCGATTTCCTCGGCTGTGGGGCGCTTATGAAGAATCAGCCAGACGCCCACGACGACGAGGGCCAGAACAAGTCCCAGGCCGGCCGCGATTTCCCATGTGTAGGCGTGGAGGATGTTCATGTGGAGGCGAGGCGACCCTTTCGGTCCCTGACACTAAGGATACCGCAGCGGCGATTCGCGGAAAGCTGATCCGGGCGCAGTGCGCGACACCTTCTTCGGCGCGATCTCTCCCCCGCTGCGGGGCTTTGTTGCTGCGATATACTCGTGACTGCATCTTGAAGGAGTTCCGGTATGCCGGGCGCTTCAATCCGGAGGATTTTTCGTGGATTTGAAAACCGATTCCAGAGCGGCACAAGATTCCCATTCCGGGGAGCGGCCTCGCGCGCGCATTCGTTCCACAACGGTGATTTGCGTGCGCCGCAACGGGCTGGTGGTGATGGCTGCCGACGGACAGGTCACCCTCGGCGATCACGTGCTGAAGCACTCCGCGCGCAAGATCCGCCGCCTCTTTCAGGAGAAGATTCTTGCCGGTTTCGCAGGCTCAACAGCCGATGCGTTTGCGCTGTTTGCCCGCTTCGACACCAAGCTGGAACAGTTTGCCGGCAACCTGAATCGCGCGGCCGTAGAACTGGCCAAGGACTGGCGCACAGACAAGATGCTGCGCAACCTGGAAGCGCTGCTGGTGGTGGCAGACCAGAACCAGACCTTTTTGATCTCCGGCTCCGGCGACGTCATCGATCCGGACGAGCCGATTGCCGCTATCGGCTCCGGAGGCCCCTACGCCACGGCTGCCGCCCGCGCGCTGCTGGAGAACACCGACCTGAGCGCCCGGGAGATCGCGGAAAAGGCGATGAAGATCGCCGGAGACATTTGCATCTACACCAACGACCGCATCACGATTGAAGAGCTAAAAGGCTAGCTCACTTTGCAGTCACGGCAGGAACACTATGGCAGGCTATTCGGACACACCGCTGCTGAAGAAACTCGGGATCAAGGAAGGTCATCGCGTCCTGGTGCTCAATGCGCCTGCTGGCGTTCCCGAGGATCTGAAGGCCTTCGCCGAGACGCGGAAGCGCGGTGGATCAAACGCCGAGAAGCTGGACGTCGCAGTGCTCTTCGCGGGCTCCGTGGTTGAATTCAAAACACAATTCGCTGAACTTTTTCCGCACATCTGCTCTGACGGTGCGCTCTGGATCGCCTGGCCCAAGAAGGCCTCCGGTATCCGAACGGATTTGTCTGAAAACCTGATCCGCGATCACGCGCTCACGACGGCCTTTGTAGATGTCAAAGTCTGCGCCATCGATGAAACCTGGTCGGGGCTCAAATTTGTCGTCCGCAAGGAACGCCGCACCGCATTCGCCGCAGAGACCCGCGCACTACTCTAGACTGGAACAGAATGGCCATTTACCTTCCCGCATCCGCCGAAGAACAGGACCTCTCGCTCGACGAGCTGACTCCGCGCGAAATCGTCGCCGAGTTGGACAAGCACGTGGTTGGCCAGCGCGCCGCCAAGCGCGCGGTTGCCATCTCGCTGCGCAACCGCCAGCGCCGCCTGAAGCTGCCCCCCGACATTGCCGACGACATCATGCCGAAGAACATCATCATGATCGGACCAACGGGTGTGGGCAAAACCGAGATTGCTCGGCGGCTGGCCAAGCTGACCAACTCTCCGTTCCTCAAGGTTGAGGCGTCCAAGTTCACCGAGGTGGGCTATGTTGGCCGCGATGTTGAAAGCATGATCCGCGATCTGGTGGAGATCGCCATCGACATGCTGCGCGAAGAGCGCCTGGAAGAAGTGGAAGACAAGGCCGAGATGAACGCCGAGGAACGCCTGCTCGACGTGCTTCTGCCGCCGCCTCCACCCCCGCCGACTGTTTCCACGGCGGTGATCGAGGGCCATCAGGACCCGCCCGGCGCCGACAGCCATCATCGCACGCGCGAGAAGATGCGCCAACAGTTCCGCGACGGCAAGCTCGACGACCGCATGGTGGAGCTCGACGTGCGCGACCGCAATGCGCCGCAGTTCGGCATCATCTCCAACCAGAACGTGGAAGACATGGAGATGAACCTCAAGGACATGCTGCCCAACATCTTCGGCAGCGGCTCCAAGAAGCGCAAGATGAAGGTGACCGAAGCTTTCGACTACCTTGTCCAGGAGGAAGAAGGCCGCCTGATCGACATGGATTCGGTGACCCGCGCCGCCGTCGAGCGCGTGGAGTCGAACGGCATAATCTTTCTGGATGAGATCGACAAGATTGCAGGCCGGGAAGGCGGGCACGGGCCCGACGTTAGCCGCGAAGGCGTGCAGAGGGACATTCTGCCGATCGTGGAAGGGACTACAGTCAATACCCGCTATGGGATGGTGAAGACCGACCACATCCTGTTTATTGCCGCGGGCGCGTTCCACGTTTCCAAGCCCAGCGACCTGATTCCCGAGTTGCAGGGCAGGTTCCCGATCCGCGTCGAGTTGCAGTCGCTGACGGTGGACGACTTTTTGCGCATTCTGACCGAGCCGAAGGCATCGCTGACCAAGCAATACATGGCGCTGCTGGACACCGAGGGCGTAAAGCTGGAGTTTGCCCCCGAAGCGCTGCGCGAGATGGCCGAGTTCGCCTTCAAGGTGAACGAGCAAACCGAGAATATTGGCGCACGACGGCTGCACACCATCATGGAGCGGGTGCTGGAAGACGTGAGCTTTCTGGCTCCCGATGTTGCGCGCAAAGCGCAGGACGCGGAATCCGCCGCAGCGCTGGCCGAGTCGATCAAGAACGAGTCGTCGAAGCCGCTTCCCTACTCTGAACGGACCACCTCGGTGGGCGTGGAGAAGGTGTTTCTGATCAGCGCCGAGTATGTGAAGGAAATGGTCGCGTCGATTGTGAAGGACCAGGATTTGAGCCGGTATATTCTTTAGGACGCGCGGCTGCCCTGGATGAGCGGTGGCGGCCGGAACGCCTGAGCCGGCTGGTTCAGGGCGATGTGCGGCTTGAGTCGTGGGTGGCCCATTTCCAAAAAACCATAAATCGGTCATACTGGCGACATGCAGACGATGATCGATATTCCTGACGAGACGTATCGGGCGCTTGAGATCAAAGCCGCGCAAGACGGAGAGACGGTGCTGCAGATTGTTCAGCGCGGAATCCAACGCGAACTCGATTCCTCTGAGACTCCTGCGATTCGCAAACTGAAGCTACCGTTGATTCACTCTTCCAGACCCGGAACACTGGACCTTACCAACGAGCAGATCGATGACCTCATTGCTTTTTCCTGATGTGAAGGTTTGGGTGGCATTGAATTACGGGCGGCATCTGCACCACGGCGCGGCGCAACTCTGGTATGAGGCGTTATCCGTGCAAGCGCGCATTGCCTTTTGCCGGCAGACGCAGATGGGGCTCTTCCGAATTCTCTCAACTGCGGCGGTCCTGCGAGAGGATGTGCTGAGCCAGCGGTCCTGTTGGCAGGTATTTGATCAATGGATTTCGACGGGACAGGTTGATTTTGCCGATGAACCTGCTGGGATGGAGGTTCGGCTGCGTACCCTCACAGTGGAGGACTCTGCTTCACCCAAGGCCTGGATGGACGCGTATCTGGCAGCCTTTGCCGAGGCCGGAGGGATGCAGTTGGTGACGTTTGACCGGGCGCTGGCTGGGAAAGCAAAAGACAGTCTCCTTCTTGCCTAATTCATGCTGCCTTCCGCCGATTCTTCCTCGCCCGTTCCTTTACAGGCCTTCCGTAGCATCTTCAGTTCCACAAAGCACAAGACAAAACAAAGAGCAACCAGCGCCCATTCAAAGAGGGAGCCTTTGCGGCCTTCTTCGATAAACCACCTTGGGCAATAGGGATGAAGGGCCAACGCGCCGCTGAGGATGCACCAGATCAACCCAAGCGATGGAGCATGAATCAAAAAGAGTTTCGACCGGTATTGGATGAGAGTGCCCCAAGGGACTTCATTTAGAAACCGATTTGTCGCAATGTAAAAGAGGCCGAATGTGTAAAGCAAGAGAGCAATGATCTGCGTATCTGGTGATCGCCCCTGCGCATTAAATAAAAAGCCTACCAGTGGTCCGGCAAGAACAATCAAAACCAGGAAAGCACGCAGGCTATCTCCCAACGTGTATTTCGATGTGGAATCTGAGGGGGCCGGGTTTGACCCCTCCGATTCCGCCGATGTTATTTCCCGCTCCTTATTGAACATCGAACCCTCCGGAGCACAGAGCGTTGGTTGAAGCCGATACTTCACTGAATTCAGAGACGGCTCGTCCCGCCCGCCTGTTGTAGCTGGCTTCGATGAAGGCGTGGAAGAGGGGGTGCGGCTCCAGCGGCTTGGACTTGAACTCGGGGTGGAACTGGCAGCCGAGGAAGTAGGGGTGGCCGGGGAGTTCCACAATCTCTACATACGTTGCGTCGGGAGTGGTGCCGCTGAGCCTCATGCCGCCGCCGGTGAGCAGGGCTTCGTATTCGCGATTGAACTCGTAGCGATGGCGATGGCGCTCACTGATTTCGGTGACTCCGCCATAGGCCTTCGAAGCTAAAGTCCCTTCCTGCAGAACGCAGGTCCAAGCGCCCAGGCGCATCGTTCCGCCCATCTCTTCGACGCCCAGCAGTTCGCGGAGCTTGTAGATGATGCGGTGCTGGCTGGCAGGGTCGAACTCGCTGGAGTTAGCGTCCTTGAGGCCGCAGACGTTGCGAGCGAACTCGATGCAGGCGGTCTGCATTCCGAGGCAGATGCCGAAGTAGGGCACCTGCTTTTCGCGGGCGTAACGGATGGCGTTGAGCATGCCCTCAATGCCGCGCTTGCCGAAGCCGCCGGGCACCAGAATGCCGTCGAAGCCTTCCAATTGTGGTTCGTAGCTGCGGTCTTCGGGGAACTTGGATTCCAACCCTTCGGCCTCGATCCAGGTGACCTTCAGTTTGAGATTCTGCGCGACCGCGCCGTGAGTGAGGGCTTCCTTGAGCGACTTGTAGCTGTCTTCGTACTCCACATACTTGCCGACGATGGCGATATGGACTTCGTCGGAGGGGTGGTATACGCGATGGACAAGACTCTTCCAGGCGGCGAGGTTGGCTTCCGGCGCTTCGCGGTGCAGGTACTTAAGCACCAGCGAGTCCAGTCCTTCGGCGGCGAAGTTCAGCGGCACCTCGTAGATGGACGGAAGGGTGGTGGCTCCGATGACGGCCCTTTCTTCCACGTTGCAGAAGATGGCGATCTTCTGCTTCATCTCGCGGGGCAGAGGACGGTCGGAGCGGCAAAGCAGAATGTCGGCTTGAATGCCGATGCCGAGCAGTTCCTTGACGGAGTGCTGGGTGGGCTTGGTCTTCAACTCCTGCGCGGCAGCGATAAACGGCACGAGGGTGAGATGAACGAAGAGGGTGTTCTCGCGGCCCAGCTCCTGGCGCATCTGGCGAATCGCTTCGAGGAAGGGCAGCGACTCGATGTCGCCGACGGTGCCGCCAATTTCGACGATAGTCACGTCCGCGCCGTTGGAGGAGACCTTGCGCATGGCGTTCTTGATTTCATTTGTCACGTGGGGAATGACCTGGACCGTTTTGCCCAGATAGTCGCCCCTGCGCTCCTTGAGGATGATCTGCTCGTAGATGCGGCCCGTGGTCAGATTGTTATCGCGGGACAAGGGCGCATGGGTGAAGCGCTCGTAGTGGCCGAGGTCGAGATCCGTCTCCGCGCCGTCGTCGGTGACAAAGACTTCGCCGTGCTGGAAGGGCGACATGGTGCCGGGATCAACATTGAGGTAGGGATCGAACTTCATCATGTTGACGCGCAGACCGCGGCACTCCAGCAGGCAACCGATGGAGGCCGCCGCCAGACCCTTACCTAGACTGGACACAACTCCGCCCGTCACAAAGACATACTTTGCAGACATGAATGCAACCTCTTGAATGGCTCTTGGGATTGGACGTACCAGGTGGGCACAATCAAGTATGGCAGAGATCGAGACACAAAGGAAACATGAAATTAACAATTGGGAGGGGCGCAGGAGCAAGAGTCACGGCGTATCTCGCATGGTTTCAGTTACTTGAAAAGCCTTTTTCGGGGACAGGAAATTGCCGGGCAAAGAGCGCGGGAAACAGTTGCCGGGGGCGCGGACGTGGCCTAGTGTGCATGTGCGGGGTGGAACTGGACGGCGCGAAGTGAGCGGCGGCGCTTCAAGGCCGGGATAGGGCGGCAGCATGGCCAGGCGAATGGAAGCTCTGAAGACCGACATTACTCGGCTGGATGTGGATGCGATTGTGAATGCGGCGAACACTTCCCTGCTGGGCGGAGGGGGCGTGGACGGGGCGATTCATCGCGCCGCTGGGCCGAAACTTGTTTGCCGCGCGTTGAATCCAGAAGTACTACACTAGCGTCATGTCGAGAGCTTCCACAAACCGGGTTTCAGAGTCACGACCGGCACCCCTGACCGCGATGCGCGGGCATTATGGACAACTTGAGGTTATTGACATTGACCTAAATGCGAGAGTGGCCAGATTTCAAGCCACATCGGAGGATGGTCCTGTCGGGCCAGTTTCGGAGGCACCGATTCGAATGATCCTGCCGCTCAGTGATGAAGATAACAAGCGCTTTTGGACGATGCTCGGTGAAAAAGTGATCGATAAGGTCCGCCAAGACGGAAGCCTTCCAGATTTCTACAGGAGTTTGAGCGCAGCTCTGGGAGAGGATTCCGCAGGCGAGCCTGCTGTCTATTTCAAAATATTTGTGGACTCTCCAAAGGGCGCTGCTTCCGATGCGGTGGTCACCCGTTGGAACCAGTTTACGCGCGAATTCCTGGATCAATTACTTCGACTGCGCTTGCAGCGCCAACCGTATGTTTTCCTCGGAGCCGCGTAATGGCTTTGGCGAGGGATCTACTCGATGAAGCAAAAACGCTTGCGAAGCTTGAAGCCAGCCGGGGAAGACCTCGACAAGCCAGTCTAAGGCGCGCAGTTTCAACGGCGTATTACGCGGTTTTCCACTTGTTTGCTTCGGAGGCCGCGTTGCAGGCGTGTTCTCCGACGCCGCGCGGTCTCCACGAACGCGTGCAACGTGCTTTGACTCACGAAACCATGAGACAAGCAACCGCCGCTTTTAGCGGAGGTAAGCTGCCATCCCACGTAGAAACTCTTATTTGCACTCCGCTCGAAGGTGAAGTCGTAGAGATTTCAAGGATTTTTGTTCAGCTGCAGGAATTCCGGCATAAAGCCGATTACGATACTTCGGAACGTTTCAACAAGCAGATGGTTCAAAATCTTGTGAAGGATGCTGAGACTCTTTTCGATCTTTGGAGACAAATAAGGGAAATAGATAATGCGCATGTCTTTTTGTCCTCGCTGGTTTTTTGGAAGCTCTGGTCGAGATAGCTGGGAGACGAAATAATGGTCAAGCCTACGCGGCTCGATATTCAGAAGGTGGACATTACCACGCTGGATGTGGATGCGATTGTGAATGCGGCGAACACTTCCCTGCTGGGCGGAGGGGGCGTGGACGGGGCGATTCATCGCGCCGCTGGACCGGAATTGCTGGAAGAATGCCGCAAGCTGGGCGGATGCCGAACCGGAGAGGCGCGACTGACCAAGGGATATCGGCTGAAGGCGCGGTACATTCTGCATACGCCTGGGCCGGTGTGGCATGGAGGCTCGCAGGACGAGGCGGAACTGCTGGCGCGGTGCTATCGGAATTGCTTTGCGCTGGCGCGGGAACACGGTTTGAAGTCGCTGGCGTTTCCGGCCATCAGCTGCGGGGTCTATGGGTATCCGATTGCCGAAGCAGTCGAGATTGCGGTGCGGGAGACGGCCGCGGCGCTCAGCGAGAACCCTGCGATTGAAAAGGTGATCTTCGCCTGTTTCGACGAGGCGATGTTTGCCGCGTACGAGCGGGCGCTGACGATGACCGCAGGTTCTTAATTCGGCCATTGACCGGTTGACTTTGTTTCCTACCCCAGTTTGTTTCTACTCCAGGTTGACATTCGTGCTTCCCCGGTCCCCAAATGCGAGGGACCAGGGGCACCCACTCATGGTGGAAGAACTCGCGGCTCTCCAGCATCGAGATCACCCCAGGACTGAATCGACTTTCACTGGCTGGAAGCGCCGAACCAGCCATCGCTGCGGGCTTGTTGGAGGCGGGCTTCGATGTACGTCCACAGCGCGGGGCATCCGGCGTTGATTTCGGGGGCGATGCGGCGGACGACGCGGTCGTAGCCGATGTTGTTTTCGCGCCAGCTTTGGCCGTTGTTACTGAGGTTGAGCAGCACCGGCATGGCGCGGTCGACGGCGTGGGCAAAGCGGGAGTCGGCGGTGAATCCATCTTCGAATTCGCGCCAGAGTTCGACGAAGGCGTTTCCGCCGGCGTCTGGAAGCAGGGCAAAGATGCGGCTTACGGCGGCAAGCTCGGCGGCCTTGCGCTCTTCCCATCCCTCTTCAACGAAGACCATGGTGTCGCCGGTGTCGATCTCGCCGATGTCGTGGACCAAGAGCATGCTGGTGACGCGGTGGATGTCGACCTCTCCCTCGGCGTAGGGCAGCAGGGCGGAAGCGAACATGGCGATTTGCCAACTGTGCTCGGCGGAGTTCTCGTAGCGGTCGAGCCCAAGGGGCCGAACTTTGCGGGTTACGGCTTTGAGCTTGTCCAGCTCCAGGATGAAATCGACAATTTCCTGCACGTTCTGCACCTCGTGGAGACTCGGTTCACAATCATACTAAAATAGCTTCTGCCGCCTGAGCAGCGCGCGGGGTCACGTTGTCTCCCCCCAGGGGAGCCACGATGCCGAAAAGCTCAGTACAGGAATGGATAAACACATAGTGGAGAAGACCGTGCCCGGAAAACTGGAATTGATCGTGGGGCCCATGCGGAGCAACAAGACAGCCGAACTGCTGCGCCGGATCGAGACGCGCCGCCAATACGCCAAGCAACACGTGATTCTACTGAAGCCGAGCGACGACACCAAGGCCTCGGCGGGAACCGTGGAAAGCCGCAATCAGAACGGCTGCGGCAAGATGCAGGCCATGGAGTTTCAGTCGGCTGACCCGTGGAGTGTGCTGCCTGCGCTGGCCGCCGCGGAGCAGGCGATCGGCAAGCGCGTGGAGTGCATTGCGATCGACGAGGGCCAGTTTGTGCAGGACCTGTTCCTGTTTACCAAGCGGCTGCTGGAGTCGGGCCACGATGTGATGATCTCCGGCCTGGAACTGGATTTCCGCGGCCTGCCGTTTGGCGAGATGATCGATCTTTCTTGGCTGGTGCGATTCTACAACGGAAACATCACGGAGCTGGTGGCCTATTGCAGCTGCGGCTCGCGGGCCATTTATCCGCAGCGGCTGATCGCCGGACAGCCCGCGCCCTACGACAGCCCCATCATCATGGCCGGAGATTTTTACGAGCCGAGGTGCGCGGAGCACTTCGTGTTGCCGGGACGGCCGCATTAGGGACGGGACGGAGGGCTGCAGGTTAACTTTCGAATAGGCGACAAATCGACCAAGACGCATAGCGCCAACTCAAGCAAGCACGTATCTCCACAAGTTGCTATTACCGATCCGCGGCTTTGGCTTATACTCCCTCCATGCGCATTCTGGCGGCATCTCTAATGGCGGCTGTGGCTTCTGTCCTCACTCTATCCGCGCAGCAGATTGGTGTCTCAATCGATCCTCCAGCGGGTACCTACGCTTTGCTGCAAACACAGGGAGACGGAGTCCAGATCTACGTCTGTTCCAGTGTGCTCGATAAATTCAAATGGACATTGAAGGGGCCGGATGCAAAGTTGCTGGACGCTTCCGGCAAAGTGATTGGAAGCCACTTCACAGGACCTACATGGAAGCTGCTGGACGGCAGCCAGGTTCAGGGTGAACTGATCGCGAGCAAGCCTGCACCTGAGGCGAGTTCAGTTCCTTGGCTGTTACTGCGTGCGAGGGCCGGAACCGCTACGGGCGCGCTTTCCAAGGTCGAGTTCATTCGGCGTACGGAGACGCACGGCGGGGTTGCAGCCTCATCGGAGTGCCAAAATTCACAGGACGTGGGCAAATCCGTCCAGATTCCCTACACATCCACCTACACCTTCTATGCGGAGAAATAGTCCGGATTGAGCATGCGATTCAAGCGCCCTTGTCGCGAGGCGCGTCGCGCTTTATTCTTCCGGAAGCAGCGGAGCGATTACTCGATGGGAATTTTCGCATTCAGCGCGAAATGCGGGACGACGAAGAGTGGGCATTCAAGCCTGGAGAACTGGTCGTTGTCAGAGAACAAGTTCTCTCGAATGGAAAAGACGGGTTGGTGGCGGATCGACTGGCGATTGAAGGATGCGTCCGCGTCGAGCTCGCTCCAGGCGAGCTGAGGATCATCTGCAATGCCCTGAATGAAGTCTGCAATGGGGTGGGGTTGGGCGACGAGATCGAAACCCGGATAGGCAGCACCTTTGAATTGTCTCGCGACCTGCTCGCTCGTCTATCTGCCTTTGAGAAAAGCTGAAATGATCCGCCCGAGCGTATCACCGCCAACTGGGCAGGTACCCTTTGATTAACATCAACTCCCTATCCAATTCAACGGTGGCCCAAGGTCTGGAACTCCGGACCTGAGAAGCGGGCTGCCCCTTGACCCGATCTCCGACCCCAATCTCAATCGATCTCGTAGCATCTCCAAACCTTCTGCAGGTCGAACGAGAACCCCTGCACGGGGCCACTTCCAACCAGTAGTGACGCGGAAGATTCAAACGGCTCCTCGCCGGTTTGGTAAATGATCGCTCGCCGCCGATAGGGATCGATCAGCCAGCCCACATGCGCGCCGTTCGCAATCCAGACTTCCATCCTTTTGCCAGTCTCCGCAAGGCTATCCGATGGCGAAAGCAACTCCACAACGAATGCCGGGCAGAGACGAGGAAGGCCAGTTAGCTGGCTCTTGGTGACGCCTTTCAGTTGCTCGGGAAGAACATAGGCGGCATCCGGACTCAGCATCGATCCATCGGCAAGAAAGAATCCCGTGTTCGAGTCGAAAACGCGCCCCTGCTGGTGGGTATGCCACCAGTTGCGAAGTTGGCGGTTGATCTCGGAGTTGCCGTCGCCAGTCATGGCACCAGTGAGTGGGTTCATGCGGATCGCTCCTTCGCTCGTGCGCTCGATCCGAAGGTCGTCGTTCTTCAGGCAGAAGGCTTCGAACTCCGCATCCGAAAAGGGCGGATCGACGGCCAGGCTACGTGGCGACGGGCTCAATTCAAAGCGAGGGAGTGTGTTCATGGCGCGATTCTACCCCCGATTCAACAAGGAATACGAATCGATAGGGGGGCAGGCGCGAGTTCCCAGGTCCAGTTCTTCGGACCCGGGAATCCACGAATCTCCTGCGAGCGACTAGCGAGCGATTGGCCCCACCGCAGGTGGCGCAGGCGCCTAGTCGATCTTGATCTTGCGCAGCAGCCGGAAGTCGGAGAGCATCTTCCCCGTGCCCAGCACCACGGAGGCCAGAGGGTCATCGGCCACAGAGACAGGGAGCCCGGTTTCCTCGCGGATCCGCTTGTCCAGGTTCTTGATCAGCGCGCCGCCGCCGGTCAGCACAATGCCGCGGTCGCTGATATCCGCCGAAAGCTCCGGAGGAGTCCGTTCCAGGGCCACTCGAATCGCGTTCATGATTACCGCGATGCATTCGCCGAGCGCCTCGCGGATCTCGCTGTCGTCGATGGCAATGGTCTTGGGCACGCCCTCAATCAGGTTGCGTCCCTTGATCTCCATGGTCAGCGGCTTGTCCAGCGGGAAGGCCGAGCCAATTTCAATCTTGATCGCCTCGGCTGTACGCTCGCCGATCAGCAGGTTGTACTTGCGCTTCAGGTAGTTGGTGATCGCCTCGTCCATCTGGTTGCCGGCCATGCGGACCGAGCGCGAATAGACAATGCCCGACAGCGAGATCACCGCGATATCCGTGGTTCCGCCACCGATGTCCACCACCATATTGCCCGAGGGCTCGGTAATCGGCAGGCCTGCGCCAATAGCGGCCACCATCGCCTGCTCGACGAGATAGACTTCGCTGGCCTTGGCCCGATAGGCCGAGTCTTCCACCGCGCGCTTTTCCACCTGCGTGATCTCCGAAGGCACGCCGATCACGATCCGCGGATGCACCAGCATCTTGCGGTTGTGCGCCTTCTGGATGAAGTAGTTCAACATCTTCTCGGTGACTTTGAAATCGGCGATCACGCCGTCTTTCATGGGCTTGATGGCCACGATGTTGCCGGGCGTGCGCCCCAACATCTCCTTGGCCTCCTTGCCTACGGCTTCAACTTCGCCGGTGTTCTTGTTGATGGCCACAATGGAGGGCTCATTGACAACAATGCCCTTGCCGGCCGCAAAGACCAGGGTGTTGGCAGTGCCGAGATCGATGGCCAGATCGCTCGAAAACATGCTGAAAAGCGAGCGCAGGCCGTGCGAGCGCGAGGAGCGCGAAGGGTAACCATTCAATGACATTGGGAGATTGCTTCTACCTCAAGGCTTATTGTACGGCCAATGGCCATTCGCCGCACCGCGCCCCTCAACCCTGAGGAAAAGAACGGCCCGTGCAGGTACCGTTGCGGTTAACCCATGCTCCCGTGGACCTGGCTGGAACCATATCCAGCCTCCACATGCAGCCTGCCCCAGCACAGTTGAAACGCACCCTCGTCTCTCCTTGCACAACCGCTCGCCAAACCCCGCCAACCTGCCATCTATTGCGTTATGCTTGCTGCGGACCAAACACGGCCAGGCCTGACCCCCGATCCCTGTCCCCTGATCCCTGTTCTTCGAGGTTTTCATGTCCTTTCCCACTTACCAGAATCTGATCAACGGCCAGTGGATGCCCGCGTTGAGCGGGAAAACCATCCTGAACCTGAACCCTGCCGACCACTCCGACGTGGTGGGCGCCTTTCCCTCCTCCCACGCGGAGGATGTAGCTCTCGCCGTCGCCGCCGCTCAAAAAGCCTATGTCGCATGGCGTCTGGTCCCCGCTCCCAAGCGCGCGGAAATCATCCTGCGCGCTGGCAATATCCTCACTCAGAACAAGGAGAAATTCGCCCATGACATGACCCGCGAAATGGGCAAAGTCCTGGCTGAAACCCGCGGCGACGTCCAGGAGGCCATCGACGAGGCCTTCTATGTCGCCGGCGAGGGACGCCGCCTCTTCGGCCAGACCACGCCCAGCGAGCTGCAGAACAAATTCGCCATGAGCGTGCGCATGCCCGTTGGCGTCGTCGGCCTCATCACCCCCTGGAACTTCCCCATGGCCATCGCCTCGTGGAAGCTCTTCCCGGCGTTGGTCTGCGGCAATACATGCGTCATCAAGCCCGCCTCCGACACCCCGCTTTCCACCTACAACCTTGTCCAGGCTCTCGTCGAAGCTGGACTTCCCGACGGCGTCGTCAACATCGTCTGCGGCAGCGGGCCGGCAGTCGGTACTCCCCTGGTGGAACACCCCGGGGTGCGCGCCATCAGCTTCACCGGCTCCAGCGCTGTCGGCGCACAGGTGGCTCAACGGGCCGCGGCCGCCTTCAAGCCCGTCTCGCTGGAGATGGGCGGCAAGAATGCCCAAATCGTCCTTGATGACGCCAATCTCGAACTGGCCCTCGACGGAGCGCTCTGGGGCGCATTCGGAACCACCGGCCAACGCTGTACCGCCACCAGCCGTATCCTTCTCCAAAAGGGAATCGCCCACCAGTTCACCGCCGAGTTTGTCGCACGGGCCAAGAAGCTCAGAGTCGGGAACGGCCTCGATCCATCCGTCCAAGTCGGCCCGCAGGTCAACGCGGCTCAGTTGGAGATCTCGCAGAAGTATGTGCAGATGGCGCTGGAGGAAGGCGCGCGCCTGCTCACCGGAGGAATGGCGTTGCAGGATGGCCCCTATGCGCACGGGACTTTTTTCGAACCAACCGTCTTCGCCGATGTAGCGCGCTCCATGCGCATTGCCCGCGAAGAGGTCTTCGGCCCGGTGGTTTCGCTTCTCGAATTCGATACCTTCGAGCAGGCCATCTCGATCGCAAACGACATCGACTACGGCCTCTCCACCGCGCTCTACACCAAAAACGTCAACCTCGCCTTCACCGCCATGCGCGATCTGGAAGCGGGCATCACCTACATCAACGCGCCCACCATCGGTGCCGAAGTCCATTTGCCCTTCGGCGGAGTCAAGCACACCGGCAATGGCCATCGCGAAGGGCTCGGAGCCATCGACTTCTTCTCCACCTGGAAGGCCGTGTATGTGGACTACTCGGATAAACTGCAGCGCGCCCAGATCGACAACGCCGATTGAAGCTCTGTGGTCAAAACCGGATAGCTCGGCGTCAGTGGCTCGCGCTACAATCCTTTAGCTGATTCACCTTTTTCCATCAGGAGGACCCAATGTCGGTTGTCATTGCTTATACGGTTTTGGAAGGCGCAACAAAAGAATTGCTGGAGGCGGCCGTCAAGGATGCCATCCGCAAGGGCTGGCAACCGCTGGGTGGAATCGCCGTCTCGAACGGGATCTTTTATCAGGCGATGGGCGGCCATTGAGTCGCTGAATCAAAGTCGGCTCAGGCGCGCAGCCTGCTTCCTGCCCTGCGTTCTTTGGACTGTTCCTATCGACAGCTCAAGCGCGCTTCGCGCTTCCGATAGCCTGGCCAGCGTTTCTCCAACTGCCGCAAGCCTTTTCTTCCTTGCTGCCGCAAGACTTCTGCCTGCCCGCGTCGTCTACACTGTGGGCGATGAAATCTTTCCGCCAACTCGTCTGTCTGCATGCCGAGGCGCTTCCGCTGGCATCTCTTCTGTGCGCCATCGCGCTGGCCAGCGTCCCATTTGCCGCCGCGCAATCGACAGACGACTCCAAGCACCAGCAGCCTCTGGTCCTCAAGCCCGATCAGCCGGGCATGGCTACCAATCACCGCCTCATCCTCAAGGACGGCAGTTTTCAGGTCGTACGCAAATACGAGGTTGCCGGCGATCGCGTGCGCTACATCTCTGTGGAACGCGGTGGCGAATGGGAAGAACTGCCCGCCGACCTGGTGGACTGGGATGCAACCCGCAAATGGGAGCGCGACCATGCCAATCAGGCCGTAGATGACTCGCCGGCCATGAAGGAAGCCGCGGAAATCGACCGTGAAGAAGCCGCGGAGCGCGAAGAGCTGAAGGCGCGCTCGCCCGAAGTTGCCAAGGGCCTCGAACTGCCTGACGAAGACAGTGTCTTTGCGCTCGATACTTATCAGGGCGCGCCCGAACTGGTGGAACTGTTACCCGCCGATCTCAACCTCAACGCCAAGAATCGCCGCGGCCTGAGCACGCTGAATCCCCTGGCCGGGGCCAAGGCCAGTCTGGAGTTGGAAGGCGCACACGCCAAAGTGCATCTCCATGTCAACGATCCGGCCATCTACCTCTCTCTCGCGGCGCGCGACGACGCCGAGCAGGTCATCTCTCACGCCCTCACGGTGGATACCGGCGGGGCTAAAGAGGCGGCCAACCGCAAGCACGGCGCACATTCGCCCACGTCCGGCTTTGCCATCGTCCGCGTCGACGAACGCCGGGCCATGCGCATCGTCGGCGCCATCCACATGAGCCCTTCCGGCAATGTGACGCAGAGTGAAGACGTCATCCCCACGAAAGTGGACGTCGTCTTTGCCAAGCACTGGCTCAAGATCACGCCCTCCGAGCAGCTGACCATCGGCGAGTACGCCCTCGTCGAGATCCTTTCCGCAGCCGACATCAATCAGTCTGTATGGGATTTCCGCGTCGATCCTTCCATGGGCGACAACCCCGGTTCTCTCGGCCCGCTCCTCAAGTAGCCAAGGCGGGAGCGGGCGGGGCGCAACCCAATCTTGCATGGTTCGTGCCTGTCGCGCCGGCAGGGCAATCGCACTTCAAGTTGCGGGACGATGATGTCTTGAAAGGGCACGGCTTTAGCCGTGCCGAGGCAGGCGAAAGAGAAAGATCAGGGCTTCAGCCCCCGAGGGATGGTTTTAAAACGCACAGCATACCTCCACGAGGGGCTAAAGCCCCGTAGATTTTGCGGGCTCTTGCGGCACGGCTAAAGCCGTGCCCTTTCAAAGCCACTGCTGTTCACGATTGCAATTTCAAATACGATAGCCCTGCTTTGCCGGTCTTACCATTCGACAACCCCGCCGCGGTTCGCTATCCTGAACGCATCCGGCCGGTGCACTTTCCCTTCTCAAGTCCGAACGTTCCCGGTGAACTTTTCCTTGACCCGAGGCAAACAGGACATGGTGCATTTAGATCCGAACGTCAATCTATGGTCTCTTTCTTCAGCGGAACTGGCTGCGGCATGCCGGTCGTTGGCAGAGGATCCCGACCCTATCGATTCGAACATTCAGGCCGAGGCCCGGCTGCTTCTTTTCAGCTGGCGAGAGACGCTTCAAATGCACGGCAACCGTTTCGACGACCGGGCGCGCAAAGAGGCCATGCTCGCCGCGCTGCGCAAGCGCACCATTGAAATCACTTTGAAGGCCCGCGCGCAGGCATAGTTTCGCCGGCCGCCGCGCTCGGGTGCTTTCTGTCGCCACCGAACCCCCAGAGCTATCGCCGGCCTGCCGATTGCTCTGTTGTTTGGTGCGCGAACTTCTTCCGCCGCGCTTCCCACTCTTCGGTCGAAAAGAAACGCGGCCCGACGTCGATCAGTCGCGGCACCATGTTGAAGACGGCAACCCGGTTCCACGGATTGCCGTCCCTCATCCGATAGCCCTTTTCATTCAGGTCTTCCACGATGCTGGAGTACGAGTAATCCTGCACCAGCAGCTCCATCATGCGCAGCAGCGCCTGGTGTTCCCCGGGATCGTCTTCCAGCCGCGCGCCATCGTCGCTGATGCGCAGCCCGTACGGAATCTCCTCGCTCACTGCGCCCCTGGCCGCGATTGCCCCATCCGGCATCTCGCGCCGCCACTCGATCGATTCCATTTGCCAGCCAGCCAGCTTTCGCTGCTGGATCATCTCGTCGCTGATCGGACCAGAGACGACATCGCGAATCCGCTCAAAACACGCCATTGCAAGCCTCCGCGCAAACACTGCCCGCACAAGGATGCAATTTCGCGGCCACACAAAACGCTCAACCACCTGCTTTCAAGTCGATGAACTGCAAAGTAATAGCAGTGAGGATTCGCCGCCGAGCCAACGGCCCGGTGCCCGCTTTCGCAATTCGCTGTTCGCTTCCGCACACTGTTGCTATTGATCCGATTCAGAAATAGCGGGATTGCTTTCACACCCGCTCGCAGCAACACGCGCGGCGAAGAGGGGCCAGGGAGCCGGTTTGACATCGCTCAGGAGGATTTCAAACAATAATCAGCTGATCCCTGATCCCTAAGTCCCTAAGTCCCTAAGTCCTTGCTCCTACTCCCTCACCCCAATCCCCAGCGCTTTCATCTTGCGATACAGGTGGCTGCGCTCCAATCCCAGCAATTCGGCGGCGCGGCTCACGTTATTGCGGGCTTCCTCGATCTTCTTCTGGATATACTCGCGCTCGTACGCGTCGCGCGCCTGCTGCAGCGTGGAGAACTCCTCGGTCGACCGCGTGCCAGCCTTGTAGGTCAGCGGCGGCAGATGCTTGCGCTCGATCAGCAAGGTACGCGGATTCAGAATCAGCACCCGCTCGATCACGTTCTTCAGTTCCCGCACGTTGCCCGGCCAGTGATACTGCGTCAGCACGTCCAGCGCTTCCGCGCCGATCTCGATCCGCGGCCGCCCATACTGCCGCCCGAACTCCACAAGAAACTCGCGGGCCAGCGGCGGAATGTCCTGCTTGCGCTCGCGGAGCGGCGGCACAAAGAACGGGACGACATTCAGCCGGTAGAAAAGATCTTCGCGGAAGTTCCCTTTGCCGATCTCTTCTTCCAGGTCCTTGTTGGTAGAGGCGATCAACCGAACATCGACGCGCAGCAGCTGGGTACCCCCGACCGGCGTAAAGAGCTGGTCATCGAGGGCGCTCAGAACCTTCGCCTGCGTCTTCAGGCTCATGTCGCCCACTTCGTCCAGATAAAGAGTCCCCCCGTCGGCGCGTTCCAGCGTGCCTCGCTGCTCGGGCGGTCCTCCCGGCTGCGCGCCGTGCCGGTAGCCGAACAGCTCCGCCTCGATGTGCGCTTCGGGAATCGCCGCGCAGTTTAACTCCACAAAGATCTGGTCGCGGCGCAGGCTCTCGGCGTGGATCGCCCGGGCAATCAGTTCCTTGCCTGTGCCCGATTCGCCATAGATCAGCACTCTCCCGTTGGTCGGGGCCATCAGCCGGATCTGCTGCCGCAGCGCCTTCACCGGGACGCTGTCGCCGGTCAGTACCGACCCCACGCTGAACTGGCGCTTGAACTCCAGGTTCTCGGTACGCATCCGTCGCGCTTCCACCGCATTCTTCAGCACGATGAGCGTGCGCTCCAGCGACAGCGGTTTTTCCAGAAAGTCGTAGGCACCCAGCTTGGTGGCTTTTACCGCCGCCTCAATCGTCCCGTGGCCGCTGATGATGACCACTTCCGGCCGCACTTCCGGCGGAATCTGGTGAATGTCAGACAGCACATCCAGCCCGTCACGGTCCGGCAGCCAGATGTCCAGCAACACCGCGTCGTAGGGCGCGTCTTCAATCAGCACCATAGCTTCGGCAGCGCTGGCGGCGGTAGCTACGCCATAACCCTCTTCGCGCAGAATCTCCTCGAGAGAAGCGCGAATCTCCGCCTCGTCGTCAACGACCAGAACGTGGTTCATGAAAGCAGTCCCCTCGTAATTTGAGTCGCAGCCGCGGATGCCTCGGGCAGCGCCAGTGATTCCGACGCCCCAGCCGACCCAGCCCCCCCAAGTTGCTCGGTCAGTCGTTCAGTCAACGGCAGCCGCAGCAGGAAGCGGGCGCCCTTGGGTGAATTGGCCTCCGCGCGCAACGATCCCCCATGTTCCTGCACAATCTTCGCCGCAATCGACAGACCCAGCCCCGTCCCCCGGCGTTTGGTCGAATAAAAGGGCAGAAACAGCCGCTCCCGAATCTCGCTCGTCAGTCCGTGCCCGGTATCGGAAACACAAACCTCCACCGCATCGCCGTCCTCGCTGAGCCGGCTGCTTACGCTCAACACGCGCAGCAGGCTTCCCTGCATGGCATCGGCCGCGTTGTCGATCAGGTTCGCCAGGGCGCGCCGGATCGCCTCCGGATCGGCCAGAACCGACGGCAACTCCCGCGCCAAATCCAGCTGCACGGTAATGCCGTCCAGCCTCCCCGCAAACATCGCCAGCGCCTGCTCCGCCACTTCATTCAGATCGCAATCCTTCGGTCGCGGGGCCGGGAATTGGGCCAGTGCGCTGAACTGGTCCACCAGCGTTCGCAAGGTCTCCACGCAACTCAGAATCACCTCGCTGCATTTGCGGATCACGGCTGGCGAATCCGGCTGGCCCCGGTCAAGATGCCGCGCAATCCGCTCTGCCGACAGTGCGATCGGAGTTAGCGGATTCTTGATCTCGTGCGCCACGCGCTGCGCCACTTCCTTCCAGGCCAATTGGCGCTGCGCCCGCAGCAGTTCGCTGGTGTCTTCGACGACAAGCACCGTTCCCGGGCGTCCCTGCGGCAATTCCAGTCGTGCGCTCGTCACTGCCAGGTGCGCGGTGCGACCTCGCACCTGCAACTCCAACTCAGTGGACGCCGCTCCCATGCGCCGCCCACGGCGGATCACGCTGGCTACATCCTCGGCGCACTCTGCCGGCAAAAGCTTCTCGATCCGGTCGCCCCGCGGCCCATCTGCTTCGTCAAGACCCAGCAATGCAAAGAATGCCTGATTCGATTGCAGCACCATCCCGGATCCGTCCAAGGTCACCACGCCGCTCGGGATGGTCTCCAGAATCGTCTCCAACTCGCGGCGTCGCGCCTCCAGCGCCTGGTTGGCCGCGGTCAATTGCGCCGACGAACTCTCCGCCAACTGCCGGCTTGCCTCCAAATCGGCAACCATGTGGTTGAATGCCCCCACCAGGTCGCCCATCTCCCCACTCGCGATTTGCGCCACGCGATGCTCGTATTTGCCCGCTGCAATCTCGTCCATCGCCTCGGCCAGCGCTTCCACCGGCCGGGTGATCTGTTTGGATAGGAAGATCGCCACCCACACGCCGGTGAAAAATACGAAGACCGTGATCAGCAGCAGCATCAGAAAGAAAGTGGTCCGGATCTGGTTGCGCTTGCGGAAAAGCTCCCAATAAGCCGTTGCGCCGGAGTGAATGCGGGTAGCCGTCTGGCTCAAACCCTGCGGCATCGGCAGCGCCACCACCACCAGCTTCCCGGAAGCGGTGCCACTCATCCCCAGCGCGTATTCCTGTCCTGCCAGGTTCAGCACCGGCTGGTCCCTGCGCTGTGCCGCTGCCAGCAGATTCGTCGAAAGGGGGCCCCGCAGCAGGACGGTTGAGGTGTGCTCTCCCTCATCCAATCCGGGGCGCAATGAGGCGGGGCTTGATTCTTCCGGCGCCTGAAAGCTCGCCAGCATGCGCAGATTTTTGCCGTACACCACCACAAATCCGCCCGCCAAAGTAATCCGATGTCCGGCAAGGTTCTCGCGCAATTCGGGCAGATCCCGGTCGGTTGCGCCCGACGCCGTAATCGACTCCGCCTCCACCTTGGCGTTGCTCGTCACATACTGCGCCAGTTCCAGAACCACCCGCGTCGAGTCCTCGCGCAGTTCCGAGGTGTTCGGAGAAAACCACCGGTCCATCGACCGGTTCATCAGCGTATAGCTGAACAGAAACATGAAGATCGCCGGGGTCAGCGCGATCAGCACCGCGCCCAGCACCATCCGCGAGCGCAGCCGCGCCCCCAGCGCACTGGCGCTCTGCCCGGCGTATACCTTCAGAATGTTCCGCAGCAGCAACACCAGCAGCAACAGCAGAAGCAGAAAGACCAACACCGTCAGGCCTGTAAAGATCAGCGTCTCCCCGGCCGTCTCCGGATTCAGAAATCGCACATTCGAGGTGTTGAACGCCTGCAGCGCGCCCAGCAATGCCAGGATCAGCAATACCCCCAATCCAAGCAGGAGGCCTGACCGGCGTCGGGGATCACTATGAAAGAACATGCGCCGATTATAGTTCCGGAACAGAAATGCAGACAGGGTAGTAAAAAGCGGGCCGCGCAATCGCTGAGTCTTGAAAGGGCGCGACTTTAGTCGTGCCGGAAACAATGCCATTTCTACCCCGGCTTTAGCCGCTGAGGGATGATTTCGCGGCTCGGAAACCTTCCTTCAGCGGCTAAACAGGCTGCGGAAAAAGGCGGAGTTGGGGCACGATTCCCTCAAAGCATCCCTCGGGGCCTAAAGGCCACGTTCATTCTGCTGCACTTATGGCACGGCTGAAGCCGTGCCCTTTCAAAACTGAGGCCGAAATCGAGTTTTTCCGCAGCCTGTAAAGCCGAGAACGTTTGCGGCGAGCTTGCGGCACGACTGAGGTCTTGTCCTTCCAAGGCCATTTCGACGGGTGGTAAACGTGCATCAAGCGATCACCCTGAACGCAGGCCTCGCAGAAGCGATCAAGCTTCGCGCCGCCTAATGCCTTTCAAATCTGAGAACACCCCAGCGGACTCAGAATCAGGTTCGTAATGTTCGAAACGATCGGATCGAAGGCGTAGCGAGGGCTCCCCGATAGCTTCTTCCAAGCCGGATCGTTGCGAAAGACTTCCCATCGCGCATCCAGCTCCGCCAAGTCGGCGAAGCTCAGCATGTAGGTCAGGCTCGGCATGCGCGCGTCCACCAGCGTGTCGCCGAAGAACACCATCCGGAACCCGGCCGCCTTGAAGATCTCGAACTCGCCGGAGTGGAACATCTCCACCTTGCGCACGTGCTCTCCGTAGCTGGGGCTCTCATATGTCCGCAGTTGAAATATGCGCTTGGCTTTGGTTGCCGACATGGCCGGCGGCGTCAGTTTTGGCCAGCCCTCAAAGGCCTTCAGCAGCGAACCATCCACGCGTTCAAACCCCGGTGCTGCCGCCGTGCCATTCCAATAGGAATCCGCCGCTTTCATGAACTCTCCGTCTTGCGCCAACCGCAGGTCGAGTTCCGCCAGCGCCTCCACCGACGAGCCCGGAATCAGCAATGTGTAAGCAGGCGTCTCCGGCCCGATATCCACCTTGAACGCTCCGACCGGACCCATTCCCATGCGCGTAAGCGCGGGGATCAGAGCATCGCTGAAGTAACTCTCCGTGGCCTTCAACTGCGGCCCGCTCCGCAGGCTGTACCGCCTCAGGTGGTAGAACTCGCGCCCGCCGGCGTTTCCCTGCGCGGCCCCGCTCGCCTGGCCTTGTGCCTGAACACCCCCTGCAATCGCAGCCAATGAAACAGCAACCGATGACCTAACGAATTGACGCCGTTGCATGGTGACCTCCCGCGTGAACGACCATTCTACGGCAGCACGCCTGCGGGCAGGCCAAGGCAACGGTGAGTTGTCAGCTTCTCTTTACCCAAGCACGCTTGCCACCGGCGTCCAGCCCCTCTGCTGGCTCTCCGCTACGCCGCGATGGGTCAGCTTGCCCTTCCAGACATTCAGCCCTTCAGCTAGCCCAGCATCCTGCCGCAGCGCATCAAGCACGCCGTGATTGGCCAGCCGCATCAGATACGGGAATGTCGAATTGGTCAGCGCCAGCGTCGAAGTGTGCGGCACAGCGCCGGGCATGTTGGTCACGCAGTAATGCACCACGCCATCCACCACGTAGCTCGGGTCCGAATGCGAAGTGGGATGCGCCGTCTCCACGCAGCCGCCCTGGTCGATCGCCACGTCCACAATCACCGCGCCCTTCTTCATCTGCGCAACCATGGCGCGAGTCAGAATCTTCGGCGCAGTGGCGCCCGGAATCAGAACCCCGCCGATCACCAGGTCGGCCTCCCGCGTGGCCTTCGCCACGTTATAACTGTTCGACGCCAGCGTGCACAGGCGTCCGCCGAAAATGTCGTCCAGCTCTCGTAGCCGATTCAGGTTCACATCGATCAGCGTCACGCGCGCGCCAAACCCCAACGCGATCTTGGCCGCGTTGGTGCCCACAATGCCGCCCCCCAGGATCGTCACCTCGGCCGGAGCCACCCCCGGGACGCCACCCAGCAGAACGCCGCGCCCGCCGCGTTCCTTTTCAAGATAATTCGCGCCTACCTGCACGCTCATCCGTCCAGCCACTTCGCTCATCGGCGTCAGCAGAGGCAGGGTATTCTGCCGGTCGCGAACCGTCTCGTAGGCGATGCCGATGACCTTCGTCTCCAGCAGCTTTTCGGTCAGCGCCGGCACCGGGGCCAGATGCAGATAGGTAAACAGCACCAATCCTTCGCGGAAATGCGGGTACTCCTTCTCGACGGGCTCCTTCACCTTGACCACGCACTCGGCCTTGGCCCACACCGCGGCGGCCTCGCCCAGGATTTCGCCGCCGGCGCTCGCGTACTCCGCGTCGGGAAAGCCTGACTGGGCCCCGGCCTGGGTTTCCACCAGCACCTTGTGTCCAGCTTCGCTCAGTGCCTTTACGCCTGCCGGGGTCACCCCCACACGTGCTTCCTGATCTTTGATCTCCCTGGGAACGCCGACAATCATGGACCGCCTCCTGAAATGGGACACACTTTGGTTTAGATATTGATCCTACGGGGAAGCAGGCTTGCGATGTGTGCAATTATTGTGATCGAAGGATGAAATGGTAATGAAGCGTGATAAAAATGCACAATCTGCGCAAGGTTTAACCCCTCAGGTTCCAACCGGCAGCCTGGACAGCAATCTCGAACCCGATCTTGCCACCACTCCGGTAAATTACCCTCCTGCGCCGCGCGCCTCCGGGCTCTCTCCGGAACTCGACGAACTGGATGCCGCTATCCTCGGCTTTCTCGAACGCAACGGGCGCGCCACAAATTTCGAAGTGGGTGAAGCGGTTGGCCTCTCGGCTTCCGCCGCCTCGCGCCGCATCCAGGCGCTGGAGAATGCCGGAGCCATTCGCGGCTACCGCGCGCAAATCGACGACCGGCTGCTCGGCAAGCGCATGACCGTCTATATCCGCGTCACGCTCGAGCGCCAGTCCGCCCCGGTTCTCAGCGCGTTCGATGCCGCTGTGCGCCGTTGCAAAGGCATCGTCAGCTGCCATCTGATGGCCGGCCAGTACGACTACATGCTGATGGCTCGCGTTGCCGACATGGACGATTACGGGCGCCTGCACCACAATGAGCTCTCGCGGCTGCCCGGCGTCGTGCGCCTCGAAACCAGCTTCGCCCTCCGCGATGTACTCGAAGGCGGAAAAGACCCGCGCGGCTGAAAACCAGAGCTGCTGATCCGTCGCAGCCTGGGGAAATCGTCTTTTGTTGCCATGCCGCGCAAACCGATTTGAGGCAAAACTCGTCCAATCGTTTGTGAGTCATCGCCCGGGTTGCTGTCGCCGTTGGGTCGGCAATCGCGGTGAGCCGCGTTCGCATTGGTATATACTCACAGTGGGGTTCTATCGTTGAACGGATTTAGAACAGTGTTCCGCCGCGTTTTCGGCTGCAGGCTGCAGGGTCTGCAGGTGGCTACGCTGGTGTGTCTGGCACTGCTTGCGCTTCTGGTCGTCGTCCAGGTGGCGCACGTTCATCCGCTTGACTCCGGAACCGACGCCGATCACTGCCCGCTTTGTATCCTTTTGCAAACCGCCGTGCCGGTCGCCATCACTGCGGCGATCATGGTTTTCGTTCAGGTCGGAACCCAGCTCTCCGCGCCTGAACCGGTTCGGGTACTCGTCCGCCGCCATCCCAAGCTTTTTACACGTCCTCCTCCTTTTAGCTGCTAAAGCATTTTCGGAATGGGCGCAGATCGAAAGCACGCACTCAAGTGGATTTTTCCAATCCGGGTCCCAGCGGACAGGTCTTCGTCCGCGGGGTGGAAGAAAAAGCCGCCTGGCAGAGATCTCAAAAATCCACTTCATTCCGAAGATGCCGTAGACCGCCTCTCCGGCTATTCCCTTTCAACCAGATGCAGCAGTGTTCCCAAGCGATGTTGCCTGGGGCGGAAGTGCAGCAGCTACAAATGGTTTGAGCCATAGCCGGAATCGATCCAGACAAGAAGCTCTCAGGCGTCGCGGGCTTCCCCCCGCAGCCCGAGCAAGCCTATTTCAGCCATTCTTTCGGAGGCGTTCCCATGCCGTTCAAAACCATGCCATTCGAAACCGCGTCGTCCAAAATCGGCCCGGTCACTCACATTCTTTCCCTTCTTCTCCTGCTGCTCGCCACGGCAGGCGTCGTTTCCGCCCAGAGCGGCAACGCTGGCGCGGTGCGCGGCACCGTCACCGATCCCACCGGCGCGGTCATCCCCAATGCGTCCATTAGCCTGGTGAATTCGTCCAGCGGGCTCAACCGCACCACCACCAGCGATGCCACCGGCCAGTTCGAGTTTCCCAACGTCGCCTTCAACCCATACCGGATCAGCGTTTCCGCCAACGGCTTCGCGCCGCTGTCCAAGAACTTCGAGATCCGCTCGGTGGTGGGCTCCAATCTCAAGCTGATCATGCAAGTCGCCGGAGCCAGTTCCACCGTTACGGTCGAAGCCAGCGGCGACCTGGTTGAGACCGACCCCACCTTCCATACCGATGTCGATCGGGATCTGTTTATCAAGGTGCCGCTTGAAAGCGTGTCCTCCGGGTTGAGTTCCCTGGTAACCCTGTCTACTCCGGGTGTTGCCGCCGATTCGAATGGACTCTTCCATGGTCTCGGCGATCATGCTTCCAATTCCTTCTCGGTGGACGGGCAGTCCATCACCGACCAGCAGAGCAAGGTCTTTTCCAACCAGATTCCGGCCAACTCGATTCAGTCGATCGAGGTCATCAGCGGCGCGCCGCCGGCCGAATATGGCGGTAAGACCAGCCTGGTCATCGTCGCCACCACGCGCTCCGGCCAGGGTGTGACCACCCCTACAGGCAGCGTCACCAGTTCCTACGGCGCTTTTGGTTCGGCTACGGCCGGTTTCGATCTCGCTTTCGGCGGCAAAAAATGGGGCAATTTCATTGAGTCTGACGGCACAAACTCCGGACGCTTTCTCGATCCCCCGGAATTTGCCGTCTTCCACGACAAGGGCAATGAGCAGAATATCTTCGACCGCATCGACTACTCCTTCACTCCGGCCGACTCCATGCACCTGGACCTCAGCTACAGCCGTTCTTGGTTCCAGACGCCGAATACCTACGACAATCTGAACGTCCAGAACGTGGTCAGCCAAGGCTCCAGCGCAAGCCCCGTCTTCGGAGTTGTCGGGAATACCGACCAGCACTCCAAGATCGGCACCTTCAACATATCGCCCACTTACACCCGCATCGTCGGCAACGACATCGTCTTCAACCTCGGCGCATTTGTGCGCAGGGACGATTACAACTACTATCCCAGCGCAAACCCCCTCGCCGATCTGGGCCCCTCCAACTTGCAAACCTCGTCCATTGCCCAGAGCCGCACGCTTACCAATGCCGCGGTGCACTCCGATCTCTCCTACGTCAAGGGAATTACCAATCTGAAGATCGGAGCGCAATACGGACAAACCTTCCTCCGCGAGAACGACGACCTGGGCATTGTCGAGCCGACTTATTCCCTCAGCGCCCCTTGCATGGATGCCAGCGGCAACCCGCTGCCCGGTTACTCCGGTCCCGCGGCTTGCGACGGCGTAGTTGCCTTGCAGAATCCCAACTACAACCCGGTACTGGCGCCCTACGACTTTACCCGTGGCGGAAGCTATTACAACTTTGTTGGCGGCACCGATGTGAAAGAGATGGCCCTCTATATCGAAGACCAGATCAAGGCGGGCAACTGGCTCTTCAACCTCGGCATGCGCGGCGACATCTATAACGGCCTCACCGCCGCTACGCAGGCAGAACCGCGCCTGGGCATCGCCTACAACCTCAAGCGCTCCGCCACCGTGCTGCGCATTTCCTATGCGCGCACTCTGGAAACGCCCTTCAATGAGAACCTGATCCTTTCCAGCAATGGCTGTGAAAATGCCGTGCTGGCCCCGCTGCTTAACTGCACACCCGGCGTCTCCAGTATTCTGGCCCCCGGCTTCCGCAACGAGTTTCATGCCGGATTGCAGCAGGCCTTCGGCAAGCGCGTCGTGGTCAGCGGCGAGTACATCTGGAAATACACCCACAACGCCTTCGATTTCAGCGTGCTGGGCAACACCCCCATTACCTTCCCCATTGACTGGCATAATTCCAAGATTCCGGGCTATGCGCTGCATGTCGATATGCCGGAATTCCACAACGTCAGCGCCTACGTCATCATGTCTTCCGTGGCCGCGCGCTTTTCGCCGCCCCAGGTGGCCGGAGCCGGAGCCACCGTCGGCCAGACGGGCTTGCCGTTCCGCATCGACCACGACGAGAAGTTCAACCAGACCACTCACCTTCAGTACACGCTGGCCCACAAGGGTTTGCTGAACGGCCTGTGGAGCGGCTTCAACTGGCGCTATGACAGCGGTCTAGTGGCCGGTTCCACGCCCTGCTACGGCGTCACCGATCCCAACACTCCCTGCGGCAACAGTTCCGTCACCATGGCGAACGGCCAGCCCGGAATTGCCATGGTGGACACCAACATTCCCCCGACCGCCAATCCTGTAACCGGAGCCTTGACCGCGCTTCCGCTGACCGCCGACGAGGAATTCCAGGCGGGATTTGCCTGTAACGGCGTCAAAGCCACTCCGACACATGCCTTGCCCGCGGTTTGCCCGGCCTCGGAATTCACATCGAGCCTGATCGATATTCCCGCGCCGGGCACCGGCGACAACGACCACAATCCGCAGCGCATTGCCCCGCGCAGCCTCTTCGACGCCTCGCTGGGGATGAACAACATCTTCCACAAGGAGCGCTTCAAGACCGACCTCGACCTGACCGCCATCAACGTGACCGACAAGTACGCGTTGTATAACTTCCTCTCGACCTTCAGCGGAACGCACTATGTTAGCCCGCGCGCCATGACGGCGAAGGTCACACTGAACTTCTAGAGCCTTTTCTCTGAAGCCTCCATTAAGAAAAGGATGTCGCCCTGAGCGAAGGTGGCAGCTTGCCGCGCGCCGGGATCGGGCGCCCCCGGTCCCGCGCACTTGGGGACCGGGGAGTGCGCGAATATGCGCTGTCCTGAAGGGGCACGGACTTCAGTCGTGGCGATAGGCAAATAAAATATTTGGCCTTTAGCTCCCGAGGGGGCTTCCCGAAAACTGCGAGCCCCGCCCCAAGACCGCAGCGAGATCCGCGAGGCGCTCGGCGAATGCATCGCGGTGATCATGAACGCGATTCGCGTGGCGCTGGAACGGACTCCTCCGGAGCTTTCGGCGGATATCAGCGACCGCGGCATCGTGCTGACGGGTGGCGGCGCGCTGATCAAGAACCTGGACAAAAGGATCCGCGAGGAGACCGGGCTTCCTGTTTCCGTGGCCGACGACCCGCTGGCGTCCGTGGTGCTGGGAACCGGCAAGATGCTCTCCGACTTCCGACTGCTGCGCAAGATCAAGATCGATTGACGAAAGATCAGGGGTCAGAGATCAGGGATCAGTTTTCCCAGGTCCGAAAACCCGGACTTGGGATCCAGATTCTCGTCTAGGGAGATGTGACACCCGGATAGGTTCGTATCCACCTCAATCCCCGATTTATGAGCGGCCAGTGTTTTGAACCGCTATGTCTACTATTTCTTCGGGCTTTGGCGCTCCCGGAAAGAGGGCGGTGTATTCCAGTATCAGATTCCCGATTGCCTGCTTTATCACCACAAATATCGTAAGCATTTGGTCATGCATCAGAGAGATTTTTGCGTCTGCTTGGCATATGCCATTAAGAACCTTGAGTTTAGCGTGCTCAGCCGCCTCCAATACTCCGCCATTATGCACAATGCTATTCCGAAGAACCCGTAGATCGCCGAATGCATTGATTTTTACCTCGCCCGGTTTTACGCCCCTGATCTTGGCAATCTGCGGGCGGATTTCTTCGTCCCAATATGCAAAGATAAACACAATGACGGACCAGCACACTTGCTGTTCGTTGAATCCTGCTTCCGCGTTTGCCGTGATAAATTCATCGGCACGAATGATTCGTTGATGTATTACGTCAGGGCGGGTGAGGTCTTCCAAGCTGGCCCGCATAATAACTGTCTGACCATTCTCTATACGCCGTGACACCGGGCGCGATACACGAGCGACCTGACGTTCAATGCGAACTTTGTTACCTTGGAAGCTAGAAAGACAATCACAATAGACCCCTAGTGTCCTGAGTCATTAGTTCGTCTACAAAAACGAGCGACCGAATCGAGGATCTGGTCAGCGGTTTTATGCCAGATGAAGGGTTTGGGGTCGCGGTTGTGGTGTTCGATGTAGTCGTCGA
>Ga0181529_10000743_pt1 | contig 46380 bp, 36 predicted proteins | sample PEATcosm2014_Bin_36_FD_119763 | JGI IMG/M metagenome (GOLD analysis project Ga0181529, IMG submission 119763) | Peatland microbial communities from MTU Mesocosm Facility, Houghton, MI, USA - PEATcosm2014_Bin10_30_metaG | ecosystem: Environmental > Terrestrial > Soil > Wetlands > Peat | place...
CAGTACACTTACAACGGCAACTCCTGGCAGCAATGGATATTCACCGCCAAGTAATTGCCCTCGACGCAATCCCTTCCATGCCCGCGGACGCTTCCGCGGGCATGGTTTTGTGGGGACGAGTTGAATGAAACTCTCCTCTTGGCGGGTGGCCCCGGTCTCGGTGACCGTTCCCAACCCAAATGAGGGTGCCCCCGGTCCCTGGCAGTTGGGGACCGGGGAAAGCACCGCAGGTGGCCTGTGAGGGGTAGGAGCGCGATTTTTCCAAGTATCGAGGTAGTAAATGTGCGGTTGGAGCGATCCGCAAGCCGGTTTTTTCCTGCGCGGAGCGTGTTTTTCCGAATCCCGGCGAGTCTTGCAAACCCGCATCTTGCGCTTTTCAGGCGCCTTGCCGAGAATAGCCTCCCTCTGGCGCATACTGGTAAACAGAGTCCGAGCGACCGCGGAGCGGCCGTCTCGCAACTGTCGCTCTCCATGTCACGAAAAGCGCTTTTTTCGAGTTCGCTAACAGCCGTCCCATCAACCGTTTGCCCAAAATCGACTGGACCGAAAACACCGAAATATTCGCGATTTTGGCTGTGAAACTGTGAAGGCCCATATAACTCTTCCATAATCAATGCTTTCCATGGAGCGCCTCCACAGAAACACAGAAACACAAAAACTGTGAAACTGTGGAGCCTATACTAACTTACCTGCAATCAACAACTTTCAATAGTACGCTCCACAGGAACACAGAAACTGTGTTCCTGTGCCCGGTGCCCAGCATCCCCCGCCGCCCTTTCCCGGAACATGATCGTATCCCAGCGCTTGCAAAGGTTCCCCGCCCAATCCTTCTCCTCCGCGAACGCATCGTTATACGATGAGCCCATGGACTTTTCTGTGTGACGGAGGGCTGCAAACGTGAAAGGTAAAGGGTTTGGAAGCTGGAGAAGGGTTCTTTGCGCGGCGCTTCTGGCGGGGGCCATGGGCGCTCCCCGCGCGGGATTCGGGCAGTTGACCATCCCGCCCGCCGATGCCGCGGCCGCGCCCAACCCGCTTACCGATCCCACCGTGAAACCGGGCAAGATGCTGCTCTTCGACCTGGAGGCGCGCTTCGCCAAGGATGTGCTTGAACGCGGCGGCGCGGCCTTTGCCGAGTGGTTTGCCGAGGACGGCGTGGCCCTGGGCAACGGCAAGGCTCCAGTGGTAGGCCGCGTTGCCATCGCCAAATCGGCCAACTGGTCGCCCAAGTCCTATCGGCTCACCTGGACCCCGACCGATGCCGCAATGGGTCCATCGGGTGACATGGGCTATACCTGGGGGCACTTCGAGGGGCGAAGCCAGGATGCCAACGGCAATCCGGTCGCCACCAGCGGACGATACATCACCGTTTGGCGCAAGCAGGCCGACGGAAGCTGGAAGGTGGCCCTGGACGCGGGCGCGGACGAACCGGTCGCCGCGGGCGACTGCTGCAAACTTCCCGCCGGTCACTGATGAGGGCGCGAAGCGGGACCTGCCGGTCTTACGCTCCGTTTCTTTGCGGGAGAGATTCGGCCAGCGGCTTTGCGGCGAATTTTCATCCTGGCCGCTTCCCCTTCTTGTCCGCAAACGGTAAGAATAGAGAGTGGACCCTCAACGCATCCATCCGACCGCGGGCGCTGGGAACCGATTGCCGAATCGCTCTCTTCGGCGGGCGACGCGGGGCCGTCCATCGCTGGCCCTGCGGTCTTTTGTCTTGCTTCTCCTGGCCGCGCCAACGCTGTTGGCGCAGCAATCCGGCGAGAATGCCCCACCGGACGCGCACACGTCCGCATCCGGTTCGCAGGTTGTTCGCGCGACGGTGAGCGGAGCGGTGCTCAATGCCGCCACCGGCCAGCCGCTCGCCCGCGCGCTCGTGCATATTGAGGGCGATGCCGATACCGGAGCGCTGACCGACGGCGAGGGCCTCTTCGAGATTCCCGGAGTACCCACGGGGCCGCAGTTCTTCGAGATCGTGAAGCCCGGATTTTACGACCGGGGCGGGGCGGCCGGGAACCTCGGCGACGGAGCCATCGAAAAATCCAACCACAATGTGCTGGTGGCGGCGGATATGCCCAAGCTGACCTTTTCGCTGGCCCCCACCGCGACCATTCGCGGACAGATCGAACTCTCCACGGGCGACCCGGCCGAGGGAATAACGGTGGCCTTGCTACGGCGGACAGTTCAGGACGGACGAGCCTTCTGGCCGGAGGCGGCAATCGCCAAAACCAACAGCGAGGGAGCCTATCGCTTCGGCGGGCTGGCCGCCGGTGAATACGCGCTCTACACCCAGACGGCGATGGAGAGCGAACCGGCATCCACGCTGGCCGCAGGCGGGGTCGCTGTGGAGCGGGCGGGCTACCGGAGCATCTTCTACCCGGATGCGAGCGAATTCGCCGGAGCGCGGAAGATCAGGCTTGTGGGCGGCGAACAGACGCAGGCCAACTTCGCTCTCACGCTGGAACTCTTTCATGCCGTTACCGCTGCGGTTGCCTTGCCGCGCGAACTGCCGGCCGCGGCCGGAAACGCTTCCGACGCGAACGAATACCGCGCGGCGGTGATGGATATGGCCGGCCATCAACTGCTTTACGACACCAGTTACGACCGGAAGACGCACACCGTGCAAACGCTGCTGCCCGATGGAAGCTACTCGCTGGTTGTTTTCACCTTGCCGCGCGCGGGGAAGACCGCGGATGGCGGAGCGCTGGCGGGAAGCGTGGATTTTGCGGTAGCCGGTCACCCGGTCCGGAACCTGCGCGTTCCCCTCTTGGTTACGCATCAAAATCCGGTCGAGTTGGCGATCGAGCGCAGTTCGCCTCCCTCCGGTCAGCCAGCTACGGCTCCGGGCAAGGAGGACGTGGCCGAAGTGCTGGTCAGTTCGATCGGGGCGGGAATCTTCGACGGCACGTTGAATCCATTGGCGAGCGGTTCCGCCCCGGGACCGATGGCGGCAGCCTCCAATCTTTCCGGCTCTTATTGGGTGCATACCCACATCGCAAAAGGATATTGCGAGCGATCGTTTACCGCCGGAGGAACCAATCTGGCTACCGAGCCGTTGATTCTCGGCCTGAACGGCTCGACCGCCCCTATGTTTCTGACTTTGCGCGACGACTGCGCCAAGCTCACGCTCTCTCTCCCCGCGACTATCTCGGCGGTGACTTCAGGCGAGGAGCCTCTCTATACCGTCTACGCGGTTCCTGACACGGACTCGACGGTGGACGCGCAGATGGCGACCCTGCGCCCCTCTTCGGGCGGAACGATCACGCTGGAGGATCTTGCGCCGGGTGGCTACCGCGTCTATACCTTCGACGCGCCGGCGCGCTTGGAGTACCGCAACCCCGCAGCCTTGGCCGCTCTGCCCGCCCCCGGCCAGGCCATCACGCTCTCACCGGGGACGACCGGAAACCTGGAGCTGGAGGTGGGAAAGCATTGAGCGAAGTCCGCAACCAACTCCGTGTTCGTCTCTGTCTTTCAGGCATTTCATGGCTGTTGGCTATGACGTGCCTGCCCGCACTGGGGCAAAGCGAGTCCTCGCCGAAGACCGCGCCATCGGCTTCGATAGTCGCGCAACCGACCGATTACGGCCTCTTCCGCATCGCCGGAACCGTGGTGAATGCGGCGACGGGCGGGCCGCTGCGACGGGCCACCGTGGCCGCTCTGGCGATCGTGGATAGTCGCACCGTCGCGACGACCGAGACCGACAGCCAGGGGCATTTCGCGCTTGAGCGGCTGCCCGCGGCCAAATACCAACTCACCGCGTCCAAGCGCGGCTTTCGCACCGCCTTCTATGACGAGCACGGGGAATTCAACACCGCCATAGTTACCGGCACGGATCAGGAGACAGGCAACATCGTCTTCTGGTTCACCCCCGGCGCAGTCCTGCGCGGGTTGGTCACGGCCGACGGCGGCGACCCGGTGGAGCGCGCCCAGGTAATCCTCTTCCGCAAACCGAACGATCACGCTCCGGGAGCGCGCATCGCTCTGGCGGGGGCGGCCGATACAGACGACTCCGGCGCCTACGAGTTCGCCAATCTGGAAGCGGGCGAGTACCTGCTGGCGGTCAAGGCGGAGCCGTGGTACGCGCTGCACCGCCTCAACCCGCAATCCCGACAAAGACCGGCAAACGACCCCAGCGCCGTGCTCGATGTGGCCTACCCGCTCACATTTTTCGACTCGGCCACGGAGGAAGCCGAGGCCGCGCCGATCCTTCTTGCCGGCGGCGCCCGTGTGGAGGCCGATATCGGCCTGCACGCGGTTCCGGCGCTGCACATCGCCGTGGAGATACCGCGCGCGCAGGACGGCAAACCCAGCCCTGCCGAGCCTTCGCTGCGACAGAGAATCTTCGGTCAGCAGGTTCTCTCCGAGGCATTTCCTTCCCCCGGCGACCCGCGGGAGCCTACCGTCGAGTTCGGCGGCATCGCCCCCGGCCACTATGAGCTTACACAGGAAGATCCTCCGCGTATCGTAGACTTGGATGCCACTGCCAGCCAGACTGTGGACTCCACGCTTGGCTCCCCCGCCGTCGCCGTCTCCGGAACTCTGCGTACCGCTTCCGACTCGGCCCCCGACGAAGACGTAACCATGGCCCTGGAATCCATGGACCGGGAGCGCCGCCGGAACTCGCTGGAAGCCATCTGCAAACAAGGCTCGTTCAGCTTTCCGTTGGTACCGCCGGGCAACTGGGAGTTGTGGGCGGAGAGTTCGGGCACACCCTTGCCGATCGCCGAGATCGCTCTGGGGAAACAGTCCTATGCAGGCAACCAGGTGCAGGTGCGCGACCGCCCCTTGTCCATCGCCGTCACCCTCAGTTCGCGGGAGACGCGCATTGAAGGCTTTGCGCGCCGGGACGGCAAGGGGGTTGCGGGCGCAATGCTGGTGCTGGTCCCCAAGGATACAGGGGCGATGCGCGCTTTCGCCCGGCGCGACCAGTCCGACTCCGACGGCAGCTTTGCGTTCGGCAACGTTGCCCCAGGACTTTACACCATCGTAGCCATTCAAGACGGCTGGGAGTTGGATTGGGCGCGGCCGGAGGTGATCGCCCGCTACCTTCCGGGCGGAATATCCGTCACTGTAACGGACACCTCCGGAAAACTCCTGCGTCTCTCCGAGCCTGTATCGGTTCGAGCCCGTTGAGTGAGAGAGATCGCCTCGCTTCATCCAACCGGGGTGGAGAGGATAGTCTATGAGGGTATCGTTTTTCAGTCGCCGCTTCCGCGGCCGGGCCAGGCCCGAAGGCGGTGGAAGCGTCGCAGCACAAGTTTGAGGAGAGTCTCACGTTGAACAGGAAGTTGTTGCTCACGATTCTGGCTGCGGTTCCGGCTTTTTTGATGCCGCTCGCGGCATCTGGCAAGTCTGCAAGAACCAGCGACTCGGCCGCCGCGGAGCAGGAGGAAATCACCTACAAATACGAGGCCTTCGCGGGCTACGGCTACACCAGCCTCAACCAGGTGAACCAGTCCCGCTTTGGATTGCAGGGCTTGAACTTGTCGATCACGCGCGACTGGGGAAAATACTTTGGAATAGCGGCGGACGGCGCCGCCTACACCAGCCCGATCGCCGCCGGCAACCCTTGCCCGCCGGCGGCCAACTCCGCCACGCAGCCCACCAACTGCTCGGCGGAGGTGGATGCTGTTCTCTTGGGGCCGGTCTTTCACGGAACCCTCTTCCGTCAAACCAGCGCATTCTTCCATGTGCTGCTGGGCGGCGAACACACCGGTGGCTATAGCCAGACCCCCAGCGTCTCCTTCGCCGGAGGATTCGGTGGCGGCTTGGAGTACAAGCTGAGGCCGCACATTGCCTTGCGCGCCTCCGGCGACGACATCGGCTCCTCCTTTTCCGTGACCAACCCGGTTCCCGGCGACTCCCCGCACCTGCGCATGAACGCCCGCGCCGCGGTAGGCATCGTCTATAAATTCTGATCGTGCGGATCGAGGCCCAACTCGCTCAACGAGGCGAATGCTCCGGCATCCGCCTCTTCGCTTTTACGATCGAAAAAGTCAATCCGCCGGGCGGCAATCTCTGCCGGCGGAATGCTGAACGTTCGTGGACGATCAACGCGGTTCCGACTCTTGCCTAGACTTCCGATGTGGGGAGGAAGTTGCCACGGTCAGCATCTTTCAACCCCGTTTGTACTAAGCGCGAAATCGGTCGTTTTCGAGGTCTGCACCGGAAAATCCCCAAAACGGGAGCCGCCACCCATATTTGGAATTGATGAAAATTTTTATCCATATAATCATATTTTCTGTATCGAAACGATACAGAAGGGGAGAGAAAAAAACATTCTTTTCAACGCTTCCCGTATTTTTTATCAACGCCTTGCGAGATTGGCACACGTCGTGCAACACAACGATTTAGACAAGTAGTAGACCGATTTACTGGAGTCCCTTCCGAATCAGCCGATAGACGGAAAGTGGAGCTATCCTTTGAGCGGAGATGGGCGTATTTTCTTTTGAATCTTGGGATACGCCTGAACCCATCGAAAGGCTGAAGGACAATCAGAGAACCGCAAAGCCCCATCGGGCGGGAACCGCGGTTGCAACGGAGAACTGGAGGATGTCGATGCGAAATGCGCGCAATTACGGTTTGCCCTTGACCCTTGGAGTCCTTCTGGCTCTGGCGGTTGCCACCCCGCTCCTACAGCAGACGGGCTACGGACAGGCGACGAACGCCGCTGGCGCCATACAGGGCACGATCAGCGATTCGAACGGCGGCATTTTGCCGGGGGCGCAGATTACGATCACCGATTTAGCGACCGGCTCAACGAGAACGATGATCTCGGACTCGCTGGGATTCTACAGCGCCTCGTCTTTGGTGCCGGGCAAGTATCAAATATCGGTAACCGATTCCGGGTTCGCCAAGACAACTACCACAGTGACGGTTCAGATCGGAACCGCGACTAGCGGTGACTTGAAATTGAAGGTGGGAGCCGCTACAGAAGAAGTGGTTGTGAGTTCGGAGGCTCTTCAAGTCAACACGGTTCAATCGACGGTTGAAGGAGTCCTGACCGCGTTGCAAATCGACACTCTGCCGATCAGCGGACGCAACTTCCTCGACTTGTCGCAGTTGGAGCCTGGTGTACAGTTACAGAGCGGCGAAAACTTCGATCCGACCAAGGCTGGCTACTCGTCGATTTCGGTCAATGGCGTGAACGGACGCACGGCGCGAATTCTTCTCGATGGTCAGGACATTTCCGACGAAACAGTGGGCACCACCACGCTGAATGTTAGCCAGGGTTCCATCGAAGAGTTTCAGATCAGCCGTTCGTCCTTGGATATCTCGAATGAACTCACCAGCTCGGGCGCGGTGACGGTGAGTACGCGCACGGGCACCAATAATATTCACGGCCAAGGATTCGGTCTGTTCCGCGACGAGCGATCCGGCGCAGCCGCATCTCCAGGCGGAACGAATTACCCGTTCCAGCGCAACCAGATGGGCGGACGGCTTGGCGGGCCGCTCTTGAAGGACAAGCTATTTCTTTTCGGGAGCGCGGAGCGCGTGAAACAGGACGCGGAGAACTCGGTGCAGGTTGCACAACCCTTCGCCTCGTATAGCGGCGACTACGACTCGCCCTTTCGCGACAACTATTATGTTTCCAGAGCGGACTACAGCGCGCCCAAGGGTGTACACCTGTTTGCCCGCATCGCCTACGAAGACAATCTTGACGACGCAACTTATGGCTATGGATTTTCCCGGTACGGCAACAAGGACAATACGCCAGCGATAGCCGGCGGCGGCGATTTCGTTACCGGCAAGTTCACGCACAGCCTTCGCTGGAGCTACCTGAAGTTTCACAACCTGATTGCGGACGAGTCGGCGGGGCTTCCCAACCCGGCTGCTGGTGTAGAGCTTTTCTTCTTCACGCAGAATCTCATCACCGGTCCGAACCTGCTGGCCCCGCAACAGACGTATCAGTCCGACAAACAGTTTCGCTATGACGGAGGCGTGACAATCCGCAGCCACCAAATTCAGTATGGAGCGAGCCTCAACCGGATACTGGGGGGGGGATACGCTAGCTTCTTTGGCTTTGGGCCGGAGTTGGACGGTTACTTCACCAATGGACCGATTGACGGCGGTGCAGCGTCCGACCCCACTGCCTATGAAGCCGAGGACGTTATCTTGGGCAACGGCCAAGGATACAATACCGAACACGCTGCCTTTGGAGCGCCGGCAGGCGGACAAGGTGACTGGCGGCTGGGGTTATACTTCGGCGATACATGGAAAATCAACGCAAAGCTAACGGTGAACGCTGGAGTTCGTTACTCACGGGACACTGGGCGGAGCGATTCCGATCTGGCTCCAATTCCCTGCTCTGCAGCAGTGTCGGTATGGGGTGCGAGTTCGCCTTGCACAACGGGAGATCTCCTGGATTCAATTAACGGGCAGAGCCTTGGCGGACAGGTGAAGCAGCCCAACGCGAATTTTGGCCCGAAGATCGGTTTCGCGTACGATGTAGAAGGCAAAGGAAAGACGGTGTTCCGCGGCGGAGTGGGTTTGTATTTCGAAAATAACATCTTCAACAACGTTCTCTTCGATCGTCCGGCGCGCCTGGCCACAGGGCTATTTTTCAACAACCGTCTTGAGCCTTCCGGCACAACCAGCTTCACCTTGCCTACTGGCTCCACCATCACCTCGATCGATGGCGTACCCATCGCGTCTCTGTGGACGGAGCCGATCTCTCAATCCGCGCCTTACTTTGCAGCATGGCAAACGCTTTATCAGCAAGCAACCAAGACAGCAGGGGCAGCTAAGAACGCGAATTACGTGGTCAACAGCTTATTTGAGGGACCGACCCCGAACAGCTATTCACTCTACGTCCCAGACTTCAAGACGGCCCGGTCGATTCAGATCAATATTGGCATCCAGCGACAGGTTTGGAAGGGCGCGATATTCAGCGCCGACTATATTCGCAACGTGGGTGAGCACTTTCAGATGGCTATTGACGAAAACCATGTAGGAGACGCGAACCATTTCAACCAGAACGCAGCGAGCAACGCAATTGCCACCACACTTGCGTATTGCCAGGTCACATCGATAGACGCGGCGATTAAACTGTGCTCCCCAGCGGCTTCAGGAGGTAATCCCGCCCCAACCCCATTCCCAGCCACCATTGCTACCTTCGCTAGCAACGGCCTCGATTCAGGCAATGGAACATTGCTTTCCAGCCATCCAGCAGCGGCAGCCGGTTTGACGCCAGACACCGGGGCGGCATTTCCAGGGATCAACCCGCTGTTTGGCCAGATGTCTTTCAACTTGCCTATGGGGCGGTCAGTATACAACGGCTTACAGACCAATCTGCGGCAGAGCGCGCGCATTCCGATTCGCGGTCTCAAGGGATCGAACTTCGAGGTTTCCTACACTCTGTCACGCTTCATCAGCACTGGAGGCCATGACCAGAACTTTACACCACTCGCCGTCGATAACAATAATCCGTTGGGGTTTGCCGGACCGGACAGCCAGGATCGTTTGCACCAGCTTTCCTACGGAGGTACGTTTGGATGGATAGGTTCTATCGAAACGAGCCTGATCGGTCACTATTACTCGTCTTTGCCGACAACGCTGACTCTGGATCCAAATGGAAACGGGCCCGGAGAGATATTCCATTCGGATCTGACGGGCGATGGCACTATAGGCGATATTCTGCCTGGCTATAAGGCAGGCGCTTTTATGAGATCCGTAAAACCGAATCAACTTGCTTCTGTGATTGCCAACTACAATGCGAAGTACGCTGGCCAACTTACGCCTGCCGGCACCGCAGTCGTAGCCAGTGGAATCATCAGCGCGACGCAAATGACCGAGTTGAACGCTGTAACTCAAACAATCGCCGCCCCTCCGCCGAACAATGCCGGGAACGGAAGTCTGCGCACCTTCGACCTCACGCTGGCGCGGCCGACCAAGCTGAAATGGCTGGGTGAAGACGGTTCTATAGTGCCGAACGTCAGCATCTACAATCTATTCAACCTCTCCAACTTCAGCGGCTACTCCTATACCACAGCCACCAAGACCGGTGGGGGAAGCCTTGCAAACTTCCAGCAGACGGGCACGGTGAACGGGACCGACACCTCTTACAACGGCAGCGATCCGTTCAACCGCAATGAATTGCGCGCGGGCAACGGATCCGGAGTTTTCGGCCAAGGCACGGCACGCTTGATCGAGTACGGGCTGAAAATCAACTTCTAATTCTTGAAACCGGTAAACAACGAAGGGGCGCCTGATAGGCGCCCTTTTTGCTGCTCTGGGCGTTCTATGATACCTCTCAGTGCTGTAGAATTCTCCACGCTCGCGCAGCAGGTCCCTGTGGCAAAGAACATCAAAGCTGAGACGGTCCTTGAGCAGCGGATTGTTCATCAGGTTGCCCTTGCAGGCAGTCCAGTCGTCCGCCCGCTTTTTGGGACAGAGGACAAGGACTGTCCGATTGGGGCAGCTCGTAGTGTTTGATAACTGCCAGCGCGGTGAATGTCTTGCCGAAGCCGACACTTTCGGCGAGGATGCAACCGTTGTATGTTTCCAGCTTGTTGACGATGCCGGTGGCCGCATCCTTCTGAAAGCGATGGAGCTTCTGCCAGATGACGCTGTCCCGGTAGCCGGCGCGCTCATTCGGAAGCGCATCCTCGCTCACGTCCTCAAGGAACTCGCTGAAGATGCTGTAGAGCATGAGAAAGTAAGTGCGCTGGGGCGAGTTCTCCTTATATACAGAGGCAATGTGGTCGCAGATCAAATCGGTCGCCGCGGCTTCGGGCACGGTATCATTTTGCTACACTATTTCGGTACAGGCGCCATTGATGCCGTGCCTCGCGGTCTTCGCCTCCAGATCGCTAGGGCCCCTTGTGGCGGGCGGCGCTGGTCTGGATTTTCCGACCTGCGGAACCGCCCAGCGGCGCAGTCGCAAGCTATTGCCCAGCACACAGATCGAACTCATTGCCATGGCCGCCGCAGCCAGCCAGGGAGTTAGCAGGATGTGGAAGCTCGGGTAAAGCGCGCCGGCCGCGAGAGGAATACCGAGCAGGTTGTAGCCAGCGGCCCAGGCCAGATTTTGGCGCATCACACGCACTGTGGCGCGGGCCAGGCCGAGCGCGGCGGGAATGGCGGCCGGTTGGGCGCGCAAGAGCAGCACGTCGCCGGCCTCCTGGGCTAGGTCCGCGCCGGTGCCCAGGGCGATGCCGGCGTCGGCCTGAGCCAGCGCGGCGGCGTCGTTGATGCCGTCGCCGACCATGGCCACGCGCAGGCCGCTCTGTTGCAGGGCGCGAATGCGGGCCAACTTGGCGGCGGGGTCGAGTCCGGCTTCCACTTCCTGGATGCCGGCTTGTTGCGCGATGGGCGCGGCGGCGGCTGCGGAATCGCCGGTGAGCATGAGTACGCGCAACCCGGCACGACGGAGGGAGGCGACGGCGGCGGCGGCATCGGGACGGAGAGCGTCGCGGGCATCGAAGTAACCGGCTGGCGCAGAGTCCAGGGCCATCCAGAGGCGGGTTACGCCGGGTTGGGGCGGGGCTTCGGTTGGCGGGAGCGGGATGAAGAACTCCTGAAAGAGCGCCTCGTTGCCGAGCAGGCAGTCGCGGCCTTCGACTTTGGCGGTCAGACCTCGTCCGGGTAGAATCCGCAATTCTTCGGCGGAGTGCCAGAGCAGATTCCGCGCCTGCGCGGCATCGACCACAGCATGGGCTAGTGGATGGTTCGATCGTTCCTCGGCGGCGGCGGCGAGGCGCAGCAGGTCGGCTTCGGCGAAATCTCCGAAAGCATGAACGCTTTCAAGCACCGGGCGGCCCACGGTCAGCGTTCCGGTTTTGTCGAGGACGATTGCGTCGAGATGGACTAAGCGCTCCAGGGCTTCTCCGCCTTTGAAGAGAATGCCAATCTGCGCTCCCCGGCCGACGGCTACGGTGAGCGCGGCAGGCACGGCCAGGCCCATGGCGCAGGGGCAGGCGATCACCAGCACGGCGACGGTCGAGGCCAGCGCCAGGGTGAGCGAGTGCGCGGCGGCCATCCAGGACGCGAAGGTTACGGCGGCCAGCGCCAGCACCACGGGAACGAAGACGGCGCCGGCGCGGTCGGCCAGCCGCTCCAGGGGGGCGCGCGAACTCTGCGCCTGCATCGCCATGCGCGCGATCTGCGCCAGCACGGTGGCCTCGCCCAGCGACTCGGCGCGGCAAGTGACGGCGCCGTCGTAGTTGAGCGATCCGGCCAGCACACGGCCTCCCGGTTCGCGGGGCAGAGGCGTGGCTTCGCCGGTGAGCATCGATTCGTCCACGCTGGTGCGGCCTTCGACGATGGCCGCATCCACGGGAAAGCGCTCACCGGGCAGCACCAGAACGCTGTCGCCCAACTGAATCTCTTCGAGCGGAAGCACGGTCTGAATGCCGTCGCGGATGCGGCGAGCCGTGGCCGGACGCAGACGGGAGAGCGAGTCGAGCGCGGCTAGGGCGCGGCGCTTGGCGCGAGCTTCCAGGCTTTTGCCCAAGAGGAGAAAGCCGACGATCAAGAGAACTGCGTCAAAGTAGACCGGGCGGCCGGGCGCGGGGCGGACGGTGGCGTAAGCCGAGTAGGCGAAGGCCACGCCGGTTCCCAGGCTCACCAGCGTATTCATATTGGCGGTTCCGTGGCGCAGGCCGCGCGCCGCGCTCAGGTAAATGCCGCGCCCCGCCCAGAGTATCGTCGCAGCGGTAAGCGTGAGCAGAAACCAGCGCAGCGGCGTGGGCGGCAGGGCATAGAGAGCGGGAAGCAGGCGCATGAGGGCGTGGTCCAGCGCGCCCATTTCAGTGCCCAGCGGCATGGCCAGCAGCATGGCCGCCGCCCCGGCGATGAGTGTGAAGTAGGCCTTCCGTTCGCCTCCATCCGAGCGATCGTTCGGCGATGGTTGAGAAGAAGCGCCGGGTCGGGGCAGCACCGCGTCGTAGCCTGCGGAGCGGATCGCGGCGACTAACTGCTCCGGCGCAGCCAGGGCCGGATCGAAGACTACGCCGGCGCGATGGGCCATGAGATCGACGCGCGCGGATTCGACTCCGGGGGTCGAGCGCAGCGCTTCTTCGACGCGATGCTGGCAGGAGGCGCAACTCATGCCCAGCACCGGAAGAGTCAGCGATTCCGTGAAGGATTGGGGCATTCAATCACTCCGGGGCCGATTCCCCGCCGCTTGCTACGGGGTCGCACATTCACGCGGCAATGCTATACCTCATTGGCTCCAACTCATCCAACATCCCGCGGTAAGAGTTGAAAACATCGCGCGGCGCGAATCGGCTTTCTGCTCGGCAACCATCCGAGTTCTACTGAATTATCGCGTCGGGAATGGGGGATGGCGCATCGGACCGACTCGAACTCGCGGAAGAACCGCCGGCACCCGTTCTCGAGCGATTGGCAAACTCCCGCTCTATGCGTTGGTTGGTGCCGGCCACGGCAAACTCGTATGCCACGCGAATGCCGTTGTAGATGGCCCGGTCGTTCGAGGAGCCGTGGCCGATGATGCACACTCCGCGCACCCCCAGCAGCGGCGCTCCGCCGTACTCCCGATAATCCAGCCGGTGGCGGAATTCGTTGAAGGCCTGCCGCGAGAGCAGCGCCCCCACCTTGCGCGTGACCGTCTGATTCAGCGATTCGCGCAGCACCTCGCGCACAAAGCGGCCCACCCCCTCGCTGGTCTTCAGCGCCACGTTGCCCACAAAGCCGTCGCAGACGATCACGTCGGCCAGACCGCTGAAGATGTCCCGCCCCTCCACGTTGCCGATGAATTTGATGGGCAGCGCCTTGAGCAGCGGATACGCCTCGCGGGTCAGATCGTTGCCCTTGCTCTCTTCCTCGCCGATGGAGAGCAGCCCCACGCGCGGTTCGGCTATCTTGAGAACGCTTCGGGCATACATCTCGCCCATCAACGCGAACTGCTCCAGATTGTGCGGCTTGCAGTCCACATTCGCGCCCACGTCGAGCAGCACGCAGGGGTTTCCAGTGGAACTGGGCATGGGGTTGGCCAGTGCCGGCCGGTCCACGCCGGGCAGCGCGCCCAACACTCCCTTGGCGGTGGCCATGGCCGCGCCAGTATTGCCCGCCGTCACAAAGCCCGCCGCCGCCCCCTCGCGCACCAGTTTCAGGCCTACCCGCATCGAACTGTCCTTCTTGGTCCGATACGCTTGCGCCGCCTTCTCCTCCATGCCAATGCGTTCCGAGGCATGGTGAATGACGATGGGCAGGTCTTCGTTCTCCAGATGCTCGTCCAGAAGGTCGCGCAACTCCGCCTCCGGCCCAATCAGATGGACCCGCACCGGTAGAGCGCGGCAGGCGAGGATCGCCCCCCGAATCTCCGGCTCTGGAGCTTTGTCCGAGCCTACCGCGTCAAGCGCAATGTCGATGAGCATGGAGGCGCGGCCTACTTGACTGCGTCTTTCACGTCCAGCACCGCGCGCCCCTTGTACTCGCCGCACTTGGCGCAGGCGCGATGGGGCAGCTTCTTTTCGTGGCAGTTTGGGCATTCGGATACTCCCACGGCGGTCAGAAAATCGTGGGAGCGGCGAAGCGCGGTGCGGCGCGTGGAATGGCGCCTCTTCGGATTGGGCATGATCGAATTCCTCTCTCGGCTCCGCCGGCTTCAACGCCAGCCAGCCACAGGCCGCGCACGGCTTGAAACCGCCTTGCGGCGGAACTCCCTCAATTTCTTGGGGAATGATTTCTCAGGGCTTGATACGGCTGCGCAGCCCAGCCAGAGCATCCCAGCGAAGGTCGTTCGGACCGTTCTCGCAGGAGCACTCCTGTTGGTTGCGGTTCTCTCCGCAGCGCGGGCAAAGTCCCTTGCAGTCGGGCTTGCACAGTGTCCTGGCCGGCAGGGACAAAAGCACCTGCTCGCGGAGCACATCCTCAAGCGAAAGACTGTCCTTTTGATAATACCCGATTTCCGTCTCCGGCGCAGTAAGGGACCGTTCCGGCGCCTCCGAATCGGCCTCCGCCGGCCGGTAGATCAGGTCGAATTCGGCCTCCAGCGGAATCTCCACCGCCTCCACGCAGCGCGCGCAGGGAACCTCGAATCGCCCCGCAAACCGCCCTCGCAGACGTATATCGGCCACTATATCCTTTGGACCGCGGCGCTCGTGCAACACTTCGGCAAGCCCGGAGGCGCCCAGTTGCCCCTCTTGCTTGGCCAATTCGCCGAAATCCACCGATCCTGGAGCCAGCTCCAGATCGAATGCGATCGGCTCCCGCTCCAGTTCGCTGACTATGAATTCCATGCTATGAGCCTACGGCGCGCGCTTCCCGCCGTCAATGCGACTGGGAAAGTCACTCCCGTTCACGGTGCGTCTCGCGCGGGCAGTCGCTCCATCCCCGCCGCGAAGAGACCGCGCATCGAAGTTGAATCCCGCCCTCCGCTCAAGTTTTTTACTTTGTCCCCGATACATCTAGTGCCGGACAAACACCGGCATGGAGGACTTATGGCCTTTAGGACGCAAAGCGGTCAGTATTCCGTGTCCGAAAAAGTCCTGGACAATCAGAACGCGGTTTTTATCGGGTTTCTGAACGAGATTCACGCGGCCATCGAGTCCGGCTATGCGCGAGGCGCGGCCGGCCCGCTGCTGCGCACAGTGGCTGACAACATTGGCGAACATCTTGCTTCGATGGATGCGATGGTGACTTTCACCCGGATTCCGGCGCTCGACGAGCACCGCGCCAAGCAAAGGGAACTCGCCCGCCAACTCCGCGAATTTGCGGGCCGCATCGAGCGCGGCGACCCGAACGCGCATACCGAACTGCTGAACATGGTGAGCAAATCGCTCGACGGCCAGACCGGCAAAGTTACTCAGGAGCTTGCCGGCGCGGTGCATCAACCAGCCGTGGACTGATCCGTCCAACTCCACAGGTGCCCGTTCATAGCGCGCGATCTGGCCTAATCCTACTGAAGCGCCTGGTCGATGGCCGCGGCCAGCGTCTTCAATCCCGCCGCCACGTCGGTCCCCAAGCGGACCTGCAGCGCCCGCCGTCCGCGCGACTCCAGCACCGCCAAATCCCCGGCGGCCTGCGCGTCAATCACCACGCCGAAGCTGTATTTCTGCCCCGGGATGGCCACGTCCACGGCGTGGTCCGCGGTGATTTGCAAGAAGACGCCGCTGTTGGGGCCGCCTTTGTAGTCCTGCCCGGTGGAGTGCAGGAAGCGCGGGCCGAAGCCCAGGCAGGTGGCCACCTTCTTGGCGTCGCGCACCTTGTGGCGGAAGGCCTGGATCGCCGCCTCGCGCTCCGGGAACATCGGAAGGTAGGCGAGTGTGGCAAAGTAATCGCCCGTGTGAATCTGGTCCAGATGCGCCCGCAGATAACCGGCCAGCGACTCGCTCGGCACCGCTTTCTTGAGCGTGGCGGCGTAGGACTCTGTGGCGTAAAGGCCGATCCCGTTCTCTACCAAGACTGCCGCACGTTCCGCCAGTTTGCCTGTCTTTTCGTACTCCGCGGTCAGGGCCCGGGTTTCGATCTTGGCCGACTCCACGTCCGGCTGGTTGAATGGGTTGATGCCCATCACCGAGCCGGCCACGGAGGTCGCAACCTCCCAGGCGAAGAACTGCCCGAATATCTCATACAGGTCCGCTATCTCAATGTGAACCACCGGATGCCCCGCCGCTTCCAGAGCCGCGACCTTCGCGTCCTGCGAGAAATCTGCCGTGCCTTTCAGTCGAACGTAAACGAAGATGCGGTCGGAGCCATAAACCGGAGGAGCTCCGATGGCCTCGCGGTCCACGGGGGTGATGCCCTTGCCCAGCTTGCCGGTCGATTCGGCGATCAACTGCTCCAGCCACGCGCCCAGATCGTGGATCTCCGGCGAGGTGAAGATGGTGAGCTTGTCGCGTCCGGATTTTTCCGCCGTGCCTAGAATCAAGCCCAGTTCGACCGCTGGGTTTTCGCTCACCGCCAGTTTTGCCGAAGCCACGGCCTTGCCTGCCTCGGCCAGCAGCTTGCCCGTATCGAGTCCGGCCACGGCGGCCACCGCTACGCCGAAGTTGGAGAGCGCCGAGAAGCGCCCGCCGATGGTTGGATCGCCATAGAATATCTCGCGGAAGCCGTCCGCCTTGGCCACCTGCTCCATCTTCGAGCCGGGATCGGTGATGGCCAGAAAATGGCTGCCCGCCTGGGACGCGCCGACTGCCTTGGCCATCTCCTCGAAGAAATACTGCTTCAGGACGTTCGGCTCCAGCGTCGAGCCGGACTTGCTGGCCACGATGGCCAGCGTCTCTGCCAGGTTGACCTTGTCGCGTACCGCCTGCACGTATGCCGGGTCGGTCGAGTCCACGATGTGCAGCGCCGGAAAACCGGGTTGTTGCCCGAAGGTGAGCGAGAGCACCTCCGGGCAGAGGCTGGAGCCGCCCATGCCCAGCAGCAGAGCGCTCTTGAAGCCCGCCGCCTTCACGTCGGCGGCCAGCGCGGCGAAGGCCGCCAGGTCTTTCCGCTGGCGCTCGACGATGTCGATCCAGCCCAGCCACTTCTCCTCGCCGTCATGGGTCCACAGGCTGGGGTCTTTCCGCCAGAAGCGGTCAATCTTGCCGTTCGCTTGCCAATCGGCGGCAGCCAGGTTCACCGCGCCGCGAAGTTCCGTGGGGAGTACGAATCGATAGCTCATCTCGTTTCCAATTTAACTGAAATCGCCGGCTTCTGGAATGCGCCGATGCCCGGAGATGTACTCGGCGATGGAAAGACGGCGTGAAACCGCCGTCGAAGTTGAAATCCCGGCCGGCCAGCCTATCCCCGTCAACGCTTCCGGTCGGTTTTGGAGAATACTTCAAGGAAACGATCCGCGATGCCCTCGATAGGAAACGAACGCTCCGCGTAGGCGCGCGCATTGGCCGCATAGCGGGCGCGCAACTCCGCGTTTTCCATCAGGAGTTTCGCGGCGCTCACAAAGTCCTCGGCGCTGTCAGGAGAGACCACCAACCCGGCCTCGGCCCGCTCGATGACCGTGGCGGCGTGGTTCTGCGGCGGCGCCGCCAAGAGCACCGCGCGCCCGGCGCACAGGTAAGAGAGAATCTTCGAGGGCGCGGAGAATGCCCCGGCCTCGGAATCGAGCAGGCCGATCAGCGTATCCGCCGCGCCGAACACCTCGGAGATTCGCTCGTAGGGCTGGAAGGGCAGCAGCGTGAGCGCATCCTTGCGGACCGCGCCCGCGTTCTCGCGCAGCCAGTCGGCCCCGGCCCCGGCGGCAATCACCGTCAGATGGGCATCCGGCACGGTCTCCAACGCGCGAGCCAGCGCCAGCAGCAACTCCGGGCGATGTTTCATGCCCAGTGTGCCGCTGTACATGAAGCGGAACTTGCCGTCCAAACCGAACTCGCGCGACCAGGCGTTGTTCCGCTCCGTGGGCCGTACCTCGTCCAGCGGCGACCAGTTCTCGATGGTGAAGGCGCGCTCCGGCGCCACCCCCCACTCGGTCGCTATCCGCTTGAATCCGGGAACGATGCAGACGACCGCGTCCGCCTCCCTCAACAGTCTCTTCTCCAGTCGTTCGTAGTGCCATTCGCCGAGCAAGCCGGCCAGCGCCCCCAGCTTTTTCTTCACCACGAACCGCACCGCGGAGCTATATACGTCCTGCAGCCAGAAGACGAACTTCGCGTGCTGTCGTCGCGCCGCATTTGCAAGAATGTTCTGTGCGTCCAGCGGCATATTGGCCGAGATCACAACATCCGGCTTGAAGGCGGCGACCCTGGCCGCCACCGCCTCTCCGTATGCAATATCCGCTCTTCTGCGGGTGCGCAGGGAGTGCTTGGAAAACTTCATCGGAACGCTGAGGCCGGCGATGGAAAAGTTAGATAACCCGTCCTCGCCGCATTCCACTCCGCCCTTGGGGGTCGAAAGGTTGTCTGCAAAGTAGGTGTGCAGCGTCGGATGGCCCCGGCGCGCAAACTCCCGGCTCAGTTCGATCTGAAAGGCATGACCGCAGAAATCGTTTACCAGGATTCGCACAATGTTCGGCGCTCGCGTTTCAGTTGAATTTCCGTTGCCCGCCCGGTTCGGCGCGATCGCTCTGAGCCGTTCATCTCGACACCGCTCCGGCAAGCATCTCCCGCTCGATCCAGGCTATGGTTTTTCCCATTCCCTCGCGCAAGGGAATGGAAGGCTCCCAGCCGAGACGCTTGTGAATGAGAGTGTTGTCGCTGTTGCGTCCGTTCACGCCCTTGGGCGCGCTCAGGTTGTAACTCCGCTTCAGCTTCACGCCGACGATCTCCTCGGCGATGTCCACCAACTGGTTGACGGTGACCAACTCGCTTGAACCCAGGTTGATGGGGTCGAGAATGTCGCTCTCGAAGATATCCACAATGCCCTTGGTGCAGTCGTCGATATACATGAAGCTGCGCGTCTGGTGGCCGTCTCCCCAAATTTCGATCTGATGCCGGCCGCTGTGCTTGGCCTCCAGCACCTTGCGCGCGATGGCCGCGGGAGCCTTTTCCCGCCCCCCCGCCCACGTTCCCAGAGGACCGTAGACGTTGTGAAAGCGCGCAATGCGGGATTCCAACCCGAAATCCTCGTGGAAGTGGCGGCACATCCGCTCCGTAAACAGCTTCTCCCAGCCGTAGCCGTCCTCCGGCAGGGCGGGATACGCATCCTCTTCCTTCAGCGGAACCACCGCGTATTCCTTCTGCTTGTCGCCGTTGTAGACGCAGGCCGAAGAGGAATAGAAAAATCGCTTCACCCCCGCCGCGCGCGCCGCCACCAGCATATGCGTACTGGTCAATACGGTCAGCATGCAAAGCGCCTTGTTGTTCTCGATGAAGCCCATCCCGCCCATATCGGCTGCGAGCTGGAATACCGCGTCCATGCCCTGGGCCGCCTCCAGGCAGGAATCGCGCAGTTGCAGGTCCAGAATCCGGCTGTCGGCATCGGGATGGCGCTGATACCACTCGTCGAACGGCTTGATGTCGACCGCGCGAACACTGGCCGCGCCCTCGGCAAAGAGCTTTTTCACCAGGTGGCCGCCGATAAAGCCGCCCGCACCGCAAACCAGCGCGCGCGCACCGCGAATGGCCATTGCTTGCTTCTCCTTGGATCGTTCAAATGCGCTAGAACAGCCTGAATATATACTTGCGGACAACATCATCGCAAGCGCCGCGGACCAACCCGATCATGCTCCGGCCCAATTCTGGAAGTCCGTCCCGATTCGAATGCCAGGGGCGAGGATAACCAAGGCAACTCAGGTCCAGAGTTACGAACCTGTGAATAAATAAACCGCAGTCGTGCAATCTGTATCCAAGACGACGGAATGCGCCTTCCCGCAGATCATTGCCGCGGGCCTACTCCGAATTCATACATCGCGCCAAAGGTAAACCCCTGCGGGTCAAGGGTTTTCTGACCGGCGAACAGAGCCGGCCAGAGCTGGTATTCGTAATCGGCCCGGCCCCACACGTTCCGGAAGGCCCGGACTTCCAATCCTCCGCCCAAGGCGCTGACTGTCCGCGAGTCGTGCGTGTAAGTGCTGGGATTGGGAAAGTCGACGTTGCCGTAGCTGCCGATGAACTTCACATAGGGGTGAGCGATGCGGAATTGGCGCCAAATATAGATTCCACCGGCGCCGAATGTCTCCTCTCGAAGCTTTTGCGGCTGGGTCGGGGATTGACCCCAAGCGATGTCGCGCGCCTCGCCCTCGAAGCCGAGTCCGCGAAGAAAACGCGGCCCTTCGTCCAGGGTAAGGTCCGCCCACCCGGCTGCGCCCAGCATCCGGCCCTGTCCCCAATCGACATCGTAGGTGGCCACGCCGCCGCCGGCGCCAAACAAGAAAACGCGATGCCTCTGATCTCCCAACGCGGACGGAGCGGACTGGGAAAACGCTGAAGACGCCGCGGCGACCAACAACGCCGCCACGATAGATTTGCGCATCGATGCCAAGCGCATAGTGCATTCCCTCCTGATATCTGTGGGGCTCCGGAGTCGAAACCCACGAGTGCAAGTTTCCTCAAGCCTAGCATAAGTGTATATGAGCCTTGCGCGAAGCCGGAATTCCCTCCCCGGCATGGCTGGCTGGACTACCAACTTTACCCGGCTTTGTTTGGACGGCGCGCCGCGACGCGAATCAGATCCAGCCCGCCCAAGTCCTCCATCTCGAACTCCGGCGAAACGGCGGCAACCGCCACCACTCCCCGCGCCGGTAGATCGACTGGCGCGAAGCCCGTCCCGTGGATTCTCGCCGCGCCGGCCGCCGCGAATAAATAGGAAAGCTCCGGATCGCCCGCGCCCCGCAGACTGGTGCCGGAACGGCTGCCCGCCACAGGAATTCGCTCCACTCGAAAGTGCTCCGAATCCACCAAAACCGCGCGATCCGCCCGCGTCTCGGCCGGAACCTTGCCGGCGCGGGTCGCCAGGCGCGTCGCCTCCAGCGACTTCTCGATATGCAGTTCACGCGGCCGCCCATAGTCGTACATCCGATAGGTCAAATCGCAGTTCTGCTGCGTCTCCAGCAGCACCGACCCCGGCCAGATCGCGTGAACCGTCCCGGCATCCACGAAAACCATCTCGCCCGCCGCCACCGGCAGCACGTTCAAGCTCTCTTCCAGCGTCCCCGCGCGGATTCCTTCCTCAATCTTTTCCAAAGTGACGCCCGGCTTCAGTCCGCAAGCCACCCGCGCCCCCGCCGATGCCGACAGCACGTACCAGCACTCGGTCTTGCCGCGCGGCTGCCCGTACTTCTGCGCCATCCTGTCGTCCGGATGCACCTGCACGCTGAGTTTTTCCCTGGCGAAGAGCACCTTGAGCAGCAGCGGCGACTCGGCCGGCTCCGCTTTCGGCCCCTGTAGCTGCTCGGAATGCCGACTGAAGATCGACGCGAGCGTCTCTCCGGCGCAAGCCCCGGTAGCGACCACGCATTCGTCGCCGGTTAGCCACACCTCGCCGATCGGCTCAACCCCGGCCGCCCGGTCGTACCAGGGACGAAGATCGTTCCATCCCCACACCCGCGACACAAACCTGGGCTCGATGCGAAATGGCGCCAGTGCCGATGGGAGAGAGAACCCGGCATTTGCCATAAAAATCGTTGAATCCGCCATACGCTGTAATTGTACGGTTGGCCGCCAGCAGGCACATCCACTTCCGTTGAACCCTTCGCAGGTTAAATCTTGTATTCGATGGCTGATCCCACACCCCTTGCGTTGACAGCACCGGATGCCTTGTCCCGCCGAGAACGCTTTCGCCGGTAGTATGAAGGCGTTCAACCCAACTGCGTCCGCTCGTGGATTGATAAAGGAGGGGCTGCTTTTGGGGAATTTATCCAAAGCCCTTCCGCGCGAGTTGAAAACATCCGGGTTGCCGAACTGTACGCAGGCCGCACTCCGCGGACCGCGTTTCAATTTGCGCACCTCGGAACCGTTCCCCAACCAATTGCGTAAACTGAATGCAAAGAGAGTTGGAGCAAGCGCCGCATATGAAAAAAATTCTTCTCATCGTTCTCGCAGTCGTGGTGGCCGCCGGCATGGTAGGCTTCATCGCCTACAAGCGGCAGTCCGGCTATACCAAGGTTCTTACCGCCACCCTCGCCCGCCAGGACCTGTCCACCATTGTCAGCGGCACCGGTCAGATCAAGCCCAAGACCTACGTCAATGTCGGCGCCACATCCTTTGGCCGCATCACCCGCCTGCTCGTGAAGGAAGGCGATCATGTGACCAAGGGGCAGGTGATCGCCACTGTGGAAAACGTCCAGCCCGATGCCAATGTTCAGGCACAGAAGGCCACCATCGACGCCGCCAAAACCGACATTGCTTCCTTTATCGCTGCCGAGAAGACCGCCGAGGCCAATGTCGAGCACGCCAAGGCCGACCTCGAACAGAAGCGCCTCGATTGGGAACGCGCCCAGAGCCTCTTCGCCGCCGGCATCCTCGCCAAGCAGGACTTCGACGCCAAAAAAGCCGCCTACGACACCGATGTCGCCTCCCTCGATCAGGCCGTCGCCGGACTCAACCAGGCCAAGGCCCAGACCGACTCCGCCCGCGGACATTTGCAGACTCAAGTGGCCACTCTGCGCTCCAGCCAGGACGCGCTCGACAAGACCGTCTCCGTCGCTCCCTTCGACGGCATCGTCACCAACTTGCCCGTCCGCGAGGGCGAGACCGTCGTCGTCGGCATCCAGAATGCCGAAGGCTCCACGCTGATGACCCTCGCCGACATGAGCGTGGTCACCGCCGAGGTCAAGGTGGACGAGACCGACATCGTCAACGTCCAGATCGGTCAATCCGCCGACATCTCCGTCGATGCCCTCCCCGGCAAAGTCTTCAAAGGCCACGTCACGCTGGTCGGCGATCAGGCCCTCCTCCGCTCCACCGGCATGGCCACCTCCCAATCCACCTCCGGCACTGAAGAGGCCAAGGACTTCAAGGTCGTAGTCACCCTCGACGCGCCTTCCAGCGACCTCCGCCCCGGCCTCTCCACCACCGCCAAGATCACAACCGCGCACAAGGCCAGCGTTCTCTCGCTGCCCATTCAAGCCTTGGTCATGCACGATCCCGATGCCGACAATCCCAAAGCCGCGGGCGGCGTCCAGGCCGCATCCGTTTCCACCGCCAAGCCCCCGGCCAAACTCGTTCAAGGCGTCTTCGTCGTCGAGAAGGACGAGCACGGCAAGCTGCGCGCCAAATTCGTTCCCGTGGCTACCGGGATCACCGGCGCCACCGACGTCGAGGCGCTCTCCGGCCTCAAGGAAGGGGATGAGATTGTCCTCGGCCCCTTCAAGACATTGCGCGTCCTCAAGAACGGCGCTCTCCTCAAGCGCGACACCGCCCAGCCCGCCGCCGGTGAAAGTAAATAGACATGGGATAGGGGAAGAATAGCGGTATCATCGCAGTGGAAAGGATGGTTTGATAATGACAACCCGACCGCTCCCCGACGATCCCGCATTTTTACGTTTATTCCCGACGGAAGTTATGGCCAACAACCACGATATTAAGTATCGTCTTCGGAGATACGACGGCAAGAGCAAGCCCAATGGTCTTTGGTATGTCTTTGAACATCAGACGCAGCCGTGCGTTACCTCTCGCTGCGGCGGAAGATTCATGGCAGGCAAAAACGATTATGTCTCTCCGAAGGATCACATTGGTGATGACAATACCCCAAACACCTTTGTGGATACGATATATGGTGGAGCTTTGAATACGGTGCAGTCTTTTACCATTTCCCTTGAACAGAAATTCAATCCTGCAGCTCAGTATAAGGTTCTAATCCGGTACGGAAATGGATTGGACTACTCTTGTCAGAGAATTTACCAGCCATATTCGTCGGACCCCGTCTTGATCAATGGCATGAGGAAGATTCCGGAGGCCCCGGAATTGGCAGGGGAGTTCTAGCTATGAAGACCGGACGCTGGAAGACTATCCTCGCAGTGGTGTGCTCAAGCGCGCTGGCTCTGTCCGTGGGCATCGTTGCCGTTGGAGTTTCGCTGGACCATCTTCGCCGTTGGCAGGCGGAGCGATTGCTGGCAGCTCTCGATCAAATCACTGTAGGTGTTACAGACCGGGCGACAGCGATGCGCATATTGTCTCCATTTCAAAAGCACCGGACTGATGATCCTGATGAAGGTTTTCGCAGATGGATATTCGAGTATTACAATGCATATCTTTATCGAATGCATATCGCGCCTTACCCTGACACCGTGGTAATCGTATCACTTGATTTTGATAGAGACGTGGTAGAGCAAAAATATGCAAGCGTATTCAGTTCACCCGGTATCTACGCGAGTATTTCAGAGAGCAAGCGCGGCTTCGGATATCTTGATGGAAAGGTAACCTGCGAAACTCCAACACATACAGCGTATCCTTCTTGGTATTCGCGAACGGAACTAGACAGAATCATCATCCATGACGATGACAGTTATGACAGGAAGGAACGAGAAAAGGACTGGGCCATAAGTCTATCTTGTATGACGCGCATAGGCGGCTGCTCCGATGCCCGGTCGATTATGCCCCTCGCGCTTCCACTCTCAGCTACGTCCGATACATCGCAGCGCGAGTTGAAGTTTGCTGACGGGTGCAAATGAGTTGTTTCCGTTTGTGAAGGAACGAAACACGAGGTCGTTGCAATACTCGGGCGCGCATTGCGAGATGTTCTCGCTTTCCAGCGCCTAGCTTGTAAAAATGAAAGGATGAGATTCTCATGGCTCCAAGCATGACCGCCCCTGAAGACGTTGCCCAACCGACGGCCCCGCCCCCCGGCGACGTAATCGTCGTCGAAGACCTCTGGCGCACCTACGACATGGGGTCCGAGCAGCAGGTGCAGGCGCTGCGCGGCGTCTCCCTGCGCATCAAGCGCAACGAGTACGTGGCCATCATGGGCCCCTCCGGCTCCGGAAAATCCACTCTGATGAACCTCATCGGATGCCTGGACACCCCATCCAAAGGCAATTACTGGCTTAGCGGACAACTGGTCAGCGATCTCAACGACGACCAACTCGCCCGCATCCGCAACAAGGAGATCGGCTTCGTCTTTCAGACCTTCAACCTGCTGGCCCGCGCCACCGCGCTGCACAACGTCGAGCTGCCGCTCATCTACAACGGCACCCCATCGGCCGCCCGACTCTTGCGCGCCAAGGAATCGCTCGCCGATGTCGGCCTCGAGTCCCGTATGTACCACAAGCCCAACGAACTCTCCGGCGGTCAGCGTCAGCGCGTGGCCATCGCCCGCGCCCTGGTCAACCGTCCTTCCATCATCCTCGCCGACGAACCTACCGGCAACCTCGACTCCAAGACCGGAATCGAAATCATGGCCCTCTTCGATGCCCTTCACGCCGGCGGCAATACCATTGTGGTTGTCACCCACGAGCCGGATATCGCCGAGTACGCCCATCGCGTCGTCCACATCCGCGACGGACAGATATTCTCCGACGAACCCTCCAAACGCTTTCGCTAAAGCATCCTCAAGGTTTGTGCACGGTTCTCCGCATCGTCAGCGCGGGCAATTTGCCGAGCAGAGCGGCAGTCGCGATAGCGAACGATTCTTAGGATTGTGCGCGCAAGGATTCTTTGCAACGGTGTGAATCTATCCTCCTTTCCTGAAGCCGTCGATTCGTACCGCGTCATTGAATTCGTCCCCGGAGATTCGCAGTCTGGCAAGCAATTGCGCCACTGTTTTTCCGCTGCCGGGAACGACGGCTTCAGGAGCGATCTCATGGAGTGGAACCAGAACGAAAGCGCGTTCGGCCAGGCGGGGGTGAGGAACCGCTAGCCCCGGTTCGCAGATTTCAAGACCGCCGAAGAGCAGAATGTCCAAGTCCAGCGTTCGCGGTCCGTTGACAAGGCCGGCGGAGCGCTCCCGGCCGAACTCCCGCTCGATGGCCAACAGAGATTCGAGCAGTTCGTGCGCCTCCAGCGCCGTCTCCAGGGCCACGACTGCATTCACAAACCAGGGCTGTTCGGCGCAACCCACTGGCTCGGTCGAATAGAGCGAGGATCGGGCCGTCAGCCTTCCCAGCGATTCCAGCCGCAAGGCCGCCGCCGTCACTGTGGACTCCGGCTCCCCGGCCCAACTGGGCAGGTTGGCCCCCATTCCGATGTAGGCCGTGCGCATCGTCTTTCAGATTACCGCTGCGAACTGGAAATCGCACCTGCGCTGTCGCCGCTTCGCTTCCGAAAGACCACCTTTATTTCCCTGCGCCAATGCTCGCTGACGGCGATCGTCTCCCATTCGACCTGCGGGGAAAAATAGCGCAGCACCGTCTCGTTGGCGGGATGGATGCGCAAGGCCGGCGCTGCCAGCAGAAGCCGCGGTGGAAGCGGCGAAACCTCCGCTCCGGGAAAGTATCCCTGGCGCTCGAAGGCGGAGAGCGGCCTTCCGCCCTCGTTGCCTTCGCCGGGCTGGCGGTCGTCGTTGAGCGCGCGGACGCGAATCCAGTAGTCGAGCGCTTGCAGCGGCAGGTGCAGGTCCTCTTGGGCCTTCAGTTCCAGCACCGTCAGGCGCCCGGCGCGGTCCAGCGTCAGCATATCCAGCAAGCCGCGCGCGCCTGATGCCAGCGCCGGCACCTGGGTATAGAGCAGATCGCCGCGCAGACCGGGCAGCAGTTCGGATATACCGCTTCTCAGTTGGGCCTCCAGCCAGCGTTCCGGTTGCAGCCGGAAGAGCGGGTCGGTATGAGAACCGTCGGCGTGCCGGCTGAGGAAGAGGCGCGCAAAGAGATCGCGGCACAGGCCTTCGTTCTCCTCCGTGAGCGGGGTCTCGTTGGCTCCCGCGCCGAAACTGATCTCGTCCTGGCGGGCAAAGGAGTGGGCTGCAAAGCCGTGGCGAACTCTGGCGAACTCCAACCCGTGGAGCAGCAGGCAAACCTCGGTGGCGGAGTTGGGCCGCACCTCGACGCGCCCCTTCGCGGAGTCCGGGACCAACGAAAGAATCCGCTCCACTCCGCTCCCGCAGCGCTCCAGCGCCGCCTCCGGCGAGAAGGCATGAACCAGCCGCGATTCCAGATTGCCGGTATCGCGCAAATCCACCTCGGCAAGCTCTTCGCTGCGCTCGTCCAGCGTAAAAAGCTGAAAATCGGCGGCCGCGCGGTTCAGCCAGGCCATCCGCTCAGCAGTGGTTCGCCACGCACCTGCCGGAACGATCACTTTCAGCCCGCCGAAGTGCCTGCGTCCATCTCCGTTGTGCCGGCAGTGGTCCAGCCATAGCACCCCCAAGGTTAGAACGCCATCCACAATGCTGTCGGCTTCGGCCTCGCCTACACCGATCACCGCCTCGGCGGCCAGCCCATGCAGAAGGTGCCCGCGCACGTAGGCCGGTCCGAAGCTGTGCTCCAAATCCATCGCCGAGCGCAGGCCATCGACTTTGGAACCTAAGAACGCGCGCGTCAGCGCCCGCTCCAGCAGCCGTTGATAGTTGCGGCGGGCGGCCTCGCGGGCCGTAGGGGTGCGCCGGTCGCTGGTGGGAACCAGTTCCAGAGCCTGAGGTTTCGCCGCGCCCATGCGGCGGGTGGTCAGGCGGAGGCATTGCGCCCGCTCCCGCGCCTCCACCACCGTGCGGATCAGGTTGCGCTCTTCGCTCCATAGTTGCAGCAGACAGCGACCGTGCTGTTCGGTCACGGCATAGCGGGAAGAGCGCATATCGAAGAGAACGCGACCGTCCTCCAGCAGCGCCGCCCCCGAGTGGTCCGCCAAGTACTCTTCAATTTGTCGAGCCAGCAGTTGCGCGGAAACCGCATCCATCTCAGCGGCCACCCGCGCTGCTACCAACCCTGGCGCTCACGTAGTCTGGCAATGTGCGCGACGTGGTGGCGCGAGTGCCAGTCGTACATAGCCAGCGCCTTGGCCAGATTCGCGCGACCATAATCCGGATGGTTGTAGCCCTTCTGGAACTCTTCCTCGGATAGCGACTCCAGAAGCGATACCCAGCGCCCGTGCAGCGCCGCGATCAGAGCCAGCGAACCGTCGATGGACAAACGGCTATCAGGCAGATTGGCCCACGCGGCCTCGTCGTAAGGCTTGATGGTCGGCCAGTCTTCGGTGAGCGCATGCTTGCAGCGGAGGAAAGCAGTGGCATGGCTATCCGCCAGATGATGCACCACCTGGCGCGCCGTCCAGCCGCCCTCGCGGTAGGGCGTATCGAGCTGCGCATCGCTCAGGCCGACAACAGCGTCTTGCAGGTGTCCCGGCAGTTGCCGCAACGTCTCTATATGCGCGGCGCGAACCCCAGCCATGCTGCTGGCCGGCGGGCTGAATCGGCCAATCGGAAAACGGAGATCGTCCAACTCTGTCATGGTGCCAACCTTGCCTATCGGTACGAAACCGGGCTGTGCGGCTCGGCCCCGGCGTTATTGCCGCATCGGGGCCGGGTGCAGTTTAGGAGTGATGTTGTGGGTGATGATGGTGACGGTGGTGATGGTGCCTCACTGCGGCAAACGCAGGGCTGGCGAACACCATCAAAAGCAGCGCGGTGGCAAGAATCTTTTTCATGCTATCGAATGTAGCACGATCCGGGCGTAACGTGTGGAGGCGGGCAGTGTCGGATTCTGTGTCGATGTTTTGGTGGCGGCGCCGGTCCCGATCGCCCGCTGCCACCGCCTGCGTGATGCCCGATTTGCTCACCATGCGCACCTTGGACCCAGGGTCACGCAGCCGCTGAACCCCTTCCCACAGGCAGCGCAATGCCTCGACAGAAAAAGAGCGCAGGAACAGGGCCGGCGCCACGACGCAATAGACCGCCATATGCGCGGCAAATCGCGCTCGCGCAAGCTCGCCTTGCCGGTCCGGGCAAGCGCCGCCTCAACCGAGGCGGCAGGAAAAGCCTTGCCCAAGACCCCACGGCTGATGAAGTCGCCAATCCGAGGTTCTGGAGGAAGTTCCGCAACCGAGCGCGCCATCGTGGCCTCCCGTCCAAAAACAGAATGCCGCAAAATCAGTACCGCAAAATCAGTGCAAAGTGAACAGTATTTGAGCTAAGGGTCGTACCCTTCAAAAACGAATCGACGACTATCCGCTTGAGACGCTTCGCTAGCCGATTGGAGATGGATGGGGTAGACTTGGAGACAGAGCGGAAACCCCAATCAAGTCGCATTCGGTGAGAGCTCGTAGCTCAGTTGGTAGAGCAACGCCCTTTTAAGGCGTGGGTCCTGGGTTCGAGTCCCAGCGAGCTCACCATTCCTCCCGGCGGCGGTTTCCACTTGACGCCATTGAATGTTCGCTTCAAGCCGCCGTTGGGGAAGATACCGCATCGGTCTCATGCGGAGGCGCGATGCGCAAGACAGCGGGAACGATCCGTAAAACGACACGCACAAGGCTCGTCTATCGCAATGGCGGAATTTCAATCTTCACAGTTCCCGATTTCAAACCCTTGCCGACCGTTCCGCCGCAAAAACCCGAAACTGCGTTATGATGACCTCAGGAGGCCTCACGCGATGGTCGCTGAATACGAATCCAGCGCGCTCGAAGATGAGAATCCCTCGCAAGAGGGACGGGGAAAGAAAGCCCTGCGTGTGATCGGCTGGTTTTCGGTGGGAATGGCCGTGGCGGCGCTCGGCATTTACGTGAGCGCCGAGGTCCGCAGCCGTTACAAGTTCAAGCGCCGCACCCCCTACGACTTCTACGCCAACGCCGGCCAGCGCTCAACCGGCGAGTTCGGCGTGGGCATCTAGCCTCGCGGCCCTGCTTCCGATTGCGGCGGTTCATCGGAGGGCGATTTGCGCTCTCCACTCGGATAGCCCGGTTATTGAATCAGACCCAGCGCCTTGAGTTCCTTGCGCAGCTTCCCCGTATCGATCGGCTTCACCAGATAGGAATTGCACGGACCCAGCAGGGACGCGACGATGTTCTCCGTATCGGTATAGGCTGTGGTCACGATGATTTTGGCGGGCTTGGCCACGGCTGCCGCCGCCTCCTGCGCGCGAATCTCCCGGATCGCCTCCTGCCCGCTCAGCGCCGGCATACGCAGGTCCATGCACACCAGATCGTAGCTCTGCCGATTCTGGTGGGCGCGCCGAACCGCCTCCACGGCCTCCCTCCCATCCACCGCGATGTTGCATTCCCCAAAGCGCGAAAGAAAGGTTCTCAGCAACTTCCGGTTGGTGGCATCGTCTTCCGCAACCAGGCTTTTCATCGCTTCTCCCTCGGCCGGCACCGATCCTCGACGCTTGAAACTCCCGCGAATCCCGGCACATAGGCGATCTGCATCCTTCATCGGCGACTGCGCCGCGGACTTGAATGAGGGACGGGGCCCCAATTCGACCGGTTCGAGACGGTCCAGCGGCTGAAAACGGGATCGCCCGGCGAATCCCCCGCGCCAACCTTGATGCGTCCTTGAAACTGGCCGATAAGCTCGGCAAGAGCATCTCCAGTTGGGGCGGCGAATACATATGCCAGGCAACAAGATCGTCCATGCCGGCCTGCACGAAGCGGTCGAACAAGCCGCCGCCGGCATCGTCATCGCCGACACCGACGGAAACATTCAGTTCGTGAACCCCGCGTTCACCGCCATGACGGGATATGCGAACGAGGAGGTCTTGGGGAAAAATCCGCGCTTGTTCAAGTCCGGCAAGCACCCGCCGGCCTTTTATGCGGAACTCTGGAGTACGATTCAATCCGGAAATGTGTGGCTTGGCGAGGTCGTAAACCGTCGCAAGGACGGTTCCCTGTACACCGAGGAGATGCAGGTCGCTCCGATCCGCGGTCCAAAAGACGCAATCACAGGCTATGTGGCCATCAAGCGGGATGTGACCGAAAGACAAGCGGCCGAGCAGGCCAAGTCCTTGCTGGCAGCCATCGTCGCATCTTCCGAAGACGGCATCGGTTCGGCGACCCTGGACGGCGCCATCGTCACCTGGAACCGCGGCGCGGAGGATTTGCTCGGCTACTCGCGCGAGGAGACAGTGGGAAAGAACGTCTCTCTCATCGTTGCGCCGGAGCGCGCCAGGCATCTGAAAAAGCTGCTGGAAATCGTCGCCAAGGGCGGCGCGCTCGGCCCTTACGATACCGCGCTGATAGCCGGGGATGGCAACCGGATCGATGTCTCCTTCTCGCTCTTTCCGGTCCGCAACGCGGACGGAGAGGTGGTGGGCGCCTCGGGAATTGCCCGCGATATCCGCGCCCGCATCCGCTCCGAGCGCAAGCTGCTGGAGAGCGAGGAGCGATTCCGGCGGGTCGTCCAGCACGCGCCCTTCGGCCTCTGTGTGGAATCGTTGGATGGCCGGTACCTGATGGTGAATGCCGCGTATTGCAACATGGTGGGTTATTCCAGAGAGGAACTGCTCAAGAAGAGCTGGAAAGACCTGACTTATCCAGAAGATATTGCCTTCAGCGAGGAACTGCTGGAACGAGCGCGGCAATCGCCCGGCGCGCTGCTGGAAGGAGAGAAGCGCTACATTCACCGCGACGGGCACATCCTTTGGGCGCGCATCAAGAAGTCTCTGATCCGGGACGACGGCGGCGCTCCGCTGCATTGCGTGGTTCACCTGGAAGACATCACCGAACGCCGGCAAGCGGCGGCGGCGCTGGCCGAGTCCGAAGCCAGAATGCGCAAGATGTTCGAGATCAACGGTTCGGTCATGCTGCTGATCGAGCCGATGAGCGGAAAGATCGTCGCCGCCAATCAAGCCGCGGCGGACTACTACGGTTATCCCAGGGAGCGTCTGGAGAGCCTTTCCATCGACGTCATAAATGTACTGCCGCCGGGGGAGCTGGCGGCCGAGCGTCTGCAATCGCTGGACGAAAAGCGGTGCCATTTCAACTTCCGCCATCGGCTGGCGAGCGGAGAGCTGCGCGAGGTCGAGGTATACACTACCGCCATTGAGATGGACGGTCAGCCCATGCTCTTCTCCATTGTGCATGACGTGACCGAGCGCAAGCGGGTGGAGATGCAACTGCGGCAGAGCGAGGAGCGTTACCGAGCGACCTTCGATCAGGCCCCCATCGGGATTGTCCACACCGCAAAAGAAGGCAGATTCCTGCACTGCAATGCGCGCTTTGCGGAGATCATCGGCTACTCGCCCCAGGAAGTTCTCGATCTTACCTACCGCCAGGTCTCCTTGCCGGAAGAGATGCCGAGCATCCGGGCATTCATCGCTAGATTGGAGGCCGGCGTCTCCGGCAGCCTGGAAAAGCGCTATATCCGCAAGGACGGCAAGCTCATTTGGGTTCGTTTGACGGCATCCGCCCAATACGACGACCAGGGGCAATTCATTCACTTCATCACCCTGGTCGAGGACATCAACGACCGCAAAGAGGCCGAGGCCAAATTGCGAGAGGTCAACGACCGTCTGGCGATGGCGGTGATGGCCGGCGGCGTGGGGGTCTGGGACTGGGAGATCGCAACCGACCGGGCGGTATGGGACGAGCAGATGTTCCGTCTCTATGCGCTCTCCGAGGAGCGGTTCAGCCACACATCGGAGTCATGGTTGAAGGCCTTGCATCCCGCAGACCGGGAGCGCACCCGGGCCGAATGCCAGGCGGCCATCCGCGGAGAAAAGGATTTCGATACCGAGTTCCGCGTCGTCTGGCCGGATGGCAGCGTCCACAATATTCGCGCCCTGGCCCTGGTCGAGCGCGACATTGGCGGCAATGCCGTGCGCATGATCGGCACCAATTGGGACATTACCGAGCAGAAACGGGCGGCGGCGGAACTTCTGGAGAGCAACCGCCGGCTGGAGGAGGCCATCGTCCGCGCCGATACGCTGGCCCGCGAAGCCGACCGGGCCAACGCGGCCAAGAGCGAATTCCTGGCCACCATCTGCCACGAGATGCGCACCCCGTTGAACGGCATGATGGGCATGGCCGGTCTGTTGCTCGATACCGGCTTGACCCACGAGCAGCGCCGCTTCGCCGAGGCGGCGCGTTATTGCGGCGAATCCATGCTGGGCCTGATCAACGATATTTTGGATATGTCCAAGATCGAGGCGGGCGTTCTCGAACTGGAGACCGAGGACTTCGATCTTCAAACCATGCTGGATGAGGTCTCCCTGACGCTGGCGGCGCCCGCCCAAGCCAAACGATTGGATTTTCGCATCGTCGTCGCTGCAAAGACCCCGACGCTTCTGCGCGGCGACGCGCGCCGTCTGCGCCAGATACTTGTCAATCTGGCCGGCAACGCGGTCAAGTTTACCTCCCGCGGAAGGGTGATCGTCAGCGCCGCTCCGCTCCAATCCAGCGATTCCGATTGCCTCCTGCGCTTGTCCGTCGCGGATACCGGCATCGGCATTCCGTCCGCCAAGATCGGCATGATCTTCGACAAGTTCACCCAGGCCGATGCATCGACGACCCGCAAGTTCGGCGGCACCGGGCTGGGGCTGGCCATCTCCAAGCAACTGACCGAGTTGATGGGCGGCGAGATCGGCGTGAGCAGCGAGGAGGGCAAAGGCTCCGAGTTCTGGATCGCGGTTCGTCTGCTCCGCGCAACCCAACCAGCCCCCGCCTCCTCCGATACCGAAATTCCACGGCCCGAAGCGGAGCCGCGCGAACCCTTCGCCGGCAGGAATGCGCTCATTCTGGTGGCCGAAGACAACCCCACCAGCAGTCAGGTGGTGCTGGGCATCCTCAAGGGCCTCGGCCTCCGCGCCGACGCGGTGGCCGATGGCGCCGAGGCTCTCGCCGCGCTTGCCCGCGTCCCCTACGGCCTGGTCTTGATGGATATACGGATGCCGGTGATGGACGGCCTTGAAGCCACGCGCCAGATACGCGATCCGCTCTCGGCGGTGCTCGATCACCAGATACCCATCGTCGCCATGACCGCCAACGTCATGCTCAGCGACCGGGAACGCTGCCAAGCCGCTGGCATGAACGACTTCGTCGCCAAACCGATATCGAAGAGAGCCTTGCGGGATGCGCTCAGGATCTGGCTGCCCGTCGCCGAGGGCGCGACCCCGATCGTGGAGACGCCGCCTCCCATCTCGTCGTGCGCCAGCGCGGAAGAAGCGGCTGTCTTCGACACGGTCAGCCTGCTGGAACGCAAGGAGGACGACCGCGATCTGGCGAGAATCGTTCTGGAAGAGTTTCTCGACGACGCGCCGCGCCAGATTCAGTCTTTGAAAGATCGCCTTGAAAGCGGAGACGCTCCGGATTCCGCGCGCCTTGCCCACTCCATCAAAGGCGCGTCCGCCAGCGTCGGCGGGGAACAGTTGCGCAAGCTGGCCCTGGAGCTGGAGAAAACCGCGGACGCCGGCAAATTGGATACGGTCAAAGGCCGCATGGCCGAGTTGGACGCGAAGTTTCTCCTGCTCAAGGAGGCCATCGAACTCTGGCTCAGTCCCGTCTGCGAGGCGCCGGCGCACTGACCGGTGCCAGGGGCGCCCAAACTTACGACTGGCCAGACGCGGGGTCCGCCGAGAAGAGATAAGTATCCCGCGATCTTTTAACGGTCTCCTTATGCGGACTTTACCTCGCGGCGGGCAGGATTCAGTTAGAGCGACAATCCATAACAAGAGGCAGGCTTGTCTTCGCGGAGAAGGCGGCCCGCGCAGATGTGCGTGTTATCCGTTACACCCCATCCGAATTTACTAAGTTACTGCACTTTCCTTGCAATTCCCTTACATGGCTTCGAGCGAAGATAGGCGTAGACGAGGGAAGCGACAGGCAAGCTGTCTCTCTATTGAAACCGAACGGCTCACAACCCGGCGACGCTACAACATTAAGGAGAGAAGATGACGAAAAACCCGCACAATAGAAACGCATTCGCACTGGCGTTCGCAGTCCTCGCCTTTGCGATGCAACTCACGTGTCAAGCCCAAACCGTCGCATCGAACTCCGGCAAGAACGCCGCGCCGCAAGCCGCCACAGGCTCGCCCGCGGTTCAAAAGCCGACCGTCGAATTCGCGGCCCTTGAGAATCCGGCAACAGGTTCCGGCGGCGCGGCAAAAGACAGCGATATAGAGACCGCGACAGCGGCGGCGACCTCCTCTACAAATGCAACCGCGCCGCCGTTCAAGAACGAAGCGGCCGTCAAGGAACTCTCCGACATGAAGAAGCAGCTCGATCAATTGTCGAAGATGCAGAGCGCCATCAAGGAGCGGATGGGAAGGCTGGAGACCGAGTTGGATACGGACCCGGCCACCGGGGATTCGGTGACGGCGGAGCGCGATGTCAGCTCGCTTAGATCGGCCGAGACGGGCGAGAGCTCCAGTTCCTTGAAGTTCGACCTTACGGCGGCAACGCCGGCCCCGGCCGCTCCCGCGCCGCCGGATATTTCGGCGGAGCGGCTAACGAAAGCGGCTCCATTCCCCGGCGATTGGACCTGGCTGAACGACAACGGGCATCAGGTGGACAGCCCGATGGCGACCAAATATTTCACGCCGGAGTTTCGCGCCGACGCGAACTACACCATCGACATGAACCACCCCGAGGACGACACTCTGGGCGGCTCGACCGAGACCTTCCGCTCCGACGAGTGGCAGCTTGAGCAGATTTCGATCGGCGGCGACATCCGCATCGACAACGTGCGCGGGCGCTTCCTCTGCCTGTGCGGCGGCTTGTGGTCGGTAACCACCACGCGCAACGATCCCAGCGTGGTGCGCGGCACATGGGACCTCTCCGGCGCCTACAAGTACATTGCCGAAGGATGGGGCGGGTATCACTGGGACGTACAGCACGGCCTGAACCTGGATGCCGGCATCTTCGTCTCCTACATCGGCCTTTTCAGCTACTACAACTTCGACAACTGGACCTATCAGCCGTCGTTCGTATCGTCGAACACGCCGTGGTTCTTCAACGGAATGCGGCTTCAGTGGTTCCCCACGGCCAAGCTGAAGATCGAGCCGTGGTTCATCAACGGCTGGCAGACATACGCCCGGCCCAACGGCAAACCGGGATTGGGCGGACAGGTTCTCTGGCGTCCCTATAACTGGCTGGACGTGGTGAGCAACAACTACGGATTGGGCGAGGACGATCCTCTGGAGCAACAAAGCCAGACTGTCGGGGGCACCGGAGCGACCCGGTCGCGCATCCATACCGACAACAGCGTTCAGGTGAAGTACTACGACCGTCCCAAGAAATTCCTGGATAAGATGGCCTTCACCTTTACCGGCGATCTTGGCTGCGAATACGGCGGCGGAGCTTCGGGCGGGGCGTATCCGGCGAACGGAGTCTCCCCCGAGATGGGAACCAGCGATACTTACAGCGGCGGCGTGAACTGCCACAACAGCGCCAATGGCAAGCCCAAGCAGGCCTTTGCGGGCTGGATGGCTTACAACCGGTGGTGGTTCAAGAAGGACGTGTGGGCGATCACGCTTGGCGGCGGCCAGATGAACAACCCCGGGCGCTACCTTACGCTACTGCCTCCGATCAACAATGCCACGGCGGTAACCGGATCGCCGTACTTCACCGAGAATCCGGGCGACCACGCCAAGATGCACGACGGAACCTTCACCCTGGACTATATGCCCAGCCAGTTCATCACCTTCCGTTGGGAGACGGGCTATCGCTACTCGGATATTCCCTACTGGACGGGCGGCAGGAATACGCACGTTGGAAATATCCTATCCGGGACCGGCATCACGCCTCCGGGCGGGGCAAACGGCAGTCCGGCGGACTACCAATGCGCGGCCGGCGGAGACGCTGGCAATGGCTACTTCCCCTCCGCGGCTGGAGCCGCGCTGGGCTATACGACCGGCCAAGCTCAAGCGATCGAGAACTGCCATGCGCTGGCCCTGGATAACGGCAACCTGGACAAGGGCGGCGTTCCCAATCCGGCGGCTCTCTGGTGGCCGAGTCTGGTCAAGAACCAAACCGTCGCCACCATGGCGATCATGGTCCGGTTCTAGTTTAGCGACCGCTTGGATGCGCAATCTCCCAGGTTCCAAAATCGGAACCTGGGGCACCCAGATTGTGGAATCCATGTTTCACAATTGAACGGCGGCAATGCCAGTAGCCACTGCCCAAACAAACCGCATCAGTCGGCTTCTCCATCCATCGCAAACAACGCCGGGGTTGCATACGACCCCGGCGTTGTTTGAGAATGTTTGCGCAGGAGAGGCATGAGGCTTGGGCTGTCCATGCTCTCTTCGATAGGCGGGCATAGCGGGCCTTGAGGACGCTCCCGACCGCCGCCAGCCCGATCCGGGGCTTTGAAACGAAAAAATCCGACCGCAAAGGAGTCGAAGTTATGTTGACGCGAAGGAATCTGGTATCCGCTGTTGCTGCGTTTGGAGCGATCTGGGCTGTGAATGGAAGGGCGGCCGCGCAGAAGCAGCCCGTGGCGACAACGCCGAACAAGGCGGCGCTCGGCGAGGAGCAGGTCGAGGAGCTGCTTCTTCTGATGGATGCCGACAAAGACGGGAAGATTTCCAAGGAAGAGTGGATGAAGTTCATGCAAGCGGAGTTCGACCGGCTGGACGCCGACAAGAACGGGAAACTGGACCGCAATGAGATAGCCCAGTCGCGGCTGCGCGCCACCCGCCATGTGAAGCCGGGCAAGTAGCTCGAAGCCGCGCCCGGCAGGCCGGGTTCAGACACTCATGCGCGGCGCGCGGGCTTCTGCATGGGGACCACTTGCACGGTGACGTCGCGGACCTCGGAGAGGAAGCGGTTGATGACCGAGCCGTGCAGGAAGATGTCCCAGCGGGAGCGGACAGTCTGGCCGAAGACGACGTGGGAGATGCTCTCCTGCTGGGCGAAGCGGACCAGGGCATCGGAGACGTTGCGGTCGGAGAGCAGGACGACCTGGGCGCCGAGGTCGCGGGCCATGCGCTGGTACTCCTCGATGCGGTGGAAGGCCTCCGGGTCGCCGTGGCCCTTGTCGTCGGGACGGGTGACGTAGACGGCGTACCAGTTGGAGGCCAAACGGCCGGCGATGCGCGCGCCGACGCGAAGCAGGCGTTCGGTGCCGGGGCGGGTGCTGAGGCAGACCATCACTTTTTCGGGGATGGGGGCCTGCTCCAGGCCCTGGGTGCGGCGGTACTCGGAGGCGCGGCTGCTGACCTGCTCGGCGGTGGCGCGCAGGGCCAGTTCGCGGAGCATATTGAGATTTCCCTTGCGGAAGAAGTTGGCCAGCGACTGCTCGACCTTTTCCGGGGCGTAAATCTTTCCCTGGCGGAGCCGCGAACGGAGTTCGTCAACCGTCACATCAACGTTGACGACTTCGTCGGCGCGCTTGAGGAAGTTGTCCGGGACGGTCTCGCGGATGACGGTGTTGGCGGAGCGGGTTACGGCGTCGTTGAGCGTCTCCATGTGCTGGATGTTGACGGCGGTCATGACGTTGATGCCGGCGTCGAGCAGTTCCAGCACGTCTTCGTACCGCTTGCGATTCTTGCTGCCGGGGACGTTGCTGTGGGCCAGCTCGTCGACCACGACGGTGTTGGGATGGCGGGCCAGAATGGCGTCCACATCCATCTCCTTGAGGTTGACTCCGCGGTAGGGGATGATTCGCTGGGGGATGATTTCGAGGTCGCGGATGCGGGCTGCGGTGTCTTTGCGTCCGTGGGTTTCGACTAGGCCGATGACCACATCGACGCCTTGCTGGTGAACCAGGTTATAGGCGTCGTTGATCATGTGGTAGGTCTTGCCCACGCCGGGGGCGGCGCCGAGATAGACTCGCAACTTGGCCGGTTCCTGCTGGGATTCGAGAACGATCTCGGCCATGCTTAGCCTACCTCCACGGGATGACGGGCGGCTTCGGCGACGGCGATGGGCAGGGTGAATCGGAAGGCGCTTCCGTGTCCGAAGCGGCTCTCGACGGCGATTTGTCCGCCGAGCGACTCGACCAGGCGACGGGCCAGCGCCAGACCGAGGCCGGAACCGCGCTCGGAGAAGGTATTGAAGCGATCGAATATCTTGCCTAGGCGGTCGGCTTCGATGCCCAGTCCGGTGTCGCGCACGGTGAACTGGACAAAATCCTTGATCTCCTCGGCGGCGAGCAGAACTTCGCCCTCATCGGGGGTGTAGCGGATGGCATTGGAGAGCAGGTTGTCGAGGATGGAGCGCAGGGCGCGGCGGTCGGCCCGGACCACGGCCAGATCGGCGAAGGCGCGCACGTCGACGCGGATGCGCTTGGCGGCGGCCTCGTCGCAGAAGCGGGCGCGCGTCTCGTTGAGGGCTTGCAGGGGACGCAGGCGCTCCAGGTTGAAATCGCGTTTGCCAGTGTCCAGCTCGGCCACTTCGATGAGATCGGCCATCAAGTCGTCGAGCTTCTCGGCTTCCTGGCCGGCATCGGCCACAAGCTCCGCCTGAAGCGGGCGCAGATCGCCGCCGAAACCCTGGCCGAGGGCGTAGAGGCCGCGCCGCAACTGCAAGAGCGGGTCGCGCAGCTTGCGGCTGGCGACGGCGATGAATTGCGTCTTGAAGCGGTCGGTGTCTTGCAGGCTGGTCACGTCCTCGAGGGTGGTTACGCTGCCCAGCAGGCGGCCTTCGGAGTCGCGCATGGGGGTGGTGCGCAGCCGGTAGCTGCGCTGCTGCTTGCCGATGCGCATGGGCAAGAGAGAGGCCTCGCCCTCGGCGGCGACGGCCTTTTGCATGGAAACGGCATCGCGTATGGCGCTCAGTATCTTGTCGCCGCCGGGAGTGTTGGTGAGCGCCATACGGTCTTTGGCGGCATCGCCCAGCAACTCGGCGGCGGACGGGTTGACCTTGAGGATGTGCCCCTTGCCGTCGGTAACGATGATCGGCTCGAAGATGGATTGGAGCACGGCATCGGAGAGTTGATACTCCATCTGGCGCCGGCCGGCCTCGGATTCGCGCAGATCGCGGAGGCGGACGGCGATGCGGTTCAACTCGCCGGCGATGACGCCGAAGTCGTCGCGGCTGCTCCACTCGACGCGATGCTCCAGATTGCCCTGGGCGATCTTGCGGGCGTCGCGGGCCAGCGTATGGATGGGGCGAAGCACGAAAAAGACGGTGCCCAGCTCGATCAGCAGCGCGGCCGCGACGAAGCCCCAGGCCAGCGCGGACTGACCGGCCGCCTCCAGCGCGCGATGGGTTGCGGCCACCAGCCCCACGGTCAGGCAGGCAAGCAGCATACAGCCGAGGATCAGTCGCTGGGTAAGGTTGAGCATGGTCCGGCCTCCGCGCCGGAAAAGGCATCTCCGAATCTAAGCAGTGTAGACGGAAGGCCCCGATGAAGGGAATAGGGAGCGGAAAGCCGGATATGGCCCCGGAATCCATTCCCGACTGGCTCCCAAACAATCACGCGCCCAGCAGGGGCAGTAGCGCCGCGATGGCACGCCCGCGATGGCTGAGAGTGTGTTTGGTATCGAGGTCCAGTTCGGCCATGGTCAGGCCGAGGGCGGGAAGGTGGAAGAGTGGATCGTAACCGAAGCCGCCGGTGCCGCGCGGAGCGTCGAGAATGACCCCCTCGACGACGCCGGCGGCGGTGTGGACGGGCTGGCCGTTTGCGGCTATCGCGAGAACGCAGCGGTAGCGGGCGGTTCGCAGCGGGGCGGGGACGGCGGCCAGCCGTTGCAGCAGAACCATGTTGTTCCAAACGTCGGTATTGTCGTTGGCATCGGGGGAGTCGGTGAGGCCGGAGTCGGCGGCAAAGCGGGCGGAGCGGACACCGGGAGCGCCGTCGAGAGCGTCCACTTCCAGGCCGGAGTCGTCGGCTAGGACCAGATCGCCAGGGGCGAAGCGGGAATAGTAGATGGCCTTGAGCGCGGCGTTGGCGGCGAAGGTCAGTCCGTTCTCTTCAGGAGCGGGGATGGCGGCGAGCGCGGGCAGAGGGTCGATGACGATGGAGTGCGCCTGGGCGGCGGCGCGGAAGTCGCGCAACTTGCCCTGGTTGGTGGTGGCGGCATAGATACGAAGGGGCATGGGTTGAGTGTAATGGGGCGGAGATGCTCGGTGCATCGCGGGCAATGGCAAAGAACCCAGCTTGCCGGTAAAGTGCCGAAAACGCCATCGCGACGTGCGCGAATGCGTGCCTTGGCAAACGATATCCGTACCAAGCCTAGCCTTGATGTCGGGCATCGTACGGGCACGCGCTCATAGCCCTTACTCGTACCGCAAGGCTTCGGCGGGGAGAATGGCGGCGGCGGCGGATGAGGGGTACAGCGTAGCCAATAGCGAAATCCCGATCGAAACCGCCGCAACGATCGCTCCGTCCAGCGGCCGAGGCGCGAAGGGCAGCGTATCGATCGAGTAGACCTCGGCCGAGAGATGAATGAAGCTATAGTGCCCCCCCGCCCAGGCGGCAAGATAGCCGAGGACCAACCCAAATGCCGTACCCATCGCGCTGATGAGAAAGCCCTGCAAGAGAAAGATGCGTCGCACCTGCGCGGGCTGGACGCCGAAGCTCATCAGCACGGCAATGTCCCGCGTCTTCTCCATCACCATCATGGTCAGCGCGATGAGAATGTTGAGCGCGGCCACAATGACGATCAGGGCGATGACGATGAAAGTGACCACTTGCTCCAGCTTGAGCGCCCGGAAGAGCTCCCGGTTCTGCTCCATCCAGTTGGTCGTCATGTAGCCCTTGCCAGCGGCTTGCTCAATAGCCTTGCCGATGGCCGGAGCGCGGTCCAGATCGTCCACCTTGAAGCTGATGACCGAGAGCAAATCCGGTTCGCTGAACAATCGTTGCGCATCGGCCAAACGCATGAAGGCCATGGCCGCGTCGTACTGGTAGAAGCCGGAGTGGAAGATGGCCGCCACGCGGAAGCGCTGGTATTTGGGCGCGAGACCGAGCGGGGTCAACTCTCCCTGGGGGCTGGTGACCAGCACCGAGTCGCCCACCTGCGCGCCTATCTGTTCGGCCAAGTCCATGCCCAGAACCAGTGCGGGATAGGGCGCGTCGATCCCTCCCTGGATGGAGTTTGTGCCGGAATCCGCCTCGGGTTCCAGCTCTTTTGCCGAGCCGGAGACGATCGAGTCCAGCAGGCTGCTCACCGTTCGCTCCTCGGCAGGGACGATCCCTTTGATGAGCGCGAAACCCGCCCGCGGCCCGCGCGAAACCAGCACCTGCCCATAGATTCCAGGCGCATCCGCGGTGACGTGCGGCACCGTGCGCAGCCGTTCCACCAGCGGCCGCCAGTCGCGGATGCCGTCCGACTGAATGCGCATCAAATCCACGTGCGCCGAGGCCCCCAGCAGCCGGTCCTGCAAGTCGCGCCGCATTCCGTTGGTTATGGCCAGCGCGATAATCAGCGCCGCCACTCCGGCCGCCACGCCCGCAATCGAGATGGCGGTAACCACCCCAACCACGGCCTGCCTCCGCTTGGCCTTCAAATACCGCGCCGCCAGAAAAAGCTCGAATCGCATACAGCCTACTTCGCTGGGGTGACGAAGACCGTCTTGGCCACGCCCACATTCTCGTGCCGGTCGTAGACGCGCACGGTAAGCAGGTGCTCACCCGCCTTTTCCGCCAAACCCGCCGCCGGAAGCCGCAGATCGTAGTGCTCGCGCTTCGAGTCCGAAATTCCGCCCACCGGCTCGATGTACTGCCATGGCCCCGCATCCAGCGAGTATTCGGCGCGGGCGATCGGCGAACTCGCGTCCTCGGCATCGAAGACTACGCGCCCCGCCGCGTCCGCCTTCAGTCCATTCACTGCCGGGGGAGTGGTATCCACTTCGAAGCGTTCGCTCACCTTCTCGCCGCTCAGCGCTTCGCCCGGATTGTGCGAAGGCGCATCCGAGGCCACCACCTTGATCCGGTATCCTCCGTCGGGAATCAGCGCCGCGTCGAAGCTGTACGCCTTTTCCGCAATCTTGTCCTTGAGCGATCGCCAGACGCTTTCCCCATCGCCGCGCAGATAGAGCGAGTAAGTCAGTTCGTCTCCGTTGTCGTCGTGCGCCGCCCAGCGAACCGCGATCGCGGTGCGGTCCCTAATCGCCTGCAAGGGCACGTTCGCCGAATTGTCCATCTGCATTCCGGCATTCTGGCCGGGCGCGTTGAAGGCAATGCTCACCGTCTGCGGCTGGCTCCCCGGCTGTCCCTGCGCATTCACCCGCGCCCCCGGCACAACAGCCACCTCGTCCACCACCGGCGCCGCATTCACCGGCAGATAGTTCACCCCCATTGCGCCCACCGTCGCGCCCGCCTGCAAAACCGCCTTCCATTGCAAAAAACGTCCCGCCGGGGAAGCCACCGCTCCGTCCTTGAGCGGCTCCCACTCCGACCATCCCCGCACCGGCTGCTCCACATTTCCCGAGCGCGTCAGCAGCTCGTAGCCGCTCGATCCCGGCTCCACTTCCACCCGTCCAAAGCGGGCCAGCGCGCCCGCGTCCAGCACGTCGCTGGCGTACTCATGCTTCTCAGCCGCGCCCAACCTTACCAGCTTGCCCGTGTTGCCCGTCCCGATGAACAACCCCTTCTCCGCAACCGCCAGGCTCAACCCTTGCTGCGCCTCCAGATGTGCCACGTCGGCATAACTGCCGTCCTCGGCAATCCTGAAGATACGTCCCCGATTGCCGCTCAGCGCCAGCAACCCCTCCGGCCGCGCCGACAGCGCGTAGACGATCTCGTCCGTGCCCGACCACAGCTTGCGCGGCGCCTGCCCCTCGACGAGCGCGTATATCTCGCTCCCCTCGGGCAGCGATGCGCTGCTGTTGGCCGCTTGCAGCGATCCAGGCTGAACCACATTGACGGTGACCGCGCCGTTGCCCTGCACCGCCAAAGGCGGCAGCGGGTTGCGGCTCTTGTCGCCTACGCTGGCCGCGTAGATAGTGCCATTCGCGCCCATGGCCACCGCCGTGATCTCCCTGCGCGGCGCCTCGAAGAGCACGTAGCCCTTCCCGCGCGCGTCTATCCGATAGACAAGACCGGACCCGTCCGATCCCGCGATCAAGTTCCCCTTCCCATCCCAGCCCAGGCAGCGGATGTGCGCCTCGTCGCTCTTGAAAAAAAGCTCCGTCTCTTGACTTTTCGCGGCCAAATCAACCCGATAGACCGCTGCCGGCCCGCCCGCGGCGACGTAAAGCCGCCCCGCGGCATCGAAGCTCAGATCCCATATATAGTGCGTCTTCGCCTCCGGCCTCAGGCCCTCGGGCTTGTCTTGCGCCTTGCCGCCCTCGGCTTTCTTGTTCTCGCCGGAGTTAGCCGCCGTCTTACCCTCGCCGGCCTTGCCGCCGTCGAATAGCGCCGCGTCGAAGACCGTCACCGCGCTGCTTTCGTCCTGCTTGGCCGTTGCGTCGGCCTTCAGCTTGTAGACCTTGCCGCTGGGCAGCGTCGCCGCATAGAGCGCCCCGTCCGGCCCCAGTTTCACCGCCTGTACGCTCACTTCCTTGCTCTCGAAGAGCGTGAAGGCCTTGCCGTCCGCGCCCACCCGCAGCACCGTCGCCGGCGACGCCGTTCCCAGGTACGCCGTGCCAGCCTTGTCCACCGCTACCGACCAGACAAAGGTCGAGGGAGCGGTCAGCACCTCGCTCAATCCAGGACCCGCCAGCAGATGCCCGTCGCTGGTCACAGCCACCCCCAGAGGCGTCCCCCGCTCGAACTCCTCAAGTTGCGACTGCGTCCACAGACGTGTGCCCTGGCCCAGGGCTGGGCTCGAGGCCGAGGCGGCCAACAAGGCCGCCGCAAGCGCGGCCAAAGCGAATGCGGGACGGAATCGGTCGATTGTGCGTGGAAAATGAGTCATACTGCCGTTGATTCTACTAAACTTGCCCGATTCGCCGCAGGTCGCCGTAGATCGTTGAGGAAGGAAAGAGATGCGCGCTGCGAGTTGAAGGAGATGCGCAATCCCAAGGTCCCAAATGGGGCGCTCGGCCTGCCCGGGCTCCGTCAGCGGTTCTTTATTTTCGGAAACTCCAGTGCGCCGAGTATCGCATAGTAGGCCTTTTCGAACTTATCCTTGTAACTCGCGTCTCGATAGAACAAGGCCGTCTCGTAACTGCGACCATGCACCGTAAAAAGATCGATGAGCGTGTGTCCTTCCGAAACCGGCGCGCTCCGATCCCGGAACTCCTTTGCCGCAACTGCTCCCTCCGTCGTCTGGAGTTCGGTTTGCTTCGTGCGGTATCCGTTCTCCTCCGTTAAATAGTCGAGCACGACAACGTCGTCGATCGACTTCTCTTTTTCCGGCCACGGGGAGATCATGATGGCGGCGCCGTCCGGGGTAACAAGCATAGGGACGGGACGCTTCTTTACAGGAAAACTGTCGATGGTGAAACCCGTTGCATGAGTATCGCGATGCCAGTCCGAGGGATAGTGAACGATCACTCCGGAGCGGCGATCGTGAGCGGCCCGGGTTTGAGAAACCGACGGCGCGGCAAGCAGGAGCGCGGCGACGACCAATGAAAATGCGAATCGCTTCATTTCTTGATCTGCCCCGCGAGTTTGGCGAGCGCGGCCTTGCGCGCGGCGTCGAACCTGAAGCGAACGTCGGCCGGGTTGCCGGTCAGTTTTGTCTGCACTCCTTTAATCATGGGGACGTTCTGCTGCCAGCTCGCCTCGCCTTCGTAGGCCTTGTACAAGGCGTCGGTGGTTATCAGACCCTTGGAGATGTATGTCGTTTGCAGCAGCGCGAAGACGTCGTCGGTGGCGCTGGCGTAACTCGTATAAATGGGATAGTTGGTTTTCTTGTTGGTGCCGGCGAAGACCGAAAAGTGATAGCTGTTTCCATAGATATTGTATATCCCGCCATTGAGGTGGGGATTGGTCGCCATCGAGCTCTCGGATCGGCAGATTCCAAGCACAATGGAAGGGTCCGGACCGACATCCCCGATCTCCCTCGCTTTGTATACCAGATACTGTCCGGCGCTTGGGGGAAGGCCCTTGAGAAGCGGATTCTGTCCGGCGGTCATCCCCGCAAATCTTCCCAAGAAGTCGTCGATGACGTCGGCCAGATTGCTTTCCCAAACTTCCAGATCGCCGCCGCATATCTCCACAGCCATAGCTTCCTCGCAATTCTGCCCCGGCATTGCCGGTTCCCGCACCCGAACGAGCATAACTTACATGAGCGCGCTTCCGCTTGTCAATGAGCGGGGAGCGACGATGAGACCCGGCGTCGGGAACCTCGACGCTAGTGCTTAATTGCGTAAGTTTACGATAGTGTTGCGCAGTTGCGATCCTTTGACTTCGCGTTTGCGCCAGACGAACGGCTTAGCTTCCGGGCCGTAGACTGCGACGAAGTCCTCAATGGCC
>Ga0181529_10000745_pt1 | contig 46350 bp, 33 predicted proteins | sample PEATcosm2014_Bin_36_FD_119763 | JGI IMG/M metagenome (GOLD analysis project Ga0181529, IMG submission 119763) | Peatland microbial communities from MTU Mesocosm Facility, Houghton, MI, USA - PEATcosm2014_Bin10_30_metaG | ecosystem: Environmental > Terrestrial > Soil > Wetlands > Peat | place...
AAGCTGCGCCTCGGCGGCCTGGGGAAGATGGACCTCACCTATGCCCTGGCGCACTCCAACAATCTCTATTTCTCCACCTTGGGCGAGCATTTGGGTTTTCAGAAGGTCAGCTACTACGCCCACCTCTTCGGATACGGCGAGAAGGCCGGCTTGAATATCCTCGGCGAGCAACCCGGCCATTATCCCCTGGCGCCCCCGCAAAACGGCGGTGTGGGCATGCTCACCAGCTTCGGCGAAGAGGTTCTGCAGACGCCGCTGCAACTGGCGGCGCTGATGAGCGCGGTTGCCAACGGCGGAACGTTGTACTACCTGCAATATCCGCGTACCCCTCAGGAAGTCAGCGGCTTTGTGCCGCGGGTAAAGCGGCGGCTGGACATTCATCAGTTGATTCCCGTGATCGAACCGGGAATGCGCGGGGCCGTGGAGTACGGCTCGGCGCACCGCGCCAGGGAGGACGCTCCCATCGCTGGGAAGACCGGCACTTGCAGCGATAACCACACGCATCTGGGATGGTTCGGGTCGTTCAATGAAACCGGTAAGCGGAAACTGGTGGTGGTGGTCCTGCTGACCGGCGGGCGGCCGGCCATCGGTCCGATGGCAGCCGGAATTGCGGGCGACGTCTACCGCCGGCTAGAGCAGGAAAAGTACTTCGCGCAAGAGGATTCCGACCCCGCTGAAGAAATCGGCGCCCCGCAGGGTCCGCCGCGTCTGATCGCCGTGCAGAAGTGCTGCGCGCAATAGTGCCGTTTCTCTTACGATTCCAGGCAGGCGAACAGTTCCTGGTAAAACTCGGGATGGCACTTCCAGGTCTGCGCGGTGATGAGTCTTCCGTCGCGGACAGCCGGTTTGGAGGAATACGTTCCGCCGCCGCGTTCCACTTCGATGCGCACATGGGCGTGGCACGTTACGGTGCGGCCCTCGATCAGACCGGCCGCGATGAGGATCTGAATGCCATGGCCGATGGCGCAAAGGAATCGATCGTGCTCGGCGAACTCGCGCACCAGCGACAACAAGCTGGGGTCGTTGCGCAGGTATTCGGGAGCCCGGCCGCCGGGGAGAATGACGGCGGCGAACTCGCGCGCGGCCACGGCCGTGATGGCGACATCGGCTTCCACAGCGTGGCCCTGGCGCTCGATGTAGGTTTCCCAGGTAGGCTCGAAATCGTGAATCATCATGTGCAGCTTGCGCCGCGACGGCGCGGCCACTACCGGCTCCCAGCGGGCTTCCCGCAATCGCTGGCAGGCGTACAGGGCCTCATAACTATCTCCGCCATCGCCTGTCACAATCAACACGCGTCTGCTCATGGGAGCCTCCGTTTGACACAGAATAGCAGCCTCGACGCGTAGACTGTATGCAGGATTCCACAACATCGAGCGCGGCCATCGACGTCGCCATCATCGGGGGTGGCGCGGCGGGACTGATGTGCGCCATCGAAGCCGGCAAACGCGGGCGGCGCGTGGCGGTGTTGGAACATAACCAGCGGATCGGGCGCAAGATTCTGATCTCCGGCGGTGGGCGCTGCAATTTTACGAACCTGCACACGGGGCCGGAACATTTCCTGTCGCGGAACCGGCATTTTGCCAAATCGGCGCTGGCGCGGTACCAGCCGCGCGACTTCGTGGAACTGGTGGAACGCCACGGCATCCGCTATCACGAGAAGGCCGCGGGGCAGCTTTTCTGCGACGGGTCGGCGCGCGAGATCGTCGATTTGCTGGAGGCCGAATGCGCGGCGGCGGGAGTGCGGCTGGAGGCCGGGTGCGCGGTAGCGCGGGTGGATTGCGATTCGGGCGGCGGGTACCGGGTCGAAACCGCGGCCGGTTCCTGGCGGGCGGTCTCGGTCGTGATCGCGAGCGGCGGGCTGTCGATTCCCAAGATGGGCGCCACGGCCTTCGGGTATGACGTAGCGCGGCAGTTCGGTCTGAACGTGGTGGATTGCCGTCCGGCGCTGGTGCCGCTGACCTTCGCCCGCGAGGACCGGGAGGCTTATGTGGATCTGGCCGGAGTCGCGGCGGACGTCACCGCGGCGGTCGGCGGCGAGCGATTTCGGGAGAGGATGTTGTTCACCCATCGCGGGCTAAGCGGGCCGGCCGTTTTGCAGGCGTCGAGCTACTGGCGTCCCGGCGAGGTGCTGGAGATAGATCTGCTGCCGGGGATCGACGTGGCGGCGGGTTTGCGGGAAGCGCGAGTTTCCGGCGACCGGTCCACCGTGCGGACCGTTCTGGGTCGCTGGCTGCCCAAGCGGCTGGCGGATCGCTGGCTGGATCTGCGGGCCGCGACAATTGCGGCGGGCCGGCCGCTGGCGGGGATCGGCGACCGGGAGATCGATGGCCTGGCGGACGCCCTGCACGCCTGGAGAATTCATCCGGCCGGCACGGAAGGGTTTGAAAAAGCGGAAGTTACGGCCGGTGGAGTGGATACGTCGGAGCTCTCCTCGCAGACCTTGGAAGCACGCAAGGCACCCGGACTCTACTTCGTGGGCGAGGTGCTGGACGTGACCGGGCAGTTGGGCGGGTTCAATTTTCAATGGGCTTGGGCGTCGGGATATTCGGCGGGACAGTACGTGTGATGCCGAGCTTCTTGAGGATGGCGTCCACGTACTCCTTGGTTTCCTGGACTTCCGGCACGCCGCCCGCCTGATCGACGGACGCTGGTCCGGCGTTGTAGGCTCCCAGGGCTTTGGCCAGATCGCCCTTGTACTTATCTATCAACTGCTTGAGGTACTTGGCGCCGGCGGACACGTTCTCTTTCGGATCGAAGGGGTCCTGGACGCCCAGTTCGTCGGACGTTTCGGGCATCAACTGCATCAGACCTTGCGCTCCCTTGGACGAAACGGCGCAAGGGCGGAAGCCGGATTCCTGTTCCATCACCGCGCGCAGCACTTCCGGTTTGACCTCATGCTCCTTGGCGTTGGCATTAATGAGGGGCGTGAGATCGGCGTCGGGAAGCGGTTCGCAGTTGGCTTGGGGCGCGGGCGATTCGGCCGCTACGGGAGGCGGAGGGTCGCCAGGCTTAAGCCAGGTTCCCACGGTCTCGGCTTGCTTGCGCAAGGCCTCGCGCTGCTTTTCGATGGACGCACGTTGCTTTTCGATGGACTGGCGCATGGCATCGGCGGGGGATAGAGGCTTCTCGGGAGCGGCGGGAGCGGCTTTGGGAGCCGGCTTCCCGGCGGCTGGCTGGGCGGCGGGGACGGGCGGAGCGTCCGGCGGCGGCGTAGCCGGCTGTTGGGCCATCGCGGTCCATGCTGCGAGAACGCAAATCCACTTCATCTAGAGGCATATCGGCGGAATCGCGGGGAAACTCTAGGGCGGATGCGTGCATGGGAACGGAGCCGGCCTGGAAAATCGACGCAGATCAGGCTGTCCCCTTTTTTGAAATTCCGCCCCAGTCCGCGCTTTGCGACTTAACACCGAAATACCGGGCAGTACTTGCGCTGCAACACTTTAGGACGGATTTCTCCACTGGAACCGGCTCCGGCCGGAAAAATCGACGCAGATCAGGCTGTCCCCTTTTTTGGGCAGTCGGAAAGGACCATCTCGCGGATGAGCTCGGAGAGCGGAATTTTGGGCTCCCAGCCCAGAATGCGGCGGGCTTTGGAGGCGTCGCCTACCAGGAGGTCGACTTCGGCGGGACGGAACAACTCGGTGCTGGTGACGACGTACTCGCGATAATCCAGGTCTACCAGGGCGAAAGCGCGCTCGGCGAACGAACGGACCGAAGTGGTTTCGCCGGTCGCCACCACGTAGTCGTCAGGGTCGGATTGCTGTAGCATGCGCCATATGGCGTCCACGTACTCGCGGGCGTGGCCCCAATCGCGCTGGGCGTCCAGATTGCCGAGTTCCAGTTTGCTGGAGCGGCCCGATACGATGTTGGCGATGCCGCGGCTGATTTTGCGGGTGACGAACTCGTAGCCGCGGCGCGGCGATTCATGATTGAACAGCAGACCGGTGCAGGCGAACATGTTGTAGGCCTCGCGGTAGTTGCGAGTCAGCTCGAAACCGGCCACTTTGCTGATGCCGTAGGCGGAACGCGGGTGGAAGCGGGTGCTCTCCTTCTGCGGCGTCTCCTCGGCTTTGCCGAACATTTCACTGGTGCCGGCGAAGTAGAAACGGCACTTGGGCGCCAGGTTCTTCAGTGCGCCCAGCACATGGTGGGTTCCGTTGATGTTGGTGTTGAAGGTGGAGAATTCGTCGTCAAAAGAGTAGGTGACGAAACTCTGCGCGGCCAGGTGATAGCACTCGTCGGGGACGATGGCCCCGATTGTATTGAATACGCTGGCGTAGCTCTCGAGCGAGGCGGCGTGCAGGTGCACCTTGTCGAGGATGTTCGTAATGCGCGAGAGACGATGGTCGGGATCTTCCAGGGCAATGCGGCGAACCATTCCGTGCACCTCATACCCTTTCTCCAGCAGGAGCTCGGCGAGGTACGATCCGTCCTGGCCGGTGATTCCGGTAATGAGGGCTTTCGGCTGTGCCATAGGTGAATGCCCAGGTTATGTAATGGCAAGGGGTTTGGCAATCGAGTCGCGTGACAGGCCCTATAATCGGTAGTGATGCCCGCATCTTCTGCTTTGGTGACCGGTTCCTGCGGCCTGATTGGATCCGAGGTTTCCGTCTTTCTCGCGCGACAGGGTTTCCAGGTGATTGGAATCGACAGCAATCACCGCGCGGTGTTCTTCGGACCGGAGGGCGACACCAGTTGGGTGCTGGAACGGCTGCGGCGCGAGATTCCCGGCTATCGGCACGAAGCCCTGGATATCCGCGATCGGGACCGGCTGCTGGCGCTGGTGGACGAACTGCGTCCCAGCCTGATCGTGCACACGGCGGCGCAACCGTCGCACGACCGGGCGGCGGCCATTCCGTTTCTGGATTTCGAGGTCAACGGCGTGGGGACGCTGAACCTGCTGGAAGCGGCCCGGAGGTCCTGTCCGGAGTCGCCATTTGTCCACATGTCGACGAACAAGGTGTACGGCGACCGGCCCAATACCATTGCGCTGCAGGAACTGGAAACGCGCTGGGATTATGCCGATCCGGCATTCGTGAACGGCATTCCCGAAGACTTCCCGGTGGACCAGTCCAAGCACTCCCTGTTCGGGGCGTCTAAGCTGGCGGGTGATGTGATGGTACAGGAGTATGGGCGGTATTTCAATATGCCCACCTGTTGCCTGCGCGGCGGATGCCTGACGGGGCCGAACCATTCCGGCGTGGAGCTGCACGGCTTTCTCAGCTATCTGATCAAGTGCAACCTCGACGGGCGGGAATACAAAGTGTACGGTTACAAGGGCAAGCAGGTGCGCGACAACATCCACTCCGAAGACGTGGCGCGCTTCATGCTGGAGTTTTACAAAGCTCCGCGCATCGCCGAAGTGTACAATCTGGGCGGCGGCAAGGGGAATGCCTGCTCCATCCTGGAAGCCTTCCACAAGGCGGAACAGCTCACGGGACGGCCCATGCAGTGGCGCTATGTGGACGAAAACCGCATCGGCGATCACATCTGCTACTACAGCGACCTGCGCAAAATGAAGGCCCATTATCCGGCGTGGGACCTCACCAAATCGCTGGATACGATCTTCAGCGAGATTGCCGCCAGCTGGATGGAGAGGCTGGCCGGCAAGGCGACTTCATGATCGGGAGCTGCCGGTGAAGAGGAGAACCGATCCGCCGCGGCAGGAGCCCATCCGGCTGCTTACGGTGGTGATTCCGTGCCGCAACGAAGAGGGCGCCATCGCGTCCACGGTGGAACACCTGGCGGTGGAACTGCGCCTGCACGGCGTGGAGCATGAAATCGTCGCCGTGGACGATGGCAGCACGGATTCCACGTGGACGGTTCTGCGGGAGCTACAGGGCCGCGTGCCCAGCTTGCGGCCGGTGCAGAACAGCGGCGAAAACGGTTTCGGGCGCGCCATCATTTACGGCATCGACCACAGCCAGGGCGACGGTGTGGTGATCATGATGGCGGACGAATCCGACGATTGCCGCGACGTGGTGCGCTACTGGGAGTTGCTCAACCAGGGTTGGGACGCCGTGCTCGGGTCGCGATTCATCAAAGGCGGCGGCGTCATCGATTATCCGGCGCACAAGCTGCTGATCAACCGCATGGCCAATCTTTTCCTGCGGGTGATGTTCCGCACCCCGCTCAACGATTTCACCAACGCGTTTAAGGCCTACCGGCGTCACGTGCTGGACGGCTGCCGGCCGTTCCTGTCGCCGCATTTCAACCTGACGGTGGAACTTCCCCTCAAGACCATCGTGCGCGGCTACACGTGGACCGTGGTGCCCATCACGTGGCGCAACCGGCGCTCTGGCATCTCCAAACTGAAGATCCGGGAGATGGGCAGCCGCTATCTGTTCATCGCGCTCTACTGCTGGCTGGAAAAGTACTTCAGCCGGGGAGACTACAAGCAGCGGCGCAATGGCAAATAACGGCATGAACCCGGAGGCCCCCATGTCGACCGCGCCCTCCGGCGATCCGTCGTCGCATTCTCTGTTTAAGCACATATTCCAGAGCAGTGCGATTTATTCCATCCCCAACTTTGCGCAGCCGCTGATCTCCATGGCGATGGTGCCCATCGTCACGGCGCATCTCCGCCCTGGCGATTACGGTGTCCTGGGCACGCTGGAGCAGGTGGCGAACCTGCTGTCGCTGCTTCTGGGCGGCTGTTTCGGATCGTCGATCGGCTACTTCTACTTCGGGACGCACGCGCGCGAGGGGCGCGGCCGGGTGGTCGGAACCTCGATACTGGGCGCCGTTTTCTTCGGAGTGGTGACCACCGTAATTTGCTGGGTTCTGGGCGCGCAGGTGAGCCGTCTGGTGTTCGGCCAGAATGTCAACGTCTTCTATCTGCGCGTCATGATTCTGGGCGCGGTGCCCAGTTTCGCGACGGAAGTGCTGCTGGGCTGGGCGCGGGTCGCCAACCGGCGGCGGCTCACTCTGGTGGGCGCGCTCTTGCGCTCCTCGGCGGGCGCCGTCACGGTGATCATTCTGGTCTTGTTTTTCCACCTGAACATTCTGGGAATGGTGTCGAGCGGCGTGGTCGCCGTCACCATACCGGCCCTGGTGTTGTTCCCCATCTGCTGGCGCGCCACGCGCCCCATGTTCGGTGGCCGGCTCTTCCTGCGAATGGCGAAGTTTTATGCTCCCGTAGGGATTGGCGGCCTGGCGGTGTTCTGCATCAATTTCGGCGACCGGCTGATTCTCTGGCGATATACTCCGGCGGCGGAAATCGGCCTGTACGTCCTGGCCTACAAGATAGGGATGCTGACCATTCTGGCCTACAACTCCTTCAATAACTATTGGAGTGCGCAGATGTTCGACATCATGAAGCGCGACGATGCCGAATCTTTGTTCGCGCGTCTGCTCACCTACGCCATCGGATTGATCGCGGTGCCGTGCCTGGGATTGATTGTTTTTGCCAAGCCTGCAATTCATTTGCTGGCGCATCGCGATTTCTCCGGGGCCGCGGCCTACGTCCCGATCATCGCGATTGCCTACGGGATCCGCTGCGTGGGCGATTTTTTTCGCAGCCGGTTCCTGGTGGCGGGACATCCCGGCTATGATGCCGTGTGCAATTGGGTGGGAGCGGCTTTGTGCGTGGCCGGATACCTGTACTGGATTCCGCGTTTCGGCGCCTGGGGAGCGGCCTTCGCGACGGTCGCGGCGTTTGTTTCGGTACTGGCGGTTGCCATGATCTGGACCTACCGGCTGCGGCCGTACCGCGTGGAGGGCGGACGGCTGGTAAAGGTCGCCATTGCGATGGCGGCGGTACTGGGCGCATTCGAGGCGCTCCCGGTGGCGTCGTTCCTGGGACAGATCGCCTATGGCACGCTGCTGGTGGCAGTATTTCCCGGCCTGCTGTGGCTCCTCCGATTTCCGACGGAACCGGAGCGGAACATGCTGCGGGCATGGATCGGGCGCGCCATGGCGCGGATCGAGCCGGTGCGATAAGCTTCAGCAGACCACTGTCAACGGCAATTCCATCAGCTCGGCCACCTTTTCGATGGCCCCGCGCAGGTGTCCCACGCCCAACGCGGAATGATGCGTGGGACCTTGCCGGCACCACTCGTCCACGAAGGCCGCCGGCCCCAGCGGAAACCGCAGCCGCGAATTGGTGTTGCCGATTCTCAGAATCGGCCCGGGGATGGACTCGCCTTCAGCCGCCAACAGCTTCAGCTTGCCTTCGGCCGTCTGGGTCATGGCGAGCAGCGTGACCGGCCCGGTCTTCACGCGAAACTCCACGCTCACGCCATGGCCGCGCTTGCCGTGATACAGACCCAACCCGCGCAGCACCGGCTTCCGGCTGCTGATGGCCAGGTGCGCCGGACCATCGTGGCCCATCAGCACGAACCGCTCGCGGAAATCCATGGCATAGAACTCGGTAAACGATCCGCCCGCGCCCAGGCAATCCAGAATTTTCATGGCGAGGCAGTTCTTCAAGTCGCCTTCGCCGCTGGCCGGAATGCCGCGCGCCGTCAGGAGCGAATTGCCCAGAATCAACCCGGCGCTCAAACGCTCATAGCGATTGCCGTCGAGCCCGCGGTAATAATACGCCAAGCCGCTGAGCCTGAATTTCTCCACCATGCGATCGAGACCGGCAGCCACGCGCGCGGCCCACTCCAACTCCTCGTCGCCCACTTGTTCCAGCTCGAAAGCGCCGCGAACGGTCTCCAGTTTGGACTCAACCTCGGCATCGGTGGCCTGGGTGACGGCCTGGTCCAGGTCGCACATTTCCAGTACTTCGATGTGCGCGCCGGTCTGCGCCGAGATCATGGTGAAATCGGAATACATGTCGAGCATTCCGGGATAGGTGTGTCCCAGAAAACCGATGCGGCTGGTTCGCAGTGCGCGCACCACGCCCGCGGCGCGGCACCAGGAGGCGATCTGGCCCCAGGCGGCCTCGTCGTCGTGCAGCATTCCGGAGATCACGCGGAACGGCACGCGAGCCCGCGCGAACGCGTTGGAGATTTCCGGGACGCAGCAGGTGGAACAATGGGCCAGCCACTCGCCGGTATCGGTGTGCTCATAGTCCAGCGCCGCCGCCGGCTGCAGATTGAGCACCAGCACCGGCGCTTTGGCGCGCTGCACCACCGGCAACACCTGCGACGAGGTGGCATACGTCGCCGCGTGGCAAACGATCAGGTCGAGATCCGAGCGTGCGAACAGAGCGCCGGCATCGGCGGCGCCCATCGCGGTGTCGACGAGTCCGGCCGGGATCACGTCGCCCGGCAGCCGTTCCTGCACTACGCGCAGATAGCTTTCGAGGCGTTCTTTGAGTCCCGGAAACTGCTGCCAGTAGGCCTCCAGCCCGATGGCGAAGAGCCCGATGCGTCCGGCGGGTTGGTTCGTCATGTGGTTCTCCAGTATTAGGCCGGGCCTAACGGCTAACGGCTAGCGGCTTTCCAGCCTCCTTCTCTTTCTCCCGATAAAAGTCGCGCAGGATGTAAAATGCCTGCTTCTTGTCGCCGCGCGGGCTGATCAGGCCTTTGCGGTTGAAATCGTCCTGAATCTGCGGGACCTCGCGGCGCGGCGAACGGAAGTCCATCAGAACCCAGGCGATGGTCCCCTGCAGAAACGGGACGCGCCGGAACATGGCCACCTGGTGACGATAGATCATCGCCATATTTTCTTCGGTCCAGGCGGTATCCTCGTCGCCGTGTTTGCCGGCCAGCGCCTCGGCGCCGAATTCGCTGAAGACGATCGGTTTGTCATAGGCGGTCTGCCATTGCACGCGGTCCAGTTTCTCCGGCGGACCATCGTACCAGCCAATGTATTCGTTGCAACCCAGGACGTCCAGGTACTGGCCCAGCGGATCGTCGATGGCGATGTGGTCGGGCGTCGGTTCGCGCAGCAGCGTGGCTGCCGTCACCAGCCGGGTGCGGTCCAGCTGGTGGGCTTTGGCTACCAGCGACGAGAGGAATTTCAGGCGCGCATCGCCCAGCGGGGTCTCGTTGGCCACCGACCACAAAATGATGGAGGCGCGATTCTTGTCGCGCGCGATCATCTCGGTGAGCTGGTGCTCCGCGTTGGCGTAGGTCGCCGGGTTCTCCCACTGAACGGCCCAGTAGACCGGGACTTCGGTCCACAACAGCAGTCCCATTTCATCGGCCACGCGGACCATGTTCTCGTCGTGCGGATAGTGCGCCAGGCGGACGAAGTTGCAGCCCAGTTCCTTCGCCCAGGTGAACAAGGTGCGCGCTTCGGCTGCCGAATAGACACGGCCGGTGCGGAAGGGCGCTTCGGCATGAATCGATACGCCGCGCAGGAAGACCGGCTTGCCGTTCACCAGAATGCGCTGCCCCGAGGTGGCGACGGTGCGGAAGCCGATGCGATCGTGCACCGTGTCGGTGGGCGTGCTCACTACCACGTCGTACAGCTTGGGCTGCTCGGGAGACCACAATGTGAGATTGGCCGCCGCGATGCCGATATGCGCCACGCCATCGGCGTCGGTTCGCGCCGTGACGGCCACGTGGGCCTCCGGGATGGCCACGGTGACGTTCTCGTTCTTCTGCGCGCCATTGAGACGCACCCACGCGGCAATCCGGTTGGTCGAGCCCTTTTCCAATTGAACCGAGTAATCTTCGACGAACGTCGCGGGCACATTGAGCACGCGGACGTCGCGCGTCAAACCTCCATAGTTCCACCAGTCGGACATGGTTTGCGGGATGGCGTCGGCGTGGCGCGAAGCGTCCACCATCACGATGAGCGCGTTGCCGTGCTCCAGGAGCTTGCCGGTCACCTCGAACTGAAACGGCGTATAGCCGCCTTCGTGCTCGCCGATCTGCCGGCCGTTGAGGAAGACGATGGCGTGGTAATTGGCCGCGCCGAACCACAGGAACTGCCGTGAGGCGCGCGTCGCCGCGGCGCAATCGAATTCGCGTTTGTACCAGATGGTGCTCTCGTACAGGTAGAACTTGGGATCCTGCGTATTCCAATCACCGGGAACGGCGAGAGTTGGCGAATTCTCGGGAATGCCCATCTCTTCGTGGTCGCTCTTCGATTTGGGCGCGTGGTTGGCTCCTACGCCGCCGTTCTTCTGCGGCTTGCCGTGAAAATCGTAATACCCCGCCTGGTAGGGATCCACCATGATCCTCCAGGTGCCGTTGAGGCTGCAGCCGGCGCGGTCGGCCGTGTTCTGCATGGCTAGTGTGGATTCGGCGCGCGCGGCGGCGCTACTGAGCAGCGCGGCGGCTGCGGCAAGGGAAAGCGGCGAGAGTTTCATGGGCGCCTGAAACGCCGATTGTAGCGCGATGTTTCGGAGAGCGCGGCCCGTCTATTCGTTCACGTGGACTACCTGCGCCGGCGCGAACCCGTTGAAGTGCGTGGCCGAGGCATTGCTATACGCCCCGATGTCCTCGGAATACATCAGGTCGTCGATTTCCAGCTTCGGCAATTCCTCCGACTGCGTGATGGTATCCATGCCGTCGCAGGTCTGGCCGAACACCGTACAAATCTCCGTCTCCCCGGTGCGAAAGGTCTTGAGACGATAGTGGCAATGGTCGAACACGATGCCGGAATAGGTATGGTAGACGCTGTCGTCGATGTAGTAGCACGTCTTGCCGTCGCGAAATGTCTTGCCGATGACTCGTGCGATGGCGGTCGCGGCGGTGGCTACAAGATAGCGGCCCGGCTCCGCCAGGATCTCGACGTCCTTGGAGAACAGCCGGCCGATCTCGGCGTTGATCTTGCGCGCCAGCGGCCGCAGCGGCTTCACGTGGGAGTCATAAGCCACCGGAAATCCGCCGCCGATGTCGAGGATTTTGATCTCGTGGCCGCGCGAGAGCGCCTCTTTACGCACTGCCGCGGCGATGTTCAGGGCCTGTACGAAATTGTCGAAATTGGTGCACTGGCTGCCCACGTGGAAGCTTAGACCCTCCACCACCAGGCCGATGCGGAAGGCCTCCACCACCAGGTCGACGGCTTCGCCCGAGTCGCAGCCGAACTTCGACGACAACTCCACTACCGACCCGGTATTGGGCACGCGCAAACGCAGCACCAGTCCAGCGTGGGGAGCGTAGCGCTGGATCTTGCGCAGTTCCTCGAGGTTGTCGTAGGTGATCAGCGGCTTGTACTGGTCGAGCGCCTGCAGCGTCTCCTTGGGCTTGATGGGATTGGCGTAGATGATTTTGTCCCAGATGAAGGCCTGGCGTTCCTTGGCGGGCAAGTGCTCGATGTTTTTGTGCACCAACAGAAATTCCGGCAGCGACGCCACGTCGAAACTGGCGCCGGCTTTGTACAGGGTGCGCACGATTTCCGGCGCCGGATTGGCCTTCACCGCGTAGTAGGCCTGCACCTTGGGAAGATAGCGCCGGAAGTTGGCGTAGTTGCGGCGAATCACCTCGTGGTCGATCACCACCACGGGCGTCGGATATTTGCGCGCTACGGCGAGCAGTTCCTTCTTGGTCATGGATCAGTCGAGCACCGGGTCCGAGCCGTCCACCATCTTCACCGGATTATGCGTGAAGTACTCGCGCGTCAGGGCCTTCATCATTTTGCCGCGCTGGTCGTAGAGGCGGCGCAGTTTGCGCGGCTTGTGGCGGGAGAGCGCGTAGTGGGTGAGTAGCGGCATGGCGATGGTGGTGTCGGTGTAGCAGACCACCGCGTCGGGCAGCCGGTCGGGATCCACTTTGCCCCAGCTCACGGCTTCGCTGGGAGTGGCGCCGCTGAGGCCGCCGGTATCGGGCCGCGCGTCGGTCACCTGCAGGAAGAAGTCCTGGCCGTATTCCTTGATGCGCAGCACTTCCTGGATCTGCGGCTCGGTCTGCAGCGTGAAGTTCTTGGGACTGCCTCCGCCCCACAGCACCACACCGCTGCGTCCGCCAGCGCGCTTGGCGGCCAGCACGATGGCGGTGGTCTCATTCACGTCGATGGAGGGGTTCATGCGCAGCTTGTTTCCCCGCAATTCCACGCCGGCGACGTTCATGCCGATGGTGGAATCGCCCGGCGACGACGTGTAGCAAGGCACCCCGGCGCGATACGCCGCGGCCAGCACGGAGACGTCCTTGAGCCCGGCTTTGCGCTCCCATTCGGCGGCGTACCGTCCCAGCAGGTAATGCAATTCGGCGGTGCCCATTTCCTTCTGGAATTCCGGCTGCACCAGGATGCCGCGCAGGATCTCGTCGGTGGCCATCAGGCAGTCGCTATATCCCAGCAGGACGTCGTAAACGCGCACGATATCGTTGTCGCGCAGTTCGGTGTCGTCCATGCGGAAATCGCCGGTGCGGACGGGATAGTTCAGGGCGAAATGCAGATCGTGATAGAGAATGGCGCCGGTGGAGACGATCCAATCGACAAATCCCGCCTTGATGAGCGGAACGATGGAGGAGCAGCCGAGGCCGGCGGGCGTCAGGGCGCCGGAGAAGCTCATGCCGATGGTGACATCGCGCTGCAGCATCTTCTGGGTGAAGAGCTGGCAGGATTCGCGGAGCCGCGCGCCGTTGTACGCCAGGAAGGCGTTGTCGATGAGGTCGGCAAGTTGCTCTTCTCCGGTGATATTTTTCGGCTGAATGCGCTTGCCGGCGAGAAACTTCCCGCGATTGGGGCAAGCTTTCTTCTTTAGCCATTCCGGCATTTCGGAAAGATCTTTGCGATAGCGGTCGTGCGACGGGTGAGGGGTTTGCTTTTTAGCCATGATTGGGTTCCCCACGATTTTACCAGCCTTATATGACAATTCCGCGGTGTTGCGGAATTTCCGCGAGGCGCCGGAACTAATGGCTCACGCCGGTTTCTCTGCTAGCCTGGAGTTTCCCCTTGATCTCCTTTTCCAATATCAACAAACAATACGGCCGCCAGCTCATCTTCGTCGATGCCTCGTTCCAGTTGAACCCGGGCGAGAAGGTCGGACTGGTCGGACCCAACGGCTCCGGCAAAACCACGCTCTTCCGCATGATCGTGGGCGAAGAAGAGCCCGACGAAGGCGACGTTTCCGTGCCCAAGCGCCTCACCATCGGCTATTTCCGCCAGGACGTGGAAGAGATGCAAGGCCGCTCCACGCTGGATGAAGCCATCGCGGGCAGCGGCCGCGTCGGCGACCTGCACCATGAGCTGGAAGCCCTGCACCATGCCATGCAGGATCCCGCTCAGGCGGATGACATGGACCGCATCCTGGAGCAGTTCGGCGAATTGCAGCACGAATACGAACACCTGGGCGGCTATGCGCTCGAAGCCCAGGCGCGCGAGGTGCTCCACGGCCTCGGCTTCCCGGACGACCAGATCGATGGCGACGTCGGCGCCCTCTCCGGCGGCTGGAAGATGCGCGTGGCGCTGGCCCGCGTCCTGCTGGGCCGCCCCGACGTGCTGCTCATGGACGAGCCCACCAACCACCTCGACATCGAATCCATCATCTGGCTGGAGCACTTTCTGCAGTCGTACCCGGGCGCGCTGCTTATGACGTCGCACGACCGCGAGTTCATGAACCGCATCGTCAACCGCATCGCGGAAATCGATTCCGGCGAGATTGTGGCCTACTCCGGCGATTACGACTTTTACGAGCGCGAGCGCGCCATCCGCGAAGCCAATCAGCAAGCCGCCTTCGCGCGCCAACAGGCCATGTTCGCCAAGGAGCAGCGCTTCATCGATCGCTTCAAGACGCATGCCGCTAAGGCCGCGCAGGTGCAGAGCCGCATCAAGGCGCTCGACAAGATCGACCGCATCGAGCTGCCCAAGAAGCGCCAGGTGGTGAAGTTCGACTTCCGCGCGCCGCCGCGCTCCGGCGACCAGGTGGCCGTCATCGAAGACCTGCACAAGAGCTACGGCCGGCGCGTGCTCTACGACGGCTTCTCGCTCACCATCCGCCGCGGCGAGCGCTGGGCCGTGATGGGCAAGAACGGCGCCGGTAAGACCACGCTGCTGAAAATGATTGCGGGCGCAGCCGAGCCCGATGGCGGATCGGTGCGCCTGGGCGCCAGCTTGCTGATGGGCTACTTCGCCCAGCAGTCGCTCGACGTTCTGGACGCCGATCTGACCGTGATCGAGCAACTGCAGAACGATTTTCCGCAGGACGGCCTGGGCTCATTGCGCACCCTCGCCGGCGCTTTCCAGTTCTCCGGCGACGACGTGGACAAGCGTATCCGCTCGCTCTCCGGCGGCGAGAAATCGCGGCTCGCCATGGCGCGGATGCTCTACAATCCACCGAATTTTCTGGTGCTCGATGAGCCCACCAACCATCTCGATCTGGCCACCAAGGAGATGCTGGTCGAGGCGCTGGGGCAGTTCGAAGGCACCATGATTTTCGTGTCGCACGACCGCACCTTCCTGCGCGGCCTGGCCTCGCGCGTGCTCGAACTGGGCGGCGAAACCGGCACCGGCCGCACCCCGCGCGTTTACCCCGGCAGCTACACCGAGTATGTTCAAAAGCTCGGACACGAAGCGCCGGGAATCTACTCGTAAGGCGTTTGCCGCCTTGGAACCGCGACCGCAGGGAGCGGCCCGACGAAGAGTTGCAGTCTCAAAGGTTGGAACAATCGATAACAGAGGTCGCCTCAGGGTTCGCTCGGGCCGCTCCCCGGCGGTCGCGGTTCCAAAGCAGCACGCGTGGATCCGCCGAACAGGTGCGGATCCCCACCGACGGCGAGTTTCGGCTACGGCTCCGCCGCCTTGCCGATGCGCGGAAGTGAGCTGGCTCACCCGTCGCTCCTATGCATCCGCGGATACGTCCCCACCGGCAGCCCCGCTTCCGTCGACTCCTCCGCGGCCAGCCCGTCACGATACAGACGCGCGGTGTCGATGCCTTCTCGCTCCGGCAGATATTCCGACAACTTGCGCAATCCCTTGCGCAGTTGCCGGCCGGCGCCCACGGGATTCTTGCGCTGGTCGTGATAGAACGCCACCGCGAAATGGATCAGCGCCTGCAGAAAGAGCCGCCGCGGACCGCGCTCGGGAGTCCACGCCAGCTCCAGCACTTCGTGGCATTCGAAGAACTCCTGCCGGTTGAACAGTGCGACGGCGTGCTCCAGCTGCTTGTCCATGGAGTTCCGCTATTGTACTATTCCCTCTACGGCGGAGTGCTCCAAGCTGGTGGACATCGGGCCTTCGGGTTCGGTCAAGCCTCTCTGGGGTTACCCCAGGGGATCGTGATGAACTGGCATTTCGTCGCGTGAGCTTCACTGCGCTCCACGCAGATCCGCTCACGCAGAGTCAGACTCGTTGGAGCAGTCCGCCGTTGATGCCGATGCCGAACCCGTCGCTCCTGTCCGTGCTGGCCCGGTCGTTCCTTTCGGCCGCTCCCGACGCGCGGGAGATCGCCGCCCGCGGCGCCCACGCGCTGGGCCGCAGTTGGCGTTGGCTGGGGCCGCTGGCCCGTCGCTGCCTCGAAGCGTTTGCCAGGCGTCCCCGTCCGCGCCGCCGCGACGTCATCGAGTTTCTCCGCGCCGATGCCGGCTTCCGCGAAGCGTGGCGGAAGTACTCGACGGAGATCTCCGTCGCCCGCTATCTCCAGGAGCCGCAGCCCATGCAGCCTGTTGCCGCGGCGGTTTCGTGGCCGATCCCCGCAATCGAGACGCCGGGCGCGCTGGCCGCGTGGCTGGAGCTCGACCCCGGCGAACTCGATTGGTTCGCCGATCTCAAATCGCTCGGCTACAAACGCAACCAGCCCCGGCTTCGCCATTACCACTACAAGGTGCTGCTGAAGCAATCCGGCGCCGTCCGCTTGATCGAAGCTCCCAAGCCGCGGCTCAAGCAATTGCAGCGGCGCATCCTCGCCGGCATTCTCGATTCCATCCCGCTGCACCCCGCCGCCCACGGTTTTCGACGGGGCCATTCCATCAAGACCTTCGTCGCGCCGCATACCGGCCAGCGCGTGGTGTTGCGCATGGATGTGCGGAATTTCTTCCCGTCAATCGGCCGCGCGCGCATTCAGGCCCTCTTCCGTACCGCCGGCTATCCCGAGACGGTCGCCGATCTGCTGGGCGGCATCTGCACCAACGCCACGCCGCGCGACGTATGGAAACATACCGGCTCGCTCGACCCGAATGGCATCCGCGAGGCGCGGGCCCTCTATGCCGCGCCGCATTTGCCGCAGGGTGCGCCCACCTCGCCCGCCCTGGCTAACCTCTGCGCCTATCGCATGGATTGCCGGCTGGCTGGTCTGGCTCACTCCGCCGGCGCCGTTTACACTCGTTACGCCGACGATCTGGCCTTTTCCGGCGGCCGCGACTTCGAGCGGTCCGTCGCGCGCTTTTCCACCCTCGCGGCCGCTATCCTCGACGAAGAGGGCTTTGCCGTACACCACCGCAAGACGCGGATCATGCGCCAGGGCGTCTGCCAACATCTGGCCGGCCTGGTCGCGAACCAGCGTGTGAACATCCCGCGCGCCGATTTCGATCGCCTGAAAGCCACCCTGACCAACTGCGTCCGTTTCGGCATCGACAGCCAGAACCGCGATGGCCATCCGTCGTTTCGCGCGCATCTGGAAGGCCGCATCGCTTTCGTCGAGATGATCCATGCCGCGAAGGCCGCCCGGCTACGCGCTTTGTTCGAGCAGATTCTGTAATATTCCGCGGTTCCCAAGCGCTTTGTGGGACAGCCAATCTTGGCTGCGGGCACGATTGCCTGCCCTACAAAAACAGCGCACCGGCAGGCACGTTACCGACTTGTTCGAATCTGTTACCCAAGGCGGTTCCTACGGTTCTTAACTGGTTAAGAACCTTCCACTTTATCGATAAAGATGGTTGAATTGGCTCCACAGGGGTTGAATCCGAATTCTGACCGGACTTCTCGAAAGGTGAGGTTGGATATGCGTGTTACCCGAACGGTAGTTGCCTTCTTGATCCTCATCGCTGCTGCAGCGACGCTCTTCGCACAAACTCCCACAGCCGTTGTTACCGGCACGGTGGTGGACCCTTCCGGCGCCACGGTTCCGGATGCCAAAGTGACCGTGGTGAGCCAGGAAACCAATGTCCGCAGCGAAAAAACCACCAACGCGGACGGAACCTTCACGATCATTAATCTGTTGCCGGGCGAGTACGTGCTGACTGTGGAAAAGAGCGGCTTCAAGCGGGCCGCGCTGCCGGTATTCAAGCTGGACGTGAATCAGACGTTCACTCAGAAGATCACTCTCGAAGTGGGCAACTCCACCGAGGAAGTGACAGTCAGCGCCAATTCCGTGGAAGTCATGGTGCAGCGCGCCACTACCGAATTGGGCACCACCATCGACGAACAGGCCATGCACGAGCTGCCGCTGAATGGACGAAACTTCACCGAGCTGCTGATCCTGCAACCGGGCGTCAATCCGGTGAATACCGCGCAAGGGGGCAATGGCATCGGCAGCGCCGATGGAGGCAATATTGGCATCCCGAACGCCGTGGTGTACCGGCCATCGGTGAATGGGGCGGGAAACCGATCGAATGCGTTTTACCTGGACGGCATTATCAATACCGATAACCGCGGCGGCGGCTGGGCGGTGCAACCGATTGCCGACACCATCCAGGAGTTCAAGGTGCAATCCCATAACAACGACTCGGAGTACGGCAATGTGCTGGGCGCGGTAGTGAACGTGGTGACCAAATCGGGCACCAACCACTACCATGGTTCGGCGTGGGATTTCGCCCGCAGCCAGATCTTCGACGCCCGCAATCCGTTCACCGGCTTCTGCACCTCGGCGAACTGTCCGCAGGAGGCCGCTACGCTGGCCAGCCAGGTGGCCGCGGGGACGCAAACGGCGGCGGGAGCAGCCGCAATTCTCTCCGGGACGCCGGTATCGCCGCTGGGCTACCAGGAGAATATGTACGGCGGCACGTTTGGCGGGCCGATTGTCAAGAACAAGACGTTCTTCTATTTTGGGTACGAAGGCTGGCATTTTGCGCAACCGCAAAACTCCCTCGCCCTGGTCCCCAGCACCCAGGAACTTGCCGGCGATTTCAGCGGCACGGGCGGAGCTCCCGAACTGGTCGGCACTCTGAATGCCGCCAGGACGGCTGTTACCCCGAACCAGCTTTACAACCCGTTCGCCGAATCGGGAGCGAACTCGGCCGTGCCGTTCTATTGCGACACCTCGGGAAATCCTATGCCGCTGTTGAATCCCGGCGCTGCGTTTGGCCAGGCCGGGTATGGAGTGCAAGGGTCCGGCGGGGTCGCCTGCAACAAGATTCCCTCCGCCCTGATCGATTCCAAGCTGGCCAGCGTCATCAAATCGTACATCGGGTCGCAGGGCTCCAACTGCGCGTTCTCGCCGAATTACGCCCTTTCGGTGCTGGACAATTGCCTGGACACCCGCAATAAGACCGACGTCGCCAACAATTTCGATTTTCGCGTGGACCATCATTTCAGCGAAAAGAACACCGTTTTCGGCCGTGCGTACATGCTGTGGGATACCGACCAGGGAATCGTCGCCGGGACCACGTCGGTGGCGCCGAGCCCGTACCACTCGTGGAATATCGGCGGCGCCTGGGACCATATCTTCGCCCCCAACCTGATCATGGAACTGCGCGGCGGCATCAATGCCCGGCCGGTGGTGGTGAACCAGACAAATCCCCAGGGCCTGAGCCCGGAAACCAGCGCGGGCTTCTCCAACGTCGCGACCACTTCGGGATTCTACCTGACGCCGTCCAGCTATCCCAGCGTCATCGGCAACGTCGGCCCGGAACATCGCGCCAATCCGGAGCACGATGTCAGCGGCAGCGTCACCTGGATCAAGGGCAAGCACACCATGCGGTTCGGCGGCGAAGTGCTGTATGAGAATCGCCTGGAAACCAATCAGTACGAGCAGTTCAGCTCCAGCGCGTCGCAGACCTGTCCCACCAATGCTTCGGGACTATTCGCCTGCAGCGGCGCCGAGGGCAACGCATTGGCCTCCATGCTGCTCGATCTGCCTTCAGCGCTGACGGTGAATGTGCCGCAATATGAGGAAGTCCATGTAGCCATGGTGCCGTTCGGTTTCTTCTTCCAGGACGAATGGCACGTCAAGCCTAACCTGACCATCAACGTCGGCCTGCGCTACGATTACGACCCGGCAGTGAAGCTGCTCGTGTCCAACGGCGAGACCGTCAATGCCCTCGATCTGCCCGCTAAGACGTTCTATATCGGGTCGACCGAGTCCGCCGCGTACACCACCGGATGTCCCGCGCCGCAATTGCCGCCCTGCGTGCCCAACGGGCTGTCGAGCGCCAACCCTGCATTCAACGTCACGGTCGGCGGGGTCACTTACAACACGCTGAACAACATCGCGTTCTCCAACAGCCAGACCACGCTGCGGTCCATCAGCGACAACTTCGGGCCGCGGCTGGGAATCGCCTGGGGATTCGCGCCCAAGACCGTGCTGCGCATGGGCTACGGCATCTTCTACGATCCCATCAGTTACCGCAGCCAGAACGCCGAGAACACGCTGCAAGGATCCATCTGGCCGTGGACGCGCGGAGTGTCCGACACCCTGAATAACGCTCCCATGGGGACGGCGGCCACTCCCACGGTGGCGCCCATCTGCGCCAGTCTGACGAATTGCGGACCGTACGGCGGCTACTCCACATCGCAGCTCAGCGGCCTGGTAGGCAGCAACCCGGTGGTGGTGGCGCCCACGCCCTGGGGTTCCACCTTCGGCGGCTACAGCGACGATCCCAACTATAAGGACCCGCGATCGCAGCAATGGAATATCCAGATCGAGCGGCAGTTGTCGGGGGCGAGCATGGTTTCCGTGGGCTATGTGGGCAGCCATACGCAGCGCCTGGAATGGTGCTGCAAGGCCAATTACCCGCAGGGCGGTCCGTTCTGCGAGGCCAACACGGCGCAGGGATTCCAATGTCCCACCACGCCGCTCACGCAGGCGCAGATTACGGCGAACGAATACATGCCGTTCGCGGCGCAGGGCTGGAATTACTCCGAATCCACCGGCTTCTCCAACTTCGCCGCGTTGGAGGCGCAATACCAGAAGCGCTTCTCCAGCGGGTTGCAGACCCTGGCGGCATTCACCTGGGAAAAATGCCTGGGAGATTCCAACGGCGATTACAACGCCGAGAACGGCTCCGAGGGCGCTCCCTACGAATATTATTTCAACGGCCACCTGTCGAAGGGTTTCTGCACGTTCAACGTGCCGCTGGTATTCAACTGGAGCGTGGTGTACCAATTGCCGTTCGGGTACGGGAAGAAACTGTTGAGTCACGGAATCGCAGCGCGCGTGCTGGGCAACTGGGCGCTCAACTACTCCTTCCTGGCGCGATCCGGCAACGCCTTCAACCCGAGTTGGGGCGGCAGCAGCAACATCTGTGCTTCGGCCACGGCTACGGGCTGCGTGCCGGCGTCCATTGCGGGTGTCGCACCATTGAGCACCGACCCGGCCAATCTGTCCGATGCCGCCGGTTCCATCACCGGGTACAGCCGGCCCAGCGTCCTGCCCGGCTGTCAAATCAAGCCTTCGACTCAGGGTGTATCGGAATGGTACAACCCGTCGTGCTTCGTGAGTCCCGCATCGCTGGCAGTCGGCCCGGGTTATGGCTTCGGCGACACGCCCATCGGCTTCCTGCGGACCATGCGGTGGATCAACGTGGACGTCTCGCTGGTGAAGGATATTCGCATCAGCGAAACCAAACGGCTGCAGTTCCGCGCCGAAGCCTTCAACCTGGCCAACCACATGGTGCTGGGCGCGCCCGGCACGTCGGTGGCCCCCGCTTATTCCGGCGGCACCGTCACCTACGGTTCGGCCGGCGTCATCAGCAGCATCGCCAACACGCCGCGCGAATTGCAACTCGCCATGAAGTTCCTGTTCTGAGTTCCTGTGGAGCAAGCTCGCAACCCATGCGACAGACTCTCTCACTCGCGGCCTTCGCCTGCCTGGCGTGGGCCGCTCCCGCCAGCGCCCAGGGCGTGACGGTATCCCACGCCGGCGGGCTCTGGACCCTGCACGGCCAGAAGAACATCGTGGAGTTGAACGATCGCGATCTGTCCATGACTATTCACGCCGGCCCCGCGGTGTGGAAGATGGTCCCGTCCTCCAGCCAGGACATGCTGGTGGGCGTGGGCGCCGCGCCCTCCTGGCTCAGCCTGGCCGCGGCAGGACACATGCAGATCGACCCGTACAAGACCGGTTTCAAGACCGGCGTCCGCTTGATTCTCGATCAGTTTCGCGGGGCGGATGTCCGCGTGGTCCTTACCTTGTGCCTGGAAGATTCCGGCGAAGAACTGGTCGCCGAGGCCATGGTCAACGAAGGAACCGCGGCGGTCAAGGAGCTGCACTGGCCTACCGCCATCGACGGCCGCGACGTGGATGCCACGGTTCTCTCCAGCGACAATGGCACGCTGCTGCCGCGCAACTGGCCGAAGCCGTACCATCCCATCCAGCGCGCGGTGGGCGACCACAGCGTCGTGCAGAGCCATCTCATCGAGAGCTGGTCCATGTCGTGGTGGGGTTTTGAACAGGGCCAGTCGGCCATGATGGTGATCGTGGAAACGCCCGACGACGCGGCGTACACGTTCCAGCATCCCGCCGGAGGCCCCACGGCGATGGGACCGAGCTGGCGTGCGCAGCTCGGCCATTTCGGCTACCTGCGCAGCCTGCGCATGGCCTTTTTCCCCAAGGGCAATTATGTCGATCTGGCCAAGCGATATCGCCAGTACGTGATGGATTCCGGCTTGTTTGTCTCGCTGCGGCAAAAGATCGCCGAGCGGCCGCTGGTGAGCCAGTTGATCGGCACTCCGTTCATCGGCGCCAGCGTGCTGCGCAACCGCCGCCCCGGCGCGGCCACCTACGATACCAAAAACCCCGACACCAACCGGCGCCTGACCACCTTCGAGCAAAATATCCAGCGCCTGCGCGACCTGAAGTCGCAGGGATGGCAGCATCTCAACGTGAGCCTGTCGGGCTGGCTGAATCAGGGATACGATCGCCAGACTCCCGACGCTCTGCCGCCATCCCCGGACGCCGGCGGATGGGCCGGCATGAAGGCGTTCTTCGACGCCTGCAAGGAGCTCGGCTACACCTGCTGGCTGCACGATCAGTACCGCGATTATTACACCGACGCGCCCTCCTGGAATCCCGATTTCGCGGTGCACGCGGAGGATGGCGCCAGCCCGCCCGACGCCTTCCCCGGCACGCGCTTCAAGAACGATTGGAAGGACGGGTCCATCCCCTTGATGGACCATTGGGACGGCGGCGCGCAGGGCTATCTCAACAACCGTTTCATGCTGGGCCACATGGTGAAGGCCTACCGCCAGATGTTCGACCACGGGATTCATCCGCAGGGCAGTTATCAGGACGTGTTCGGCTACATTCCGCCCGACGAGGATTTCAACCCCAACCATCCCAGCACGCGCACCGATTCCATGAACGCGCGCGCCGCGGTGCTGCAATGGGTACGCAACAACCTGGGAATTGTCGGTACGGAAGCCGGGTCGGACTGGTTGATACCGTATGTCGACTACACCACCTCGCGCTTCAATCGCGGATCGAACACCGGGACCGACACCGATCACCAGGACGCCATTCCGATTCCACTCTACGAGTTGGTCTATCACGACGCCGTGGTTACCGCCGCCACGCCCAACAACCTGCGGTCGCTGCTCCATGGCAACGCGCCGCAGATGGGATATGGCGCCATGGATTCGAGCGCCGCGCAGGGACGCCGCATGGCCGCGCTGCATGCCCGCGTGGGTCTGCTGGCTATGACCAACCACGAGTTTCTCGATCCGCAGCGGCAGAAGGAGCGCACCACCTTCGCCGACGGAACCACGGTGACCGTCGATTGGACGGCGAAGACCGTGCAGATCCAGCCCGGGCTGCCGGAAGATCCGCCTTCAGGAAAATGACTGCCCGGCGTGGACGATGGACACGTCCCGCCGCTTCCGACTATCCTCGAACCATATGTCCAAATCGCCTGGCTCGCTCGGCTTCTCCATGCCCGCGGAGTGGGAGACGCATGAGGCTACCTGGCTGGCCTGGCCGCACCATCCGACGGATTGGCCCGGCAAGCTCAACACCATTCGTTGGGTCTACACCGAAATCGTGCGCAAGATCGCGGCCGGCGAGACCGTGCGCCTGCTGGTCCGGTCGAAAGAAGAAGCCCGCACGGCGGCGCGCTATCTGCAACGCGCCGGCGCCGGCGACGCGGCGGTGGACTTCATCGTCCACCCCACCAATCGCGGCTGGACGCGCGATAGCGGGCCGCTCTTCGTCCGCCGGAACACCGGACGGCGCCTGGAAACCGCCATCGTCCACTTCCATTTCAACGCCTGGGCCAAGTACGGCGATTGGCAAAAGGATCGCCGCGTACCGGAGACCGCGGCCCGGCATCTCGGGAAAAGACTCTTCGACGCGCCCATCGTCCTCGAAGGCGGCGGTATCGAAGTCAACGGACGCGGCACCGTCGTCACCACCGAGGAATGCTATCTGCATCCTTCGATACAGGTGCGCAATCCCGGCATGGAACGCGCGGAATTTGAGGCGGCCCTGCGCGGCTGGCTGGGCGTGGCCAACGTCTGCTGGCTGGCCGGCGGACCGGCGGGCGACGATACTCACGGCCACGTCGACGACATTTGCCGTTTTGTCAATGCACGCACCCTGGTGCTGGTGCGGGAAGTCAACCCCGCCGACATCAATTACCGCCCCTTGGCCGAAAACTGGGAGCGCGTCGCCGACCTGCGCCTGGAGGACGGCTCGCGGCCCGAAGTGGTGGCGCTGCCCATGCCGTCGCCGCTCTATTTCGCCGGCGACCGGCTGCCCGCCAGCTACGCCAATTTCTACGTCTCGAATGCCGCCGTGCTGGTGCCGACGTTCAACGATCCGCTCGACCGCGTCGCGCTGGGTATCCTGGGCGATCTGTTCCGCGACCGCCCGGTAGTGGGGATTCACTGCGTCGATATGATCCTCGGCTTCGGATCGCTGCACTGCCTGTCGCAGCAGGAACCGGCGACATAAGGCTCTACGGCAGCAGCACGATGGGCGCGCGCCACACGGCGAATTTTTGCGCGGCCGGCTGCAGCACGCTCACCTGGCAGGTGTAGCGGCCGGGCTGCAGCTTGTCCAGGGGGACGCTGAAGCGCAGCGGCACGGCTTTGGATTTGGCATTCAAACCCTCCGATACCTTCAACGGCTCGCTCTCGAACGCCTTCACTCCGCTCAGATAGAAGCTCACCGTGGCGACCATGGTTTGCGTCTTGTCGGCGCCGGGCTGATACGCCTCCAGGTAGACGTAGAGTTCTTCGTCCTTGCGGAACACGCGCGTCACGCTGGCCACCAGCTTCTGATTGTCCTGCACCAGCGGGTTGGCGGCGATCAGTTTCTTGTCCTTCTCGGCGCTGGCTACGGCTGCCGTCACCTGTTCGCGCTGATAGCTCAGGACCACCGAACTGATGGGCAGATACTTGGTTTCGGTGGTGAGATCGGGCACCACGAAGCGCGTTTCGAAGGTGCCCATCTTGCCGGTTTCGTTTTCCCGCGCCAGGAACTTCAACGAATAAGTTCCGGGTTGCAGGGTGAAGCCGGTATCGTATTCCAGGTTCTTCTTGGCGAGCTGGCCGGAGTTTTCGCCTTTCAGCTTCACCGTGATATCGTCGCGCACGGTGCCGGCCAGCACACCTTTGCTGTCGCGGATTTCGCCGATGAAGTCGAGCCGCGTGCTCTCGGCGCCGCCGCGCCGCGCCAGTTCGATGTCGCTGCCCGGGATTTTCACCGATAGCGGCACGAAGTAGCGGTCCTTGGCCTGGCGGAAATAATTGATCTCCAGCGCCAGCGTGAGGTCGGTGACAGGGTCGCCCAGCATCAGCGCTTCCTGCAATTGGCGCTCGCGGTCCGACGACGTGAACTGTTTGAATTCCTTGCCCGCGAAATAGCCGCTGCGATAGTCCAGCTTGGCCACGAGGTTGCGCGCGATCTGCACCTTGATGCGGCGGTAGCGGCCGTCGAGCGCGGTATTCGTGCTGTAGTATCCGAGAATATAGTAACTGCCGATGTCGTGCTGCGCCTGCACGATGCCGGCGGCCAGGTCGTTATTGTCCAGCAGCGCTTTGCCGCCGGTGTCGGATGCCAGGGTGTACAGGGTCTCCTGCTGCGCCTGAAAGGTGGATTGCGCGCTGCGCATGGAGCTGCCGGAGTACATCCCCTGGCCGCCCTGCGACGCCTGCGTGGCATCGCCCAGCGGCGCCTGCGCCACCAGCCCGCGAGCGTCCACTGGATAGAATGCCACGTTGCCGCGGATGGCGGCATTCACCGTGGCGCGCAATTGCGCCTGGTTGTCGATGCCCGTCAGGTTCATGCCGCTGGCGAAGTAGACCAGCGCTTTTTTCTCCGACAATCCGCCCAGCATCTTCACCGCCGATTCCAGGGCCGCCAGTTTGCGGTCGGTATTGAAGATGTTGAACTCCGAATCGTCCTGCGTGTACGCCGCGCCGGTGTCACCCTCGGCGTCGCTGCCGGTGCTTCCGTTGCTCATGCCGACGTCGCCCAGCGAAAGGCCTTTGACGACCTTGATGAGGCGGTCGCGGTCGTCGGTGAAGTCCTGCAGCACGTCCAGGTCGGTGGTGTACGTCATCACCGCGACCAGGTCCGATTGCGTGATCTGCGTGTTGAGGTACTTCAATGCGGCCTGTTGGGAGCGAAGTTGGTCGGCCACCGGCATTCCCGCCTGGTCGAAGAACAGCACCAGCAGGCGCCGGTCCTTGTACTTGATCTCGCCCGGTTTGGCGGGCGTGATAGACGGCGCGACCGCTGCCTTGACGGCTGCACCGGTGGGCGTCTCCGCCGCGCGCGGTGTCAGCACCGGCGGCGCCAGAGGTGCGTCCTCCATCTGTTGGTATTCGAAGATCTTGATCAGTTGCGGTTTGCCGTCCTCGGTGACAGTGAAGTCGCCGAGCTTCAATCCGGTGATCGGTTCACCGGTCTTCGTCTTGGCTGCGACGTTGACTACGACGAGTTGCGTGGTGGTCTGAAATTGCGTGGGACTTTTTGATGCCGGCTGCTGCGCCATCAGCATCCACAGCGCGGAAGTCAGCACAATCGCTCCCCATCGCAACGCGCTCCGGAAGCCGCTCGCAAGCTCCCACATAACAAATTCACGACTCCCATGCACCGCGGCTGACGGCTGAATCCTGATGACTCTCATGATCTCTCTCCCCTAGAATCGGAACCGCAAACTGAACGTGATCTTCCGCATCTGCGATGCGTTGGTTGCCAGTCCATAGCTGCTCGACCCCAGCACCGTGCCCCAGTTCGTGATGGTCACGCGATTGAGCATATTCTGGGTCTGCACCTGCAGATCGACGCTGCGCCGCTCGCCGAACCGGATCACGCGGCTGGCCGAGCCGTCCAACGAGAAAATGGTCGGCCCCGGGATGGTATTGCGTCCCGCGTCGCCCCAGGTGCCGGCGGCCGGCTGGACAAACGCCGCGGTATTGAACAGCATCCCGGCGGCTTCGATGGACTCACCGGTGGCTTCCGCGCGGACCGTGCTGGCGACCGCCGTGCCGCTCACCTGCGACAGGTTGCCGCCCACCGTCGCGGTGCTGGGATTGCCGGAGTGGACATTCAGGCTGGTGCTCACCGTCCAGTCCTTCAGCAGCGCGCCTTTCCAGCCGCTCAGCAGCGTCCCGCCGCCCATCCCCATGCCGCTCGAATACTGCACTTGCAGGTTGAGGTTGTGCCGGTTGTCGAAGCTCGAGAGGCCGCGTTCCGCCGCCAGGTCGAGCCAGTTCTGCGCCACCGGAGTGTTGCCCTGACCGCGCCCGCCGGTGCCGGCATCGTCAATGGACTTGGAAAACTGGTACGCCCCGCGCCACATGAATCCGTTGTGGAAGCGGCGATTCAACTGGAACTGGGCGGCCTGGTAGATGGAATCGCCGCCCGAAGTTTCGTAGATGTAATTGTGCGGGTAGGCCGAGACCGCGGCGCCGGGAGCCACGGAATTGGGAATGAACTGCTGGTCGAGCCGCGTGCCCTTGGTGCCCAGATACCCGATGGTCCCGAACATGGAGAACGGCAGGTCGTGCTGCACCGTCAGGTTCCAGGTCTGCGCGTAGCCGATGCGATAGTGCGGGTCCACCGCGTAGGTACTGGTATTGGATACCGCCGCGGCGCCGGTGAACCCATCCTGCAAAGTCAGCGGACTCGCCGCCGAACTGGTCACGCTCAGGGTTTCGGCGAACGGCGGCTGCTGCGCCATGTTGCCGGCGATGAGGGAGTATACCGAAGTGTTGTAGTAGATTCCGTATCCCGCGCGCACCACCAGCGATCCCTTGCTCAGCGGCCGCCACGCGATGCCCACGCGCGGTGCGAAGTTGTCGCGGTCGGAATCGATGAGGGCATTCGGCAGTCCGGCCTGGCCCGGCGTCACCGCGCTCACCGACGCGAAGCCCGGCGCCACCTGCAGGTTCACCAGCCGGTTGTACAGTTCCGACATGGGCGTCGAGTATTCCCAGCGCAGGCCCAGCACCACGCTGAAGCGCGGCGCGATGCGCCAGTCGTCGTTCACGTACCAGTCGTTCATGGAACCGCGGAAGTACTTATCGGCGTTGCCGTAACGGATGGACGCCGAGGTGGGGTCGCCCAGCAGAAAATCGGCGAGGTCATAGCCGGTGCCGCTTTGCGCCACGCCGTTTACCAGCAGGCTGGTGGCCAGTCCGTCGAACGAGTAGCTTCCGCGGCCGTTGGCATCCGACAGTTGGTTGGACTGCTGCCGCCGGTAATCGCCGCCGAAGCTCAGGTTATGCGTGCCGTGGACCCACGTCAGGCTGTCGCCCACGGCGCTGGTCTGGTTGCGGTTCAGCGAGTAGTTTCCGTCGCTGAGGCTGCCGTAATTGGTGAAGCTCAGATTGGGAGGACCCCAATTCCACGGGCTCTGCGATGTCCCCAGGATGCCCAGTTCCGAGGCCACGTTGCTCTTGTCGGCGAAGTACGGGTCCGACAACTGCCGCATGCGGCTGAAGTTGTATTGCAGGTTATTGGTCACTTTGGCGGTGAAGGTGTGCGACCACGCCAGGTTGGCGTTCACCCCCGAACCCTGGCCGCTGTCGACGAACTGCAGCAGATTGGGAGTCACGCTGGAACTCTCCTGATACCCGACGCCGCCGTTGAGCCGGTCTTTTGTGCCGAAACGAATGTTGGAGAGCCGCGCGTTGAGATTCTGCGAACGGTTCACTCCGTTGAGGCCCACCTCGTAATTCTGCGAGGCGTCCGTCAGGTTGGGGTACGGGAAGTAATTCAACAGACGGGCCGCGGTGGCGCTGATGCGGCTGGCAGGAATTCGGTCGCCGGGGAACGGCGCGCCGCTCGACGGATCGTAGATCACTACGGGCGAACCTTGTACCAACGTCTGCGAGAAATCGCCGCTGCGTTCCAGAGCCGTCGGCATATTCACCGGGTTCGACGTCGTGCCGGTTCGATTGCGCTGGAATTCGTAATTGATGCTGAGCTGGATGTGCTTGTCGGCGCTCACCAGTTTGGGGATGCGCAGCGGGCCGCCGAACATGACGCCGCCGCGGCCCGTCGCATAAGCCGGTTTGGCGATATCGGCGCCGGTGACCGAGAAGGTGCGCGCGTCCCAGATGGAATTGTCCAGGCTGAAATTAGCGCCCAGTTGGTACATGTTGCGGGGATCCTTACGGCCGTTGCCGAAGGCCCGTGCGTTGGCCATGTTCTGCCATGGCGGCGCGCCCGGCGGAGGTCCGCCCGCGAAGCCACCGCCGCCGGGTCCTCCACCACCGGGTCCGCCGCCAGGTCCGCCGCCGCCGGGTCCGCCTCCGCCAGGGCCACCTCCGCCGGGACCTCCGCCGCCAGGCCCCCCGCCGCCAGGTCCTCCGCCGCCGGGTCCTCCGCCGCCGGGACCTCCGCGCCCGCCGCCCGCCGCCGACATACCGGCGGGACCCTCGCCGCCCGGTCCTCCACCAGGCATGCCGCCGCCCATGCCGGGACCTCCCGGGCCGTCCATGCGCGGACCCCAGTCGTTCTGCGGCGCCATGCCCAGTGCCGTGCTCATGCTGCCTTGCACGATGAAGGAATTAGCGGCGCTCTGCGTCAGGTCGGCGATCTCTTCGGTTTTCAGCGATGCCCCGCCCGTGGCCGCGCCGGCTACCGAACTGGTGTCGGCGGACTGGCTGACGTCCATGCGCTGGAAGCCCGGTCCGGCCGGCCGCGCGGCCGGTCTCGCGGCGGGAGCGGCGTCCAGGCCCAGGCTCGAGAGCAGCGCGCTCTCCGTCAGGAATTTCATCTCCCACGCCGCGGCCGGCGCGTCGGGCTGGACGCCCACTTCGCGCGACAGCGTCTCAAACCCCAGCATGCGGATCTCGAATATCCACACGCCATCGGCCAGTTCCGCGAATCGAAAGACACCTTGCCCGTCGGTGGTGGTCAGCATGCGCGTCTCGCCCTGGCTTGCCGTGACGGTGGCGCCGGGAAGCGGCAGCCCGCCAGCCTTGACGGACCCGTGATATTCGGCGGCCATCAGCGTGACGGTAGCCAGCCCGGCGGCAGCCATGCGTCCCAAAATGCGGCGAAAACGGATTGCGGACATGTTGATCATGAAATCTCTCAAGAGGGAAGGTGTCGCCCGGGGGGCGAAACGTTTCGCGCGGGCGGCCAGTCTTAACTTTCTTAACCCACTCTTTACGCTGCCCGTTTGGCGCGCATCGCGAGAGGGGCGTAGTGTAAAGACAGAGGGAAACCGCGCCTTCCCGCATGAGCACTCTGTCCAGCCGCCGCCGCTCCCTGTTCTCCTGGCTCTTTCTGGGCCTGTTGTTCGCGCTGTGCGGCATCCTCGGCGCTCTGCAGTACCGCTGGATCGGCGAAGTCAGCGTGGCCGCGCGCGAACATTTGCAGGGAAGTTTGCAAGCCAGTCTTCTGCGCCTCAGCCAGGACTTCAATTCGGAAATTACATCCGCCTGTTCGCCGCTCATCCCCGTCGGCCAGGTCACCGATTCCGCCGACGTCGAGCGCCAACTGGAGTCCCGCTTTCGGCAATGGCAGTCTACCGCGCGGCCCACCGGCCTGCTACGCTCGGTGGCGCTGGCCGTGCCCCGTCAACAGTCCGTCGATCTGCTGTTCCTGAATCTGCAGACCGGCGCGCTCGAGCCCGCCGATTGGCCGCCGGCCTGGAGCGACGCCAGGCGGCGGATCGAATCGATGCTCCGGCCGCGTCCGCCGCGCGAGGAAGGTCCACCGGGGCCGCCGGAATCCGGACGCGGCTTCTATTTCGCCGACGACGATTTCGCCTTCGAAGCGCCCATCTTCAGCGCGGCGCCGCGCGTTCCTGGCGAGCCGCCGTCGCGCCGCGAGCTTGCCTGGATGGTGTTCCGCATCGATCCACACTTCACGCGCGACGTTCTCCTGCCCGAGCTGGTTCGCCGCCACCTGGGAACCGGAGGCGAATCCGATTATCAGGTGACGGTCGCGACGCGCGCCACGCCTCCCGTCGCGATCTATGAATCCGACCCGGGCCAGGGACGCAACATCAGCAGCGCCGCGGATGCTTCGGTGTTTCTCTTCGACGCGGGGTTCGACCAGTTCCGCCGCGGCCCGCAAGGCATGCCGTCGCCCGGCGCCCGCGGCCGTGGCCCGGGTCCTGGTCCGGCGCCCGATTCCGGCCGCTGGAAACTGAGTGTGCGTCACCGCGCCGGTTCGCTCGAAGCGGTCGTCGCCCGGGCGCGGCGGGCCAATCTCACCGTCACCGGCCTGGTGCTGCTGCTCCTCATGGCCGCCATTGCGGCGTTTGTGCGCTTCACCCGCCGCGCCCAGCGCCTGGCCGAACTGCAGATGGAATTCGTCGCTGGCGTCTCGCACGAATTGCGCACGCCGCTCACCGTCATTCACACCGCGGCATACAATCTGCAAGGCAAGCTGGCCTCGCAGCCGCAACAGGTGGAGCGCTACGGCGCCCTGATCCAGAAGGAGAGCGGACGCCTGAAGACCCTGGTGGAGCAGATCCTCCGTTTTGCCGGCGCCGAAGCCGGCCAGGCCATTGCCGCTACCGCCCCGCTATCCGTCGAGGCCGTGATCGATGCCACGCTCGAGAGCAGCAAGGCTCTGCTCGAAAGCTCCGGCTGCACCGTGGAGAAGCGCGTCGCGGCCGATTTACCGATGGTGCGCGGCGACGCCGTGGCGCTGCAGCACGTGCTGGCCAATCTGATCGGCAATGCCGCCAAGTATGGCGTTCGCGACGGGGCGCGCTGGATCGGCGTGTCGGCTGCGCCGGCGGGATCCAGCGCGTTGGAAATCCGCGTCGCCGATCATGGTCCCGGCATCCCCCACGAGGAACAGGGCCAGATCTTCGACCCATTCTTCCGCGGCGCCCGCGCCCGCAACGCCCAGGTGCATGGCACCGGATTGGGGCTGGCCATCTCGCGCAAAATTGTGGAGGCGCATGGCGGTACCATTTCACTGAAAAGCGAGCCTATGCAAACCACCGAATTCATCGTGCGTCTCCCCATGGCTCCTGGTGAAGCCGCGCCCGGCGGCGCGCCGCGATGACACCGCGCATTCTGCTGGTGGAAGATGAGCCCGGTCTGTTGCTCACGCTTTCGGACCTGCTGACCGGCGAAGGGTACCTGGTGGAAACCGCCGCCGATGGACCCACCGGCCTGGCCCGCGCCTTGTCCGAGCCGTTCGATCTGCTGGTGCTGGATGTCATGCTGCCCGGCAAGAACGGCTTCGAAGTCTGCCGCGAACTGCGCCAGCGGGGCAAGGATGCCGCCATACTGATGCTGACCGCCAAGACGCAGCTCACCGATCGCGTGGTGGGGCTCAAACTCGGGGCCGACGATTACCTCACTAAGCCCTTCGAGCCGCCGGAACTCCTGGCGCGCATCGAAGCCCTGTTGCGGCGCGTGAAGGCGGTCCGGCCGACGTCGGTGCTCCGGTTCCAGTTCGGCAACGTGGATGTCGATTTCGAAACGGCCGCCGTGTTCAAGGCGGGCGTCCCCGTCAGCCTGGCCGGAAAAGAGCTGGAGTTGCTGCGCTTTCTGGTGGACCGCCGGTCGAAAGTGGTGTCGCGCGAGGAGCTGCTGGAGGGCGTCTGGGAGTATCAGCCTGGCGTCTCGTCGCGGACCATTGACGTTCACGTGGCCTGGCTGCGCCACAAGCTGGAGGACAATCCGCAAAGTCCGCAGTACATTCGCACGGTGCGCGGTGTGGGGTATCGTTTCGTGGCGTAACTTTTGTAAATTGCACGAATCGACTTCCCCCGCCGCCGCATCGTCTCAGGGTATGAATAAATTTCTCGTCACAGGACTGATCATGTCAGCTTCCCTTTTCGGCGCATCCAGCGTGCTGGATTTCAATTTGAACTCGATCGACGGCCAACCGGCTCCTTTGTCCCAATACAAGGGTAAAGTCGTGATGATCGTCAATGTGGCGAGCTTTTGCGGCTACACTCCGCAGTATGCGGCTCTGGAAGCCGTGTACGAGAAGTACAAGGACAAGGGTTTCGTGATCCTGGGCTTCCCGGCCAACAACTTCGGCGCGCAGGAACCCGGCACCAACGAGGAAATCAAGACCTTCTGCAGCCGCAAGTACAATGTGACGTTCCCCATGTACTCCAAGATTTCGGTGGCCGGCGCCGACAAAGCGCCGTTGTACCAGTTCCTCACCGACAAGCAGGCCAACCCCGCGACCGGCGGCGAAATCAAGTGGAATTTCACCAAGTTCCTGATCGGCAAGGATGGCAAAGTGATGCAGCGCTTCGAGTCCGCCGTGAAGCCCGATTCCGCCGATGTGACGTCGGCTATCGAGAAGGCGCTGCAGTAAACGGTTTTGTAGGCAGGCAATCCTGCCTGCGGCCGCTCATTTAGCCGGGGCGTCGAGTCGCGGTCCGAGGGAGTCTGAAACTGGGGTACGCCTCTGCGATTCCTTGGAACCGCAAGCGTGAGCGAGCGGCCCGACCGCCAGATAATCTGTCCAGCGTGCGCGGATCGGGAGGCTTGGGGAATGCGTTTTCTCGCTCGGGCCGCTCGCTTCTCGCTCGCGGTTCCAGGGAATCGACGATACGCAGTTTCTGGAGAGGCGACAGGTAGTAAACCCGCCCGGTGTGCCACACTGAAGTCTGTGCCTCCGCTAACTTTTCTGCAGGCGCGCGAATCGGTCCTCCATCACGTCGCGACGGGCCACATCCCCCCCACCGAAACCGTCGACCTGCATAACGCCCTGCGCCGCGTATTGGCCGAGGACGTCGCCGCCGATCGCGATTCGCCGGCGCTCTCCCGCTCCGTCCGCGATGGCTTCGCGGTCCACGCGTGCGATCTGCCGGGCACACTGCGCGTGGTAGGCGAAGTCCGCGCCGGAGAGCTGTACACGGGAGCCGTCGCAGCCGGAGAAGCCGTCGAAATCATGACCGGCGCGCCTCTGCCCTCGGGCGCCGACGCCGTGGTGATGGTGGAATATACCGTCCGCGACGGCGATGAGGTGCGCATCGATCAACCCGCGGAGCCGGGACAGAACATCAATCCTCGAGGCTGCGAAGCCGCGGCGGGCGAAATCCTGCTGCGCGCCGGCAAGCGGCTGGAGTACACCGATATCGCTCTGTTGGCTTCCGTGGGACGCAGCCAGGTGCGGGTCTATCGCAAGCCGGTGGCCGCCATCGTTTCGACCGGCGATGAAGTGGTGGAGGTGCGCGCGACGCCGCGCGACTTCCAGGTGCGCAATTCCAATGCCTACTCGCTGGCCGCGCAGGTGAGCCGCGCCGGCGGACGCGCCCGCATCCTTCCGGTGGCGCGCGATACCCTCGATCACACGCGGCAGATCGTCGAAAGCGGCCTGGAAAGCGACCTGCTACTGCTCTCGGGCGGCGTTTCCGCCGGCAAGTACGACGTGGTGGAACAGGTGCTGGCGGAGATGGGCGCCACCTTCTATTTCGATCGCGTGCTGATTCAGCCCGGCCAGCCGGTGGTTTTCGGCAGCGTCGCCGGCAAGTTCTTTTTCGGACTGCCCGGAAATCCGTCGTCCACCATGGTGACCTTCGAGGTTTTCGGACGCGCCGCCCTGCAATTGTTGGGCGGCCAGACGGAGGTTTCGCTGCCCATGCCCTATGCCCGCCTGACCAGCGACTTTCGCCATCGCGCCGGACTGACGCGCTTTCTGCCGGCGCGCCTCAGCCCCGATGGCTCCGAAGTGACGCCCGTCGCCTGGCATGGCTCCGCCGACATTGCGGCGATGACGCGCGCCAACGCATTCCTGGTGGCCGACGCCGCCCGTTCGGAATACCCGGCGGGGGAACTGATTCGGGTGCTGCTGCAATGAAACGACTGTCCCATTACGATTCCTCCGGCAGTCCCCGCATGGTGGATGTCTCCGCCAAGCCGGAGACTCGCCGCACCGCGCGCGCCCATGCCTTCGTGCGCATCCGGCCGTCGGTGATGCAGAAATTGCCGGAAAACCCCAAGGGCAATCCGCTGGAGATTGCGCGCATCGCCGGCATCGCCGCCGCCAAGCGTACGTCCGATCTCATTCCGCTGTGCCATCCCCTGGGGCTGACGCACGCCGATGTCGAAGTCGCCATCGAGAAGCGCGGCGTCCGCATTATTGCCAGCGCCGCCACCACCGGACCGACCGGTGTCGAAATGGAGGCGCTGACGGCCGCCGCGGTGGCGGCTCTCACCGTCTACGACATGGTGAAGGCGCTCGACAAGTCCATCGAGATTCAGGATTTGTACCTGATCGAGAAGACCGGCGGCAAGAGCGGCGATTTCCGCCGCGCCGGCCTTCCCACTAAGGAAAAACATGGCTGACGCAGCAGTTCTGACTATCAGCGATTCCGCCGCCGCCGGCACGCGCGCCGACCGCTCCGGACCGGCCGTGCGTGAACGGTTGGAACGGCTGGGCTGGCGAGTCGCAGTTCTGGAGGTGGTGCCCGACGAAGTGGCCCGCATCAGCGCCCGTCTGGCCGCCCTGGCCGATGGCGGACAGGTGGCCGCCATTTTCACTACCGGCGGTACCGGCCTCTCGGCGCGCGACGTCACGCCGGAAGCCACGCGCGCCGTCCTGGACCGCGAAATCCCTGGATTTGGCGAGCTGATGCGCTCCGAAGGCCGCAAGGCGACGCCGCTCGCGGCTTTGTCACGCTCGGTTTCGGGCACCCGCGGACAGGTGTTAATCGTCAATTTGCCGGGGTCTCCCAAGGGCGCGGTGGAATCGCTGGACGCCATCGTCGAATTGGTCCCTCACGTGCTAGATCTTCTCCGGGGGAAGACCGCCCATGCGCCGGCCTGAAGGAATCGTATGCGAAAACTGACCTGTTTCTTATTGCTGTTGTGCGGGCTGTTGCCTGCCCAACAGAGCAAATCCAAACACCCCGAACCCCCGCCGCCGGAGCAGAAGGAAGAAACCCCGCTGCTCATTCGTGCGCCGGTCACCAACATCCTGGCGCCCACCAAAGTGTTCGACGCGAGCGGCAACATGGTCACGGGAATCCGGGCCGGCCAGTTCCACCTCTTCGATAACGACAAGGAGCAGACCATCCACGTGGACGAATCGCTGATTCCCATTTCCATGGTGATCGCTATTCAGTGCAACAACGAGGTGGATCAGATCCTGCCGAAGGTGAATCGCATCGGCAACATGATCGCCCCCATCATGCTGGGACAGCAGGGCGAGGCCGCGGTGATCGCCTTCGATTCCCGCATCCGCACCATGCAGGATTTCACCTCCGACACCGACCGCATCACCGCCGCCGTCAGCAAGATCCACGGCGGAAGCATGTCCAGCCGCCTGGTGGACGCCGTCGACGCCGCCGAGCACATGCTACGAACGCGTCCCAAGAACCGCCAGAAAATCATCCTGCTGATCAGCGAAACGCGCGACGAAGGCAGCGAGAACCGCGGCCAGGAGACACTCGACTTCGTGCTGGCCAATAATGTCGTGGTGTATCAAGTCACCATGTCGCGCGTATTGGGGAAACTCACCGCTCCGGCGGCCGACCCGCGTCCCGATACCTTGCCGCCGGCCATGCACCCCATGCCGTCCATGGTTCCCGCTACGCCGCAAACCGTGATGCAGACCTACGGAACCGACGGCAACAGCGCGCAATTCGTCCCTCTGATCAAAGAGGTGTTTCAGGATGTCAAAGGCATCTTCAAATTGCCCGCGGCGGATTTGTTCACCCGGGCCACCGGCGGGTCGAAATTCGATTTCTATCGCGGCCAGGGATTAGATGACGCCATCCAGCGCATGGCCGCCGAACTGCATCTCGAGTACATGCTGAGCTACAGTCCCAACGACAAGGATGAGGGCGGCTGGCACGAGATTCGGGTGGAAGTGGACGGCGCCGGCAAAGACCGCGTCAAGTCGCGTCCGGGATACTGGATGGGCGTGCAATAGGAGCCATCAGCCGTCAGCCTTCCGCTCGTGCCGGGCGGCGGTCCATGGAAGTCTGAAACTGGGAAGTCGCCGGAGCCTGGAACCGTGAGCGTGAGCGAGCGGCCCGAGTGAGGGGACGCATTCCCCCAGACTCCTCGATCCACGGACGTTGGACAGACCACGTTTTTGTTATCGTGAAGAGAGGTCCGGATGCGAAGATTCATCTTTCTGACGCTGTTTTGTGGATGGCTGGCGGCCCAGCCGCAGCCGAAGTCCGCGTCCCCGCCCCCATCGCCGACCACCCCGGAGATCACGCAACCCAAGGGAGATGACGACGTCCGGTTCTATTCCAAGGTCACCAACATCCTGGCGCCCACCAAAGTGTTCGATCCCGATGGCAACATGATCAACAACGTGCGCGGCGATCAGTTCCACCTGTACGACAACGGCAAGGAACAGAACATCCGCGTGGACGAGGCCTTCATCCCTATCTCCATGGTGATCGCCATCCAGTGCAACGGCGAAGTGGACCAGATCCTGCCGAAGGTCAACAAGATCGGCAACATGATCGCCCCGCTCATGCTGGGAACCTTGGGCGAGGCCGCCGTGGTGGCGTTTGACCACCGCATCCGCGTCATGCAGGACTTCACGTCCGACCCCGACAAGATCACCGATGCGGTGAAGAAGATCCATACCGGCAGCATGTCGGCGGCCCTCATCGACGCCGTGGATGCCAGCGAGCACATGCTGCGCCACCGTCCCAAGGACCACCAGAAGATCATTCTCCTGATCAGCGAGACCCGCGACAGCGGCAGCATCAACCGCGGCCGCGAGACCCTCCACAACCTGCAGATCGGCAATGTCGCCGTTTACCAGGTGACCATGTCGCGGGTGCTGGGCAAACTGACCGCGCCGCCCGCCGACCCGCGTCCCGATCCGCTGCCGCCGGCCATGCATCCCATGCCGTCGAACGTGCCCGCCACGCCCACCACCGTGATGCAGACCTACGGAACCGAGGGCGCGCGCATCGAATTCCTGCCCCTGTTCGTCGAGATCTTCCGCGACGCCAAAGCCATTTTCAAAGCGCCTCCCGCCGAAGTATTCGTGAAGGGAACCGGCGGCGCGCAGTTCGGCTTTTACCGCGGCCGCGGCCTGGAGGACGCCATCCAGGAGATGGGCGGCGAACTGCACAGCCAGTACATGTTGAGCTACAGTCCCAACAACAAAGGCGAAGGGGGCTGGCACACCATCAATGTGGAAGTCAGCGGCCATGGTCCCCGGATCGTCGCCAAGACGCGTCCCGGATATTGGATGGCTGCGGACTTTCGGAATTAAGGGCTGTCCAGCGGGAGGCCAGCGGCTCGCCGAGGCGCCGGAAGCCAGGCTAACCGCGCGGTCGCTGGGCGTGAGCCGGAAGGCGCTCCCCGTGGAGAAATTGACCGCGGCCTCGCGGCGCAAGCGGCACGCCGCCCTAAAATCCCAGGTTGATAATGTTGTCTTCGCCGGCCTTCACGTCCACGCGAATATGCAGCGTGCGGCTGGCCGCATCGTAGAACCAGGTGCCGTTCACCAGCGCGCCCGCCGACGCCGCTTCCCGGTACACCCGCTGCTCGAAGCTCACACTGGCCGGACGATCCACATGGTGCACCACCCACTGATACGAACGCGCTTTCTTCGATTCGATCTCCAGCCGCATAATGTCCGCGGCGGGCGCGGCATGCACCTGGGAATACTCGCCGATGTCCTGCTCCAGCAGGAAGAATTCCGCGCCGAGAGTCGGAAAGTAGTGCAGCGCCATGCCACCGGCGGCATCCAGCGGAATGATGGTGCCGTTGCGCGCGAAAACCGGCAGCGACGCCGTCTCCACCGCGACGGTCGTCCTTCCCGGCTGCACCTGGTTGGTCTCCAGATTCGTCCAGATTCCCTGCGGCAGGTACACCGAACGTTTTCCTGAAGCATCGGTGATGGGCGCGATCAGCATCTCGTCGCCCAGCATAAATTCGTCGCCATGCAGCGCGCATTCCGGGTCGGCGGGGAACTGGAACGGCAGCGGATGCCAGGTGGGATAGCCGTGATAATCGGCCTCGGGACCGTACACCATGAAAAAGCTCCGCAACTGCGTGCGGAAATCGCTGAGCCCCACCGCGCCCGGAACCACCCGCGACACCAGCGACCCAAGTTGCCGCGCGCGCAGCAATAGCGCCGGGTCGGCCGCCGCGAATTTTGCCAGGTCGAACGACGGATATATGGCGCCCGACATGGCGCCTTGCACCATGGAGAGCAGCGCGTCGCGCAGTCCGGCCCACGAGACCGCGGGGGCGGTATATTGCCAGGGCGGCAGGGCCTGCCCGGCATGGCTGTGCTCGCGGAAGATCTCCTTGGGCGGCGGGCCGAAATAAAAGAAGTAGTCGACGCGCGGAGCTTCAATGCGATACCGTCCAGCGCCGGTGAAATCGAAGCGCCAGGGCCCGGCGCCGGGATGAAACTCGCCGTAGCCGGCGGTCGAAATCAGAAACGGAATGGTCGCCGCGACCGCCTTCGGGCCGATGGTAAACTGCCCGTCGGGACGCGGTCCCAGCCCGTAGAAGCGCTCCCCGGCCGGCGATTCGCGATCCCACGCCACGCCCTGTCCCGACACTACAGGCTCGGACAGATCCTTCATCAGCGGCTGCCCTTTGGACCGCAGCACGCTGACCAGCAGGCCGTGTTTCTGCACGATCACTTCGATGGATTCCGAGCGGATGCGCACCGCCCCCGGCGTATCCTCGATCTTGACGGCGACCGCATCGTGCTCCGGCCGCGGCAGCGCGTCGAGCGGCCCGTCGAGCGCGCGCCGGAAGCGGAACGTGCTGTCGGAATACCACTGCAGATCGGCGCTGCCGTGATCGAGCGTGAACGCCACGCGGTCGCCCTGCGCCGCGAAACTCAGCAGCGTGGCGACCGCGGCCAGAGCCTGCGCCGGCATTAGAGCAGCGCCATCTCGCGCTGGATTTCGCCGGTCACGCGGGCATCGGTTTCCCCGATGAACATATTGACTTCGCTGCGCACCCCGAACCCCGGCAGATAGATGCCCGGCTCGATGGAGAAGCATGTCCACGGCACCACGCGCCGCTCGTCGTGAGTCTCCAGGTTGTCCATATTGGCGCCGTTGCCATGCACTTCCACGCCGATGGAATGGCCGGTGCGGTGCGTGAACCACTCGCCGTAGCCGCTCTTCACGATGACCGCGCGGCAGGCGTCGTCCACTTCAAAACCGCGCAGCGGATAGCCGGACGCTTTGGCGCTGATGACGCGTTCGATGGCCGCGTCGCGCGCATCCTTCACGATGCCGAAGACCTCGCGGATCTTGTCCGGCGGATTGTCGCCGCAGTACGCCGTCCAGGTGATGTCGTAGTAGACCGCGCCCGGCTGGTCCATCTTGCACCACATATCCAGCAGCACCCAGTCGCCGGGCCGGATGGGGCAGGTGGTCTCGTCGGTCGGCTCGTAATGCGGGTTGGAGGCGTTGGCGTTGCAGCCCACGATGGGTCCATGGTCGGTGAACAGGCCGGCCTTGGTGAATCCCTCGCGGACCAGGTTCTTGACTTCGACTTCCTGCAGCGGGACGTTGTTGCGCGTGCGTTCATGGATGAGCGCAAACGCCGCGGCGCGCACCTTGTCGGCGCGGCGGCCGGCCTCCAGGTGCAGTTCCAGTTGCTCGGGCGACCAGCGCGCTTCGAAGTGCTGGATCAGTTCGGCGGAGCTGACCACGTCGACGCCCACGCTGCGCACCAGTTCCACCGTGCCGCCATCCACGTTGGACACGTAGGGCACGGCGCAGAGCGGCGAATACTGCATGGCCACCTTGCCGCGTCCGCCGGTGATTTTGCGGAGCGCCTCCACCTGCTCGCCCCAGCTCGAATAGGGGATGCGGTCGCCCGGCAGGTCGCCGAGCATTTTGCGCTCGATGCGGTGTTCCATGCCGCGCGGCTCGCCGGTAGCGGGAATGAAATAATACCAGCGCCGCGTCGGGACTGGAGTGGTGGGCAGACCGAGCACGCGGTACGCCAGCGGATCGCGCAGGTGGTGATCGAAAAAGAGCCACCCGTCGAGGTTCTGATTGCGGATCTGTTCTTGAATTTTGTCCAGTTGCATAGGGGCTAATTCAGCATACCCGATGGCAGGGGAGACCGGTGACTAGGGCCAATCCGAACCCCGTGACTAGACCCTAGTCACGGACTCCCGCGCGCTCCATTCTTTTCAATAGCTTGCGGGCCCTTCGCGACTAGACCCTAGTCACCGGTCCCTATTCCGCGCTCATGCGGATCAACTGCTCGGCGTTCTTCAGCGCTTCGGGCGTGAGCTTCTGTCCCGACAGCATGCGACCGATTTCGCGCTTGCGGCCCTCGGCGTCCAGCTCTTCCAGTTCCGCTACCGTGCGGCCCTTGGACTCGCGCTTCTCCACGCGGTAATGATGGTCGGCGAAGGACGCGATCTGCGGCAGGTGCGTCACGCACAACACCTGGTTGGCGGCGGCCAGCTTCTTCAATCGCCGCCCCACGCCTTCGGCCGCGCTGCCGCCCACCCCGGCATCCACTTCGTCGAAGACCAGCGTGCGCACGGCGTCGCCGGCCGACCGCTTGGGCGCGGCGAGGCACGTCTTCAGCGCCAGCGCGATGCGCGAAATTTCGCCGCCCGAGGCCACTTTGTCCAGCGCGCGCGGTTCTTCGCCCACGTTGGGAGACACCAGGAAGTCCACGCGGTCGGCTCCGTGCGCCGACCAGGCGGCCTCGGCAACCTGCACGCGGAAGACAGTCCGCTCCATGGAGAGTTGCGCCAGTTCGGCCTCCACGCGCTTCTCCAGGCGGCGCGCCGCCGCCGTGCGGCGATCGCGCAATTCCCCCGACAACGCCTCAAACTCCGCCGCCAGCCGTTGCCGCGCGCGCCGCAGTTCTTCCATGCGCTCGCCGGCATGTTCCACGGCGGCAATCTGGCCGACCGTCTGCTCCAGGAAGCTGAGAATCTCCGCCACCGAGGGTCCGTATTTTCGCTTCAGGCGGTCGATGGCCGCCATGCGGGTTTCCACTTCTTCCAGCCGTCCGGGATTGGCTTCCAGACCGCCCAGATAATCGCGCAGACCGTACGCCACTTCCTGCAGGCTCAGGTCGGCGGCCTTTAGATGCTCGCGCAGCCCTTCCAGCTTCCGGTCGATGCGGCACAACTCGTCGAGCCGCTTGGCCGCGGCGCGGACCCGCGACAGCGCCGAATCCTCGCCATCGTACACCGCCGCATAGGCCGATCCCGCCGCCTCTTCCAGCCGCTGCACGTTCTGCAAAATGCGCCGCTCATTTTCGAGCGTGGCGTCTTCCTCCGGCTGCAGCGCCGCGCTGTCGATTTCCTTGCGCTGAAACGACCACAGATCCAGCAGACGCAGTTTCTCCTGTTCGCTGTGCTCCAGTTCCTCCAGGTCGGCAGCGGCCGCGCGCCACGCCGAGTAGACTCCCGCGACGCGGTCCAGCAGATCGCGATGGGCGGCAAATGCGTCCAGCATTTCGCGCTGCGCGTCGGCGGAAAACAGCAGTTGCTGATCGTGCTGCCCGTGGATTTCCGCCAGACAGGGCGCCAGGTCGCGCAGCAGCGCCGCCGAAACCGGCCGGCTGCCGACGAAGGCGCGCGACTTCCCGTTGGCCAGAATTTCCCGCTCGATGAGCAGTTCGCCCTCTTCCACTTCCAGCCCCGCCGGCTCCAGAATGCGGCGGGCGGCGGCCTGTTCGCGCACATCGAAGATGCCGGCCACGCGCGACCTGGTTTCGCCGGTGCGGATCATGTCGGCCGAGGCGCGCGCCCCCAGCAGCAGTCCGAGCGCGTCCACCACGATGGATTTTCCGCTGCCGGTTTCCCCCGTGAGCAGATTGAGGCCCGCATGGAACGGCACGCGCAGGCGCTCCACCACGGCGTAATTCTCCACCACCAGTTCGAGCAGCATGCTGAGGCGATTATAGCGTCAAGCGAACAGCCGGCAGCCGGGGCACCGCGTCGAGCCGCGATCCATGGGAGTCTGAAAGTGGGTGCGCCACCGCGCCCTGGAACCGCGAGTGTCAGCGAGCGGCCCGAGCGGCAGATGATTTGCCCAGCGTGGGCGGATCGGGAGTTTTGGGGAGTACTTTGCCCCGTTCGGGCCGCTCGTTCACACTCGCGGTTCCAGGGGAATCGCCGCGGGGCGCATTGCGGCCGGTACAATCGAATTCATGCAACCCCTGCCCGAACCATGGATGCGCGGCCCCATACCCGGCGTCCATCCGCTCGTCGCCCCCGTTCTGTACAGCTTCCAGCAGGCGCGCGAGGATCTCGCCCGCTACACCGAGGGGCTCACTTACGAGCAGATCTGGGCCACGCCGCATGGATTCGGACCGGTGGGATTCCACCTGCGCCACATCGCGGGAAGCACCGGCAGGCTGATGACCTACCTGCAAGGCGGCGCGCTGAACCCGCGGCAACTGGAAGCGCTGCGCACGGAGATGGAACCCGCCGCCGCCGGCCGCGATGCTCTGTTGGCGCTGCTCGACCAGTCCTTCCGCGACGCCGAAGCCATCGTGCGCTCGCTCGATCTATCCACTCTCGCCGAACCTCGCGCCGTGGGGCGCAAACGCCTGCCCACCACGGTCATCGGACTGCTCACGCACATCGCCGAACACACCCAGCGGCACGTGGGACAGGCCATATCCGCGGCCAAACTCGCGGCGCTGTGAGCCGGCGCTACGGCTTTCCGCTGGTGATCAAGCGGGCGCCGCGGTTGCGCGTCACGTAGTTGTACACCCACTCCACAAACACCAGCAGTCGGTTTTGGAATTCCACCAGGTACATAAGGTGCACGAAGACCCACAGAAACCACGCCACAAATCCGGCAATGCGCAGGAAGCCGAAATCCGCCACCGCGCGATTGCGTCCGATGGTCGCCAGGTTGCCCTTATTGAAATAGCGAAACGGATCCACCGTCTCGCCGCGCAGCAGTTTGCGGATCCGCCTGGCGGCATACCGTCCCTGCTGCATGGCCACCGGCGCCACACCTGGCAGCGGCCCGCCGGTCTGGTGCGTGAAGTTCGCCAGATCGCCGATCACCTGGATCTCCGGGTGTCCCGGCAAGGTCAGGTCCGGCTCCACGGACACGCGGCCGGCGCGGTCGAGCGGTGCGCCGGTGCGTTCCGCCAGCACCTGCCCCAACCGCGACGCGCGCACTCCCGCCGCCCACAGCACCGTCCGCGCGGGAATGTGTTCCGGCGTCCCGCCGCACTCCAGCGTAACGCCTTCGGCATCGATATTCGTGACCCTGGTGTTGCGGCGGACCTTCACGCCGAGCGCAGCCACCTGTTTCTCGGCCTTCGCCGAAAGCTCCGGCGGGAAACCGGGCAGCACGCGGTCGGCGCCCTCCACCAGCAGGATGCCGGCATCCGCCGGATTGATATGGCGAAAGTCATGACGCAGGGTGTCGTTGGCGATCTCGCCCAGCGCCCCGGCGAGTTCCACGCCGGTCGCTCCCGCGCCCACAATCACGAAGTTGAGCAGCGCGTGTTGCGCGCCCGGGTCGGTTTCGCGCTCCGCCCGTTCGAAGGCCAGCAGCACGCGGCGGCGGATTTCGGTGGCGTCTTCCACGGTCTTCAACCCGGGCGCCAGGGGCTCCCATTGATCGTTGCCGAAGTAATGGTGACGCGCGCCGGTAGCCACAATCAGATAGTCGTAGCCCGCCTCGCCGTCGCGCAGCAGCACGCGGCGGCCGGCGACGTCGATATCCATCACTTCGCCCAGCAGCACTTCCACGTTGCGCTGCCGGCTCAACACCGCGCGCAATGGCGACGCAATTTCGCCCGGCGAGAGCCCGCCGGTCGCCACCTGGTAGAGCAGCGGCTGAAACAGGTGAAAATTGCGGCGATCGATGAGCGTTATCGAGACCGGCGCCCCCGCCAACTTCCGCGCCGCGTACAAGCCGCCGAATCCCCCGCCAACGATGACCACCCTCGGTTGGTTTGGCATCCTCTTATATCTACAGATGCCTACAACTCTTCCGAGGTGGCGAGGATTTTGGAACCGCGACCGCTAGGGAGCGGCCCGACGAAGAGTTAGGGCCTCCCGCGCCCGAATCATCGAGAATCGGGGGTTGCCTCATCGGTCGCTCGGGCCGCTCCCTGACGGTCGCGGTTCCAGGGGCCTCAATGCGACTCTTGGTTGCCCCAGCCGCCTCTGGCGGCCGGCCTGATCCGCCTCAATGCTATAGTCGTTGAAACAAAGGAGCACAACCATGCATGCCAAGTGGATCGCCTCCCTGGCGATAGCCGCCGCTCTCGGCGGCGCCCTACCGGCCCAGCAAGGCGTCGCCGTCAAACGGATCACACCCGCGAACAGCCGCTTCTCCTCCGCCATCTGGGCCGGCGACACGCTTTACCTCGCCGGACAAATGGCCTCGCCCATGGAAGGCAAACCCACCGTCTACGGCGACACCAAAACGCAAACCCTCAGCGTGCTGACGAAGATCCAGTCGCTGCTCAAGGAGCAAGGACTCACCATGGGCGACGTGGTGCAGATGCGCGTCTTCCTGGCCGCCGACCCCGCCAAGGGCGGCAAGCTCGATTTCGACGGCATGAACGAGGCCTACGACCAGTTCTTCGGCACTCCGCGGCAGCCCAACAAACCAGTCCGCGCCGCCGTGCAAGTGGCGGCACTGGTGCAGCCGTGGGGACTGGTGGAGATCGAAGTCACCGCCGTGCGTTCCCGATAGGCGCGCCGGGCGTATCGGAATTTAGGAATATGACCCGTCTCACCCTGGCTGCGCTGCTGTTGGCAACCTTGGCGCCCACTTCCCCGGCCCAGGATGGATCGGTCGCGTCGCTGGTCGCCGCCGCGCGCGCCGCCAGGAAATCCGGCAAGTCCGATTCCGACGTGGCCCGCGCCGTCTCCGCCATCCGCCTCACCGAGCAACTGCCGGATGCGGTGATCGAACAACTCCAGACGGAAGGCGCCGGCCCCAAAACCCTCGACGCCCTCGACCGCCAGCAGGACTTGTCCAGCCTGCTGCCGCCGCCAGCCTCTCCGCTGCATCTCTTCGACGCGCCTCCGACGCCTTCGGCCCAGGAAAGCGCCGCCATCCTGGAACTGGCCCGCGCCGAAGCGCTGCAATACAGCGCCGGCTTGCCCAACTT
>Ga0181529_10000746_pt1 | contig 46239 bp, 34 predicted proteins | sample PEATcosm2014_Bin_36_FD_119763 | JGI IMG/M metagenome (GOLD analysis project Ga0181529, IMG submission 119763) | Peatland microbial communities from MTU Mesocosm Facility, Houghton, MI, USA - PEATcosm2014_Bin10_30_metaG | ecosystem: Environmental > Terrestrial > Soil > Wetlands > Peat | place...
CTCTGCCAGCCCAGCAATAAGCAAGGTAGGCTTTTGGGTGGTTGAATCCATGAATCGTGCAACGATTGCGTAGTCGTTTGTGAGAGTGGAATAGGGCAATTTGACGTCGATGAAAAATTTCCTGGAGCCTGGATCGCGGGCGTCTGAAATCCAGTCCAGGCCATTGTTGTCGGTTGCCACGCGGTACCGCAGCTGCTGTTGTGCCCGTATCGTCCAAGGATTGTTCAGCCCTCCGAGCAGAATCGCTGGGCCCTGCCGAAGGTCGGCAAATGTTGTTTCACTCGCAGGCAGTATGTTGTATTGCCTCTTCTGGTCATCCATGAGCCGGACCAAACGAACGAGCGCGCGGGCCTCAGAGTAGCTGAGCGTTTCGGTGTTCATATGATGTCGGGCGCTGATCGAGTTAGATGAGACAGTCAAATTCGAATCCGGGGTTGAGTACGGATTGGAGGTCAGGGAGTGTTCGCCCACAGAGAGGAGCGTGGTTGAATTACGGTCCAAGACCTCACCCCACGCCAATTCAATCGCGGAACGGTGTTGACCAGGGAATGCAAAATACCAGCCCAAGAGCAACACGATCATCAGCGCGGCCGAGATCTCGAGCCACTGAGTCCATGCTGGTTGAAGATGGCCCGCTAACCAGCCATGTTGTGCAACCCGGGTAGGAGTGGCCGCTTGGGTCGGATGGCTCAAAGGAGCTTCCGCTCCAGCCTCACTCTGCTCGTCGATAGACGCTGGAAGGTGGAATTGAGCCGCATAGGACCCCGAGGGAAGGTCAATTTGAAGTTCATCGCGGCTGGCTGAATCGTGGTAGTACTGAGCGATCCGTTTTCGGACCTCGCCGGCAGTCATTCGAATAATCGGGTCGGCGTTCGTATCGTAATCGGGCGACCGTCCGAAGACTTCAACACCAAGCGTTCTCTCCTTGAGAATGCTTGCCTGGCCCTCCATGGTCTTTGCCACGATGTAGCGAAACAGAGACTGCGAGCGCTTGGACTGCCGGAAGTGGGGACTGGCCAGGATGAGTTCCAACTGCGCCTTGACCTTCTGCTGCTCCGACTTGGTCTTTGGAAACCATTCTCTGTTTGTCGAAGATTCGATCACTCCGGTTTCCATCTGCATTCCTCGCCACCACGCTCTTGGGCCGCTTGTCTGTTTCGACTCATTATTGTGCCACAACGGGGCGCGTGCGGGATGGCGTAGCCGTGGTGTCCCCTGTGTTCAGCCGCTGAGGCGTAAAGAATCATGTAAAGCCATTGCAGTCTATGTGATTGAAACTAAGGGACAATTCTAGATCGAAAACGTACATTCTCCCTGACCGTTCTGTAGCGAACCTATCCAAGGCTCCATTGGGTGCATACTCTCGCGCTTGTTCCGTCCAAGGGGATCGATGGCCCGAATCTGTGGAGCCTAACCAACCGGGTTTCAGTGACCCTCCACCCTTCACCTGCCGACGAACGCCATTGAATACCGCACCGAAAACGGCAGCTCGACCTCAAAAGCGCTGCAGGCTCTATCTGAACAAATGGAATGTTTCAAACCTTAAAAGGAGGCATCATGCAGAACAAACAGCTGATGAGATTGATTTGTACCCAACTCTTCCTCGTCGTCACTTTGGCAGTATTCCTTGTTGTCGGCAGTCCAGCCTGGGCTCAGGTCACGACCTCGTCCATTGTGGGAACTGTAACCGATCAAACCGGCGCTGCAGTTCAGAGTGCCAACATCGCCGTCCGGGATGTCGAGCGCAATCTGACCAAGACGGTCACCTCGAATGAGTCCGGGGGGTATCGGGTCGATTTCCTTCTTGCAGGAAATTACAGTGTCTCTGTCTCGGCGCCCGGCTTCAAGAGCTACGTCCAGGGCGGCATCGCTCTGAACGTGGGCGTTCCCGTGACCATCAACGTGCAATTGCAACCTGGCGCAGTTACGGAGTCGATCCAGGTGACAACCAGCGCGCCCCTTGTCGAGACCTCGAATGCGGAGATTGGAACGACTGTAAGCAACAAGGAGATGACAGAACTTCCTCTGGTCAACCGCAATGCGTTTGCACTTCTTGATTTGACCCCTGGTGTCCAATCCAATACCAACACGCAAAGCTTCGGCGCTCCAACCCAGACAACGATTATCAATGGCGGCTCCAACAATGGAGCTGGAACCACGAACTACTACTTTGATGGGGCTCCCAACCTGAATGCGTTGAATGGCGGCGGTGGCATCCTGCCCAACCCGGATGCCCTGCAGGAGTTCCGCGTTCAGACCAGCGACTATGGCGCGGCCTTTGGGCGCTTTCCCTCGGGCATTGTCAACGCAGTGGTTCGCTCTGGAACGAATGCCGTGCATGGCGCGGTTTTCGAATTCCTCAGAAACCCACATTTCAACGCTCGTCCGTGGGGTTCGCTTGCATCAGCTCCGCTTGAGCCGCTGCACAGGAATCAATTCGGCGCAACTGTAGGTGGTCCGGTGATCAAGGACAAGACATTCTTCTTCGGCTCCTATGCTGGACTGCGCCAGACCGACGCCACTCTGTATACCGGTGCGGTGGTTCCTTCCGCGCTGGAGAGAACCGGCGACTTCAGTCAGTCGATCGGCACCCGCCCCAAGGATCCACTTACAGGCACCAACTTTGTTTGCAATGGCGCTGTCGATGTGATTTGCGGCAGCCGATTGGACCCGGTCGCACTGAACCTGCTCAAATATGTTCCCGCCGCGAATACCACCATTACAACCAGCGGGGGAAGTGCCCCTGCATGGAGCGGCTATGCATCAGCGCCCATCAACCAGGATGACTTTCTTATCAAGGTGAATCACTCCCTGCCTCCTGCTCATACGCTTTACGCCACCTACTTCATGAGCGTGGGCAACACATCCTCTCTCGCGGCTTCGAACCCAGCTGCTGTGATTGGTACGTACGCCCGGATGCAGCAGACGTGGCGCCAGCAGAACGGAATTGTAAGCGATACATGGATGATCGGGCCGAATCTCGTAAATAACGTTTGGGCCTCGTATACGCGGATGCGGAACAACCGCACTGACACCCCTTCCGTGTCTCTGGCAGACCTTGGGTCCACCTACGCCATGCAAGGGCCCCCGAGCTTGCCGAATGTGAGCGTGACCGGCTTCTGGAACATGCGCAATGCCAATGCAGGCCCCGCCGCAACCGACGACTATTCCATTCGAGATCTCGTAACCTGGAGCCGTGGAAAACACACGCTTCAATTCGGCGGCGAGTTTCTGTTGGATAAAGCCGCCAAAGCTGCGTATCTGAACAACTACGGCCAGATTACCTTCTCTGGTGTGATGACCAAGAACGCGCTTGGAGATTACATGCTCGGAATTCCTGCGACGTTTGAGCAGGACAGCCCCGCGCTTACCCGGACATCAGCGTTTACCTATGCCGGGTTCTTCCAGGACGACTATCGCCTCAGCTCGCGATTGACCCTGAATCTTGGCATCCGTTATGACATTCAGACCCCGCCTGTTGAAAGTGCCGACCACAACGTAACCTTTATTGCAGGCGAACAGTCCACGCGCTACCCGAATGCTCCTCTTGGAGTTGTGTTCCCGGGCGACGCCGGCGTGCCGCGCGGAATCACCAACGTCCGATTTGAACACTTCTCGCCTCGTGTTGGATTCGCATTCGATCCGTGGGGAAATGCAAAGACCGCTGTACGCGGAGGCGTCGGACTGTTCTGGGGATCTGTCTCAGAGGAATTCTGGGCGCAAGGCGGAAACACAAGTCCTTTCGCGCTTGCCTATACCTTCCCGACCGCAGCCAGCCTTACTGGATCAACCCTCAGCAACCCATACCGCGGAGGAACAAATCCCTTCCCGAATAACGGAAGCGTCTTTACCTATGGCGGCAGGCTGGGTGGAATCAACAAAGACGCGGAATGGCCAAGAACGATCCAGACCAATCTTTCCATTCAGCAACAACTCACCAACGACCTGGGTGTAACCATCGCCTATGTGGGTGCGTTCAGCAGCAATCTTGGCTTGGGAATTGATCGCAACAACCCGAGCCTCAATACCAACTACGCGGCCGCAATGAACATTGCGCAGTGCGGCCCCAACGCAACCATCGTTCCGACCACTTCAAATTCGCAGTGCCGGCGTCCCATCCAGCCGGCGGGCAGTTTTTCCCTTGTGGATACAGTGTTCAACGCCTCCTATAACGGCCTGCAGATTTCAGTGACCAAGCGGCTCTCCCATCAGATCAGCGCCTCGGGATACTATTCATGGTCCAAGACGATGGGCGATGTTGCCTTGCAAGGAGCTACCCCCGCAGGTTCTGTTCAGGACGTAAACAATCTGAAGGCAGAGCGGAGTCGCGCAGCGAATGATCTTACCAATCAGGCGGTGATCTCGCTGATCTGGCAGCCGGAAGTCACCTTCAACAACCGCATGGTGAAAAGCATTGTGAATGGTTGGGAGGTGGTGCCGTTGACGCGACTCCATACGGGCGCTCCCTTCACCATCGCCAATGGAATCGAAGCAAATCTGGATGGCGGATCGGGCGAAAGAGCGCAATTGACGGGGCTTTCGCTTGCAGGTCCGAAGACTGTTGCCAAGTGGTTCAATACCGCGGCATTCGCGCAGCTTCCGGCGGTTACCGGCACTCCTGTGGACGGCAATTCATCCAACAACATGATCAATTCGCCCTCATTTCATAGCGTCGACCTGGCTTTGGTCCGTGTCTTTCCAATCTTCGAACGGATCAAGCTGCAGTTCCGCGCAGATGTCACGAATGCATTCAACGTGGTCAGCCATACGGCGCCTGGAGCCACCGTCAATACGGCAACGTTTGGCGTGATTACAGGAGCAAACACTGTGCGCCAAGTCCAACTGGGAGCCAAGGTGAACTTTTAATCTCCGCAGCCAATACGGACACGGGTGCTACCTTACCCGTGTCCGACTTCATCCAGATACGATCAAGGAGATGGGTTTGCAACCCACCTCCAGAAGTGTCTTTATCAACTTCGCAGGATCGAATCCCCCAATTTTTTTTGGAGAAATCAATGATGATCAATCAGGCAAGACAGAACGCTCATTACCGGCCTGGCAGAAAGCGGGATTTCGGAGCCTTCAGGGCAAGGATCATGTCCTCGTTCTTTGGGGTGGCTGTCGCATTCGTGTTGGGTTGTCCAGCCTGCTCCTTTGGCCAAACGGCCGTTGCGCCTCAAGGCATGAAGATGCTGGGTCAGGTGGATTCCCGCTATATTTCCTACAATATCGAGGCTGTCGAAGTGACGGGAGGCCGTTTTTGGGCTCCGTTCAAATCTACGCCGCAATCGCAGCCTGAGACTCCGGTCACTTTTGGCAGCACCGGGCCAGGGGCAATGGACGCGCGCTTCCAATATCGTTCTCCGATTGATCTCAGCAATAAGCGGCTTCGGAAGATAGCTACCGCCCTGGGGCCGGCTTATGTGCGCGTGAGTGGGACGTGGCGTAATTCCACCTATTTTCAAGACAACGATGAACCGGCGCTGAAGACGCCACCACCAGGCTTTCAGAATGTTCTTACGCGAGCAGAGTGGAAGGGGGTTATCGATTTTGCATCCGCGACCAACGGCGCGCTTGTGGCTTCGGTCACCACAAGTGCCGGTGTTCGTGATGCGGATGGCGTTTGGACAAGCGGTCAGGCAAAAGCATGGTTCGACTATACAAAGTCTATCGGTGGGAATTTTGCCGCCATGGAATTCATGAACGAACCGACCCTGATGAATCTTGGCGGTGTATCAGAGAGCTATGGCCCTTCTGAGTACGGTCGCGATAGCCGGATCTTCAAGACGTTTCTCCAGAAGGAGTCGCCGCAGACGCTGTATCTGGGACCGAGCAGCACGGCAGAAGGCTTGCCGCAAGCGCCGCCGCCCCACATGATCTCCAGCGAACGTCTATTGCAGGCAACAGGTCCCATCTTCGATGGTTTCTCTTACCACGTCTACTACACTCGTTCCCATCGCTGCTCTGGCAGCAACGGTATGGACGTCAGCAAAGTGTTGGCCCCGGAGTGGTTCGAACGCGGGCTAGCCGTGGAGAAGTTCTACTCGGATCTTAGTGACAAGTATCTGCCTGGAAAGGCGCTCTGGTTGACCGAGACCGGTGAAGCCTCGTGTGGCGGGGACCAGTGGGCCGCCCAGTTCATCGATAGCTTCCGTTTGCTCGATCAGTATGGCAGCCTCGCGCAGAAGAGCGTCCAGTCCATCATGTACAACACACTGGCCAGCAGTGACTACGGCCTCGTGGACGAAGAAACGCTGGAGCCTCGCCCCAATTATTGGGCCACGCTGCTTTGGAAGCGCACGATGGGAACCCGCGCTCTGGATCCTGGGATTGCCCCGGCTCCTGGTCTGCGTGTGTACGCTCAATGCCTGAACCATTCCAAAGGCGGCGTCGCTCTGTTGGTCCTGAATGTGGACCAGAAAGACGCGGCTTCTCTCCGGCTTCCGATGGCAGGAACACGCTACACATTGTCATCTCCTGACCTTCACGGTAAAACGGTGTTGTTCAATGGAAGCGAACTCAAACTGGGGAAAGACGATTCCGTTCCAGAGTACAAGGGAGAAACGATCAAAGCCGGCGTGGTCAGCTTTGCTCCTGCAACCATCACCGTGATTGCTATGCCGACAGCGGATAACTCCGCTTGCCAGGTTGAATAGCAGGAGCCGCACCTGCCAAGGCTCGAAGTGGGCGTCTGGCAGATATCAAAAGAGCTGATGAGTCCTTCAAGAGGGGGAGCTATGCACTCAAAGAGTGTGATGAAGAGCAAAGCCGTCATCAGGATGATCTGCGCTACGATCTGCTGCGCATTTGTGATCCAACTGACGGCACAGGTTACAAACAGCATTCCGGGAGACCCGATCAGGATTGCTTCGGGCCTGGTCTCCGGGACCATGAGTCCGCACGGGGTTCGTACGTACCTTGGCATCCCATTTGCCGCTCCACCGATCCGCGAGAATCGTTGGCGCGCCCCGCAGCCAGTGCATCCATGGAATGGAATATGGACAGCGAACCGGAAGCCAACAGAATGCTTGCAGAGGCTGCGTGCGTCCACCACGAATCAGTATTTTGGGGATTCGGTTGCAGGGGAAGATTGTTTGTACCTGAATGTGTGGGCGCCAGCCGAGGCAAAGGCGGGAATCCGTCTTCCCGTGGTGGTGTATATCTACGGAGGCGCGTTCTACGTGGGTTCTGCATCGGAACCCCTCTATGCCGGCGAGCAACTTGCAAAGAAGGGCGTCATCTACATTGCTGCCAACTATCGTTTGGGAGTGATGGGCTTTCTGGCCCATCCAGATGCGTCAAAAGAATCTCCCGGACAAGCGAATGGAAACTGGGGCCTGCTCGATCAGATCGAAGCGCTCAAGTGGGTCAAGGCCAACGTTCAGGCCTTTGGAGGAGACCCTGACAATGTGACGATTGTTGGACAATCGGCCGGGGCCATGTCAATCAATCACCTGCAAGTGAGTCCTCTCGCGAAAGGCCTCTTCAAGCGAATCGTGGCGATGAGCGGATCTGCGCTGGGCGGTGTGATTGCGACCGACCAGGATCTGCCAGCCGCAGAGGAGGAGGCCGTACGGCTGGCAAAGCAACTCAATGTGACTACCCTTGCGGAGATGCGCACGCTCCCTGCGGACCGGATCTTTGCGGTCTCACAGACTGCCAGGGTTCGCTTCGGTCCGATCATTGACGGGTACGTAATCCCGGAGTCTCCTGAAAAGGCCTTTGAGGCCGGTCACCAAATCGATGTGCCGTTGTTGACTGGTACCACCGCGAATGACATGGGAAGTGACCTGCTTGGAGAGCGTGTCGACACGCTGGAGCAATATCATGCGCAGGTAGAGAAAAAATTTGGCCCCGCGGCAGCGAAGATTTTCGCGGAGTACCCTGCGAAAAATGATGCGGAAGCGAAGAGTCGTGCCCAACAAGTTAGTGAAAATAGCGGCTTCTTCCTTGCCGCCAGAGCATGGGCTACTGCGCAAACGCGCACCGGCAAACAGAATGCGTATCTTTACCTCTTTGCGCGCAATCATCCATTCATCGCAGGAGTCAGAATCTCCGATCTGGACCCCGTGAAGGCAGGTGCGTACCACACGTCGGATGTACCGTATTGGCTCGGAACCTACGAAGCATTCAACCTGATCCGCCCCACCAGGGAGTGGACCCGGTGGGATGTGGAGTTGTCGAACGCCATGCAGGACGTGATTGTGGCATTTGCAAAAACGGGGAACCCGTCCACAGACAAGGCGCCCTTCGCTGCTTACAGCAGGATTGCTGAAAAGCGAACCGTATTCGGGGATTCGATCGCTCTGGAAACATTGCAGAGCGCCGGGATCGACACTCTGGAGTTGTATCGGCCAAAACCAGCTGCAGATGGGCCGCGCACTCCACCTGTCGGTGCAGTGCCGAACGCTGAGCAACCCAACCGGCGTCCGGATTAACGGTCGGCCCGAAGCTCAATCTCTCTCAAGGGGATGATCTCAACAACAACGGCCTTTGTAGCCCTCATGAATACTGCCGGCGAAAGCTGGAGTAGTGCTGGGGGCTGCAGAAGCCTGCTTGCTGGCATTCGATCACCTTCCTACCCAATGCATAGCCACTCGAAGACTTCTCTTACTTACTCACTAGTCGGTAATATCGGCGACACTTGGGGCATTAAAAAAAGCTCTGCCCAGACGTGGCATTCTCTTGATCGCCGCCAATTGGATTTCGATCTTCTCCTTCAGATTCTCGCCCTTATGTAGTGGTGTTCTGGAAACCCCTGTCCGTTTTACATGGTTCCAAACCAGTTCGTCCGGGTTCAGTTCCAGCGCGTATCTCAATCGCTTCAGGATTGTGCTGGTAGGCTCGTTCGAGAGGTTTCTGTGGGGTGAGTCCGAGTTTGGCAAGCAGTTTGCCAAGCGTAGTCAGGCCGAGTTTTACTGTAAACTTCTGCGCGATCAAACTGGCGATCATGGACCGCGTCCAGAGACCGACATCCAGACCGTACGGGCGCGGATCCTTGCCGTTGACCCAAGCAAACACTTGTTTCTCTTGGCGCGGAGTCAGTCTGCGCGGATGCCCTATCGTCTTAGTCTTTGTTCTTGCGGCGATCGTGGCACTCGTGCCCGAATCATCGCTGGCGCAGGCCCCACAAGCCTTGCCAACCGAGGAAGGCTGGGTCTTTGCAAATCCTCTCACGAACAAGCCGTACTACCCGACAGAGATTCAGAAGCGGCACATTCACCCGGCAGGGTGCTGCTGCTGGCTTGTCCGAAGTGCGGAGCCGATGTTGGTGTTTGGTGTAAGCAGGACGGTCGTACCCCTAACGGCAAACGTCTCCTCATCCACGAGGAGCGGAAGGCCGCCGCTGGGAAGTATGGCCGAATCGGCTGGCATACATTCCGTCACACCTGCCGTTCGTGGCTGGGCGAAATCGGCGCGCCAATGAAGGTGCAATAGGAACTCATGCGTCATGCCTCGATCCAGACGACGATGAACGTCTACGGACAGGCGATGTCGAGTTCGAAGCGGGAAGCCAACAGCAAGATCGTGGAAATGGTGCTCAAGCCGTTGAAAGCGAGCGCCTGAAACCATGGATTTTGCGATGGGGAGTCAGTGGGAGTGATTTCAGAGGAGGGACCAATCAAAATCAATTTGTAAATTATTGATTTTATTGGTTGCGGGGGTAGGATTTGAACCTACGACCTTTGGGTTATGAGCCCAACGAGCTACCGGGCTGCTCCACCCCGCAAATCGATTCTAGCAAGGGATAGGCCCGTGGGTCAATGGGCGGGGCGATATCGGGTCAGGGGGCAGGCCAATCTTGTTGCTCATCCGGTAAACTGGCCAAAACACGGCACAAACTGCCGGGAGCCTGCCCATGTCGATTCTCTACGCTGTTGTTCTGGTTGTGATTGTGGTTATGCTGCTCTCGGTTGCCATCTATCGGACCTTCCAGGTGAAGACCAAGGCCGATTATCTGGTGGCGGGCCGCTCGCTACCGGCTGTGGTGCTGGTGATGACCCTCTTGACCAGCTGGATCGGCGCGGGTTCGCTGTTTGCCGGAGCGGAAAATGCCTACAAGAACGGATTTGCGGCGCTGTGGCAGCCGGCTGGCGGTTGGCTGGGGCTGCTGCTGATCTACTTTATTGCTCCCCGGGCGCGGCGCTTTGCGCGGTTTACCCTGCCTGACCTCCTGGAAGTTCGTTATAACCAGGTGGCGCGGGTGCTGGGCACCTTTGCCATCCTGTTTGCCTATGTGGGCATTACCAGCTACCAGTTCCGGGGCGGCGGCGATGTGCTGCACCTGATCTTTCCCGATGTGATCTCGCCCGAGTACGGTACCTACATCATTGCTGGTTTTGTCATCCTGACCACGGCACTGGCCGGGATGTCGAGCGTGGCGTATATGGACGCGGCTATCGGTTCGCTGGTGACGGTGATCTGCATCTTTGCTGCTCCCATGCTGTTCTGGAAAGCTGGCGGCTGGCCGGGATTGCATGCGGCGCTGCCTGCCACGCACTTTCAGGTACTGGGTAACCTGACGCTGGTGCGCGCGCTGGAGTTCCTGGTGCCCACCATGCTGCTGATGCTGGGCAACCAGGTGATGTACCAGAAGTTCTTCTCGGCGCGCTCGGAAAAGGATGCACGGCTCTCCGTGGTGGGCTGGATCGTGGGCACTCTGGTGCTGGAGACGCTGATTGTGGCCATTGCGGTGATCGGATCGGCCATGTTCAAGACCGGGGAAGCGGCGCTGCATCCGCGCGAGATTATTCCCTACACGGCCCGCAACGGTCTGCCTGCGTTGATGGGCGCGCTGCTGCTGGGAGCGGTCTTTGCCAAGGTGATTTCGACCGCTTCGAATTATCTATTCTCGCCCGCCACCAACTTGATCAACGACGTGTTTGTGCGCTACATTGCGCCGGACGCCAGCAACAAGCGGGTGATGATCGTCTCGCGGCTGGCAGTGGTGATTCTGGGCTGCTGGGCGCTCTACCAGGCCGTGTATGCGGAGAGCATCCTGCAGAAGATGCTCTGGGCCTATACCATCTACTCCGCCGCGCTGACCCCTGTGGTGCTGGCGGCCTTCTTCTCCAAGCGGGTAACGGCCTGGGGCGCGGTGGCGGCCATCGGCGCTGGGACCGTGGTGACGCTGAGCTGGGACTTGCAGGTCTTTGTGGAGTTCCGCAAGCTGCATTGGCCCGCGGCCGTGGCCGGGCTGGACGCCATCTTCCCGGCTCTGTTCCTGGCGGTGGGAGCCATGATTGTGGTGAGCCTGCTCACGCCCAAACCTACGGACGCACAGCTGGCGCAATTCTCGGACTAGCACGGAAAATTTTGCTGAAAAGTTAGTTGGTTGCGAATCGCCTCCTCGTGTAAAGTGGACGGCGATGAATCCCGAACGATCTGTCAGCCTTGAAACCGAGCTCAATGAGCTGCGTGGGCGCGTCTGGCGTCTGGAAGAGCTGTTACGCGCGCATGGACTGGTGACGCCCGAAGCGATTCGAAGCGCGCCGTTGATTGCCGCGCCACCGCCGCCTCCTCCATTGCCGGGAATGCAGGAGGAAGGCTCGCCCGCTGCGGCATTTTCGCCGGAGCCGCTTGCGCGTCCCGCAGGGCTGAGTTTCTCAGCCTTTCAGCCAGAGAACGCTACGGAGCGAGGCTCGCTCGAGAGCCAGATCGGCTCGCAGTGGTTCAATCGCATTGGCATTGTGGCGATGCTGATCGGCATGGCCTGGTTCCTGAAGCTGGCCATCGACAACCACTGGATTGGCCCCGCCGGTCGCGTTCTGATCGGCCTGGCGGCTGGCGTGGGGCTCATCGCGTGGTCCGAGCGCTTCCGGGAGCGTGGCTATGCGGCGTTTTCCTACTCGCTGAAGGCGGTGGGCTCGGGCACGCTCTATCTCTCGCTGTGGGCGGCCTTCCAGCTCTTCCATCTGCTGCCTGCTCCTGCCGCCTTTGCCGCCATGGTGGCAATTACCGCCTTCAACGGCTTCATGGCCTGGGCGCAGGATTCCGAGTTGCTGGCGCTTTACGCCATTGCTGGCTGCCTGAGCACGCCGCTGCTGGTTTCAACCGGCGAAAACCACGAGATCACGCTCTTCAGTTATCTGCTGCTGATGGACTTGGCGGTGCTGGCTCTGGTGGCGCTCAAGCCTTGGTCGCGGTTGCTGGCCGTCACCTTTGTGGGCACGCAGCTGTTCATTGTGGCGTGGTGGGCAGAGTACTACTCCACCGATCAGGCGCTGCGTACGTCCTTCTTCGCCGTCTGCTTTTTCCTCCTCTTTGCCTTTGCGCCCAGGCTGATTCAACTCAACGCCCGAGAAGATCGAAAAGACTCCAGTTGGGACACCCTTGCCGAGGACATTCTTCCCATTGCCAACGCCGCTGCTGGTTTTCTGACCTTTTACAACCTTGTTGATACGCCCGATGCCAGATGGGCGCAGCCGTGGATCGCCATCGGGATGGCCCTGTTCTATCTGCTGCTGGTGCGCTTGCCAGCAGGCAAATACCTGCGCGGCAGTACGCCGTTGCAGGCTGGGCTGCACCTGTCCACCGCGATTGTGCTGTTGACGATAGCGATTCCCCTCAAGGCCCATGGACGCTGGCTGACGGTGGGCTGGCTGATGGAGGCCGCGGCGCTGGTCTGGGTGGCGCGGCGCAACCGCTCGGCGTTGCTGCAGGTGCTGGCGACGGGCTGCCTGGGGTTGGGCTTGGTTGCCTTGCTCACCAACAATTCCGCCGCTGCCTTGATACCGTTGTTCAACCAGCGCTTTGCCACCTACGCGATCGCCATTGCGGTGTGCGCCTTTACGGCGTGGTTGGCCTGGCAGGCGCACGAGAGGGGCGAAGAGGCCAAGGTGATTCCGTGGCCGAATTTGGCTCTGGGCGCGGCGCTCACGGTGAACGTGCTGATTCTGGTGGCCGTGGGGCTGGAGATCGACGCCTTCTGGTGGCATCAGCGCTGGCTGGGCCATGAGAGCCAATTGGCCGACTTCCAGATGTACGCGCAGTTCACCTACTCGGCGTGGTTCATGCTCTACGGCGCGCTGCTACTGGCGCTGGGCATCGGGTGCAAGTCGGCGTTACTGCGCTGGCAGGCGCTGGTGCTGTTGGCGGTGTCCATCGGCAAGGTCTTTTTGGTGGATACCAGCGAGCTGAGCCAGGGGCTGCGCATTCTCAGCTTTCTTGGCCTTGGCGCTCTGCTCTTGGGCGTGAGTTTTGTGTACCAAAGGGACTATCTGCACCTGCGCACGCCGCGCGTGAGCTAGGACGAACCATGATCGCCAAGCTGGCGGCTTCAGTTGCGGTGCTGGCGCTGGCCGGAGCCGCGCCCAGCGCCGAGTATTTTCGCTACCAACGCGCGCTGGATCGACTGCCTGTTGCGGGTGGGCAGAGCTGTGCGGTGCTCGATCCATCGGTGTTCGCGCACTCCGCGGCAGAGCTCGCGGATCTGCGGCTCTATGCCAGCGGGCAGGAAGCGCCGTACGTTTTGCGTACCTCGTCGGCTCCGAATGAGAGCACCGCGCGCGCCTTTGAGCCGCTGAACAAGGGTGGGCGCAATGGCCGCACCAGCTTTGACGCGCAGATGGATCACGCCGCCTACAGCGATGTGGAGCTGGAGATCAACGCCAAAGACTTCATTGCCACAGTGACCGTTTGGGGTAGCCAGCAGAGCGATGGAGCTAAGCCGACCAAGCTTGGCGCTTACACTATCTTCGACCTGACGCGGCAGCGGCTGGGGCGCAGCACGGTGCTGCACCTGCCCACGTCGAACTTTCTGCATCTGCACTTTGAGATTGCCGGGTCTATCCATCCCGAGCAGGTGACTGCGGTGCAGATGAACTGGGTTGCGGAGACCCGCGCGATCTACACCACCGTGGCCACAACCAACTCCGTGGGGCGCGAGGGCAAACAATCCGTAGTCAGCTTCACCCTGCCGGCGCATGTGCCGGTGGACCGCGTGACGGTTGTGCCCGGTGCGCAGCCCGCGCAGTTTAGCCGGCCAGCCAGCGTGGAGGTGGTTGCGGCCACGCCGCCAAAAGAGGGTGAGCGGCCGATGGCAGCCTCCGTCACGCCTGGCAACCTGATCCGCGTGCACACGGTGGAGAACGGTGTGAAGCTGGACCGCGAGGAGCTGACGCTGGATGCGCCGCGCAGCTATGTGGACGGGCCCACGCGCTGGACGGTGACCATTGACAATGGCGACGATGTGCCGCTCGCCATCCGCGAGGTGCGGCTGGAGATGCTGGAGCGGAAGGTATGCTTTGAGGCCGCCATGAAGGCCATGCTGGTCTACGGCGATCCGGCGCTGGAAGCGCCCAGCTACGACTACGCGCGGCTGTTTGTGGAGAGCCAGCAGGCGGCGCGCGCTGCGCTCGGGCCGGAGCAGGCGAATCCGCTCTACAAGCCGCGGCCCGATGAGCGGGCCTTTACGGAGAAGCATCCGGTGCTGCTGTGGGCGGCCTTGATTGCAGCCGTAGCGGCGCTGGGGTGGATCGCCTTCCGCTCGTTGCCGGCGGCAAGACCGGAGGCCTGAGGGACGAATTTGATCATAAGACTCGAGTAGGGCGTGAAGCGGGAGGTCCACGTTCCAGCAGTTCCACCACCCCACCGATCAGAAGTCGCTCGTTGGGGACCCCGGGGCCAGGAGGCCTGCGCTACAAGTTTCCGCGGAGCAAAAAAGTGGCGCTGCCGGAGGTATCCGGCAGCGCCAAAGTGTTCGAGGAAAAATTACAGGCTTACCAGCTGATGCGACCCGCGATCTGTGCTTCGCGCGGGTTGTAAGCTGCGGCCATACCGGAGATGGTGCAGAAGGTAGCGGTTGTGCCCTTTTGCACTGTGCAGCTGGGCACGCCATAGGTGGCGTGGTTGGCGATGTTGGACACATCGGCTTCGAGCGCGAGCTTCCAGTTGCCATGGATCGGGAAGGTGCGCTTCAGAGCCATGTCTACGTTGACGTACTTCTCGCTGAACATGCCGAGCGGCGCCACACGGGGAGAATTGCCGGGAACATAAAGGGCCGGACCGGAGCCGACGTTGAGAGCCTGGCCGTCGGTCGAACCGTAGGGATCGGTGGAATTGCTGGTCGGGTTTCCGGCCTGGTTGACGGTGAAAGCACTCGGGTTGACGTAATTCACTTTGCCGATGTAGTTGGGGTTGTTGCTGTCCCAGCTGATGTTTCCGCCGGAAGCTGTCCTGCCCCAGCTGTATTGACGGCCGACCTGGCCGGGAACGATGCTGGGCATGCAAGTGTTCAGGATGCTGGAGCCGCCGCAACCGCTGCCAGTAACGAGAATCGGCAGGCCGGAGCGGGCAGTTCCGATGCCGGAGACCGACCAGTCGCTGACGATGGAGCGATAGAAGAAGTTCTCGCCGTATTTGTGACCCTTGCCGAGCGGCAGGCGCCACACACCGGTGATGGTGAAGTTATGCGGCTGATCGGCCGCCGAAATGGAACGGTCCAGGCGCGCATTGTCGTAGGTACGGAAGGTGCCCAAATCGTCGATGGCCTTGGAATAGGTATAGCTGGCCATCCAGCTGACACCGCCCGTCGGACGCTGGCGAACCACAACCTGCAGGGCGTTGTAGTTCTCGTTGCCCACGAAGCTGGTTTGGGTGCTGACGCCGGAGTACTGAGGGAACGGGGCGTAGTATCCGCCCACGGTGTTGGCGGCATAGTAGGTCTGGCTGCCGCTGAACGGGTTCTGCGGCGTAAAGCCGAGACCCTCGGCGGCCGTGATGCCCCAGGTGCTGGTAGAAGCCGCGTTGACATTGGCTTTCTGGCCCAACAGCGTCCATTGGCAGCTAGCGCCGCTGCAAGCCGAATAGGAGGTTCCGGTGGCGGAAGCCAGCGAATAGCCAGCCATGGCGGCATAGCTTTCCGGGAGTTTGTTGTTCCAATACGTGCCGATGGAGCCGCTGGTCTTGATGAAGTGGCCTTCGCTGCCGACGTAGCTGATCGAGACGGACATCTCCCTGGTCAACTGGCGCTCGATGCCGAACGACCAGTTTTCGTATTCAGGAGCGCGGGAGCCGTAGCGGGCATCCCAGTAGGCGAGGCTGGATGCGTTCTTGCCGCTCAGAGAAGCGGTTTCATAAGCGCCGAAAGCGGCCATAGTCTGACCGGAAGGCAGGGTAGTGGCGGGAGCAGCAGTGGAACCGGTCCAGCCGCAGGAGGTCAGGCCATCTGCTGCCAGGGTGCCGTTGCCGCCGTTGGTGGTACTGCAGGCCGTGGCATCCCAGTAGTATGAGGGCTCGTTGGAACCTAGGGCAGCGCCTGCGGCGGTGGTCGACAGGGCCGAAGCCGTGGGGATCAGGCCGGTGGTCGAAGGCGAGCCGGACTGGCCGGGGTCGCTGACCCAGTTGCCGCGGGCATACGTGAGTCCGAAGCTGGTGCGGATTACGGTTTTGGCATCCAGTGAGTAGGCAAGGCCGAGGCGCGGGGCCACGTGCTTCAACCACAGGGAGGATGGGTTGCGGACCCCGGCGTGCCAACCGTCGCTGGAGCTACCGCCAGCCTGGGTAAAGGTGCCCAGGTTGCCGGTATAAGGGTTAGTGGCGGTCGGGTTTAACCAGGTGAAGTTGTTGTTTTTCTCGTAGAAGGAGGGCCAGAGATCCCAGCGCAGGCCGGCGTTGACGGTCAGTTTGGAGGTGACCTTGTAGTTGTCCTGCACCCAGAACGAAGTATCGTTCCAGCGGGGGCTCAGTTCCGGAGTCCCAACTGTAATCGAGCTGCTGGACACAGCGCCGAGTAGGTAGCTGGCATAAGCCGCGCCCGAGTTGCTAACAGCCTTGCCGCCGCTATAGCCTTCCGTCTGCGCATTCGAGAAGGTAATGGTGGGAGCGTTGGAGTAGGTAAGCGGGCTGATGATGTTGAACTGCATTTGGGTAAGCTGACCGCCTATCGTGAGGCTGTGCTTGCCCTTCTCCCACTGCAAGTTGTCGGTTGCCGTGTAGGTATCGTTGGCCTTGGAGTTCCAGCTATAGTCGGCCCAGGTACCGGGAAGGTTCGCGCCCGACCATTTGATGCCAGGGAAGTAACTGGCCTGGCCGGCGGGCATGTTCATGATGCCAGTCTTCGCGGTGGAGTACTCCGCGGCCATGTCCGGCGTAGTTGAGACGCTGACGTAGCGCGCATAGGCCAGGGACGCCTGGTTGACCATGTGCGGGGTGACCGTCCAGGTGTCCTTGAGGATGTCGACCGTGGTTTGCGGGTGATAGCTCTGCGAGGTGTTGAAGGGCGGAGGCAGCGTGCCGCCGGAGTTCAGGCCGGTGGAAGCTTGGCGGCCAAAGGCGATGATCAGACTGATCTGATTGGAGGCATTGACGGAATAGTCCAGGCGGCCGGTTTGGTACCAGTTGGAGAGGCCGGACTTGGTGCCATAAGCGATATTGCTGGCGTACATCGCCTGGTTGGTGCTGCCTTCCAGAGGGAGCAGGTAGTTGTCGATGTACTGGGATGCTTGCGACCAGCGCGCCTGCGGAATCTGGTCGTTGGCAAAGGCGGTTCGGGAGCAGGTGGTGGAGCAAGCTGCCTGGGTCTGGGTTGCCGGGTCGTAAATTGGCTGAGCAGGGTTTGTGGTGCCAGCGACAAGCGCAGCCTGGTAGCCGGTGTAGTCGGCAACGGTTGCCGTACCGCCGGTCGCGGTATAGCCCATCATGGTGTAGGTTGGCAGGGTCTGGATGGTGGGGCTCGGACCCTTCTGATAGCGGTACTGGCCGTAGTTATAGAAGAGGAAGAGCTTGTCTTTGATGATCGGACCGCTGATCACCACGCCGAACTCGTTCATGATCTCCTGGGGCTTGACGCCTCCCAGTTTGCACCAGCTGGTATCGGCAGTCAGGGACGCTGAGCTGCAGGACTGCCCAGCGGGAACAAGAGCGGTCGCGGTGGGTGTCTTGTTGCTGGTGCCCCAGGCGTCGAAGACCTTGTTGCGGGCGAATTCGTAGAGGGAGCCGTGGATTTTGTTGCTGCCCTGCTTGATGGAGTAGTTCTGCACGCCTTGGCCAGCATACTGCGCGGAGTAGCCGATGGTCTGGACCTGGAACTGATCGATCGAATCCATGCCAAAGGCGGTCCAGGTGGTGCGGGGATCGCCGACGCCGAGCGACATGGGCAGATCGATACCGTCGATGTACATTTCCTGGGTGCCGCCGCCGGGGTTAGACCCGTTGACGCCGCCGGTAGCGTCGGTGGCGTTGGCCGAGGCGCCGTTGGTGTAGGTGTTTTGCACGCCGGGCATCAGGGCCGCGAAGTCGGTGGCGCGGCGCTGGTCGGCGTTACCGCCCGCGCCCATCAGAAGGGGCAGGCTGGTATACATTTCGTTATCCATGACCGCGCCGAGGGTGGCGTCGGAGGTCTCCAGCACGGGAGGCGCCTCGGTGACGGTAACAGTTTGCTCCGCCGCGCCGATCGTCAGCTTCACGTTGACGGTAACGGTTTCCAGAGCATTGACCGTAACCTTCTCCTGGACATAGGTTTCAAAGCCCTTGGAGACCACGGTGAGCAAATACTCGCCCGGGGTGAGCGGGGTGATGTTGAAGTCGCCAGCACCGGTGGTGGAGCGGGTGGTTTTGGCATTCTGGGAGACCAGGGTGGCCGTAACGCTGGCTCCCTTGATGACCGCGCCGGACTGATCGGTGACGGTTCCGGCGATGGCGCCGTAGCCGGCCATCTGGGCCTTTGCGCTAAATGGAATGAGCATGGCCGCGAGGACCAGCCAAATCCGGACACTGAGGAGGGACCGCAGAAGCCGGCCAGCCGCCGGAGTCTGAGTCGATCCAGCGTGCGCCGCTGAGAAGATGTGTTTCATGAACTGCCTCCATGGAAAGTGTGAGATTGCAGAGAGCAAAACCAGCTGATGGGTGGAGCTAAAACGGCAACGTTACCACTTTGCCCTAACCCTAAGCCAGGCGCGATTATTTGCCCTCCTGAGCAATATGTCAATAGAATTCAGAGCTACCAGGGCGTCCGAATAACCGATTTACCTCATATCGGTCCCCGCGTGCAAGGGGCGGCCTCACTGGTCTGACCACTGGTGGAGGAAAGACGTGAGTTGAATCCATTACAAGAATATTTCCTGCTTGAGGATGCAAAATCAATAGATTTGAACGCAATTCCGCTGTGCGGAATTTCCGGCAGCGCACAATCAAACCCGCTTCGCTCTACAATCGGGCATCTGAAAGCTGCAGGCTCGGGGTCGGCAGAGGCATGGGCGACGCCTGCGCAGTGCTCTCCCCACGACGCCGCGGCTCCTGGCACTTGAACTCCCCAACTGTCGGCGCCTTGATCCATAAAAGGCGTGCAAGATGCGCTTAACTGGTAACGCTGTCAGGCCTTGACCTTGCTGGAGCGCTTCAGCTCCTGCCAGTCCTTCTCCGTCTGGTCAGCATACAGAACGCCAAATTTGGCAATAGCCTGGGCAAAGCCGTCGCCGGAGCCAAGATAGGCAGAGAGCAGCACGGCGTCGGCGGAGCGGGCATGGCCACGTGCCAGCAGCTCGCCGCAGACCTCGGCGTAGGCCTCCAGATTGCTGCCGGCAAGATCCTCAATTTCGATGGACCCTTTATGGTCGTTGAGCTGGCGAACCAGGAAGTGTCGGCCCGCCATCTCCGTCCAGCCCAGGAAGGAGTCAGACAGCGTTTGCATGGCGCGCTGACCCTCCACCACGCGCTGGCCATTGTGGGTCGGTGGATGTGCATCGGGCAACCACGGACCCCAGGCTGATGCGGTCTCTTCCTTGATCTGGAGAAATAGCGGATCGCCGCCCCCGTTGCCTTCCAGGTAGACGCAGTAGTCGCGTAACCCCACCGAGCCCGTGCCCACCACTTTGAAAGCCACATCGACAGGCTGGTAGAAGGTGAGCAGATGACGCAGCTCGGGATGGAGCCGCGACTTGTAGATCTCCAGAGCAGCCAGCACCTGCGCGGCCTGGCGGCCGGTAACGCGCTCCAGAGTGGGCTTGATCTCACGGAAGCGATGCGCGGCACCTGCCGGCTCCGTGAGCTGCTCCAGATTGTGGGCGGCGGTGGAGCGCTCCGCCTTCAGGAGCGCCTGGTGCACGGGGCCCGTAGCAGCCAGGCGATGTACCTGATAGCGCGCCGCTTCCAGCACCGGCAGCTCGGCCAGAGTGCTCATCAGCGCGCAGTAGCGGGCAATGCAGACCTCAGCGGCCTGGCGCGCGCTAGCATCCTTGTGGCCTGACCCACGGCCGGCCAGCACCAGCGAGGCTGCGATGCGCTTCAGATCCCACTCAAAGGGTCCGCGGATGGTCTCATCGAAGTCGTTGATGTCGAAGACTAGGCGGCCATCGGGCGCGGCAAATGCGCCCAGGTTGCGCACATGGGCGTCGCCGCAGAGCTCGGCGACCAGCCCGGTTGCGGGTAGAACGGCCAGGTCGGCGGCCATCACCGGAACGGCGCCGCGGAAGTAGGCAAAGGGCGAAGCGGCCATCAGCTGCCACTTGCGCATGAGCAGCGCGGGCACACGGCCCTTCATGGCGCGGTCGATCAACTCGATGGCCGAAGCCGGGCGTGCCTTCGGTTTGAGCTCGTCGTGCTGTTGGCGGCCCAACTGCTTGCGTCGCGCCTGACCCAGCGCGCGCCGTTCTTTCACCGTGGCAAAGTGCATGGCCGGAAGATACACCGTGCGGGCCCGGATCGCAAACCGAAAAAGACGGTGCGATAGACTTTCAGCTAGATCGGTTCCAGGATTGCTGCACCTCGAAACCAAGGTTCTCAAGACGCAGGTGTGGGGAAGTTGCTCCAGGAACCGTTCTAGAAGAATTTGTTGCGCAGGCCGCTGCTCCGGTGCGCGCAACTGGATCTGGCTGCACCCACTGCCGGTTCCTCTGGAGGATGATTTGCGAAGGATTCCCGTTGCTCTACTGAGCTTTCTGGCCTGCTTGCCGCTCAGCGCCCAAAGTCCGGCCAAGCCGCTTGCGGTAGACGCTATCTACGGACATGGCCCGATGATTGGCCATCCGCCGTCGGAACTTACCTGGTCGCCCGACTCAAAGCACCTGACTTACCTCGAAGAGGGCGAGCTGATGGAGATTGCGCTCTCCACCGGCAAGCCGCAGGTTCTGGTGAGCCATGCGCAGATGGCCGCGCTGGCTGGCGGCAGCGATACAGAGAAGGATCGCGACCATCGCGAACGCTACAAGATGGCCAGCTATCTGTGGTCGCCCGATGCCCGGCGTCTGCTGTTTGATGTGGACGGCAAGCTGTGGCTCTGGGATGTGGAGAAGAAGCTCGGTGAGCAGGTGGGCTTCACGGGCGCGGCTTCTGGCGACGATCCAAAGTTCTCGCCCGATGGCCGGCAGATCTCGTTTATCCACAACCACGGGCTCGCGGTGCTGCAATTGGGCCAGCCGGGAGTGAAGGCGGTGGACGTTGCGCCTGCGCCGAACGACACGACCCTGCGCGGCGAGGTGGACTGGGTCTACTCCGAAGAGCTGGACGTGCGCACTAACTACGACTGGTCACCGGACGCGCGCTCTCTCGCCTTTGTGGAGATGAACGAGGCGGCCGTGCCGGTGTATCCGGTTGAGGACTGGATTCCGACCCATCCCACGCTCGACCAGCAGCGCTATCCGCAGCCCGGCGATCCGAACCCCGCCGTTCGGGTGGGCGTGGTGAACGCCAGTGGCGGACCGATTGTTTGGATCAAGCTGCCCGGCAAGACAGGGAACGGGGCCGGCGTCGAGTACATTCCGCGCCTGGGCTGGGCGGACGCGAAGACGGTGTGGGTTGAGACCCTCACCCGCGATCAAAAGCACCTGAGCTTCTACCTGGCGGACGCCGCAACCGGCGAGGCCAGCCGGGTGTTGGAGATCGTGGATGCCAAGTTTGTGAAGGATCAGTACGACGCCTATGTGGGCAATGGGCAGATGATGGTGAAGCACTGGGGCGATGGCGACGCGCACCTCTATCTCTACGCCATGGATACGGTGAAGAAAAACCCAGCGGAGCTGGTTCGGCAGCTGACCAAGGGCCCCTTCGATGTGGGCGATGTGTACCATGTGGACTTTACCACGGGCGTGGTGGATTTCGTCTCAAACGAAGGCAAGGCGCTTCAGCAGCAGCTCTGGCAGGTGGACTTCAAGGGTGTGCGCAAGCAGCTGACCACGGGCGCGGGCTTCCATACCGGCAATGTTGCGCCGTCGGGTGCGGCGTTTCTGGATCGCCGATCATCGTTTGCGGAAGCGCCCACCCTGCAGGTGTGCCAGGCGGCTGCGTGCCACACCTTCTGGCAGACAGATGCGCTGGCTCCTTACAAAATGCGCCGTCCGATTGAGCTGGAGGTGAGGGCGGCCGATGGCAGCACGCTTTACGCCACCCTGCTGTTGCCGGAGGGCGCGACGGAGAAGGCTTCGGTGCCGCTGATTACGAATCCCTACGGTGGTCCCGGCGTGCAGAGCCTGGTGGATCGCTGGAGCGATAATCTGGCCTTTGACCAGTTGCTCACCCAGCATGGATTCGCGGTGCTCCATGCTGACAATCGCGGCATGGGCGGCCGCGGGCGCGCGTTTGAACAGGCCTGCTATCACAACTTCGGCCCCGTGCAGCTCGAAGACCAGCTGGCGGTGATCGATGCTGTGCTGGCGAAGTATCCGCAGCTGGATGCGAAGCGGCTGGGCTGGTGGGGATGGAGCTGGGGCGGCACCTTTACGCTCAACGCGCTTTCGCACTCGGATCGTTTTCGCGCGGGCGTAGCCGTGGCTCCGGTAACCGACTGGCGCAACTACGACTCCATTTACACGGAGCGCTACATGAGCCAACCCAGTGAATTCGCCGAGGGCTACAAGGACTTCTCCGTGGTGAATGCCGCCAGCCATCTGCACGGCCACTTGCTCCTGGTGCATGGCACCGGCGACGACAACGTCCACATGCAGAACAGCGTGCAGTACATTCAGCGCCTGATGGAAGCCGGGAAGCCCTACGACTTGCAGATCTATCCCCGCAAGACGCACTCGATTGCGGGGGCCGAAGCGCGGACGCACCTGTTCAACCGCATTGTGGCGCACTTTGAAACGTACCTGAAGCCTGCCGAGTAAAGCGAAACGCTCTTCAGAATGCCGCGCAAAAACAGAACCCCGATCCAAGGATCGGGGTTCTGCGTTTTCTGTTTCCGGAGCAGGTCTCCACGGAGGTGCCGAAGGCGTCTGCTACATGCAATGCTTAGCGGCGTCCCTGGATGGTCTTTGATCCACCGTGCTTCTTGGCGGCGCGGCGGGCGGCAATCTCATGCATCTCGCGGCCGATGCTGGACTTGTTGATGGCCAGCTGCAGACCAAGGTTGATAATGTTGCCGGTGCCCCAGTAGAGCGCCAGGCCGGAGGCAAAGTGCCACAGCGTAAAGCCCATGACCACGGGCAGCATGAAGGCCATCATGCGGCGCTGGGCGGGGTCCATGCCGGGCGACGGGGTGATGTACTGAGTGAGGAACATGGTGCCGATGATCAGGATCGGCAGCACGTGGGTGGCATCGGGCATGGAGAGATCGGAGAGCCAGAACCAGTGAGCCTGGCGCAATTCGACGGCGTTGGCCAGTACCCGGTAGTAAGCCAGGAAGAGGGGCATCTGCAGCAACATGGGCAGGCAGCTGCCGTACATGTTGACGCCCTCTTTCTTCATCAGTGCCATCTGTTCCTGCTGCATCTCCATGCGCTTGGGATCGTTGGCCTTGAGGTTGGCAAAGCGGCTCTTGATGGCGTCCAGCTTGGGCTGCAGGCGCATCATCTTCAGCGACGACTTCATCATCATGATGCGCGTGGGCATGAGCACCAGGTTGAAGATGACGGTGACAATGATGATCGACCAACCCCAGTTGCCGATGCCGTGCTCATAAAGGAAGCGCAGCGCCAGATAGAGCGGCTTGGCGATGAAGGCCCACATGCCGAGCTGGATGATCTTCTCGAGCGAGACTCCATCCTCCTTGCCGGAGGGGCCGGTGGCGTGGATGGAGTTGAGAACGTCCGTCGCCTTAGGGCCGGCGAAGAGGCGCAGGTGAGTGACGCCGTTGTTGTCGCCCATGGCCAAACCGAGGACCTGCGCGGGGCGCTTCTCGGTGGTGGGCTCGGAGAGGCTGGCGGCAATGTCGAGCGCGTTGTGCAGCGTGACCAGGGATGTCTGCTGCGGCTGCTCTGGGATGAAGGCCGCGGCAAAGTAAAGATCGGTGACCGCGGCCCAACTGTAGGGCTCGTTGAAGGTAGCGCCGTTGCTTACGCCCGGGCTGGTCCAGAACAGAAAGCCGCCGGAAGATGCGCTGGTGGCTTCGCTCTTGCCGTTGAGCGACCAGACGAACTGCGACTGCGCAGAGCTGGGTACCGCTCCACGCGTGGAGGAGGAGGGCAGGAACTCTTCCATGTCGCCCAGGCCGCCGGGCCAGGCCACCAGAGCGTGCACCGGTGAGCCGTTGTGGGTGACCGCGGTATCAATGCCCACCACATAGGTCTTGTCAAAACGGAAGGTCTTCACCACGTCCAGGCCGTCGGCCACGTAGTGGAAGCTGATGCTGGCAGGAGCGGCAATGGAGCTGGTTGTGGTGGGATCAGCGCCGTTTACCTTGACCTGATAGAGCGCGCTGTTCAGCTGCGCCGCCGGCACCGGGTCATTGGGATAGGTATAAAAGGAGAGCGGATAGCCGACGTGTTCGGCCACCTGCTGCTGCACCAGGTCGAACGGCTTGCCGGCGGAGTCGCGATAATCCTTGAGGAACCAGTGCTTCACCTGGCCGCCCCGGTTGGAGAAGACGATCTTGTAGACCGGGTTCTCGATGGTGGTCTGGGTCTCAAGTGCGGAGCTGATGGTCGGCATCGCGGCAACCGGCGCGGTGACAGCCAGCTGCGCGGGCGTGGCCGGAAGCGCTGCCTGCTGCGGGGTCTGCTGCTGTGCGTTCTGCTGCGGTTGCTGCTGCTTGGGCGGCTCCGCCGGCTTGAAGAAGAACTGATAACCAAGCACGAGCGCCGCGATCACCAGGAGGAACGTCGTGGTGGAGCGCATATCGCCCCCGCCACCGCTGCCACCGGCGCCCTGCGAGGGAAGATTGGGATTGCTGATTTCTGCCAAGGGAAACTTCCTGTCGTTGTAAAACGGACGGCCCTTCAAGCAGCCGCTGGTTTCATGGTAAATGGGATGGCGCGGCTATTTGCCTCATTTATGGGGCGGAACAGGATCAAAGCCACCACGGGTAAAGGGATGACAGCGGAGTAGCCTCCAGGTGGCCATCCCTATGCCCTTCAGGGGGCCGTGGGTGGCAATGGCGATGGAAGCGTACTCCGAGCAGGTGGGCAGGAATTTGCAGCCGCCGGGCGTCAGGATGTGCAGCGCGGGCGAGATCCAGCGGCGATAGAAACGCAACAGCGCGAGCAGGATACGGGTCATGATGCGGGCGTGGGCAGGGCCGGGCCGCGCGGTGCGCGGCTGGCGTCGGCTTGGGCCTGTTCAAGGATACGTACAACCTCGGCTTCGAGTTTCCTGAAATCCATGGTGAGCACCTGGCGGCGGGGATGCAGGATCAGATCGGAGTTTGGGGGCAACAGCTGAAGATGGCGGCGGAGGATGTCGCGCATGCGTCGCTTGATGCGGTTGCGCTCATGCGCTTTGCCCAGCACCTTGCCCACGGTCAGCCCAACCCGGGGACCGTTGGGACGCAGAACCTCAGGCAGAGCCTGAGCCTGCTGTGCAGCGAGAAACCAGCTCATCGACGACGACTGGCGCTTGCGGGCAGCCGCATAGGCGCGTTGATAGTCGGAGTGGCGGCGTAGACGCACCGCCGCAATGGACGCGCGCTCTGCAGGCTTGTCGGGGGAGCTCATTGAGTGAACCACAGTGTGCTCAACGCCGGAACGGCTACCAAAGGTAGCGCATTCCGGGTGAAGCAGAAGCCGGGCCGAACCGCACCGGAGACCGGGCGGCTCAGGACAAGCAGTTAGTCGCGGAAGCCAGCGCTGACGGCAACGCGCTTGCGACCCATGGCACGACGGCGGCTGAGAACGGCAGCGCCTGCTTTGGTCTTCATGCGCGAGCGGAAGCCATGCTTCTTCAGGCGGCGGAGGCGGTTGGGTTGGAAAGTGCGCTTGGGCATGAGAATAGCTCCTGTTTGCTAGGGAGAATCTGCGCTTTTGACAGCATCTCCGAGTATATCCCAGCTTGGCCTTCGGAATCCAGTCCGGGAGCTCACAAGCCGCTGTGGATCAAGCCATATGCACTGAAAGTGATGCAGGGTAGAGACGTCGCAAGGCGGCGTTGGAGGAGGCCGCGCGACGTGGATCTGAGGCGTTCCGGTCGGGATACAGCTACGCCGTTTTGGGAATAAAAATGTAACTCTGGTAACAGGTTGACGCACATTTGGCAGTATTTCACCGCGAATGGTGCAACTATGCGGCGGCCATGTCCCGCCTTGTTAAAGAGTGATTGCAACGAGGGCCAAATGTGCTACTATCGGGACCGTTCAGTGATGTTTATCGCGACCCGTTCAACAGGCTTTTTTCATCGCCCCTAAGGCATCATCCTCAGGGGGCAAACCAGAGGTCTACAGGCAAAAATTGCCACCGGGAGTACGACGCAGGGATGCTCTCTGCGCCGGGGGTGCGTTTTTGTCGTTTTATCTGGCGATGAACCGGCCGTTGTTTGGTAGCGGAGTCTTGTATGTAAGGAAATGTTCGATGTCTTTTGCAATTTCGCCGACTCCGGCTCCCAATCCTTGGCTCCAGATCCTCGCGGCTCTAGAGAAGAAGGTGATTCGCCAGTCTTTCGAGACCTGGTTGAAGCCCACCCGCTTCTCCCACTCCACGGGCCGGACGCTCTACGTCCGCGTGCCCTCGCCCGAGTTTCAGCATATCGGCGACAAGTACGGCGATCTCATCCAGGAAGCGATCGATCTGCAAGGCCTGGAATATGACGACGTCAGCTTTGTGACGGCTGAAGAGGATCCCTCGATTCCACCGCAGCGCAAGGACGGCGGCTTTGGCCCCGTGCCCACCCATGCGCCTACCGCACCTGCACCCCCTCCGGTGCAAAAGAGCTTTGACTGGAACAGCGCGGCGCAGTTGAACTCGCGCTACACCTTTGACAATTTTGTGATCGGCAACGGCAACCAGTTTGCACGCGCCGCCTCGCTGGCGGTGGCAGAGCGGCCCTCGCGAGCCTACAATCCGCTGTTCCTGTATGGTGGCGTGGGCATGGGCAAGACCCACCTGATGCACGCCATTGGCCACGAAGTGAAGCGCCGCCAGCCGGCCGCGTCCATCTGCTATGTGTCGGCCGAAAAGTTTACCAACGAGATGATCACCAGCCTGCGCAACGACCGCATGACCAGCTTCCGCGATCGCTTTCGCACGGTGGACGTGTTGTTGATCGACGATATTCAGTTCATTGCGCAGAAGGAGCGGACCCAGGAAGAGTTCTTCCACACCTTCAACGCGCTGCACGAGAGCATGAAGCAGATTGTGATCGCCTCCGACCGTCCGCCTAAAGAGCTGGCCGAGATTGAGGACCGTCTGCGCTCGCGCTTTGAATGGGGCTTGATCGCCGACATTCAACCGCCGGATCTGGAGACCAAGGTCGCCATTCTGCAGAAGAAGGCGGAGACCGAGCAGGTTCAGCTGCCTACCGATGTGGCCATGTTTGTGGCCTCGAACGTGCGTACCAACGTGCGCGAGTTGGAGGGCGCGCTGGTGCGGCTGATTGCATGGTGCCAGCACAACCACATGGAGATTACGCTGGCCACGGCGCAGCAGTGCCTGAAGCAGTTCATTGACCTGCAGGTTCGCAAGATCACGATTGAAGCGATTCAGCGGGCGGTGAGCGAGCTGTTCGGCATGCGCATCAGCGATTTGAAGCAGAAGAACAACTCGCGCAATGTGGTGGTTCCGCGCCAGATTGCCATGTACCTGGCCAAGCAGATGACTGAAGCCAGTTTGCCGGAGATCGGCCGCCAGTTCGGCAACAAGCACCACACCACGGTGATGCACTCGATTTCCAAGATCGACGAGCAGCGCCGCACCGACAAGGACCTGCATCGCACCTTGAACAAGCTGCAGGACCAGTTGAACAGCTAAAACAGTGATTGCAGACAATGCACAGTGACAGCCGCCGGAAGCAATTCCGGCGGCTGTTTTCTTTGTGCGCGCAAAAAAAATAGAGCATGAAAATATTTCTTGCAGTCGTCGAACGTTTCCGCGTTTCCGAGCGAAGTACAAGATGGAGGGATGATTGATAGACGACGCTGAACTCTGGAACAAAATCGTTGCAGGCGACCGGCAGGCCTTCGAGTGCTGGTACCGGCAAAGCGCGCCAAGGTTACGGGTTTTTCTGCGCCACACCTTTGCCGGCGGGCCCGCCGCGGACGATGTGCTGCAAGAGACCTACGCGCAGGCTTGGCGCTCGCGCCAAGGCTTTGACGCAGTGCGAGGCTCACTTGCGGCGTGGCTCTTCGGCATCGCGCGCAAGCAAGCCGCAACCTGGCGGCGAAGACAAAAGCCCGAGGAAGAACTCGAGTGGGAACCATCCATTCCCGATGGTGCGGAGCGGAGTTCGATGGTGACCGACGCGCTCAGCCGCCTCAGTGAGGAAGGGCGCACGTTGCTCTGGCTGCGCGAGGTGGAGGGACAAAGCTACCAGGAGCTGTCGGCAATCCTCGATCTTCCGCTCACCACCGTGCGCTCACGCCTCCATGCAGCACGTGAGGCGATGCGCAAACTTTGGCAGTGTACAGAATCCAGGAGGGAACCATGAATTGCACCGATGCAGCCGAGTACATCTCCGCGCTCTGCGATGGAGAGACGATTCCAAACGACGCCGCGCAGCACATCTCCTCCTGCGCGGTCTGCACGCAGGCCAGGAATGAGTACGTGGCGCTGGGCATGGCTTTGTGGCAAGCGGCGGCCATCGAGTTGGCCGAAGAACCCCTGCCGGCGCTGCTGCCGAAACACGAAAACAGGATCGCCCTTTGGTGGCGGAAAGGATGGGAACAGATGCGGATTCCGAGAGTGGCGTTTGCGATGCTGGTGCTCTGCCTTGTGCTCGTTGGCACAAGACTGGCGATGGTCGAGGTGGGCGCGCAGGCAACTGGCACGGCGACAAAAATCACAGTGGACCTGGGTGCTGGGATGAAAAGCTCACCCTGCTATTTGCAGGGCGGTGAAGGCAGCCATGCCACGGTTTGCGGGTTTGTGGGCAAGCGCGCCAGCGACCAAAAAACCATAGGCTACGAAATCAAGTTGAATGGATTCGACGGCAAACGTTTCCGGCTGGCGATCCGGGCCGAGGTGATTCCCCCTGCTGACTTGGCCAAATCACTGAACGAGACCCTCAAGCCCCTTCCCATGCAGGATGTGTGGTTTGTGCCGGGCAAGAAGGCGAATCTGCAATTCGCAGATGGTCTTGCTCTGACACTGCAGGGCGAATGGGCCGAGCATGTCCCGCCGTACATGGTGGGCATGGGCAATCCCCGGCTCGATCCGAACGCCGATGAGCTGCGTATCTCCAGTCCCCTCCTGCTGCGTGACAAGGCCGAAGTAGGCGATCTGGAAGGGGCAGGTACCAATTCCCTGGGTACAAACACGCGCATCGTGCTCTACTACCCCAAGGCTGGCCTGCTGATGCTCTCGTTGGGGGAGTTTCCCGGAGCTGTAAAGGCAACGGTGAGGGACAACCGCGTGAGCTTTACTGTCGATGGGCACGAGTACACGCTGATCAACGCGGCTCCGGTAACCCGCGCCGAACATATCTGGGTGGCGCGGAAGCAGGATTACAAGCCTTCCGAACAGCTCAAGAGCGGTTTTCTGGCCAACCCCTACGAAAAGGACATGGGGCGTTTCCTGAACCCATAGCGCGCCTTCGATCAGGAAAAGGCAAGAATGCCTTGAACAAGGTACAGAAAAAAGGCCGCGCAACGCGCGGCCTTTCTGTTGGTACGCGGATGGATCAGGTAGTCCTGCCCTTTGCCGCAGTCGCCTTGGCGGCCAGTTTTGCGGTGGGTGTCTTCACTGGCGGGGCTACTGGGGCTGCGGAAGTTGACGCAACCGCAGTCTTGGCCGCCTGTTTTTGGGCGACCACGTGTTCCGCGATCAACTCGGTCTGGAAGCGGCTGAGGGCATCGGGGTCGGTGAAGACGGTCTGGGTATTGTTCTGCGCTTTGTAGCCCTTGCCAGGAGAGACGGGGCCTGCGGGCGTGGAGGCTCCGGTCACCTGCCAAGTGCCGTTCACAAAGGTGCCTTCGCCTGAGCTCGACCAGTTGGTGGAACCCTCGCCGCCCACGATGCCGTCAATCACAAAGCCCTTGGTGTGGCTGATTTGGCCGGTGGCCGATTGCCCGATGACGAAGTGGGTGTTGAAGGCGGCCAGATCCTGCTTCTGGTCGGCGTCCAGCAGCGCTCTCTCATGTGCGCCGCCGGCTTGGCTCTTGTCGAGGGTGATGAACACGGCCACGGCGGGGTCCATGGCCTTCTGCATCAGGATCTGGTTCAGCTCGTCGTCGTCAAAGCCGAACATGTTCATGTAAATGGAGACGCTGGCGCGGGAGAACAGATATTTGAGGATCTCGTGCACGTTGTCGCGGCCAACGTAGAAAAGGTGGAAGCACTTGCTGGCGAGGGTGGAGTAAGCGCCCTCGCGGGTGAACTGGGCCAGATCGGTGAGCGCGAAGCTCTGCAGGCTTTGAGGGGTATGGCCGTTGGTGGCCGCCGCCTGGAGCTTCGCAACCGGCACAGCAATCGTTTTGCTTGCAGGCATGGGGGATTCCTTTCGTCGTGAGGGGTGACGGGGAAGCCGGTCCGATAGGGGCCCTGGGGGACCGGCCCTGCGGAGTTGGGCCGGATTATAAAGTGGTGCTGAGACAGTTACAAATGAAATCCCGCGCAGTGGAATTTCTTGCAGCCGACCGGGAGGTCGGCGCGACAAGAAGAAAAAGGCCGCGCAATGCGCGCCCTTTCTGCGTTCTTGAAATCCAGTGCAGTGTTCTTATTGGGCGTTGTTGCCGGCGACCAACGCCACGAACATGCACTCAAAGCGGGCGCGATCCACGTTGGTTTGCGCATGGACCAGCCGGACGCCGGTCTGGGGCTGGGTCTTCTCGCTCCACGTTAGGGTGTTGCCGTAACTGGGGCCGTGGGAGATGTCCACATCCATGTACGTGAGCCGTTCCTGTGTGATGAGCGAGGGGGCAATCCAGGCCAGGGCGGCCAGTTCGTCCCACATGTAAAAGCGGCGCTGGCTCCAGGCGGCAATGTAGCGCGCGGAGGGCTTGCTGGACTTGGCAATCTGAGCGAGCATCTCTTCGCTGAAGAAAGTCATGAGCGAGACATCGACGGTGGTGACGTCGATGCGCGGCCAGGCAGCGCGCAGAGCAATGTGCGCGGCCTCCGGATCGAACCAGAGGTTGAACTCGTGGCGAGGGTTGGTGGCAAACTCCGGGTCTTCGGTCTGCGGATTCAGGCTTCCGCCCATCAGGACAAGGCCCTGCGCGAGCGAGGCAAACTCGGGATCGATGGAGATGGCCAGCGCGATGTTGGTGAGCGGCCCGCCGGCGTAAACCGTGACCTGATGAGGATGCTCGTGGACCTGGCGGATGAGGAAGTGGACGGCGTCTTCCGCAATGGGCTTGAGGGTAGGGTTGCCCTCGGGCAGGGGGCGCACCTTGCCATCGGCGTTGGTGGAGTTCCATGCGCCATACCAGCCCGCTGTGCCTACCAGACCTTCTTCCAACTTGGTCTCAGCCTGGTTGCGAATCAGCGGAAGATTGGCTCCGCGAGCCACCGGAACGTCTGCGTGGCCGGTTAGCTCCAGCAGGCGCAGGGTGTGGAGGGTGTTCTCCTCCATCCAGCCGTCGCCGGTGCACATGGTGAGGCCAAGGATCTTCACGTTCGGAGCTTCAAGCAAGGCCAGGATGGCCATCTGGTTGGTCTGGCCGGGGCCGGTTGCGTCCTCGTCCACGACGATGAGCCGCTGTTGAGCGACAGAAACGCTGACGCCCAGAAGGAGCGCCAGAATGGCAGAGAGAGTTCTCATGAGGTTCCTTCCAGGCATCTGCGGCGCGACACCTGCGGTGCGGCAGCCCGCTTCGCGTCCTTTGAGCCGAGAGTCTCTCCCTGGTCCCCAAATGCGAGGGACCAGGGGCACCCAGCCTCTGAGGCTCTCGAAGAAGTTGTCAGGCAGCCTAGCGGCGGTTGCCGAAGGCGCGCGGACGAACCGGCGCCGTCACAGGCAGGTCGGTCTTGCCCGCCGGATAGACGGCCAGGAAGCGGTCGCGGCCTTCGCCGTGGCTCACCGTCTCAACGCCCTCCAGGGAGCGGATGGTCAGGTGGAGCAGACGGCGCTCGCGGCTGTTCATGGGCGGGAAGGTGTAGGGGACGCCGGAGCGGATCACTTTGTCGGCGGCGATCTCAGCCTGCTGGCGCAGTTCCTGCGCGCGGAGGGCCTTGAAGTTGGCGCAGTCAAAGCTGACCAGATCTTGCTCGCGGGGATCCAGACGCAGGATCTGCGCAGCCACGGCTTCCAGGGCGCGCAGCAGCTCACCGTTGTGCTGGGTGACCAGAGGCGCGTCGGGGCCAGCCAGTTCAATGTAGATCTGGCGAGCCTCTAGCCCTTCAGGATCGCGTGCGCCGTCTCCGGCCGTGATCCGGTATTTAAGCCGCATCCCGCCCAGTTTGTTGAGGTTAGACAAAAATCCTGCAATTTTCTGCGCTGCGGCTTGTAGGTCATCAATCGGCATAACAATTCAGTATCGCAGAGCGGGAAAGAAATGGAAGTGTATTTTTTTCTGGAGCCTGCAAGAAAGTCTTACCCGTTGGAGTGGAGACAAGGAAAGCAACAAAATCATCCTCAACAAACCCAATTTTCGCGGGTCTTCAAACGAGTTCAAAGGCAGGATTTGCGGGGTATTCAGATAACCTTCAGCTTCTCCGGCTATTCTGCAGGTGTGAAGATGCAGAACGTATTCTTGAAGCCAACTTCCTCCCGCCGGCAACAGACCGGGCTTTGGGCGCTGGCCGCGCTCAGCCTGGCCGGGTGCGGGGCCGCAACGTGGGCGCAGACTCCGGAGGCGCAGCCGCCTGCACCAGTGGTGCTAACGCTGGATGAGGCGTTACACCGCGCCGAGGCCAATGAGCCGGCCTTTGCGGCCGCAGTGGCCGCCAGCCGCTCCGCGGCGCAGGATCGCTGGATTGCCCGCGGCAGTCTTTTGCCCGGCGTGGTTTATCACAACCAGGCCACCTACAACCAGTCGAACGGGGCGGCGGGGCAGACCAAACAGAACCAGACCCAAAAATTTATTTCCAACAACGGCGTCCATGAGTACATGAGCCAGGCAGTGGTGAACGAGACGCTTGGACTGGGTGGACTGGCGGAGGTTCGCCATGCCGATGCGGCGGCGGCCGAGGCCGCGGCTGAGATGGAAGTGGCCAGGCGCGGGTTGGTGGCAGCCGTGTCTGCTCTGTTTTACGGAACGTTGGCAGCAGACCGCAAGCTGCAGGTAGCGGAACGCGCGTCCCGGGAGGCGCAGGCGTTTACCACGCTGACCCAGCAGCGCGAGGCAGCGCGCGAATCAGCGCATGCCGACGTGGTGAAGGCGCGGCTAGAGGAGTTGGGTCGGCAGCGGGACACGCAGAATGCCAAGCTGGCTGCCGAGAAGGCCCGGCTTGAGCTGGGTGTGTTGCTGTTTCCGGACCCGCGCACGCAGTACGCGCTGAGCATGCCGGAGAATCCTCCCGTGCTGGCTGGCAAGGACGATGTGGCGGCAGCAGCGGCCAAGAACAATGCCGAGCTGAAGAGTGCGCTGGCGGCGCTGCGCACCTTGAATGCGGATGTGCTGACCGCGCGGGCGGCTTATCTACCGTCGCTGGGGTTGAACTACACCTACGGCATCGATGCGGCGCAGTTTGCCACCAACGCGCCGGACAAGACGCGCAACCTGGGCTACTCCGCAACCGCGACGATCGATCTGCCGGTGTGGGACTGGTTCAACACCCAGCACCGCATCAAGCAGAGCGAGATCAAGCGCACGGCGGCACAGGTGGCGTTGACGGCCACGCAACGGAGACTGATTGCGCGGCTCGACGAGGCGTACAGCGAAGCCGCTGCGGCGCGCGATCAACTGGCGTCGCTGGAGCAGAGTTCGAGTACTGCCGAGGAAAGCCTGCGTCTGACCCGCATGCGCTACACCAGCGGTGAAGGCACGGTGCTGGAAGTGGTGGATGCGCAGAACGCCTATGTGAGCGCGGAGAATGAGCGCGAAGATGGGCGGATGCGGTACCAGGCAGCGTTGTCCGACTTGCAGACTTTGACCGGCAGCATGTGAAACCGGCGGCCTGGCCGCCTGCAGAAAGACCCACACGACCATGAATCGAATGACCACAATTTTTCTTGATTTTTCGGAGTTTTCCTCTTCGATGGAAACAGCAACAGCACTGCGGGTGCCCCATCCTTTGCCGCGTTCTTTGCGGAAAAGGGTGGGAGCGCAGCTGCCTGTTGCCTGCGCCCTCGCGCTTGCCTTGCTGCCCCTTGCCGGTTGCAAGAAGGAGGCCGTGCCGGAGCCGGTGGTCACGGTGGCGGCGGAGCATCCCGAGCAGGGCGAGATAGCGGAAAAGATCGTCGCTGACGCCGTGTTGGCGCCCTTGGCGCAGGCTGCCATTCAGCCCAAGATTGCCGCGCCGGTGCACAAGTTTCTGGTGGAGCGGGGCAGCAAGGTGAAGGCGGGACAACTGCTGGCGGTGCTGGAAAACGGAGATCTGGCCGCGGCGGCGCTGGATAACAAGGGCTCATATCTGGCGGCGCAAGCGGCCTATGACACAGCCACCCGCGCGCAGGTTCCGGAGGATGCTCTCCATGCCGAGTCGGACTTTGCACAGGCCAAGGCGAATCTGGATTTGAACAAGAGCATCGTGAAGGCGCGCAAGCAGCTCTTCGATCAGGGCGCGATTCCGGGCCGCGATCTGGATACGGCGGAGGCTGCGTTGGTGCAGGCCCAGGCGGCGTACGACGCGGCGGCCAAGCATCTGGAGTCCATGCACACGGTGAGCCATGAGGCGGCGCTCAAGGCCGCGCGCGGCACGCTGGATTCTGCCTCTGGCAAGATGAAGGGGGCCGAGGCTTCGCTTGGTTACTCGGAGATTCGCAGCCCCATCAACGGCGTGGTCACGGATCGTCCGCTCTATGCGGGCGAGACGGCGCAGGCAGGCGCTGCGCTGATCACGGTGATGGATACCTCGGTGGTGATTGCCAAGGCGCACATTGCGCAGGCCGCGGCGCAGCAGTTGAAAGTGGGTGGCGAGGCCACGCTGCACGTACCGGGCATTCAAGATCCGGTGGCGGCAAAGATCGCGCTCATCAGCCCCGCGCTCGATCCCGGATCGACGACCGTGGAGGTGTGGCTGAAGGCGGACAACAAGCTGGGCACGCTCAAGGTGGGCACACCGGTGAAGGCGGAGATCGTTGGCCGCACGGTGGCCAAGGCGTTGAAGATTCCGAACCTGGCCGTGCTGGCCGCGCAGGATGGAACCAAGAGCGTGATGGTGGTGGGCACGGACAATGCGGCGCATCGCAAGCCGGTCACGCTGGGCATTACGGATGGCGAGGATGTGGAAGTGCTCACCGGCCTGGCGATGGGAGATACCGTGATCACGACGGGCGCTTATGGGCTGGATGAAGGCGTCAAGGTAAAGATCGGCAAGCCGGACGAGGACGACGACGCGTCCAAGGCCAAGAGCACGGGCAAGGGAGACGACTGATGCCGAATCACGAACAGGAAAAGGAACTCGGCAAGGAACACCATAAGCCCAAGGCCTTCTGGCTGGCGCGTTCCACGCGCACCATCTTCTTCTTTGCGGGAATGCTCACCATCGCGGGCGTCTATCTGGCCACCAAGGTACCGATCTCGGTCTTTCCTGAGACCAACTTTCCACGCGTGGTCATTGGCGTTGACAACGGCGTGATGCCGGTTGAGCAGATGCAGGTGACCATCACCAAGCCCCTTGAAGACCCGGTGAACTCCGTGCCGGGCTTGCGGAAGGTTCGCTCCATCACCAGTCGCGGACAGGCCGAGGTGAGCCTGTTCTTTGACTGGGACGTGGACATGCAGCTCTCGCAGCAGTTGGTGGATGCGGCCCTGGCGCGGGTGCAGCAAACGCTGCCGGCCTCGGCCAAGATCACCAGCAACCGGCTGACCTTTGCCACGTTTCCGATTGTTGGCTATGCACTCACTTCGGATACGGTTTCTCCCACGCGGCTGTGGGAGATTGCTACCTACGATCTGAAGCCGCCCCTCAACCGCGTCAACGGCGTGAGTACGGTGATTGTGCAGGGCGGCAAGACGCCGGAGTTTCATGTGGTGCCGAACATGGCCCAGATGCAGGCTTCGGGCGTAACCATTGGCGACTTGCTGAACGCGGTACAGGCCTCGAATATCATCGACTCGCCGGGCCTCTACGAAGCCAATCATCAGCTGATTCTGGGCCTGGTGGGCGCGCAGGTGCATGACGCCGAGGGGCTGCGCAATCTGGTGGTAAAGACCACGACGCAAGGCGCCCCGGTACATGTGTCCGATGTGGCGGAGGTGAAGGACGGCATGCTGCCGGTCTACACCACGGTGACCGCGAACGGCAAGGATGCGGTGCTGTTGACGGTTGCGCGCCAGCCGCAATCGAACACCGTGGAGGTGGCGGATCTGGTTGCCGCGCAGGTGGGAGAACTAAGAAAAAAACTGCCGCCGGGCGTGAAGCTGGAGCTCTTCTACGATCAATCGCAACTGGTGCGCGACTCGATTACCAGCGTACGCGATGCCATCCTGATTGGCCTGGGACTGGCCTGCCTGATTCTGTTCCTCTTCCTGCGCGACTGGACCAGCTCGCTGATTGCGGGGTTGGTGATTCCGGTGACAATAGCCGTCACCATTGTGGTGCTGGCGGCCATTGGGCAGAGCTTCAACCTGATGACGCTGGGCGGACTGGCCGCGGCCATCGGTCTGGTCATCGACGACGCGATTGTGGTGGTTGAAAACATCGTGCTGCATCGCGACGCGGGCGAGCTGCGCACCATGGCGGTCCGCAAGGCTCTGAACGAAATCACCTCGCCGCTGATTGGTTCCACCATAACTCCGGTGGTGGTATTTCTGCCGCTGGTGTTTGTAACCGGCGTGACGGGCAGCTTCTTCCGTGCGCTGGCCATCACCATGACGGCGGCGCTGCTCACCTCGTTGGCGCTGGCGCTCACCTGGACTCCGGGATTGAGTTATGTGCTGCTGCGCAAGCACAGTCATCATCATTTGCACAACGCGGAGGCCACGGAAGAGGCGCGGCTGGACGATGCGGATGAGCATGGCGATCACGCCGTGGGCCGGTTGATGAAGCGCGTGCTGGCCGTACACAAGGTGGTGCTGGAGCGGGCGCTGGCCAAGCCCGTGTGGGTAGCCCTGGCCTGCCTGGTGCTGGTGGCTGGAACGTGGATTGGATTTCTGAATCTAGGCTCCGATCTGCTGCCGGAGATGGACGAGGGCGGCTTTATTCTCGACTACATCATGCCGGCCGGTAGCTCTCTGACCGAGACCAATCGCGTGCTGGAGCACGTTGAGCGTATTCTGCGCGCTCAGCCCGAGGTGGAGATTACCTCGCGGCGCACGGGCACGGAGATGGGCTTCAACGCCGTGCACGAGGCCAACACCGGCGACTTTACGGTGAAGCTCAAGAAGGATCGCAAGCGCGCTATCGACGAGGTGATGGCCGACATTCGCGCGGAGATTCACGAGACCGAGCCGGAGCTGGACATTGAGTTCACGCAGGTGTTGCAGGACATGATCGGCGATCTGTCCAACGCGCCCGAGCCCATCCAGCTGAAGCTCTTTGCCAGCGATTCCGAGTTACTGGCGCAGCTGGGACCGCGCGTGGGCACGGCTATCGGGAAGATTCCCGGCGTGGTGGACGTGCAGAACGGCATTGAGAACACCATCAGCGGACCGGCGACGAACTTCCAGGTAAATCCAGTGAATGCGGCACGGCTGGGCTTTACGCCGGAAGAGATCTCAAACGATGCCACCGCGATTCTGGATGGCTTGCCGGCCACCGATCCGCTGATTGCCAATGGCCGCCCGTATACGATTCGCATCCGGTTGGGTGATGAAACACGCACTTCGCTGGACGCGATCCAGAACACTGTCTTCCTGAGTTCCACGGGGCATACGGCTTCGCTCGGTTCACTGGCCCAGGTGCAGCAGTTGCCGCCGCAGAACGAGATTCGCCGCGAGAACCTGCAACGGCTGGTGGTGGTGACGGGCAGGCTGGAGGGCTCCGATCTGGGCACCGGCGTGGCCAAGGTGCAGCAGACGGTGGAAGCCATGCATCTGCCCGCATCGGTGCGCGTGGAGTACGGCGGCACCTACGAGGAGCAGCAGAAGAGTTTCGCCGAACTGCTACGCGTGCTGCTCCTGGCGCTGGCCCTGGTCTTTGGCGTGCTAGTGGCGGAGTTCCGCAACTTCCCGGCCCCCATTGCGATTCTCACCTCATCGGTGCTCTCCATCTCCGGCGTGATTCTGGCGCTGCTGGTTACTGGCACCACCTTCAACGTGGCCTCGTTCATGGGGCTGATCATGGTGATCGGCATCGTGGCCAAGAACGGCATTCTGCTGCTGGATGCGGATGAGAAGTTCCGTGCCGAGGGCGCAACGCCGGCCGAGGCCATGCTGCACGCGGCGCAGCGCCGCTTGCGGCCGATTGCGATGACGGCGTTGGCGGCGGTGTGCGGCATGTTGCCCCTGGCCCTGGCCTGGGGCGCGGGCTCGCAGATGTTGCAGCCGCTGGCGATTGCGGTGATCGGCGGCCTGACTGTTTCCATGGTGCTTTCGCTGGTGGTGACGCCGCTGGTCTACTACCTGCTGACGCGGCATCGGCATGACCAAGACGAGGAGTTGGAAGCGTAGGCGTAAGGACATGGCTTAGACCAGAAAGGAAATGCGCCCTGCTGCGGAAATGCGGCCGGGCGCATTCTTTTGCGTGTGCTCCCCGCACCAGAGCGAGGAGTGCCACAATAGAGCCATGGAAACCGGTAGCCTTGTTTTGACCGCAGCGGAGGCGCGCGTACTGGGTGCGCTCGTCGAGAAAGAAGTGACCACGCCGGAGTACTACCCGCTCTCCTTGAATGCCCTGATGAACGCCTGCAATCAGCGCTCCAACCGCGAGCCGGTGATGAGCCTGGATGAGGACGAGGTGCGCCAGGCAGTGCACGGGTTGCAGGCCAAGAATCTGGCCGGCGCGGCGCGCTCCGACGGTCGTGTGGCCAAGTATGAGCACCATATCGGCGAGGTGTTCAACTTTACGCGGGCAGAGTCGGCGCTGATGTGCGTGCTGTTGCTGCGTGGTCCGCAGACGCCGGGCGAGCTGCGCGGACGCACCGAGCGGCTGCACAGCTTTGACGAGCTTACCGACGTGCTGGCCGGTCTGCAGAAGCTGATGGACCGCGAGCCCGCGCTGGTCGCTCTTTTGCCGCGCCAGCCCGGTGCCCGCGAGGCCCGTTATGCACAACTGCTGACCGGCCCGGTGGACATGACGGCTCTGCCCCAGCCCACGCGGGAGCATGCAACCTCAGCACCGGTGGACGACGAACGGCTGACGCAGTTGGAAACAGCTCTTGCTGAACTGCGCAAGGAAAACGCCGAACTCCGCCAGCAGATGGAAGCGCTCACCCTGAAGATCGACAACCTCTTTGGGTAAAACCGCCGTCAGTTTGTAGCGCGCGTCGGCGTCACGATGTCCGCCGGTGCGGTGGCAAAGATGCGTTCGGCCTGACCGCGCAGCACGCGATAGAGCGCAAACTGGCGCTGGGTTTCGCCGCGCAGCTCAAAGAGCAGCTCGCCGCGGTTGTCGGCCTGGGCGTCCACCGCATCCACCAGACGCATGCGTGGCTTCTCGTCCAGATGGGCGGCGTCGGTGGTGCTCTTCAGCAGCACCAGGACGTTGCCGTAGAGATCGGGCTGCGCAATCAGGGTCACGTACTTGTCCGCCGCGCCCTGGCCGCCGGTGTGGGCGCTGAGCACCAGCGTTGCGCCGGAGTTGTAAGCCAGCTCAAAGACACGAAAATCCTCGTCGGTCAGCCGTGCGGGCGGCGGAGGCGCTGCGGGAGCAACCGGTTTGGCAGGTTTGCGGCCGGCGGTGCGCTTCAACGGCGCGGGAGCCGGTGCGGGCGGTGGCGTGAGCCCGAGGGCGTCGCGGGCCATCTGCTCCAGAGCGGCCTGCATCTTGTCCTGATCCTCCGGGCTGGCCCAGGCAAAGGTCCACGGATGCTCGGTGGTGGTGTGCGCATCGGAGACGGCTACGGCCTGCTCCAGATCCGGCGGCAGTCCCAGCAGGCTGGGCAGAATATCCAGCGCGCTGCCCGCGGTCTTGCCGCGCTTCAGCCGGGGCCGGTCTGGATCGATCACGTCCGGCAGAGACGAAACGCTGCCCACATCCTGATTCTTCTTTCTCTTCTTGCCTTGATCGGAGGCAGTATCGGCGGGCTTTTTATGCAGGGTGGGGCGGTCAGGGTCGGGCGCAGGCGCGTCGCCGGAGGCCGCATCGGCGTCATCCGCGTCGGGCTTCTTGTGCAGGGTCGGGCGATCTGGGTCTGGAGCAGGGGCGGTACCTGCATCAGCGCCACTGGAGTCAGGCTTCTTGTGGAGCGTGGGCCGATCCGGATCGGCTGCAGGCGCGGAGCTGTCGGCGGGCGCATCGGCTGCAGGCTTCTTGTGCAGGGTCGGGCGGTCGGGATCGTCGGCAGGAGCCGGGGCGCTGGGGGGCGGAGTCTTGCCGTTCGTGGCGGGCGCGGGCGCGTCGTCAGCGTGGTGCTTGCGATGCAGCACCGGGCGGTCGTCCGGATCGTCCCAGGAGGGGTTGAGCGGGGCCAGAACGGCGGGTTTAGGCTTGGGTTTGGGCGCAAGGGCTGCCTTCCATGCCCCATAGCCCACCCAGGAGCCCTGTTCCTGGCCGGAGTTGCGAATCTCATAGAGGCCAATGGGTTTGCCGTTGCGCTGCAGCTCGTACTCCACCTCGCCAGCCAGCGACAAGGGCTGCGGCCGGGCCAGATAGATGCTGCCATCCTGCAGCTCGGTGCCGTCAAAAACCGCTACCGGAACCAGGCGGCTGGCCTTGGGGTGGCCTTCGTCGCCGGTCCACTCCAACACGGAGATGGCGCGCAGGGTGGGCTCCTGGGCGGCGGGCTTGGCAAGCTGGCCGGGATACTGGGCGCTGGCCGCCAGAGCCGCACCCAAGGCCACGGCCAAGCAAGCGACCGCGGCGCGGCCGGGGGCGCGCCTGGGAGCCCAGAGCAGGTCGAAATCGTTGAATCCAATGGCCAACTTCGGCCCTCCAATGAACCAGCGAGGAGATTCCCCATGCAACTGAATGAGAAAGTCGCCGATTTTACGCTTGATACCGACGAAGGGCAGGCGGTAAGCCTCTCCGACTTTGCCGGCAAACCCGTTGTACTCTTCTTTTACCCCAGAGCGAACACTCCTGGTTGCACGATTGAGGCTTGCGGCTTCCGTGACCAGTTCAAAAAGCTCCAAACAGCCGGGGCGGTGGTGCTGGGCATCTCGCGCGACACCGTCAAGGCCCAAGCCAAGTTCAAGGAAAAGTATGACCTGCCATATCCCCTCCTTGCCGATGTAGACGAGAAAGTCTGCAAACAGTTTGACGTGATGAAAGAGAAGAATATGTACGGCAAAAAAGTCTGGGGCATTGTGCGCAGCACGTATTTGATTGGCCCCGACCAGCGGCTGGTGCATATCTTCTCACCGGTGAAGCCGGAAGGCCATGCCGAAGAGGTGCTCGAGCTCCTGAAAGAATGGACGAAAAAGCAGAAGTGAGGGCTGCAGAGACAGGATTGCGGGCGCGGTTGGTCAAGCGGAGCTTCTTTGAGGCTCCGCCCGAAACCGTTGCCCCGCGGCTTCTGGGCAAGATTCTGGCCCACCAGACCGAGTCCGGCCTGCTGGCGGGGCGGATTGTGGAGGTGGAAGCCTATCTTGGCCCCCATAACCTGCCACCCGACCCGGCCGCCCACTCCTTCCGCGGCCCAACCGACCGCAACCGCATCCTCTTTGGACCGGCTGGTCACGCGTACGTGTACGCCATCTACGGGCGCTACTTCTGCATGAACATCAGTTGCGAGCTGGAGGGGCGGGCCGGATGCGTGCTGCTGCGGGCTCTGGAACCCCTCGCCGGGCTGGAGCAGATGGCGCAAAGCCGGGGGCTTTCTCCCGATGCAAAGCCAAAAGATCTGACGTCGGGGCCAAGCCGGCTCTGCCAGGCGCTGGGGCTCAGCCGCGAGGGGCAGAACGCGCTGGACCTGACCGATGCGGGCTCAGCGCTGCGGGTGTTGGACGATGGCTGGGAGCCGGAGCGGATCGTCACCACGCCCCGGATCGGCATCAAGGACGCAGTGGATTGGCCGCTGCGCTTTGCGGTGGCCGGGCATGGGTGCGTGTCCGGACCGAAGAGCATGCGGTAGACCCAAGATGACGAAAACTTTACACAACAAATCGCGTCTTCGATGCGGGGTGGAGCGTCCATTAGGATGAGATCACTCCAATTTGCGAGGAAACCCTGCACGTGAAGACTCTTTCCCTCTACCCAGCCTTTGCGGTGGTGGCTTTGGCCACCGTTGTTGCCTTTGCCCAGTCGCCCGCTGCGCCGCCGGCTGGCGCACCCCGGCCTCCGCGGACCTATCCCGCGCCCACCAACCTGAAGGTGTTGCCCAAAGACATGACCGGCCAGCAGGTGCACGAGGTCATGGAGAAGTGGGAGAGCGAACTGGGCGGCCATTGCAGCAGCTGCCACACGGCCGATCCGACCAACATTGGCCCCAACGGCAAGCCGCGGCTCAAGTTTGAAGACGATGCCAAGGATGAGAAGGTGGTGGCGCGGTTGATGTTTGCCATGACCGAGGAACTCAATAAAAAATATTTTGGGCAGATGAAGCACGACGATGCGCAGGGCAAGGCGCCGTCCGTCACCTGCGCCACCTGCCACCGCGGCCACATGCATCCGGAAGAGTTTGTGCCAGCCAGGGAAGAGCATGGCGGGCCCATGCCGGGTATGCAGATGCCGGCGCAGAAGTAGTTTTGGCGATTGCAGGACAAAAACAGGCTGGGATGATCGCTCCCGGAGGGAGCAGTCGAGGATAGCCCAGGGTGTAGTCCCCGGGAGCGGACGGAACCCTGGGAAAGCTGTCGGGCAAGAGGGCACCGTCCCGGAGGGACGGACGAACATCGCTCTCAGCGCATGTTTTTAGATTGGTTCTTACAGCGCGGCCAACGCGTCGTTCTGGGTCGGGTAAAGGTTGGCGTACTTGGTGATGCCCACCATGGTGAAGACCTTGGTGAAGTGCGCGGAGAGGCCGAAGGCAGCCACCTTCTGGCTGGCGTTGGTCGCCTCCAGCATCAACTGGATCACGATGGCGATGCCGCTGGAGTTGATGTACTCCACCTTGGTGAAGTCCAGTAGCACAACCTTGGTCTCCTCCTCGGGAAGGGAGTGGTAGAGGCCGAGAACCGCGTTCTTTGAGGTGCTGGCAATGTCGCCTTCGAAACGGAGGACGGCGATAGGGTGGCCGGCCGGGGAAACGATCTGATCGACGCGCGACTTGGTTTCGCTCTGCATGTGCTTCCTTCTTGGTTTAGCTCTTCAGGTGGATCAGACTTCTTTATCGAGACGGATGACGAGGCGAACGTAGCTGGACGCGCCGTCGATGCCGGGAACCCACTCGGCCTCGTCGACCAGAGACTGGATGAGGAACATGCCCATGCCGCGGGGATCTTCCTGGCCGTGCATCTTGCGGTCGATGTCGGGCTTGGGGGGCTGGGTGCGCATGCCCTTTCCGTCGTCGAGCACCGTGACCTCCAGCGCGCCGGATTGCGCGGAAAGCACCACGCCCACGGAGAGGTTTTCATTCATCCGGTTGCCGTGTTCGATGGCGTTGATGCAGGCTTCTCCGACGGCAGTCTTCAGGTCTTCAATGCGGTCCGCCGCCATGCCCACCAGTTTGGCCACGGAGGCCGCGGTGCTCATGGCCACCTTCTCATACCCGAGCCGGGAGGGCAGGCGGACTTCAACGCGTGTCGGTTTCGGCTCACTCATGCCGTGGTCTCCTGGGGCACAACAGCGCGGCACAACACCAGTGCGGTCATGTCGTCTCCTTGAGGGGCGCCTTCCGCAAAGGTCTGGATGGCCTCCCACAATGCATTGAGGATAGCATCGGCATTTTGTGCGGGGCAGGTGAAAAAGGCCTGCATCAGGCGCTCGGAGCCAAACTCCTCATCGCCCTTGAAGACCTCGGTAAGGCCATCGGTATAAAACAGCAGGCGCGCGTCGGCCGGGAACTGAGCGCGCTCGATGGAATAGCTCATACCGGGCAGCAGACCAAGCGGCGTGCCGGAGGCCTTGAGTTCGTGTACCGGTCGGCCGGGAAGGGCCAGAAAGCCGGGATTGTGTCCGCAGTTCACGATCTCCATTTCGCCAGAGGACGGGTCCAGGTGCAAAAAAATGGCGGTCACATAGCGGCGGCGCATCTCCTCGCCCTCTTCCCAGTGGTGCTGGTTCATGGAAAAGGCCAACTCGTCCAGCGCCAGGCCGCTGAGGGCCATGGCGCGGAAGGCGGAGCGGAAACCCATGGAGGTGATGGCGCTGGCCAGCCCCTTGCCGGCCACGTCGGCTACGGCAAAGATCAGCGAACCGTCCGGTAGCTCCACAATGTCGAGATAGTCTCCGCCCACCTCATAGCAGGCGTCGGAGCGCAGGGCCAGCGAGTACCCGGCGATGGAGGGCAGCCGCTGCGGCAACAGGGAGCGCTGAATGCCGCGCGCGGCGTCCAGATCCTGCTGCACGCGGGCAAACTCCAGATTGCGCTTGTGGGAGCGGGCATTCTCCAGCGCTACGGCAGCTTGCAGCGCCAGGCCTTCAATAAAGTCCGACTCGTAGAGGGTGAGGTCACGGCCATCGGGCGTGGCCACATGCAGGTCAACCATTAGGTTGCCGTCGCGATCGTGGAGCGGCCAGATGAGCGGCGGGGCGGCCTGCGCGGCTGGATCGTTGCCGTAGACCAGCTCCGAAGACGGGAAGGCCGCGCCGGCCATCTCCAACTCGCGCACCAGGATGCGGAGCACCTGCTCCAGGACGTCGGTCTCGTGGGTGGTGGAGTGGACCTGGCGCGAAGCCTCCAACAGGGCCTGCAGCCGTGCCACCTGCTGCTGCAGGTGGAGAGTCTCTTCGTTGCCGGGCAATTGGAAACCTGCCGCCATCTTCTCTCCCGTGGATTCTCACTTTACCACGGGGGGAGCGGAGGAATCAGCGGCTGGGATGATCACCTGCACCGTTGCCGGAAGCGCGGTGCGAGACGCGGGAGGGTGAGGTGCCTCGTGCGGAACGCGGATCTTGAGCACCGGTTCCAGAACCTGGGGCATGGTTTTGGCCACCTGGAAGATTACAACCTGCTCCACTCCGGTTGTGTCCTTGTAGGTGATCTGAAGGAAGTGGAGCTTGTGGCGCTTAGCCAGCAGACCAACGACGATGGTGGGCGCAACGCCCAAGGGAATCGCGTTCTCCTGCCGCTGCGACCACGCATGAATCTGCGCGTAGGGGATCTCCAGATTGCCCGCCGGGCGGACGAAGACGAGCGCGGTTGGACTGGTGAGCTCCAGCAGGCCCGTGTCGCCCGCCTTGAACTGCGGCAGTGTTCCGCCCGCATAAATGGCTTGCGAACCTTCGAGCGACAGAACCGGCAGCGCCCGGGCCTGTAGTGCGCAGCAGATCGAGAACAAAAGCAGAATGGCCTTTTTCATGATTCCTCCAGACAGCGTGGGATGCATCGGCTGTGAGGTTCACGATCGGGGGCGGGAGAGCAGAGGTGGGTAGGCTGTGTGACAGTTTCCCAAGTGTCACAACACCTGGCACCTGCGGTGCGGCGGCCCGCTTCGCGTCGCTCCAGCTGAAATCTGTGGGGGTGTTTCGCGCCGTCCCTAACGGGACTCAGCAGCCATGGGGGAGCACAACCCAGCGCTGAAGCGCTGGGCTAACCTGCACTGCACCTACGGCGCGAGGGGGGCGGCTGGCTGCTTCGTGGATACGAGAATGAAAGAGTGGCATCTCATTCCCATCCTTTTCCTCAAAGGACGCGGGGATGGATGGGGCACGGCGGATTCAAGCTCCAAGTGCAACAGGTGTGATTTTAGCCGACCAGTGTTGTACGAAGTCGAAAGCGCCTTCGGGTAGGAACAGTTCTGCAGGCGCTTTCCATCCC
>Ga0181529_10000747_pt1 | contig 46232 bp, 39 predicted proteins | sample PEATcosm2014_Bin_36_FD_119763 | JGI IMG/M metagenome (GOLD analysis project Ga0181529, IMG submission 119763) | Peatland microbial communities from MTU Mesocosm Facility, Houghton, MI, USA - PEATcosm2014_Bin10_30_metaG | ecosystem: Environmental > Terrestrial > Soil > Wetlands > Peat | place...
CGAGAACATGCAGTTCTTCAACGGGCGTACCGACGCCAAGATGCTGCTGTATCTGGTGGGCGCGTGCATGCTCGCCTTGAACCTGCTCTCCTTCCTCGCCCATCATGTCATGGCCTTCGGCCGAAGCTATTCGCCCGGGATCCTGCTCTATTGCTGCCTTTTCCTCTGGTTCGTCATCGACTATCTGGTTTTCGAGCGCGTCCACCTCTACACCTACGACTTCTTCGCCGAACGCGTGGGCTTCAAGCTCGGATGGGGCTGTCTCCTGTTCTACCCCTACTTCTACTGCATCGGCCTCTGGGCCACCGTCGAGCTGCCCAATCCGAATAGCCGGCCATGGCTCCTCGTCATCTCCGGCTGCGTTTTCCTGGCGGGCTGGGCGTGCTCGAGAGGCGCCAACATGCAGAAGTATTTCTTCAAGTTGGATCCATCCCGCCCGGCCCTCGGCATTCTCAAGCCCAAGGTCATCACCGACGGGGAGAATTCCCTCCTCTGCGGCGGCTTCTGGGGAGTCTCTCGGCACGTGAATTACCTGGGCGAAATGCTGATGGCCCTCGGCCTGACTCTTTCCCTGGGCCGGCCCGATCTGTGGATAGTCTGGCTCTACCCTCTCTACTACGTGGTCCTCCTCGTGCCGCGAGAGCTCGCCGACGAGCGGCGCTGCGCCGCCAAATACGGCGAGTTGTGGAAGGAGTACGTTCGCCGCGTGCCCAAGAGGATCGTTCCCGGCCTGTACTGAAAGGCCGGCACCTAGCTGCGGTGGAACGACGTACATGTATGTTGTGATTTGAACTATTGAAGCAGTTCGAATATATTGACATCTTCGAACCTTTATCGCTAATTTCAATGTATGGCTTCAGCCGATCGGAAGAGCGCCAAAGATTCCCTCGTGGGCGAGATCATCGACCTCTTCCATCAGATAGGCGCCGCGCGAGGGAAGGCGACGGCCTCGGCCTGGATGGACCTCAAGCTCACGCTGCCGCAATTCAAGGTGCTCGTCGTGATATCGCAGCACGAGATCTCGACCGTGGGTTGCATCGCCGACCAGCTCGGAGTCGGGGAATCGGCGGCCAGCTACCTCGTCGAACGCCTGGCGCGGGCCGAGCTCGTCGAGCGCGCCGAGGACCCCTCGGATCGACGGAAGGCCATGATACGGCTCTCCGACGCGGGCAGGGCCCTTCTCGAACAGCTTTTGGGCCCGCGGAACTGGCTGAAGGACCGGCTCCACGATATCGACATCGAAGAATTGGAGGCGCTGAGGCGAGGACTCGAGGCGGTCCTCCCCAAGCCTAGGAAAGCGACAAGGCAGCACAAGTGACGGAGGAAGGATATGTCGGACGATAGGGACGCATCTCAAGCGCGGGCGGATTCGGGATATGCGGGCGGCGACGCCCCAAAAAAGAAGGGCAGAGGCAGGGTACTCATCATTGTCGTCCTCGCCGCCGCCGCGGTCGCGGGCTATTTCCTGTTCGCGGGCGGAGGCACCCAGTCCACGGACGACGCCGCCATACGCGGCGATCAGATAGTGCTGAGCGCCCAGACCTTGGGCCAGATCACGAGCCTGACGGCCGAAGAGCAGGATCACGTCGCGAAGGGCCAGGTGCTGGTCAAGCTCGACGATCAGACGCTGAGGGCCCAGGAGAGCCAGGCCCTCGCCAACAAGGAATTCGCCGAGCAGAATTCGGAGCTCGCGCAGGAAAAGCTGAACCAGGCCCAGAGCGACCTCGATCGGGCGACCGCCCAGCTCAAGGCCAAGATCATCCCGCAGGAGCAGTACGATCACCTGGCGATAGCCTTCTCCTCGGCCCAGACCCAATGCAAGATCGCCATCGCCCAGCAGAAGATGGCCGAGGCCCAATATGCGACGGTCGAAACCAATCTGGCCCATATGGTGATCGCCTCGCCCATCGACGGAGTCGTCGCCAAGAAGTGGACTATGCCCGGCAATATCGTGCAGCCGGCCCAGCCGATCTACACGCTCTACGACCTCAAGAGCCTCTGGGTCGAGGCCAACTTCAAGGAGACCCAGATCCGCTATCTCAAGCCCGGGGAAGTCGCGACGATCTCGGTCGACGCTTTCCCGGGGCATCCCTTGAGCGGCAAGGTCGAGAGCGTGGGAACGGCGACCGCCTCGGAATTCGCGCTCATCCCGCCCGACAACGCGACGGGCAACTTCACCAAGGTCACGCAGAGGGTCCCGGTGAAGATCGTCCTCGACGATCAGGGCGCGGCCGATCCCAAGGCCGATCCCGTCCTGGTGCCGGGCCTGTCGGTAGAAGTGCGCGTCGCCTCCGGCGCGAGGTAGAGCGATGGCTTCAGGCCTATCCGGCATACGCGACCGGCTCGTCGCCTCGACGCCCTCTCTCCAGCCCGAGCACCCGAGCTATCCTTGGCTGGTGCTGGTCGCGACCTGCATCGCCACCTTCATGGGCGTCCTCGACTCCACGATCGTCAATGTGGCGCTCAACAAGCTGACGGTCGCCTTCGGGGTCTCGACCGACGTAACCGAGTGGGTCCTCACGGCCTACATGCTCGCCTTCGGCGTCATGCTCCCAGCCTCGGGCTGGCTCGCCGACCATCTGGGCTACAAGTTCACCTTCCTCGGCGGAGTATTCTTTTTTACCCTCGGGTCCTTCCTCTGCAGCCTTTCCTGGGACATGTCGAGCCTGATCTTCTTCCGCGTCCTCCAGGCGCTGGGGGCAGGGGTCATCATGCCCGTCGGCATGACTCTCATCACGCGCGAATTCCCTCCCGAGAAGCGCGGCGTCGCACTGGGCTTCTGGTCCATCTCCTCGGCGGCCTCGGCCTCGCTCGGCCCCACGATCGGCGGCTATCTTATTGACAACTACTCGTGGCATACCATCTTCGACGTCAACGTGCCCGTCGGAATACTCGCCCTGCTGGCGGGCTTCATAGTCCTGCGCGAGCACAAGAGCGAAAAGAGCCGCTCCTTCGACGTCCTGGGACTGATCGCCATGGTCGTCTTCCTCTGCGGCCTCAATCTCGCCCTCGCCGACGGGAACGCCGCGTGGAACACCGACGGCTGGACCTCGACCTTTATACTGGGATGCTTCGGAGCATCGGCGATAGGCCTCGTCGTCTTCCTCGTCATCGCGTCCTCGGCCCTGCACCCCCTGGTCGACCTGAGCCTCTACAAGGACCGCGACTTCGCCTTGGGCAACCTGGTGCTATTCATCTTCGGCCTGGGCATGTTCGGCTCGACCTTCCTCCTCCCTCTCTATCTGCAGTCCTCCCTCGGCTACACGCCGCTGCAGGCTGGCATGGTCTTCCTGCCGATGGGCGTGCTCACCGCCATCTCAGCGCCCATCGCCGGGGCGATAAACGACCGCATCGGGGCGCGGGTCCCGATCATTTTCGGGCTCGCGCTGATGGCGTTCAGCCTCTTCGTCAACAGGTACCTCTCGCTCTTTTCCGAGATCGAGCAGATCATGATCCCCATATGCCTGCGCGGCTTCGGGATGGGCTTCATCTTCGCGCCCCTCTCCGCCGTCTCGATCTCCCAGATACCGCAGCGCAAGATGGCCCAGGCCTCTGGCCTCACCAACATCCTGAGGCAGATCGGGGGCAGCTTCGGCATCGCCCTCTTCGGGACCATGCTCACCACCCGCGTCAAGTTCCACATAGGCTCCCTCGGCCAGGAAGTGAGCCTCTTTTCCCCGAGCTTCAACCAGGTCATGGCGAGGCTCTCGAATTTCGCCCTTCAGACCAGCGGAGGAACGGCGAGACAGGCGATGTCCAAGGCGCAGGGCCTCCTGATGGAAAGGCTCGCCAAGCTGTCCTTCGTCGCGGCGGTGAGCGACGTGTTCACCATCGCGGCGATGGTGACCGCCGCCGCTATCTTGCCCGTCCTCCTGCTGAAAGAGAGCCACCGGCGCTCCGGCGCTCCCAAACCCGTGGTCATGGATTAGAGGTATATGATGAGAATAAGGATGTCACTAGTATTGACGGTCCTTGCGATCGCCCCCTGGCTCGCATGGCCCCAAGGCGCTCAGGCCACGGCTCAAGCCGCGGCCGCGGCCCTGGGCCTCGACGAGGCGATCGCCAAGGCGGTCTCGAACCAGCCTCTCATCCTTCAAGCCGAGGCGAGCGTCGCGGCAGCCAAGGCCAAGGAGGACCAGGCCAAGAGCGCCTATCTGCCCAATGTATCCGGGACGGCCTCCTACCTTTATCTCTGGCCTCAGGAGGGGGAGAGCCTCCCATTTTCGGACTTCATCCCTCACGCTCCTGATCTCCAGGCTGCGTTGACGCCCTTCAACATGCTGGACTTCCATGTCGGCGCCAGCATGCTCGTCTACGATTTCGGCAAGCGAGAGCTCCAGGTCAAGCTCGCGGAAACAGGAGTCGAGGCCGCGGGCATCGGCATCGACCAGATCAAGACGAGCATCGCCTTCCAAACGGCGCAGGTCTTCGACAGCATCCTGTTCCTGCGCTCCGAGATACGCGTCATCGACGAGCAGCTCACGGTCCTCGAGGCCCATCTCCACGATACCGAGATGCGCGAGCAGACCGGCTCCTCGACCCACTACGACGTCCTCACGACCCAGGTGCGTCTCGCTTCGGTCAAGAGCCAGCGCATCGACGCCGAGGGGCAGTACGCCAAGCAGGGAATCGCGCTGCGAGAGCTCATGGGCCTCGATCCGGATGCTGACCTCGACATCCGAGGCGATTTCTCCCTCGCCCCGGTGGCCGGGGACTCTCTGGCCGCGCTCAACTCCGCGCTCTCCCAGCGCGTCGAGCTCGCCGCCTCGGCTTCCGCCGAAAAGCAGGCCAAGCTGGCCTTGAGCCTCGCGAGACTCGGGCACATGCCCAGCATCTCCACCCAGGTCCAGGCCGGCTTCAAGAACGGCGTCCTCACCTTCACGAACACGGACGTCGACAGTCTCATGTTCACCTGGGACTTCGGCCTCATGGTCAGCGTCCCCATCTTCGACGGCCTGCTCACGGAACGGCGCAGCGCCGAGGCCGCGGCCCGGCTAGACTCGGCGCGAGAAGGGACTGAGGCGATCAAGCGGACCGTGGCCACCCAGGTGCTGCAGGCCCTCCAGGACCTCGAGTCGAGCCACGAGCAGACCGAGAATTCCCTCGCCCAGCTCGACCAGGCGCAGGAGGCCCTCAACATGGCCAAGGTCCAGTACGATATCGGCGTAGGGACCAACCTCGAGTACCTCGACTCCCAGACCTCGCTCGAGCTCGCGAAGCTCGCCAACCTGAGCGCCACCTACCGCGAGCTCCTGAGCCAGCTGCAGCTGCAGCAGAGCCTGGGGACGAGGCTCTGGGATAGGTAGCGGAAGCGACTGTTCGGAGGCGGCGCCAGGAGAGCTCTATACACGGCGGAGGCAGACCCGCGATATATTGAGTCTCGAGCCCGGCGCTCTAGGAGGGGAAAATGCCCGTAGCGAAAGACCATGGCTCAGCCGGTGCGCGGCTTGCGGCCATGGGCATAGGCACGAACATGTGGGGCAGGGGCGGCCGGCCCCTGCCCGGCATCGGAAAAGTCCTGGCCTCCGCCATCGATGCAGAGATTTGCCTCGTCGATACCGCCGAGATATACGCGAGAGGAGGCTCGGAGCGCAGCATCGGACTGGCCCTGGCGGACGATCGCGCCCTGGCCGCGAAGGCGGTCATCCTGTCCAAGTTCTTCCCCTGGCCCTGGAGGCTCTCGAAAAAAGACCTCGGCAAGGCCCTCAAGGGGAGTCTCGCTCGGCTAGGCATGGAGCGGCTCGACATCTACCTCCTCCATTACCCGCTCGGCCCCCTCGCCTTGGAAACCTGGGTCGAGGCCCTCGCCGACGTCGTAGATTCCGGCCTCGTCGCCTCGGTCGGCATCTCGAATTGCGATGCCGATCAAGTCCGCCGAGCCCATGCGACATTGGCGAAGAGGGGCATCCCCCTGGCCTGCGACGAGATCGAGTACAGCCTGCTCAACCGCAGGAGCGAGCGCGATGGCACTCTCGCCGCCTGCAATGAGCTCGGGGTCAGGGTGATCGCCTACAGGCCCCTCGCCCTCGGCCTCTTGCCGGCATCCTCGCCCACCATCGCGGGCTTCAGGAAAATCATGGCGCCCAGGACGGAGAGATCGGGCCTGCTCGAGCTGCGGGAGCTCGTCGCGAAAATCGGCGAGGCCCACGGGGGCAAGACGACTTCGCAGGTCGCCTTGAACTGGGCCATGAGGAAGGGGACGATCCCGATACCTGGCGCCACGAAGCTGGGGCATCTGGAGGAAAATGCGGGCGCCCTCGGCTGGGAGCTCGGGCCCGGGGAGGTCGAGGCCCTCGACCGAGCCTCGGACAGGGCGACGGGACTCCTCCCCAGGGCGCCGCTCCCGTCGGGGCTCGCTCCCGGCCCATAAACTTTACCATAGTTGTAATATTAATATCATTTTCCGTTTGCGTTTTTCCCTCGCCGGGGGGATAATCGCCCGGAGGCAACCATGGAAGAAGCGAACTATAAATTAGGAAGGACGAAGCGCGGCTTCGACGCGAGGATCCCTCACTACAGCGCGCTGATCGCCGGCCAGAAGCTTCCGATATTCCCGGCGGCCCACGATTGGTCGGCGGGGATGCCCGGCCAGCTCGGCATGATGCTGAACGACACCCTGGGCGACTGCACCTGCGCGGCCGTCTACCATGCCAGGCAAGTCTGGTCATTCAACAATGGAAGCATGGTCACCGAGCCAGACGGCGATGTCGAGCTCCTCTACGAGAGGGCCTGCGGCTACAAGCCGCGACAGGGCGGCGAGGGCCCCGGAGGCAACGAGCAGAAGGTCCTCGGCTATCTGCTCAAGAAAGGGGCGCCTGTCGGACCGAAGGGCGCCGCGGTCGACAAGATCTCGGCCTTCGTGGAGATGGATCCCCGGAACCTGGAGGACGTCAAGCGGGGCATCTTCGCCTGCGGCCTCGCCTATATCGGCTTCAACGTCCCGAAATACCTCGTCCCCCAGCCGGGCGGCACCTGGCCCTCGGTGTGGACGATCGAACCCCGGGGCGACAGCACGAGCGTCGGGGGCCACGCGGTCATCCTGGTAGGCTACGACGCGGAAGGAGCCAAGCTCGTCTCCTGGGGCAGCTATTACCGGATGACCTGGGACTTCTTCGCGGCCTTCGTGGACGAAGTCTACGCGATAGCCGACGACGAATGGTTCAAAGGCCACGCGGCGGACCCCCTGGGCCAGACTCTGCCCCAGCTCGTGGCCTTGATGAAGGCCCTCAAGGAAGGTCGCTGAGGAAGGCGCGGGTATGGCCCGATGAAGCGGACCCTCCTCTTCTTCCTCGCCTGCGCCCTCGCCTGCGTCGGCGCCGCGGACCTCGCTCGCTCCGCGCGCTTGGAGCCCTTCGCCGAAACGTGCCTCATCTCCTGCGCCCTCGCGGCCAGCTCCTTCGCCTTCGGGCTGGGCACGGGCGACTATTCCTGGGTGGACAGGCTCTGGTCCCTGGTCCCCATCCTCTATGCATGGCTCTATGCGCTCAAGGAGGGGGCCGGCTCCGCCCCGATGGTTGCGGCCCTCCTTGTCAGCCTCTGGGGCGCCAGGCTCACCTTCAACTTCGCCAGGCGGGGCGGCTACTCTGGCACGGAGGACTACCGCTGGTCGGCCCTGCGCTCCCGGATCCCCTCTCCCCTTCTTTGGCAGGCCTTCAACGCGGCCTTCATCTGCGCCTTCCAGCTCGGCCTCGTCACGCTCTTCGTCTCGCCCCTGGGCATGCTCGTGTCGGGCGCCGAGATCGGCCCGCTCGCGATCGCCGTCCCCGGCCTCCTCTGCCTGGGCTTCATCGCCTTCGAGACCGAGGCCGACAGGGAGCAGTGGGAATTCCAGTCGAGGAAGGCGGAGCGCCTCGCCCTGCCCGCCGCCGATCGGCCGCCCGACGAGGAGGCCGAGCGAGGCTTCCGCTCGAGCGGCCTCTTTCGCCTATCGCGTCATCCCGCCTACTTCGGCGAGATCGGCTTCTGGTGGAGCTTCTACCTGGTGTGCGCCCTCGGCTCGGGGCGCATCCTCGATTGGCGAGCGTCCGGGGCTGCCCTTCTCACCGGCCTCTTCGCGCTCTCGGTCGGCTTCACCGAGTCGCTCTCGGCCTCGAAGTACCCGGCCTATCGCGACTACCAGGAGCGCAGCTCCGCGGTGCTGCCCTGGTTCCCGCGCGGCAAGTAGTCGCGCTCCCTTCCACGGGCCGGCGGGGATCAGTCCTTCATCTCGTGGATGTATATCCCGCCGCGCAGGTAGGACGCGATCGCCGCCAGGAGGGAGAGGCCCGCAGCCCCATAGAACGTGAGTCTGAGGCTGTTCATGAAGGCCGAGGCCATGAGCGAGGGGAAGAAGCGCTTGCCGAGTACGAGGGCCCTGGCCGCCTCGCCCAGGTTGCCGAGGACCGCGGCGGGGAGTATCTGCTGCATGGGATTGTAGCCGAGGAAGGCCGCGAAGAGGGCCCCCGTCGGGGGGAGCTTGGAGGCCTGGAGGGCCGCGTCGGCCGGGATGCCGGCGGCCATGAGGCCCGAGTAAAGGGCAGGCGGCAGGTTGTGCGCCAGACCAACGATGACCACGCTGAAGAAGAGGGACATGCTGACGAGGGTGCCGGCGTTTTGTATCGTCGCCCTCATGCCCGAGGCGGCGCCGCGGTACTCCGGCGGGACCGAGTTCATGATGGCCGTCATGTTGGGCGAGCTGAACAGGCCCATCCCCAGGCCCACGAGGACGAGGATGAGCATGAATGGCAAATAGGGAAAGTCGGCGGGCAGGAGGACGAGGAGGAGGAGGCCGGCGGTCACGACGCCGAGGCCTAGGGTGGCCAGGCCGCGCGAGCCGCGGCGGTCCGAGAGCCAGCCGGAGAGCGGGCCCATCGCGAAGAAACCCAGGAGCATGGGCGCCATGTAGATGCCGGCCCAGAGCGGCGTGTCCTCGTAGTTGTAGCCGTGGAGGGGGAGCCAGATCCCCTGGAGCCAGATGATGAGCATGAACTGCAGTCCGCCCTGGGCGACGGCGTAGAGGAAGCCGCTCACGTTGCCCGCCGCGAACATGCGAATGCGGAAGAAGGCAAGGCGGAACATCGGGAAGCGCGACCTGCGCTCGACGAGGACGAAGGCGAGGAGGAGGAGGAGTCCGATCGCGATGCCCCCCAGGACCAGCGGACTCCCCCAGCCCATCGTCGAGCCGCCCTGGGGCATCATGCCGTAGTTGAGGGCGACGAGGAGGACGACGAGGCCGGCGCCGAAGGTGACGACGCCAGGCAGGTCGAGCTTCTGGTTCCGGGCGATCGTGCCCGTCTCCCTCAGCTTCAAGTAGGCCCAGATCGTGCCCGCGACGCCCACCGGGACGCTGACGAGGAAGACGAGGCGCCAGTTGATGGCCGCCAGGAAGCCGCCGAGGATGAGGCCGATGAGTGAGCCGCCGATGAAGGCGATCTGATTGAGCCCCAGGGCCATGCCTCGCTCGAGCGGCGGAAAGGCGTCGGTGAGGATGGCCGCGCTGTTGGCGAGGAGGAAGCCCCCGCCGATAGCCTGGATCATGCGGAAGATCACCACCTCCAAGGCGCCCGCGTCCCCCCGGCTCAGCGTGAAGAAGAGGAGGATGGAGGCCGCGGTGAAGACAGCGAAGCCGAGATTGTAGAGCCGCACCCTGCCGAACATGTCGGAGAGCCGCCCGAAAGAGACTAGGAGGGTCGCGACGACGACCGAGTAGCCCATGAGGATCCACAGAAGGTAGAAGGTTTCGTTCGGGGCCAGGGGATTGATGCCAAGGCCATTGAAGATGCTGGGCAGGGAGATGAGGACGATGTTGTTGTTGATCGAGGCCATCAGGGTGCCCAAGGTCGTGTTGGAGAGGGCTATCCATTTATAATTCTGGCTCGCGGCCATGGCTCCGGCTTTCCTTTCAGGGGATGACATTGTACTCCTGGACGAGATGCATGTCGCTGCGCGCCTCGAGCACGCCGGGCACGGCCCGGGCGGCGGCGAGGGCAGCGTCTATGGCGGCCTTCGTGTTCGCCAGCCCGCTCAGCACTACGACTCCCCTCTCGGCCTTCGCGGAGACGCCCCCTAGGCGCTCCCCCCTCGAGCAGATGATCTCTACCATGACCCTCTGGGCGAGGAGGAGGTCCGCGAGGGCCTGGCCGCCCGCCAGCCTGGCCTGGTCGCTCAGCGCCAGGCCCATGCAGGACTCGGCCATCCGCGCCGCCTTGGGTGGATCGAGCCTCGCCGTATTGAGGACGAGTTCGTAGGCACGGGGATCGGCCCAGTCGAAGTCGAAGTATATCCTGCTGAAGCCTCCGCGATCGTGGTCGGACTGACCCAGGACCTGACGCGCCTGTCTCTCGTCGCAGGAGAACTCCCTCATCGCCCGCTCGACCCTCAGCTCCAAGGGCGCGACGAAGCGGATGGCCAGGTGATCGGGGACGGCCCTGAAGACGGCCGCCCCGCCCCGCCCCATCACGATGCAGTCGCCGAGGCTCGCCTCCTCGTAGAGGGCGAGCTTGAGGAGCTCGAGGTAGGCGGCCCGGCCCTCGGCCAGCGAGGCCCAGAGCCCCGGCCGCTTCTCGTCGTACTTCTGCTGCGCCGCCGCTCCGCAGCCGTGCTCGCCCAGGCGCCTCTCGATGAGCCCGCGATCGATCAGCCGGAAGCCGGTGGCGAGCGAAAGCTCCCGCGCCGTCTCCTCGCCGAGGGCCTCGAGCTCGCGCGAGATCGTGACGATGGCCATGGTCCCTCCTCCGCCGCCCGCCGGCCCCTAGTCGCCGAAGACGGCGGCGGTCTGTTTGAGAAGCCCGCGGATGGCGAGTTTCTGCGGGCAGATGTCCTCGCACTGGCCGCAGTCGCTGAAGGCCGAGCAATCGGCCTTGGTCCGGGCGCGGGGGGCGGCCTTCGCCGCCTCGAGGACGCCGAGCCTCTCGCCTGCCAGGGCCCCCGCCTCGGCCTCGCCCGCGACCCGGAGGTTCTCCTCGAGCTGGGAGGCGTCGTTCATGCCCGAGAGGAGGAGGCTCACGCCGCTCTCGTTCCAGACGAAGCGCAGGGACCATTCCGCGGGGCTCCAGGGCTCCGCTCTCGCGTCGAAGACGGCCTTCATCTCGCTCGCCAGGTTCTTGGCGAGGCCGTATCGACATAGTTGACCCCGGCCTCGATGGCGCGGTGGAGGAGCCTCGTCGATCCTGTCGGGGGCGCCGGCGGTGAACAGACGCATGCAGCCGAAGCCGAGGGCGGAGACCTCGACGCCCGTGCGACCCAGAGCGCGATACCGCATAACTCTCCTTCTCGCGGCGGACGCGGACGAAAGGCGATTATAGGAAAAGGAAGCGCATGAGGCTGGACCAGTCGTTCTCGACGCCCCAGCCGTCCAGGATCGTCGACACTCCGCCGCGGTGGTGGGTCTCGTGCGTGTAGAGCGCGAGTAGGTTGCCCCCGAAGCTCATGGTCCTGGGCTGGCCGTCCCGTCCCGAGAAGCCGAAGGTCCTGTCCAGGTCGGCGCTCGAGGCGGCGGCGCAGACCTTGACGAGGAGATCGTCGGCCTTGGCGCGCAGCATCTCGAATTCCGCCAAGGTCTTGAACAGCAGCTCGCCCATGGGAACCTGGGGGAATGCGGCGAGCTCCGGCGCGATGAGCTCGGCCAGGAAGCCTTTGTCCCCGATCCGCCTGAGCGAGCCCGAGGTCGATTGGAGGGCGTGGCTCGCGAGGCCTGCTATCGATTTATAAAAGCTGCCTGCGGCCTCGTGAAAGCGGCTCTCGGGCAGCGTCTTGAGGACGCGGGTCATCTCGGCATTGGCGTGCTTGTTGTACTTCGCGTACAGCTCGAGGATGTCCTTGAGGTCCATAGCTCCTCCTTCACTGGTCCTTCTTCGAACTATACCGACGGGCCGATGAGGGGTCAATGTCCCCAGGATTTCCCCTGCGCCTATACCCTATCGTCTGCCCGAAGAGGGGGCGCTGCCCGCTTCCCAGGCCCAGGAGCTTGGAGAGACCAGGCTTGTCGCAGTTGTGGAACCAGGCGCCCAAGCCCAGGGCCGCGGCCGCGAGGTAGACATTGCCGGCCGCCAGGCCGGCGTCGACGAAGTAGTAGGCCTTCTGCGTCTCTGGATCCCTGAGCCCTGGCTCCTGGAAGCCCGCCTCGGCGAAGCGGTCGACGTCGGCGACGTAGATCAGGCGCGCCGGGGCCTCGGAGCCGAAGCTCGCCTGGCCCTTCCCGATGGCGAGCTTCCTGTGGTCGCCGGCCGCGACGGGGAGGAGCGTGCGCAGCCGAGGATCATAGAGGAAGAGGCCCTTCTCCAGGGCGACGTAGACGCGGATCTCCTGCGCGTTGCTGGCCGAGCCGGCGGTGATGCCCTGGACGCCGAAGGGGCCTTTCTCGCGGTTCGTTCCGCAGGCCGCCCAGAGGAGGTTGGAGAGGAGTCTAAGGCTCAGTTTCCGATCGCTGATCTCGCGGGTCGTCCTGCGCCTTTCGAGGGCTTCCCGCACGCTCATGTCGCGGCCGAAATCGGGCTCGGGTAGCGCGATGGCGCCCAACTCCGCGGATAGCGCTGCTTTCGTGGCCATGGCCCCGCCTCCTAGGCCCAGCGCCCGTTCATCGACTCGAAGAGGGCCTCGCCCTTGGCCCGCAGCTCGACGGCCTGGCCCACGGCGATCTCGCTCTCCCTGCGCTCGAGGCCCTGGAAGAGGGCCTCGATGAACTGAGGTATCGGCATGCCCCCATGGGTAGCCTCGGGGTCCGCCCTCCTCTCCTTCCCCAGCTCGGTGTCGACCCCGGGCGGAATGATCTCGATCACCTCTATCCCCTTGTCCGCGAGGCTTCGCCTCATCGACAGGGTCAAGGAATGGACGAATGCCTTGGTGGCGCAATAGACGCTCATCTGCGCGATGGGGACGAAGCCCAGGCCCGAGGACACGTTGAGGATGGCGGCGCCCGGCTTGTCCTTGAGGAAGGGGACCAGGAGGTCCGAGAGGTGGAGCACGGCGACCACGTTGGTCTCGATCTCCTGCCTCACCCTCGTGAAGTCCAGGCCCGAGCCGACGGCGCCGACGAACTGCACTCCGGCGTTGTTGACCAGGACGTTGGCATCGGGGTGGTTGACGGTCAGCCAGCGGTAGAGGTCGAGCCTGTGCCGCTCGTCCGCCAGGTCGCAGGTCTTCGTGGCCAGGCCGGGGTGCTTGCGGGCGAGCTCGACGAGCCTGTCGGATCGGCGGCCGCAGATGACGACCTTGTTGCCCGAGGCGAGGAAGCGCTCGGCCATGCCCAGGCCGATGCCCGAGGTGCCCCCGGTGATGACGATGGTGTTGCCGCTCAGGTTCATGGATCCTCCTGGTTCTCGGCTACAAGTGTGGGCTAAAAGCCGCGGGCATTTCAAGGACAATCGCCGGCCCTCGAGGACTTTGCCGCTGAGCTCGCCCCTGGCTATATTCATACCACCCCCTGGGTCGGGGGCATCTATCGTGGCGGGAGGGGCATCGGATGGTTAAGGCGCTCCAGCTGAGGATCGAGGGTATGAGCTGCGCGGCCTGCTCGAAGGCCGTCGAGAGGGCCGTCGCCAGGCTCCCCGGCGTGAGCTCCGTCTCGGTCAACCTCGCGACCGAGAAGGCCTCGATCTCCTTCGACTCTTCGTCCCTCAGACTCTCGGAGATCCAGGGATCGATAGCCAAGGCCGGCTACCGGGCCCTCGCCGAGGGGGGCGCCGACGAGGACGAGCACCGGTCCGCCAAGGAGCGTGAACAGCGGATCCTCCTCGTCAAGTTCATCGTCGCCGCCGCTTTCTGCCTCCCCCTGCTCTACCTGGCGATGGGCGGCATGCTCGGCCTGCCCCTGCCCGCTGGGCTCGTCCCCATGGCCCATCCCCTGGCCTACGGCTTGGTGGAACTGGCCCTCGTGGCCCCGGCGATAGGCGCAGGCTACCGCTTCTACGTGGTCGGGGCGAAGTCCCTTCTCCAGGGCTCGCCCAACATGGACTCCCTGATCGCGATGGGGAGCTCGGCCGCCATCGCCTACAGCCTCTATTCGCTGGCCGCCATCGCCCACGGCGACGTCTCCGCGGTCGGGCGGCTCTATTTCGAGACCGCCGGCCTCATCGTCGCCCTGATCCTCCTGGGCAAGACCCTCGAGGCCCGGGCCAAGGGCCGGAGCTCCGAGTCGATCAAGAGGCTGATGGGGCTCGCGCCCAAGACCGCCGCCATCCTGCGCGGCACCGTTGAGGTCGAGGTGCCCATCGATGAGGTCGAGGAAGGCGATATCCTCCTCGTCCGCCCAGGAGAGAAGGTCCCGGTGGACGGGCTGGTGGTCGCGGGGCGCAGCGCCGTCGACGAGTCCATGATCAGCGGCGAGAGCCTGCCCGTCGAAAAATCCTCCGGCGACAAGGTGATCGGCGCGAGCATCAATGGTAATGGAAGCTTCACATTCAGGGCCACCGAGGTCGGCTCGGACACGACCCTGGCCCGCATCGTCCGCCTGGTCGAGGAGGCCCAAGGCTCCAAGGCTCCCGTCGCGAGGCTGGCCGACCGAGTCTCGGGAGTCTTCGTGCCCGTCGTCCTCGTCATCGCATTGCTCTCCGCCTCGGCCTGGCTCCTCGCTGGGCAGGGCATAGCCTTCTCCCTCACCGTCTTCGTCGCCGTGCTCACGATAGCCTGCCCCTGCGCCCTCGGCCTCGCGACGCCGACCGCCATCATGGTCGGGACAGGCAGGGCTTCCGAGCTCGGGATCCTCGTCAAGTCGGGCGAGGCCCTCGAGACCGCCTGCAAGATCGACATGGTCGTCTTCGACAAGACCGGCACCATCACGAAGGGATTGCCCGAGATCACCGAGGTCCTGCCCTCCCCCGGCCTCGGAGAGGCGGGCCTCGGAGAGGCGGGCCTCCTCTCGCTCGCGGCCTCCGTCGAGCGTGCCTCCGAGCATCCCTTGGGCGAGGCCCTCGTCCGCGCGGCCGCCGCGCGGGGCATCCCCCTCCTCGAGGCCCTCGAGTTCGAGGTCGCCCCGGGTCGCGGAGTCTCGGGCCTCGTCGGCGGTAGGCGGGTCCTCGTGGGCACCGCCAGGTTCCTCGGCGAGAGGGGCGTCGCGGTTCCGGGCTCCGCCGAGGTCTCGGAGCAGGCCGAGCCCGAGGCCGCGCGCCTGGCAGGCCTGGGCCGGAGCCTCGTGCTCATCGCCGTGGACGGCCGCTACGCGGGGCTCCTCGCGGCCGCCGACCCAGCGAAGGAGTCGAGCGCGCGCGCGATCGAGGAGCTCCGCCGCATGGGCCTCTCGGTCGCGATGATCACGGGAGACTCGAGGCGGAGCGCCGAGGCGATCGCGCGGGAGGTGGGCATCGACCGCGTCCTCGCGGAGGTCCTCCCGGGGGACAAGGCCGCCGAGCTGCGCAGGCTCCAGGCCGAGGGCAGGAGGGTGGCGATGGTCGGCGACGGCATCAACGACGCGCCGGCCCTGGCCCAGGCAGATCTCGGCATCGCGATCGGGTCGGGCACCGACATCGCGATGGAGAGCGCCGGTGTCGTGCTGATGCGCTCCGACCTCATGGACGTCCCCGTGGCGATCAGGCTCTCGAGGCGAGTCATGCGGATCATCCGGCAGAACCTCTTCTGGGCCTTCGGCTACAACGTCCTGGGGATACCGATCGCCGCCGGCCTCCTCCACGCCCTCGGCGGCCCCCTTCTCGACCCGATCATCGCCGCCGCGGCCATGTCGATGAGCTCCGTTTCCGTGGTGACCAACGCCCTTCGCCTGAAGGGCCTCAAGCCTTGATGCAGAGCCCGAGGAGGCGCAAGATGACCAGGACCCTTTCGATCGATGGCATGAGCTGCAAGCACTGCGTCCAGCACGTACGGGAAGCCTTGGAGAGCGTGTCAGGAGTGGAGGTCGAGAGCGTGGACCTCGCCGCGAAGAGGGCCGTGGTCAGCGGCCAGGCCCTGGACGAGGCGGCGCTCAAGGCCGCCGTCGCGGAGGCCGGCTACGAAGTCGTCCATTTCGAGTAGGCGGGGCGCGGGCGGACGCCGCGAGGATTTCTTCAGTTATTAGGGAGGCAGTATTAACTGGAAAAGGGAGAATTCTTCACTAATAACGGCCGACTTCTCCACTTATAAATCCCTGCGTCTTCACTGAAGAATTCCTGCGCCTCCGGTCAAGACCACCAACCTCGTCTCCCAGGGCCTCCTGATACCCTCGGTCCCGATCTCGATCCAATAGCGGGGACGCCTGAGTTCGAAGCCTTGGCCGGCGAGCCGATGGGCGTGTCAGCAAAATCGGGCCTCGCCACCGCGATAGATCAATAACGGAACAGGCGAACCATGCCCGGGGTCGCAGGCCGCGATTTTTTCGAGGACGACTGTCGACCCACCCTTCATGGCGCATGGGCCCGAGTCGGCATTCATGGTTTTCTCCCGGATCGACGACCGTCTTGGCGGCAGGATCATATCCCACAGTCGTCATGCCGCGTCGATGCGCTGTTATCTCCTTGTATGGCAATACGGAATCGCCCTTGCGCGCCCGAAGCTTTCCTGTTGACACCATAGGACGACAGTTTATAATACTCGGGTTTATGTCCCTATGGGCCGACACCTTTCGGATACACAACTAAGGAGCGATTATGGCGAATTCGACCGACCTCATCCGTAACCTGGCGCTAGCCGGGCACGGCGGCACGGGCAAGACGACGCTGCTCGAACACCTCTTGTTTCAGGGCGGCGCCATACCCAAGCCGGAAACGATCGAATCCGGCAAGACAGTCAGCGACTTCGGCGAGGACGAGATCGCTCGCAAGATCTCCATCCATACCTCGCTCAGCCACGTCTCGGTCAAGGACGTGAAGATAAATTTCCTCGACACCCCCGGCTCCTCGGACTTCGTCGGAGAGCTCATCCTCGCTTTCCGAGCCTGCGAGTCCGTGCTCGTCGCGCTCGACGCCAAAACCGGCGTGCAGATCGAGACGATAAAGCTCTGGCGCAATCTCGATGGGCGCAAGAAGCCGCGGATGGTCTTCGTCTCGCGTCTCGACGAGGAGCGGGCCTCGTTCCAAGGCGCCCTGGAGGACGTCAAGGAAAAATTCAAGGTCGTACCCGTGGCCGTCACGATCCCCATGGGCGAGGGCCCGCTCTTCAAGGGCGTCGTCGACGTGCTGAGCGGCGTGGCCTATCCCCTGCCCTCCTCGCATGACCAGAAGGAGGCCGGGGGGCCCGTGCCCCCCGACATGGCCGCCTCGGTGGCCGAATACAGGTCCAAGCTCTTCGAGGCCGCAGCCGAGGGCGATGACGCCTTGATGGAGAAGTACCTGGGCGAAGGCGAGCTCTCGCAGGAGGAGACCCTCCTCGGGCTCAAAGAGGCTTTCGCCGGCGGCAAGATCGTGCCGGCCTTCGCTGGCTCCGGCGCGCTCAACTCGGGCACGGCGGCCCTCCTCGACTTCATCGCGTCCATAGCGCCGAACCCGCTGCAACTCGCGCCCGAGCCGGCCGTCGAGGACGGCAAGGAGGTCGAGGTCGCCGTCGATCCGCACAAGCCGTCCGCCGCCTTGGTCATCAAGACGCAGATCGACCAGTTCTCGGGCCGGCTCTCCTTCGTGAAAGTGATCACGGGCAAGCTGTTCCCTGACCTCGAAGTCGTCATCGTCCGGGACGGCCGCAAGGAGAAGCTCGGAAAGCTCTACACCCTCCAGGGCAAGAAGCTCGAGGAAGTGAGCGAGCTCCCGGCGGGCGACATCGGCATCATCGCCAAGGCGGCCGACCTCAAGACCAACGACACGATCTCGGCCTACGACAAGCCCTTCGCCTTCCACAAGCTCAGGCTCCCGACTCCGGTCCACACGCTCGCCATCTCCGCGGTCAACAAGAAGGAGGAGGACAAGCTCAACGAGAACCTCTACAAGGCGGCGGAGGAGGATCTCACCTTCCAGGTCAAGTTCAACGGCGAGACCAAGGAGACCGTGATCGCCGGCATGGGCGAGCTGCAGATCAGCATGGTCCTCGACAAGATCAAGACCGGGGCCAAGATCCTCGCCGAGACCCGCGTGCCGCGCGTCGCCTATCGCGAGACCATCACCAAGAAGTCGGGCGCCGAGTACACCCACAAGAAGCAGACCGGGGGCCACGGCCAGTACGCGCGCGTCGTCTTCGAGGTGGAGCCCCTCGAGCGGGGGACCGGCTACCAGTTCGAGAACAAGCTCTTCGGCCAGTCGGTGTCCAAGGGCTTCATCCCCGGCATCGAGAAAGGCATCCACCAGGCGATGGAGAACGGCGTCGTGGCCGGCTACCCGGTGGTCGACGTCAAGACCGCCATCGTCGACGGCAAGGAGCACCCGGTCGACTCCTCGGAGATGGCCTTCAAGCTCGCCTCGCGCGGCGCCTTCCGCGAGGCGACCAAGAACGCGAACCCCGTCCTCCTCGAGCCCATCATGAACCTGCGCGTCTACGCCGAGGAGAAGAACCTGGGCGACGTCATGTCCGACCTCTCGGGCAGGCGCGGCCGCATCTCGGGCCAGAACCCGCTAGGCGGCGGCATCGTGGAGATCGACGCCCAGGCGCCCCAGGCCGAGCTCCTGCGCTACGCGATCGACCTCCGCTCCATGACGAGCGGCACGGGCTCCTTCGAGGTGGACTTCGACCACTACGCCCCTATCACCGGGAAGATAGCGGAGGACGTCATCAAGGCCGCCCAGGCCTTCAAGGTGCACGAGGAGGAGGAGGAGTAGAGCCTCCGCGAGCGGCGAGGCCCCTCAGAACAGGACGGCCTCGCCCTCGGCGCCCTCGGGCCTGGCGATCGCGGCCTGCCAGAACCGCAGCTCGGCCGCCTCCACTTCCTCCGTGCTCCGCTTCATGATGAAACGCCGAAAGACGCGGAAGCTGTCGGTGTGGAAGTGGATGACCCGGCCAAGCTCCCCTCCCAGATCCTCCGAGACGACATGGATGCGCTCGGTGGAAAGGTAGTCGCGGATGAAGCGCTGGTTGACCTCGTGGACGCAGAGAAAGGGGCTCGCGTTCGCCGAGCCGAGGACCGATGCGCCGCCGAAGACCTTGGCCTTCAGCCTTGAGCGAAGGGCGCCAAGCTTTTGCATGTCGGTGATGAGGAGCTCCATGGCGTGGATGCCGTACCTGCCCGCCTCCGTCATGGTGAAGGGCATGCTCTTCGAATAGCGGGGGGCCGCCAGGAGGAAGTGGTTGAGTCCGGCCACGCGAGCCTCCTGGTCGTAGAGGCAGGCGGCGACGCAGGATCCCAGGAGAGTCTTGATCTCGGCCGGGGCCCTCGTCGCGTAGCGCTCGCCGGGCAGGACTTCCACTCTGGGCAGGCCGATTTTAGGCAGCTGCATCAACCCTCCTCTCGTTCACCACAGGACCAGGCGGCCGCGATCGGCCTCGAAGCCGGCCTCGCGCATGGGCTGTGCGAAGGGGGAAGCCGAGGCGGGGATTCCGTCGATCCTCTCGACTATTATACGCCGCTCGGGGCTCGCTTCGCGCGCACGAGCGGCGCCGAAAAGCGAAAGGACGGCTCCCGCGCGAGGATCGTCGCATTCGATGGCCGTGGCGAGCTCGCGGTACGAGCGCGAGGACAGGGCCAGCACGAGGCCGTCCTCGACGCAGATCCTGTTGGCGGCGATCCGCGGCGGGAGGAGGGCTTGGCGCTCGAGGGTCGCGTAGAGGGCCGTGGCGGCGGGGTCGAGGGCGCTCAGCCAGATCGGTCCCCCGACCTGCGCCTCCAGGCCCATGAAGGCGCCGAAGGTCGAGGCCTCGAGGAACTGCGGACCCTCGAGGCCCTCGAAAAAGCGTCCGGAGAGGAGCTCGCCCGAGAGCTCGAGGCGCCGCATCGCCGGGAAGAGCTCGCCCCAGCGCAGGCCCGGCTCCTCGCGCTCCAGCATGCCTCGGCAGAGGAGGCCGTAGCGCGAGGCGAGGGCGCGGACGCGGGAGGCGGCCAGCGAGGCCTCGTCGAGGGCGTCAGGCTCCTCCTCCTCCTCCGCCTCCTCGTCGAGGTCGAGCCTGAACCAATGGCCGCTCGCGGGGGCCCCTTCCCTCCAGCGTTCGCGGAGGGCCCGCGGGACCCGCCTGCTCGCTCCGAGGGACGGGCCCCCCGCGCCCTCGAGCTCGGGCAAGTCCTCCCCGAAGCCGTTGGCGATGCCCTCCCTGACGTCGCGGAAGGAGTCCGAGGCGACGAGTCCCTTCCATGCCTCGGCCCAGAGCCTCCGCGCGAGTTCCGTGGAGCCGAGGCCCGCCTTCTCGCGGATGGCCCAGAAATCGAAGCTGCCCCCGCCGGGAGGGATGAGCCTCGAGCGCGAGCCCCTCGCGCGCTCCGGCAGAAAGAGCTCGAGGTCCTCGACGCGGCAGATGGAGATCCTGCCCTTGCCGGCCCCGAACCACTGCCAGGGCGATGCGGCCAGGAAGGCGTCGAGCCCGCTTCTGCTGTAGCCCGGGACGCGCGGGGGCAGGAGCTCGGCCTCCCACTGCGCCGCGGGCGCGGCGCAGCCCGCGAGGCTCGCGAGCGCGCCGGGCAGGGCCCCCTTTCCCCCTCCGAGGCCCTGCAGGGAGAAGACGAGCCGCGCGAGGTCCGTGGCCTTCCGCGCATCGACACGCGGCCTCGCCGCGGCCCTCGCCCGCCTGAGGAGTATCTCGAGGTTCTGGGCGTCGATCAGGGCCTCGACCTCGGAGCCCTCGACCAGGAGGTCGGCGACGATCGTCCCTTCCTCGGCGAGGTCGTCGAGCTCGTCCTCCAGGGCCGAGCCGGAGACGCCGAAGAGGGCCGCGACCCGCGCGGGAGCCACGACGGCCTCGCGCCTCAGCCATTCGGGGAGATGGGATAACGGGTCGGCCCGGAGCGCCTCGGCCCGCTCCGCATGGACGAGGACCTCCTCGGCAGCCCCTGGGAGCGTTAGGCGAACCAGCCTGCCCCCGCAGCTCGGATCGGCCTCCAATGCCTCGGCCAGCGAGGCGCCCCGGGCGGAGCCCGCGGCAGCCTCGAGGATGGCGGGGAGCTCGGAGACGGGGATCAGGACCCGCTCGCGAGCCCACTCCGCCAGGGCCAAGGGGTCCTCTGGACCCCAGCCCGGCTCCAGGCGCTTGAGCCTCGATTCGAAATCCGCGACGAGGGCCGGAGCCAGACGGGGGCGGAGCCTCGCCGAGCGGAGGGCCGCGGCTATGGCTTGGTCCGAGACCGAGGAAGAAGCCCGGCTCCCGAGCTCGTCGGTCTTGTACATGTTCTCGGCGGTCTCTTTCCAGAGGGCCTCGCGCGCGAAGGGCGAGGGGACGCGGCTCGAGAATGTGGCGACCTCGATCCGGCCCTCGGCGACGCCCCGCGCGAGGTCCGCGGCGCCCTCGAGGTCGAAGAGATCGGCGAGGCAGGATCTCCAGGTCTCGACGATCAGCGGGAAGTCGGGAAAGCCGCGCACCGCCTCGAAAAGCTTGCGCGCCCGGATCCTCGTCATCCACAAGGGCTTGCGCCTTCCCGGCATGCCCCGCGGCAAAAGGAGGGAGCGGCCCGCGTTCTCGCGGAACTGGGCCCCGAAGATTCCCGAGCCCTCGAGGGTCGAGCGGACGAGATCGCCTAACCTGCCTGGCCTCGCCAGGGAGCCGAGGGCGCGGCGGAAGGCCTCGAGGGGCTCGAGGCCCTCGACCCGCGGCAGGACGAGGAGGATGAGGTCGTCGTCGGCGATCTTCTGGACGCTCAGGCCGCCGTCCTCCTCGAGCGCCGCCGAGAGCGCGAGGCCGAGGGGCTCGTTGATCGCCAGGCCCCGGAGGGTATGGAGGACGAGCCGGGCCGAGTCGGCTCGGGAGGCCGCCTCCTCGTGGAGCTCGAGGACGAGGCGCCGCGCGTTAGGCAGGGAAGGTGAGCCCAGGCCTGAGGCCTTCTGGGCCGCGACGAAGCGAGCGCAGGCCTCGGCGGCCGACGGCGAGAAGCCGTAGCTTCCCGATAGGATGGCCGAGCCTGCTTCCTGCCCCAGGCCGTCCAGCTCGCCCAGGAGGGCGAGGGCTCTCGAGCCGAGCTCGGGGCTCCTGAATCGGGCCTCGCCCTTCCAGAAGGGCACGATATCGGGATCGGGCGAGGCCGGTTGGACGAAGACCGCCTCGCTCCCGATATCGACGATGCGCCAGGCCTGGGAAGCGAGGGTGAACACCTCGCCGACCTTGCGCTCCCACACGAACTCCTCGTCGAGCTCCCCGATTTTCGTCTCGGAGCCGACGAGCCGAAGGCTGAAGAGGCCGCGGTCCGGGATGGTCCCGCCCGAGGAGACCAGGAGGCCCCGCGCCCCCTTGAGGGCGAAGACCCGGCCCGTCGAGGCGTCCATGGCGATGCGGGGCTCGAGCTCTCTCAGCCTGGCGCCCGAGTACTTGCCGGCGAGCATCGCGAGGCAGGAATCGAAGAGCCCTCGGCTCAAGGCTTCGAAGGGCGGGAAGGAGAGGATGATGTCGTACAACTCGTCGACCGTAGGCCCGCCCGCGCCGTTGAGCGCCAGCTCGGGCTCGAGCGCCAGCTCGGGCTCGAGCGCCAGCTCGGGCTCGAGCGTAAGCTCGAGGAGGACCTGGGCGAGCACGTCGAGGGGGCAGGAAAGGGGGCGAGTCTCCTCGACGGCCCTCTCTGCGAGGCCCCGGTAGGCCGCCGCAGCAAGGACGAGGTCTATGCCGTGGAAGGGATAGAGCGTGCCTCGCGAGGTTTCGCCTACGCGGTGCCCCGAGCGCCCTACCCTCTGCAGAGTCGCTGCCACGGTCGGGGGCGTGCCCGCCAGGACGACCTCCTCGACCCCGCCGATGTCGATCCCCAACTCGAGGGAGGCCGTCGCTACGACGCAGCCCAGCTCCCCCGCCTTGAAGCGCTCCTCGACCACGCGTCGCGCCTCCTTGGACAGGGATCCATGGTGGGCCCAGGCCGAGCCCTCCCCCATCGCCTCATTGACGAGGAAGGCCAGGCGCTCCGCCCTCCGCCTCGAATCGGTGAAGACGAGGAGCCCCTTCGAGCCATTCATCTTGCGGCCGATCTCGGGAAGGATGGCCGCGAAGCGGGGCGTCGCCCCGCCGTCCGCGCTCCAGGCCTTCCCTGGCTCGGGCTCCGCCGGGGACGCGGGCCATTCGATCCTGAGCTCGATGTCCTTGCCCGCCGCTGGATCCACCACCGCGACGGCCCTGCGCTCGTACGAGGCTCGGCCGTCACGGCCTCGGAAGAGTCGCCTTCCCCCGACGAAGGCGGCGATCGCATCGACTGGCCTCGCCGTCGCGGAGAGGGCGACGCGCTGGAATTCTCCCGCCAGCAGGGCCAGCCGCCCCACCGAGCAGGCGAGCATCGATCCCCGCTTGTCGCCGGCGAGGGCATGGATCTCGTCGAGAACGAGGAGCCTTACGAGCGCGAGCATCGACCGCGAGGAGGGCGAGTCCAGCATGAGGGCGAGGCTCTCGGGGGTGGTGGCGAGGATGGAAGGCGGCGAGCGCAGCATCCGCCTCCGCTCGGCCTGGCTCGTGTCGCCGTTGCGAGCGGCCGCCCGGATTCCAGGCCAGGCCTCGCCTCGCGAGCGGAAGAGCGCCTCGAGCTCCCCGAGCGGGAGAGAGAGGTTTCGCCTAACGTCCTCGCCGAGGGCCTTGAGCGGGGAGACATAGAGCACCGAGAGGCGATCGGCGGGGTAGTCGCCCGTGGCCAGGCGGGAGATCGCGCCGAGGAAGGCCGCGAGCGTCTTGCCCGATCCGGTCGGCGCGAGCGCGAGGACGTGGGAGCCGGACGCGATGAGGGGCCAGGCCTTTGTCTGCACGGGGGTGGGCGAGCCGTAGCGCGAGAGGAACCACTCGCGCACCAGGGGGTGGAAGGAGGCGAGGGGATCGGCGCTGACGGCCATACGGGAAGACTAGCCGCGGGATCGGCCGAGCGCAAGGGTCGCGCTTCGCCGAAAGGACCCGCATTCTAGCGAGTGAGAAGGGCTTGACTGATTTCGCCAATGGTGTTAGCGTGAACTAACATTGAGTGTATAGGGAAGGACGCCCCACATGCCGGGACTATTCGAACTGAGTCTACCGTTCCAGCGCAAGGTTCTGGCCCGCAGCTTCGACAGAGTGAAAGTGAGGTCGTGGATCCGCGAGGCGCGAGGCGCTTACCGGGATCTGCGAGCGGAGCTCCCAGAAATCGGCGGCAGAAGGAATAAAATGCGGGGCTTTCTGACGAGCTCGACCATCCTAATGCCCATCGCATCGATCCTCAAACGCGAGGGCGTCGACATACGGAAGATCGGGGAGATAATCTATGATATTTCAGCGCTCGCGTTCAGTAAAATCCCAACATTCATCCGAAAGGCCCAGGTGAGCCGTTTCTTCGGCGCGCGCGAGATGAGAAAATGGAGGATGATAGCGTCGAGGTCCAAAGAGAGGGAATACGGGGGCGACTGGGTCCTCGACTTCGTGGAAGGCGATTACGCGTGCCACCACGGCTACGATATTGCGGAATGCGGTATCTTGAAATTCTGGAAATCCAGGGGCCTCGAGGAATTGGTCCCCTACCTCTGCCTGACTGACTGGGCGAAATGGAAAGCCCTCGGGATCGAGGCGCGGAGGACGGGAACGCTCGCCAATGGCAGTGCGAGCTGCGATTTCAGGTTCGTCCGCGCCGGCGGGGAGACCCCCGCTGGCTGGCCTCCAGAGACGATGCCCGAATGGAAGCGCATGACATAGTTCGACGCGAGAAACCTTGCCTGCCCGAGACGACCTTCACATTATTGAATCGATGTATCTCAAACGCGTTCGCTTGTATAGTCTTGGTTTTCCATACACAACTGAAGGCGTAGCCATCGCCCACGATGCCACCTTTGTTTGGCTCTGCCAAGGATGGCTGGGAATCCCCCATCTTCGGTCCATCGGCCACAAGCGCTGACGGAGCGGCCGTCGTGCGCCGGTCCCTAAGGCTCCCGCGCTTCCCTCATGTTGACGACGAAGAGGTCGAGGATCAAGAACAGGATACCCGAGGAGGCGATGATGAGGATCAGGGGGATTCTTTGGGCGATGAACCCTCCCAGGAGGTAGGCTACCGGGATCACGACCGAGCTGATCGAGGAATAGAATCCCCAGAACCTGCCTCGGTATTCGTCCGCGCAGCTCTTCTGGAAGATGACGGTCACCGGGATGTTGAAGAAAGGGACCCCTATTCCCATCGCGAAGCTGAAGCAGGGCATCAGGGAGGTGATGCCCCAGATATCGAAATGGGGCTAGATCAGGTGGGAGAGGATAAGGGCCCAGACGAGCTCGCTGGCGCCGAGGAAGCCCAGCCCGCCCACCGGCGCACCGCGCAGATTGTAGCGCTTGAGGAAAACCGGGACGAGGAGGGAGGCTGCGTTGAAAATGAAGCCGCCGGGTTGAAGACAGAGCCGCAGGAGCCGAGGGCGAGCACAACGAGGCAGCGGACGAGGTCCATCCACACCAAGATCGCCTTGCGGCTCAGCCGCTCCGCTATGACGCCGCCGAGCTGCTAGCCGAGGGCCGCGGCGGCCGCGTCCATGAAGAGGAAGAGCGGCATCCGGAGGCTGGACCGCGTGACGCTCAAAATGTACCAGGAGAGGGCGAACGCGTACGCCTGGTCCCCCAGCATCGGAACCACCTTGCCGGAGAACAAAAGCGCGAAATTCCGGTTTGGGAGGACGCTAGCCCCGAGCGCCCCTGATCCGCGCGCGGGGGGAGCGTCGGCGCGCGATGGCGAGGAGGCTCGACATCGTCGCGGGAGAGTGGGGCTCGACGGAGTCGAAGGCGGGGTCGAGGCAGCCCCCGGGCCTGAAGTCTTGCAGGACCACCTCATCCCCCGTTTCGAGGGCGAGGGCCATTTCCTCGAGCTCGGCCTCGCCGACGATGCCCGGCGCGCAGGTTATGCGAACCTCGAAGGGCGTCCCCGAGGAGCGGAGCCGAGCCAGGGACTCGAGGGCCCTGACGCCGGCCGCGGCCCCGCCTGGCGCCACTCTGCCGTACGCGGAGGGCGCGGTCTTGAAGTCCAGGGCCACGAAGTCCGCGCCGACCTCCTCGATGCGATCGGGGAAGGAGCCATTCGTGTCGAGCTTGACGGCGAGTCCCCGTTCGCGGATCAAGCTTGCGATGCGCGGAGTCTCCTCGCGGAGCAGGGGCTCGCCGCCGGAGATGACGACGCCCGAGATGCGGGATTTGCGCCTGTCGAGGAACCCGAGGAACTCGGCGAGGGGCCCCAGACCCTCGGTGCTGGGGCCGGACCTCCCCTCCCCCGCGCCCACGAGGTCGGCGTTATGGCAATAGGGACATCGGAAATCGCAGCCCGGCAGGAAGAGCACTGAGGCCAGCCGGCCCGGGAAATCGATGAGGCTGGTCTTGACATAGGCGACGGAACTCAAGTGCGCCCGGCCACCGTATTCTCCAGCCGCGCCGAGAGGCCTTGCACATCGAAGGCGCGGAAGGACTCCTTCCCCTCCCCGTCCATGCCGAGGACGGTCGGCGTCGCCATCACGCCGAGGTCCCGGGCCAAGGCGAGGCCTTCCTCGCGATCGACGTCGACGAAGAGGGCCTTGATGCCCGAGGCCATCACGTAGTTGGCGACGGGCGAGCAATTGGGGCAGGCCTCGCGCGTGAACACGAGGACGCCGTCGCGGACGCTCGCTGCCTCGGGCGGGGAGAAGACCGCGGCCTTGGGCGGCTGGGCCTGGGCCGTCTCGGCCGCCGCCTGCGGCGGCGCCTGCGGCGGCGCCTGCGGCGGCGCCTCTCGCGCGCTCGGGGCCTCTTTTGCGCCGACGACTGCCGCGGGCATCCCGTAGACGAGGCGCTGGCCGTACTCCTCGCGCTTGCCCGCGTTCCAGTTGCGCACCGATCGGTAATAGCCGACGATGCGGCTGTACACCTCGGTGGGCCTCCCCTCCGCCCTCTCGAGCTCCCCCTTGAGCTCGGCGATGCGCGCCTCGATACTTCTTCGATCCGTCATATGCTCACCCCCCCAGTGAAACCGGCTTCGCCGGTTTCACCTTGCAGATTCGCGCGAGCGCGAATCTGCCTACTATGGTACTTTAAAAAATCAAGGTTTCTTGGAGCCCAATGAGGGACGGAGTCGGACCACGGAGACCGCGGAGAAGAGGAGAAAAAAGAATTGGAAATCTTTGGGAATTCCACTTTCCCCCAAGAAATGCTTCCATTTTCTCGTCTCCGTGCACTCCATAAGGTCTTCCCTCCGCGTCAAACGCTTCGCTAGGCCTTCGGCTCCGTGGTCGCCTTCACGCTTTCCTTCTTTCTTTTCCTATGTAGCGGCGGCCAGCTCGGCCTCGAGGGCCCGGATCTCGGCCTTGATGCTCTCCTCCTTCGCCGCCTTGCAGCGCGGGCAGGAGAAGTGCTCGCCCTCGAGGTAGCCGTGCACGGGACAGATGGAGAAGGTGGGCGATATCGTGTAGTAGGGCACTCGGTAGGTGGAGGCGATGACCTTGACGAGGTCGCGCACGGGCCTCCAATCCTCGGGCGCCTCCCCGAGGAAGACGTGGAACACGGTCCCCCCGGTGTAGGAGGCCTGAAGCTCTTCCTGGTGGTCGAGGGCGTCGAAGAGGTCGGAGGTGAAGCCGGCGGGAAGCTGGCTCGAGTTCGTGTAGTAGGGCTCCGCCATCCCGGAGACGATGATGTCGGGCCACTGCTCCTTGTCGTGCTTGGCCAGGCGGTAGCTCGTCGACTCGGCGGGGGTCGCCTCGAGGTTGAAGAGCTGCCCCGTGCTCACCTGGTAGTCCTGGAGGCGCTCGCGCATGTGGGCGAGGACCTCGAGGGAGAAGGCCCTGCCCTCCGGGCTCTCGATGCCCTGACCCAGATAGTTGAGGCAGCACTCGTGCATTCCGACGAGGCCGATCGTATTGAAGTGGTTGTCGAAGCTGCCGAGGTAGCGTCTCGTGTAGGGAAAGAGGCCGCCCTCGAGGAGCCTCGTGATCACCTTGCGCTTGATCTCGAGGGAGCGCGCGGCGAGGTCCATGAGGCGGTCGAGCCGCGCGTAGAAGACCTCCCGCGGGCCGTGCGCCCGCCCTCCCCGGCCGCTCGAGTCGTGGCGGGCCAGGTAGCCGATGCGCGGCAGGTTGATCGTGACCACGCCGACCGAGCCGGTGAGCTCGTCCGAGCCGAAGAGCCCGCCGCCGCGCTTGCGCAGCTCGCGCTTGTCCAGCTGGAGGCGGCAGCACATCGAGCGCACGTCGCCCGGGTCGAGGTCGGAGCTGACGAAGTTCTGGAAGTAGGGCGTGCCGTACTTGGCGGTCATCTCGAAGAGAAGCCGGGCGTTGGGCGTGTCCCAGTCGAAGTCCTTGGTGACGTTGTAGGTGGGGATGGGGTACTGGAAGCCCCGGCCCATCGCGTCGCCCTCGAGCATGAGCTCGATGAAGACCTTGTTGACCAGGTCCATTTCGGCCTGGCAGTCGCCGTAGGTGAAGCCCGCGCCCCCGCCGCCGACGACGGCCTCCTTGTCGCGCAGGTCAGTCGGGCAGCGCCAGTCCAGGGTGACGTTGGTGAAGGGGGCCTGGCTCCCCCAGCGGCTGGGCGTGTTGACGCCGAAGAGGAAGCTCTGCATGCACTGCCGCACCTCGGCCTCGCCCATCGCGTCCTTGCGCACGAAGGGGGCGATGTAGGTGTCGAAGGAGGAGAGGGCCTGGGCGCCCGCCCACTCGTTCTGGAGGACGCCGAGGAAGTTGACCATCTGCTGCACCAGGGTCGAGAGGTGGGAGGCGGGCTTGGAGCTGATCTTGTCGGGTATCCCGCCCAGGCCCTCGGCGATCAGGGCCCTGAGCGACCAGCCAGCGCAGTAGCCGGAGAACATCGAGAGGTCGTGAATGTGGAAGTCAGCTTCCTTGTGCGCCGCGGCGATCTCCTCGGGGTAGATGTTCCTGAGCCAGTAGTTGGCCGTGATGGTGCCGGAGTTGTGGAGGATGAGGCCGCCCAGCGAGTAGTTGACGTTGGCGTTCTCCTTGACCCTCCAGTCGGCCTGGGAGAGGTAGCCGTCCATCGTCGTGTTGATGTCGAGCATGAGGCGGGCGGCGTCGCGCATCGCCTCGTGCCTGGCGCGGTAGAGGATGTAGGCCTTGGCGACCTTGGCCTCCCCGGCCTCGATGAGGGCGTTCTCGACCAGGTCCTGGATCTCCTCGATCGCGGGGATCGAGTTGGGATGCCGCGCGGACATGAGCTCGCGGAGCTTGCGCTCGACGAGGTCCACGACCCGCCGCACGGTCTCTCCCTGGGCGAGGGTCTCGGCCCCTCCGGCCGCGCCGGATAGGCCCGCGCCGACCGCCTCGAAGGCCTTGGCCACCGCTGCCTCGATCTTGGCGCGCTCGTAGCTGTGCACCTCGCCCGAGCGCTTGACGACGTGTCGAGTGGGCCGCGCGTCGCCCGCCTCGCCCCCGATGATGGTCTTCCATTCGGGGAAAAACTGCTGTCCGGCCATCATTGCCCTCCCGCCTCGGCTTCCTCGGCGTCCGCCTCGCCGAGCTCGGCGTCCGCCTCGCCGAGCTCGGCGCGCTCTACCTCGCGGAGGAATTCGTCCATCGTCTCGAATTTCTTGTAGACCGAGGCGAATCGCACGTAGGCCACCTTGTCCAGGGCGTAGAGCCGCCGCAGGACCATCTCGCCCAGCTCCACGCTCGGGATCTCGTTGGCGTTCTTGCCCTTCTGCGCGGCCTCGTCCTCGATCTCGTTGACGAGGTTCTCGATGCTGAGCTGGGTCACGGCCCGCTTCTCGAGGGCGCGGTTGACGCCGCGCTCGAGCTTGGCGCGCTCGAAGGGCTCCCGCCTCCCGTCGCGCTTGACTACCATGAGGGGCTTTTCCTCGATGCGCTCATAGCTCGTGAAGCGGAGGCCGCAGGAGCTGCACTCCCTCCGTCGGCGAATGCTTTCGCCGTTGGCGAGAGTCCTGCTATCTATCACTTTGTCGTCTAGGCTTCCGCAGTGGGGACAACGCATCGCACACCTTATGGTATAAAATATGCATACACTCCCCACAACATCTTGGGGGGCTCGAAAAGGCAAATACAGGATATAGTAGCGTCCCCCTGGGCTGTCAAGGATGAATCGCCCGATCCCCGAAAAAAACGCGCATGTCCCCGTTCCCGTATCCATGGCAAAAGGGTAGACTGGTCCGCGGAGGTGCCGGGATGGCATTCTTGGCCTGGATAGGCGACTTCGCGGCGACGATACGATGAGCCGCGCGGTCATATTCGACTTGGACGGGACCCTCGCCGACACGATCGAGGACATCGCAGGCGCGGTCAATCGCAGCCTCTCGCGCAGAGGCCTGCCCGAGCACGATATCCGGCTCTATAAGCTCATGGTGGGCGACGGATTCGGCGCCCTGATCCAGCGCGCCATTCCGAAGGAATCGAGGACGCGCGAGTTCATCGAGGCGACGAGGGCCGAGGCCGCCGCCGACTATGCAGGTCGCTGCCTCGAGCGCACCCGAGCCTATCCCGGCGTGCGCGAGCTCTTGGCCGCCCTGGCCTCGAGGGGCATTCCCATGGCGGTCCTCTCCAACAAGCCCGACGAGCTCACGAAAAAATGCGTCGCCGGCCTCTTCCCCTCGATCGATTTCGCCCTCGTGCGCGGCGAGACCAAGGACTTCCCGCGAAAGCCCGATCCCGCCTCCGCCCTCGACGCCTGCGCCAGGCTCGGGGTCACCCCTGCCGGGGTCACCCCTGCCGGGGTCACCCCTGCCGATGTCCTCTACCTCGGCGACTCGGGCGTCGACATGAGGACGGCCAAGGCGGCTGGCATGAAGGCCCTCGGAGCCCTCTGGGGATTCCGCGGCGAGGCCGAGCTCCGCGAGGCCGGCGCCGACGCCCTACTCGCCTCGCCCCTCGATCTGCTACAATACATTTGACGAAAAGAGTACACGGAGAAAACGGAGGCCACGGAGATCACGGAGAAGTTGAAGGGATCGGATAGGAAACAGATCATAAATAAGAGCTTTTCAACTCTCCTTTTCCCTCGATTCCCTCTCTTCCCTCCTCCGTGTTCTCCGCTATCTCCGTGGCCTCCGTGTTGAATTCTAAGATAGTGTGAGGTGTGACGATGGAACGAGAGGATATCCGTGCCAGGGCCCAGGACTACATCGCCAATGAAGGGAACGAGGGCTTCAAGGCCGAGGTCGCGGCCTTGATCGAGGCCGGGGACTGGAAGGAGCTCGAGGACCGCTTCTATCGCGATCTCGAATTCGGCACCGGAGGGCTGCGAGGCGTGATCGGCGGCGGGTACAACCGCATGAACGACCTCGTGGTCAGCCGGGCCACCCAGGGCCTCTGCGACTACGTAAGGGAAGCCCTCCCGGGCAAGAGCCTCTCGGCCTGCATAGCCTACGATTCCCGGCGCTGCTCGCCGGAGTTCTCCGAGATCGCGGCCAGGGTCTTCGCGGCCAACGGGATCAAGGCCTACCTGTTCAGCGGCGTGAGACCCACTCCCGAGCTCTCCTTCGCGATCAGGCAGCTCGGCGCCGACACCGGCATCGTCGTCACCGCGAGCCACAATCCTCCCAAGTACAACGGCTACAAGGCCTACTGGAACGACGGCGCCCAGGTGATCCCGCCCCACGACGAGCTGATCATTCGCAAGGTCGAGACCGTCCGAGAAGTCAAGTCCATCTCCAAGGCCGAGGCCATCGCGAAGGGCCTCCTCGTCGTCATCGACAAGGAAGTGGACGAGCCCTATGTCGCGATGGTCAAGTCCAAGCTCCTCAGGCCGGCGCTGATAAAGGAGATGGCCTCGAAGGCGAAGGTAGTCTATACGCCCCTCCATGGGACGGGAGCCCTCCACTTCGAGCGCATCATGAGGGACCTCGGCCTTTCGGTCCAAACGGTCCCGGAGCAGCGCGAGCCCGACGGGGCCTTCCCGACCGTCGCCTTCCCCAACCCAGAGGAGGCGGCCGCTCTCAAGATGGCCCTCGAGCTGGGGGCCAAGGTGAAGGCCGATGTCGTGATGGCCAACGATCCCGACGCCGACAGGCTGGGAATCGCCGTCCCAAGGACGGCCGCCATCCCAGGGACGGCCGCCGTCCCGAATTCCAGCGGGGACTACGTCCTCATCACGGGCAACCAGCTCGGCTCCCTGCACCTCGACTACATCCTCCTCACGCGCCGAGAGCTGGGCCTCATGCCCGCGAAGCCGGCCGTGGTGAAGACCATCGTGACCACGGACCTCCAGGCCCGCATCGCCGAGAGCTACGGGGCGACCATGTTCGAGTGCCTCACCGGCTTCAAGTGGATAGCCGACCTCATGCGCCGCTTCGAGTCCGACGGCCGCGGCTACGAATACGTCTACGGCACCGAGGAGAGCTACGGCCATCTCGTCGAGACGGAGGTCCGAGACAAGGACGGCATCTCGGCCGCGGCCATCACCGCCGAGATGACCCTCTACTGGCGGTCCAAGGGCAAGAGCCTCCTCGAGAGGCTCGAGGAGCTCTATGTCGAGCACGGCTACTACGAGGAGAGGAGCGTCAACAAGTACTTCGAGGGCTCCTCGGGCATGGCGATCATGAAGGGCCTCATGGAAAACTACCGAAAGACCCAGCCCGAGGCCTTCGGCGGCATCCAGGTCGTCCGCGTGAAAGACGTGAAGGCCGGAATCGAATGGGACGCCAAGAAGGCGAACGTGAGGAAGATCGATCTCCCATCGAGCGACGTCCTGCAGTGGCTCCTCGCGGATGGGACCACGATCACCGTGCGGCCCTCGGGGACCGAGCCCAAGATCAAGTTCTACGTCCTCCTGCGCGGCGAGGTCGAGGGAGGGGCCGCGGGGCTCCCGAAGGCCCGCGAGGCGACGGCCGCGAAAGCCCGCGCGATACTGGCCGACATCGACGAGGCCCTGGGCGCTCTCGCGCCGAAAGCCGCCGGCGCTTGACCTTCCTCGCCCTGGACTTCGAGACCACGGGCCTGGACAGCGGCGCGGGACGCGTCGTCGAGGTCGGCGCCATCCGATTCCGCCTGGAGAGGGGCGCTTGCATCGAGGACGCCTGCCTGGCCTGCCTCGTGGACCCTGGCATGCCCATTCCTCCGCGCGCGATGGCCATCCATGGGATCAGCGATCGGGACGTGGCCGGCGCGCCGGCCTTCGGCGAGGTGGCCCGCAGCCTCCTCGCCCTGGTAGAGGGGGCGGTGATCGTGGCGCACAACGTGCGCTTCGACCTGGGCTTCCTCGACGCCGAGCTCTCGCGCCTCGGCCTGTCCCGGAGGGCCCAGGCCGCGGAGGACACCGTGGCCCTGAGCCGACGCGCCTTCCCCGGCCGCTCGAGCTACCGCCTCGGCGACATAGCCTCGGCCCTCGGCATCGACTCGGGCTCGGCCCATCGGGCCCTCGACGACGCGAGGACCTGCATGCGGCTCTACGTCGCCTGCGCGAGGCGGCTGGCGTGAGCCGCGAGGGAGTGAGCATGAAGTACAATAGGCTCGGAAGGACCGGCGTCTCGATCTCCGCCCTGGGCTTCGGGGCCATGCGCCTTCCCTCGACGAAGGCCGAGGGCAAGCAAGTCTTCGATACCGAAGAGAGCGTCCGCGTCATCAGGCGGGCCTACGAGCTGGGCGTCAATTATTTCGACACGGCTCCCTATTACTGCGAGGGCCAGAGCGAGGTCATCCTGGGCAAGGCGCTCAAGGGCATCCGCGACAAGGTGTATGTCTCGACGAAGAACCCCATCGAGGACGACTCGGGCTCTCACTTCCGGGAGCGGCTGGAAAAATCCCTGGGGAAGCTCGACATGGGGCGCATCGACTTCTACCACATGTGGGGGATCTCGCTCGAGACCTACGAGACCAGGATCGCCGCCAAGGACGGCCCCCTGTCGGCGGCGGTCAAGGCGAGGGATGAGGGCCTGATCGGGCACCTCTCCTTCTCCTTCCATGACAAGGCCGAGAACCTGCCCAAGCTGGTCGACGAGGGCGTCTTCGAGACCGTGCTATGCCAGTATAACATCCTCGACCGCTCCAACGAGGAGGGCATCGCCTACGCCAAGGCCAAGGGCCTCGGCGTGATCGTCATGGGCCCCGTCGGCGGGGGCAGGCTCGGCTCCCCGTCGGAGGTCATCCGCGCCCTCCTTCCCGGGGAGTCGAGGAGCAACGCCGAGCTCGCGCTGCGCTTCGTCCTGACCAATCCCGGCGTGTCCTGCGCCCTCTCCGGGATGAGCTCCATGGCCCAGGTCGAGGAGAACGCCGCGACCGCCTCGAACCTGGCCTCCCTGACCAAGGCGGAGCTCGAGTCGATCCACGCCTCGGTGGAGGAGAACAAGCGCCTCGCCGAGCTCTATTGCACGGGCTGCAAGTACTGCATGCCCTGCCCCCAGGAAGTGAACATCCCCCTGAATTTCCAGCTGATGAACTACCACCGCGTCTACGGGATCACCGAATACGCGCGCGAGCAGTACCGCCTCATCGGCACGGTCGATTGGATGCCCGGCAAGGACGCCTCGGCCTGCACCGAATGCGGCCAATGCGAGGAGAAATGCCCGCAGCGCCTGAGGATAAGGGAGCAGCTGAAGGAAACCCGGGCCGCCCTCTCGGGCAGCTAAGGGCGAGGACCGCTCAGAGAGGGAAGACGACCCGGATAGCGACCCCGACCCCATCCGAAGTCTCGACGCGCCCGCCCAGCTGGCTCGCGAGATTCTGGACGAGGCTCAGGCCGATAGAGACGCGCCCCCGCTCCCTCGTCTCCTCGCGCTCCGGGCCGACCCCGTCGTCCGCGACCTCGATGAACGCCGCGCCCTCGGAGGCCCTGCCGACGGCGACGCCGATCCTGCCCGATCGTCCGTCGGGGAAGGCGTGCTTGAGGGCGTTGACGACGAGCTCGTTGAGGATGAGGCCGCAGGGAATCGCCTTGTCGATGGGGAGGCTCTCCTCGCCGGCCGAGACCTCGATCCGGACCCTGCGGCGATCGACCGCGTAGGCCTCGGCCAGGTAGTCGACGAGCTGCCTGACGTAGCTGGGGAAGTCCACGCGCGCGAAGTCGTCGGACTGGTAGAGGAGCTCGTGCACGAGCGATATGGACCTTATGCGGGTCTCGATCTCGATCAGGGCGGCGGCCATCGCGGAGCTCTCGCCCTCCTTGTCGAGCTGGAGGTTGATGAGGCTGCATATGATCTGGAGGTTGTTCTTCACGCGATGGTGGACTTCCTGGAGGAGGAGCTCCTTCTCCCGGAGCGATCCCATCAGGGCCCGCGCCGCCATCCTCTGCTCGGTCACGTCCCTGAGGATGCAGCCGATCATGAAGAGCGAGTCCATCCGGATCCCGTAGATCGCCTGCTCGATGACGCGCCTGGATCCGTCGGAGCGCGACAGACCGGTCTCGAAGGGGCCCGCAGGCCTCCCGGCGCCGCAGGAAGCTAGGGCCTCCACCCATTTCGCCCTGATCCGGAGCCGCGCTTCCTCGGTCCGCTCCGCCTGGGGGGCGGTATCGAACTCCAGGTCCCAGACCTTCGTCCCGGCGAGGCTCCCGTCGGCGCGCTCGGCCGCGCGCTCGACCTGGGAGTTGCAATCCACGATCGTGCCCTCGGCATCGAGGAGGATCAGCCCTTCCGAGGACTGCTCGACGAGGCCCCGATACTTCGCCTCGCTTTCCCGGAGCGCGCGCTCCGCGCTCTTGAGCCGCGACAGGTCGACGATGGAGACGAGGACCCTCGCCCAGCTCCCTTCGTAGCCCGGCATCACGCTCAGCTTCGATTGGACGTAGACGAGCTCCCCGGAGGCCGTCCTGCGCGCGGACTCGGTCTCGAAGGAGCCACGACCGCCGGCGAGGGCGGTGAACCCGAGGCGCAAGGACGCGAGCTCCTCGTCATCCAGCGCCCTCGACGCCGCGCCGAGGATATCGGCCTTGTCGGCGTAGCCGAAGAGCTCAAGCGTGGCTCGGTTGACATCGACGATCTTGATGAGGGAGGCGAAATCCGCCACGACCTCCCTCGGCGCGAAAAAGGCCCCCCAGTCGACGACGCCCTCCGCGGCGGCCTGGTCGACTCGGCGCCTAGGCTCCGAGAAGTCCTCCTCCCAGATTGAGATCGGGGAATTCTCGAAGTAGCTCCTCAGTCTGGCCTCGCTTTCCGTGAGGGCGGCGACTGTCTCGCCCACGCGCGCCGCCATCGCGCCCAGCGAATCCGCGACGAGGGCCAGCTCGCCCCGCGCCCCGGCGGGCCGGACGATAGCCGGGCCCCGAGGAGAGGCGCCTATCCCGGCGACTTGTCGCGCTAGGTCCCGGAGCGGCCTTCCGAAGTAGCGCTCCACGGCCAGGGCGAGGATGAGCGACAGCGCGGCCACGATCAAGGCAGTGCGCCCGAGCCCGAAGAGTATAGTGTCGCGGACGCGCTCGCGCTCGTCCTCGAGGGAAGGGCGGATGACGAGCGTCCCGATGAAGGCCGGGTCCATCCCCTGCCGCTTGAAGTACAGCGGATAGCGGCGCTCCGGGCCCAGCTCGCTCCCCTCCTTGCTCACGAAGCTCCCGATGTCGTCGCTGACGGTACCCAGGGCGTCGATCAGCTCGACCGCGCCGACGGAGGGATTCGCCAGGATGCCGCGCAGGATGATCGAGACGCTGGCTATATCGTAGCTCCAGAAGACCTGGGCCAGGGCGGGGACATTCTCGAGGGCCAGCGCGTCGATCTGGCCCAGGGTCTCCTTCCTCGAGGCGGACAAGGTCGTGAGGGACTCGATGCCGATGAAGAGGCCGGCCACGACGAGATAGAGCCCCACGCAGACGACGATGAGTCTCCTCGCCAGGCCGAGGCCTCGGCCTCCCCCGCCCTTGACGCTGGTCATACGGAGGCCGCGGCCTCTCCAGCCCCCTCGCTCGACGGGTCGATCGGCGAGAAGACGCCTTTTATCCTCGGGAGCGGTGTGCACCTAAGTCGCATGTCCCATCCTCCTCACTCTCCGCCAAGCCCGGTCGAATCGGGCGAGAAAGGCAAAGGTAGCCTTGAGGCCGAGCGCCGCGCAGGCGACGAGGATAGTGGCGCGGCCGGCTTTTCCGCGTCCCATTCGTCTCTCCCGAATATCGCGATGGTAATATACTAGGAGCATCGGCCGGCGAATGCAAATTTGAGGCAGGGGAAATACGCTGTATATTCAGTCGATCTCGGCATCCCCACTTGCGCTGGGAAAGATTTCCGTGCTAGCTTGGCCACCTACCGATTGGAGGAGCGATCCCCATGAGTAATCCGGCCCAGGGCAAGCCGCCCGATCACGGCCGGGGTAAAGGGGAGGATCGCCGAAGGGCGCGCGCACGGCCGTCGCGGGCGCCTTGGACGTAGCGGTCAATACCCTACGGCTGTCGCGGGGCTCGCTCGGCCTCTCAAGGCCAGGGCCGTCCCGCGGAGCGCCATCGGAATTCGCCCCGTGCATCGCGGACCCGACGAGTCGGCGAACCATCAGGGACGAGTTTCATGGGATCTCCATCGGATTGGAGGTCCTCGAATGCCCAGCCTTCAATCCGTGGAACGCAGCGCCCTCGCCTTCCTGGCGGAGCTCTGCGCCACCTATACTCCCGCTGGCCGCGAGGCCGCCCTCCTCCCCCACCTCGAGGCCGAGCTCAGGCGTCTCGGCGCCAAGGTCGAGGCCTTCCCCCTGGGCGAGGGCCGCGCCAACATCCTCGCCGCATGGGGCGAGCCCCGGGTCCTCTTCAGCAGCCACCTCGACGTCGTCCCTCCCGAGCTGCCGGCCCGCGTCACCGAACGCGGCGTGGAGGGCCGGGGCGCCTGCGACGCGAAGGGCCAGATCGTCGCCCAGCTCGCGGCGATCGAGCTCCTCCTCGCTTCGGGCGTCAGGGACCTCGCCTGGCTCGGCGTCGCGGGAGAGGAGAGCGACTCGAAGGGCGCGATCGCGAGCCGCGCGCTCGCTCCCTCCTTCTCGGCCTGCGCTGCCATCGTAGTGGGCGAGCCCACCGGCTGCGCCCTCGCGACGGGCCAGAGGGGCTTCGTCCGAGCTCGCCTAACGTGCAAGGGCAAGGCCGCGCACGGGGGGACGCCCGAGCTCGGCGAGAACGCCCTCCTCGCCATCATGGACTGGATCGAGGCGATCAGGAAGGCCGAGCGTTCCGCGGAAGGCCTCGAGCCGACGGCCCTCGGCCGGGAGTCCTGGAATCTGGGACTCCTCTCGGGTGGCCGCGCGGCGAACGTCGTGCCCGACCTGGCGGAGGCCGAGGTCACGCTGCGCACAGTCCCTGGCGGGACGCTCCGCGCCGCGATGGAGGCCGCGAAGCCGCCCCGGGGGAGAATCGAGATCATCCTCGAGGAGAGCTGGGACTTCTTCGACGCGCCGGCCGGCTTCGCCACGACGAGCGTGCCCTTCGGCTCGGACCTGAGCGCGATGCGCGCCATCGCCCCCAAGGCGGCGGCCATCCTCGCGGGGCCCGGCAGGGCCTCCCTCGCCCACACGGGCGTCGAGGAGCTCACGCGCGAGGAGCTCGCGGCGGGCATCGCGCTCTTCCGCGACCTCGGCATTTTCTATTCAAGGAGCGACATATGAACCGCATCCCCGTGACAGTGCTAGGGGCCACCGGCGTGGTGGGCCAACGCTTCGTTCGCCATCTCGCGGCCCACCCCGCCTTCGAGCTGCGCTACGTGGCGGCGAGCGAGCGCAGCGTCGGCAAGACCTACGCGGAGGCCTGCGATTGGCGTCTCCCAGGGGAGCCCTACGCTGGCTTCGGCGGCCTCAAGGTCGTCGCCTGCGACCCCTCGGAATCGCCGGCCCCCCTGGTGTTCTCCGCCCTCGACGCAGGTCCCGCCCGGGATATCGAGCCCCTCTACGCCGCCGCGGGCTCCCTGGTCTTCAGCAACGCCTCCGCCTTTCGAATGGACGAGGACGTGCCCCTCCTGGTGCCGGAGCTCAACGCGGCCCACCTCGGCCTCCTCGCCGTGCAGCGCAAGCGGCGCGGCTGGAAAGGCGGCATCGTCACCAACCCCAACTGCACGACGGTGCCCATAGCATCCACGCTCGGGCCCCTGCATCGGGCCTTCGGGGCCGAGGCCGCTATGGTCGTGAGCATGCAGGCCCTGAGCGGGGCGGGCTACCCGGGCGTCGCCTCCCTCGACGCCGTCGCCAACGTCGTCCCGCTCATCAGGGGCGAGGAGGAGAAGGTCGAGTCCGAGTCCCTGAAGATCCTCGGCAGCTTCGACGGCGAGCGGATAGTCCGCGCGCCTATCGTCATCTCGGCCCAGTGCAACCGGGTCGAGGTGGTCGACGGCCACACGATCGCCCTCAACTACAGGCTTCGCGGATCCCCCGACCCTGCGGCTGTCGTCAAGGCCTTGGAGGAATTCGTCCCGGACACCGAGGGCCTCGAGCTCTTCACCGCGCCGCGGCGCTTCCTCCAGGTCAGGACCGAGGCCGACCGGCCCCAGCCCAGGCGCGACGCCGACGAGGACGGGGGCATGCGCATCATGGTGGGCCGCGTGCGAAAGTGCCCCCTGTTCGGCGTCAAGATGATCGCGCTGGGCCACAACACCGAGCGCGGCGCCGCGGGGGCCTCGGTGCTCAACGCCGAGCTCGCCCTCGCCAAGGGGCTGCTGTGAGCGGAGTCCTCGTCATGAAGTTCGGCGGCACCTCTGTCGCCGACGCCTCCAGGCTCCGTTGCGTAGCCGAGCTCGCGAGGGAGCGCGCCTCCTCGGGCGTCCTCCTCGTGCTCTCGGCCTTCTCCAAGGTCACCGACTCGCTCTTCGCGGCCGGCCGCGCCGCGGTCGCGGGCGACGAGGGGGGCGCCCTCGCCATCCTCGCCGAGGTGATCGAGCGGCACCGAAAGGTGGCCGCCGAGCTCCTCGGCGCGGCTTCCCTGCCCCCGGAGGTCGAGGCCGCGATAGCCGCCGCCGCTTCCGAGCTCGGGTCCGTGCTCAAGGGCTCGGCCCTCCTGCGGGCCCTCCCCGAGCGGAGCATGGACATCCTGGCGGGGCGCGGCGAGCTCCTGTCGACGGCCATCCTCGCCTCCTTCATGGGAGTCCCCTGGATCGACGCCCGCACGGTGATGCGCACCGATTCGCGCTTCGGCTCCGCGAGGCCCCAGAGCGAGGAGATCCGCGCCCTGGCCGCCCAGAAGGTGGCGCCGCTGGTCGGGCCCGGCAGGATAGCGGTGACCCAGGGCTACATCGGCGCCGACGCCTCGGGCGCGCCCACCACCCTGGGCCGGGGCGGCTCCGACTACAGCGCCAGCCTCTTCGGTGCCGCGTTAGGCGCTTCCGAGATCCAGATCTGGACGGACGTCGAGGGCATCCTCACCTGCGATCCGCGGATCGTGCCCTCGGCCAGGCCTGTCGAGCTCCTCGGCTACGACGAGGCCGCGGAGCTCGCCGACTTCGGCGCCAAGGTCCTGCACCCCGCGACCATCCTCCCCGCCGTGGAGCTCGGCATCCCGGTGACGGTGCGCAACAGCATGGTCCCCAAGGGCCGCTTCACGACGATCTCGAGGGAGTCGGCCTCGGGCCAGCCCGTCACCGCCCTCGCGTCGAGGGGACCGGTCACCGTGCTGACGGTGACGACTCCCCGCATGCTCGGGGGCTCGGGCTTCCTGGCCAGCTTCTTCGACGCCTTCGGCCGCAGGGGGGTCAGCGTCGACCTGGTGTCCACCTCCGAGGTGAGCGTATCGGCGACCGTCGACGGGAACGAGGCCGTGGACGAGCTCGCCGCCGACCTCGCGGAGCTGGGCGAAGTCAAGATAAGCCGGGGCCGAGCCGTCGTAGCCCTCGTGGGCGAGAGGCTTCTCAAGACCCCGGGCGTGCCCGGCAGGGCGCTGGGGGCCCTGAGCGAGATCAACGTCGAGATGATCAGCCTCGGGGCGAACGAGATAAACCTGAGCCTCGTCGTCGAGCAGGGCCAGGCGGCCGATGCCCAACGGGCGCTCCACGCCGCCTTCTTCGAGACTCAGCGAGAGCAGGCCGAGTGAGCAAGGGGCCTGCTCTCGCTTCGCGATCGCGCCATCGGGACGAGGCGCGGCGCGATCGCCTGTAAGGGGGGCGCAATGAAGATCGGCGTATTCGGCAGGGGCAAGCTCGGGAACATGGTCGTCTCGCTCGCGTCGAAGGCGGGCGACCTCGAGCTGGGCTGGTTCATCGACCTGGGCGAGGAGCCCTCGGGAAAAGTGGACGTCGCCCTCGACGCGAGCGCGGGTCCGGCCGTGGCCGGCCACGTCGAATGGGCCCTCGCGTCCGGCGCCGACCTCGTGATAGCGGCGACGGGCTGGGACCGCTCGGTCCTCGACACGGAGAGGATCAGGAAGGCGGGCATCGGCATCCTGGTGTCGCCCAACTTCTCGCTCTCCGTGGCCTTCATGAGGAGGGTCGCCCTCGCCATGGGCAGGTTCGCCGCGATCGAGAGCGACAGCTCCCTCGCCATAGTCGAGCGGCACCACGCGGCCAAGGCCGACGCTCCATCCGGCACGGCCAAGCTCCTGGCCGAGGCCCTCGTCCAGGGCTGTCCCCGCTTCTCGGGATGGAACCAGGGACGGGCCGAAGAGGGCAAGATCAACATCGCGAGCCTCCGGGCGGGCATGGAAGTCGGCTACCACGAGATCAGGCTGGAGACGGACTCCGACGCCCTCGTGCTCTCCCACGAGGCGGACTCGCGCGAGATCTTCGCCAAGGGGATACTCGTCGCCCTCCGCTGGATCCGCGGCCGCGAGGGCTACTTCACCTTCGACGACGTCGCCGAGGACGTCATAGATCCTCTGTTCGTGAAATAGGAGAAGGCCATGAAGCAAGCGAATTTCGGCGGCCTGGGCGTCGCCCTCGCCACGCCCTTCAGGCCGGCCGGCGAAGGCGGCCGGACGGCGGCGGAATACGGAGCCGGGGCGGTCGACCTGGCGGCCTTCCGGGCCCTCGTCTCGCGCGTCGGGGCCGAGGCCGATTTCCTCGTCGCCCTCGGCTCCACCGGCGAGGCGGCGACGATCGGGGACGAGGAGCGGGACGAGGTGGTGCGATCCTGTCTCGAGGAGGCGAAGGGCCGCCCCGTCGTGGTCGGCACGGGGCACAATTCGACGGCGAAGGCGGTCGAGCTAGGCGCCCGCGCGGCCCGGCTCGGGGCGGACGCCCTCCTCGTCGTCACGCCCTACTACAACAAGCCCCAGATCGCGGGCCTCGAGGCCCACTTTCGCGCGGTCGCGGCGGCCGCGCCGGGACTGCCCATCATCGTCTACAACGTGCCGGCCCGCACGGGGCTCAACCTCGCCCCGAAGGACCTCGAGAGGCTCTGGGCCATCCCGGAAGTGGTCGCCGTCAAGGAGTCCTCGGGCAACCTCGCGCAGATCGGCGAGATCCTGCGGACTATCCCCGAGGGCAGGCGCCTCTTCTCGGGCGACGACGCCCTGGCCCTGCCCGCGATGGCCCTGGGCGGCCACGGCCTCATCTCGGTCCTCGGCAACATCCTCCCCGCGGAGACGAAGGCCCTCGTCGACGCGGCCCTGGCCGGCCGGCGCGCCGAGGCGGCGGCCCTCCACGCGCGGCTCCTCCCCTTGATCGACGCCCTCTTCCTCGAGAGCAACCCGGCGCCGCTCAAGGCGGCCTTCGGCCTGGCCGGCCTGGCCTCGGACGCGCTCCGGCTCCCTCTGGCGCCCGTGCAGGCCTCGACCCGGGCCCGCCTCGCCGAGCTCCTGCCCAAGTACGGGATCCCGGTCCGCGCCTGATGGGAAAGAGGAGCGGCGCCGAGCTCGAGGCCTTCTACTCGCGGCCGATGGACGAGCTGCTCTCCGATCCCGAGCTGCCCGGGGCGAGGGAGGAGCTCCTCGACGCCCTCGAGTCGGGCGCCGTCCGCTCGGCCTCGCGCTCGCCTCTCGGCGCCTGGTCGGCGAATGCCTGGGTCAAGACAGCCATCCTCGCGGGCTTCCGCTCGACTGACGCCGTGGAAATGGAGGGCTGGCCCGGCGGCGCCATCGAGAAAACGGCCTATCCGCCGCGGCGCTTCGGCGCGGCCGACGGGGTCCGCGTCGTGCCGGGAGGCAGCTCGGTGCGCAGGGGCGCCCGCCTCGAGCCGGGCGTCGTCATCATGCCGCCGGCCTATGTCAACGTCGGCGCCTGGGTGGGCTCGCTCACGATGATCGACAGCCACGCCCTCGTGGGCTCCTGCGCCCACGTGGGCGAGCGAGTCCACCTCTCGGCCGCCGCCCAGCTCGGGGGCGTGCTCGAGCCCGCCGGGGCCCGGCCCGTCATCGTCGAGGACGACTGCTTCGTCGGGGCCCTCTGCGGCCTCTTCGAGGGCGTCCTCGTGCGCGCGCGCGCCGTCCTGGCCCCTGGCACGGTGGTCACCGCCTCGACGACCATCTACGATCTCGTCCAGGGCCGGGAGCTCCGAGGCGAAGTGCCCGAGGGGGCCGTCCTCGTCCCCGGCTCCCGCCCGGCCCGCGGAGAGTACGCGCGCGAGCGCGGCCTCCAGCTCTACGCGCCCTGCATCGTCAAGTACCGCGACCGGAGCACGGACGCCGCCACCGTCCTCGAGGAGGCCCTGCGTTGAGCGAGCCGCGGAGGCTCTTCGCCCTCTCGGACGAGGGGGCCCTCGCCCTGGCCTCGAGCCGGGGCACGCCCTGTTTCGCCTATCGCCTCGACCTGGCGAGAGATCGCTACGATCGGCTCGCGGCCCTCCTCGCTCGCCGCTCGGGCGGGCGTGCCGCCCTCGCCTACGCGGTCAAGGCCAACCCCGGCCGGCCCCTCGTCGCGGCCTTCGCGGAGCGGGGCGCCTGGTTCGACTGCGCCTCCATCGGCGAGCTCGAGCTCCTGCGCGGGGCCGGCGTCCCCGGCGGACGCCTCCTCCTCGCGGGGCCGGGCAAGAGCGAGGCCGAGCTCGGCCTCGCCCTGAGCCTGGGCGCGCGCATCCAGGCCGACGGCCTCGAGGACCTGGAGCGCATCGATGCTATACTCTTATCGCAATCGCCCGGCCCGGCCTCCGGCCGCGAGATGCCGATCCCGGTGAGCCTGCGCGTCCATCCGCTCTCCGGCGTATCTGAGTCCTCGCCCATCATCGGCGGCTCGGGCCCCTCGGCCTTCGGCGTCGACGAGGAGGAGCTTCCCTCCTTTTTGCGGGAGGCCGGTCGCTTCCCGCGCGTCAGGATCGCCGGCCTACAGGTCTTCGCGGCCAGCAACGAGCGGAGCGCCCGGCGCCTCCTCGACAACCACCGCATAGCCTTCGCGATCGGCGAGCGCATGGCCAGGGAGGCCGGCCTCGAGCTCGACCTCGTCGACCTGGGCGGGGGACTCGGCCTGACTTACGCGGAGGGCGAGGCCGAGCTCGACCTCGAGGCCTTCTGCGAGGGCCTGGGGGCCCTCCTCGAGGCCAATCCCTGGTTCAAGGGCCGCGCGCTCATCGAGCCCGGCCGCTGGCTCGCCGGGCCCTGCGGGGTCTACCTCGCGCGCGTCCTTCGCGCCAAGTCGAGCAGGGGCGAGCGCTTCGCCGTCCTCGAGGGCGGAGCGAACCATCTCCTCAGGCCGGCGCTGACCGGCCAGGCCTTCCCGGCCCGAGCGCCGGGAGTCGGCACCACAGATATCGCGGGCGCGCGCGAGGTCGAGCAGACTCTCGCCGGCCCCCTCTGCACGTCCCTCGACCGCCTGGGCAAGGTCCTGCTCCCCCTTCTCGAGGCCGGCGACCTCGTGATGCTCGGCCAGGCGGGGGCCTATGGGGCCACGGAGGCGATGAGCGCCTTCCTGAGCCACCCCCCGGCCGCCGAGTATTGGCTCGAAGCCGATCCCATGCTATACAAGGAAGCCATATGACGGACAAGCGAGTACCCCTCGGCAAGGAAAGGCTCGAGGCGATCTGCGCCGAGCACCCCACGCCCTTCCATCTCTACGACGAGGCCGCCATCCGCGCCGGCGCGAGACGGCTGGTCGAGGCCTTCTCGATCCTGCCTGGCGGCTTCAAAGAGTACTTCGCGGTCAAGGCCCTGCCCAATCCCTTCATCCTCAAGCTCCTCGCCGCGCAGGGATTCGGCGCCGACGCGAGCTCCCTGCCGGAGATCGAGCTCGCCCTGAGATCGGGCATGCGCGGCCCCGACATCATGTTCAGCTCCAACGACACGCCGAAGGTCGAGTTCGCCGCCGCGCTCGAGGCAGGGGCCATCGTCAACCTCGACGACATCACCCACATCGAGAGCCTCGAGGCCGCGGGAGGCATCCCGGAGCTCGTCTGCTGCCGCTACAACCCGGGCCCCTTGAAGGAGGGCAACGCCATCATCGGCAGGCCCGAGGAGGCCAAGTACGGCTTCACCAGGGATCAGCTCTTCGAGGGCTACCGCGAGCTGAAGAGGCGAGGGGCCAGGCGCTTCGGCCTCCACACGATGGTCGCCTCCAACGAGCTGAGTCCGGGCTACTTCGTCGAGACGGGCCGGATCCTCTTCGAGCTAGCCGCCGAGCTCTCCCGCGAGCTGGGCATCCGCTTCGAGTTCATCAACATAGGCGGAGGCATCGGCATTCCGTACAAGAGCGAGCAGGACGCCGTGCCCCTGGGCGCGGTCGCGGAGGGCCTCAAGGAGGCCTACGGGCGCATCATCGCGGGCGCCGGCCTCGCGCCGATCCGGCTCTGCCTCGAGTGCGGTCGCGTGATCACGGGCCCCTACGGCTGGCTCGTCTCGCGGGTCATCCACGTCAAGGAGACCTATCGTAAGTATCTGGGCCTCGACGCTTCCATGGCCAACCTGATGCGGCCCGGTATGTACGGCGCCTACCACCACATCACGGTCATGGGCAAGGAAGGCGAGCGCGCGGACCAGGTCTACGACGTCACGGGCTCGCTCTGCGAGAACAACGACAAGTTCGCCATCGGCCGCGCCCTGCCCCGCGCCCAGGTCGGCGACCTCGTGGCGATCCACGACACGGGCGCCCACGGCCACGCGATGGGCTTCAACTACAACGGCAAGCTCCGCTCGGCCGAGCTCCTCCTCCGGGAGGACGGGAGCGTGGTCGAGATCCGCCGCGCCGAGACGATGGACGACTACTTCCGCACCCTGGACTTCGAGAAGCTCTCGGGCTTCGAGGCATGACTGTCGACGAACGGCAGATAGACGGGACACGGAGACCGCGGAGAGGGAATTAAAATGGAAAAGGCGCTCCAATCTCGTTCCGATTGCCTTCTCCGCGCTCTCCGCTCCTCTCCGCGTCTCCGTGGTGAGTCCTTGCAACAGGAGATGTCATGAGCGATACAGGATACGCGACGCGCGTTGCGCGAAATCAAAACTTCGCCAAGCTCCCGGCGGGCTACCTGTTCCCGGAGGTCGCCCGGAGGCGCAGGGCCTTCCAGGAGAGGAACCCGGGCGCCAAGGTGATCTCCCTGGGCGTGGGCAACACCACCGAGCCCCTGAGCCCGAGGATCGCCGCGGGCCTCAGGCGCGCCTCCGAGGCGCTGGGGACCCGCGAGGGCTACTCGGGCTACGGGGACGAGCAGGGC
>Ga0181529_10000748_pt1 | contig 46159 bp, 43 predicted proteins | sample PEATcosm2014_Bin_36_FD_119763 | JGI IMG/M metagenome (GOLD analysis project Ga0181529, IMG submission 119763) | Peatland microbial communities from MTU Mesocosm Facility, Houghton, MI, USA - PEATcosm2014_Bin10_30_metaG | ecosystem: Environmental > Terrestrial > Soil > Wetlands > Peat | place...
TAAGAAAACAGATCCCGACAACAGACGAGAAAACAACGTTGATGAACAGGTTGATGAATGTCTGGGTATCAGCCCTCACATCCTGCAATACGGCTAACATTTCACCGCTCCGTTGTTCCTCGTACTCATTATAGGACAAACGGAGCGTCTGCTGTAGCCCGTCATTGAAGATCTGCATCCCGAACTTTTGTACAGCAAGCCGGGTGAAATAATCCTGGAACGTTGCGGTGACCTGGGCAAGCACCGCGACAGAGACTGCCACGCTCAGCCAGAACAGCACCCCTTTAATGAGGATCTCTTCCGGACTGTTCCCCGGGTTTAAGGCATAATCATCAATAATTTTCCCGAAAATCAGCGGATCGACAAGGTTTAAGAGTTCACTGATACCCGCCAGTATGAGTGCGACAACGATGAGCCATCTCTGCGGTTTGAGGTACTTCCAGAGGACACTCATTTTTGTTGGATATTGATGGTAATCATTGCTCTGCCTTGCATAATACTTCCGCAAATTCTGTTACCTTGTTCACTGAATTTCACTACAGAAGGCGGATCCCTGAGAACGGGATATAGGAAGAAGACTGAATAAAGGTATTGTTTGCCGTAAAAGTAAAGGCCAGTCCGGCAATTGTCAAGCCCGGGCAGATCCAGGGGTGATGGAGCCCGGATTATTTACCGGGTGCTGTACAAATCCCGGGACGTGATCGTGGAGTATATCCGGCACCGGAATGTGGGGTTCTGGTAACGTGGTGAGGGATTGGGATTTTGTTTGGGCGTTGATCGATGATCCCACAACAAGGTAACAGGGCACCGAAAAGTAAGTTTTATGTAGGGGATGACAAAACAGTTTGACGGGCAGCTTTATCACAGACTATTACATTCAAACTGACTACGCTCTCAATGATCCGGGCTGCTGAAACGTTAGTGGAGGAAGGAACATGAGTAAAATGGTAATGGTCGCATTGTTGTTTTTGGTCGGTGTCTTCCTGCTCATTGGTGGGATCACGAGCATGGGAACACTCTACGTGACAGGAATCTGCCTGGGAATTGCCGGTCTCCTCGTCATCATATTGGCACTTAAGAAAGCGATGTGGAAGAAACCGGAAATGTCAGCGCCGGCGAAATAATCGTAATTTTTTTTTAAATCCGTTTATCCCGGATGAGTACACCTGTACAGAGCCGCCAGAAGATCTTTTGCCGTCCCGCTCCGGTTCTGATGTTTGCACACCGTGTCAATTATCCGCGCTATGCTTCCACGATTTATTCAAGAGGGGATGGTGCCACTGAAGATGAGATCGGCCTCGATACGCACAAACAACGTCTCTTAAAAGAGAGGACAAACGCCAGTTCACACTTGCGTGAGCGACATGGTCTTTACTGCACGGGCACGCCAAGCCCGGCTCAACCTTAATACCGGGTGAACGATTTATTTCCTGAACACGACTTTTGCAAGAATTTTACCGGCGAGCGTCCGTTCAAGGGTGATCGCATGGCTGTCGCACATCTCGTGGCAGCAGTAGCATTTGATACACTTCTTATACCCGATACGGGGCAGCGTATCGACCACCGCGATGGTTTTTACCGGACAGCTCCGGACGCACTTCATGCACCGGGTGCAGCGATCGGTATGGATTACCGGCCGGGGCGGATACTCGTTTACCAGTTTAAAGACGAGCCGCATGAGCCGGTGGGATTTGCCGCCGCTTTTGCCCTGCCCGAGGTACGTGGAGGGGCACTGGTAGTCCTTAACGATGAGCTCCTCAAGGTTGTCTCCAGTAAGGGAGATGTCGCTTAAGTCTCCCTTTAAGTATCCCCGTTCGATTGCGGCGGTGATGGTCGGCACACGCATGGGGTCAAGGGCCATGAGCCGGCTGGTGACAACGTCGATGGCACTGTAATTGCCGGATGCGAGAACAGCCCCGATCTTACGGGGTGTGCCTGCGTGCGGGCCGTCTCCTTCCATGCCCATAACCGCATCCATGACCTGTAGTTTCGGCTTTACGATATCGTTGATATCGATGATCATCCGCCCGAATGCGACGGAGTCAGGCAGCCGTGCGTGGTACGTGGGCTTGTCCAGTCCCGGGATGACGCCGAATATGTTCTTTGCCGCACCCGAAAGGTACGTCAGCGAGTGGGTCTTGGCCTTTGAGACAACAACGATGGCATCGCAGTCCAGCGCCGGGCTGATGATCGGGAAGCGCTTGATCGTTGAGCTCTCCGGGGCCGATACCTCGCGGTACCCCACATCGTAGTTCAGACGGACGCCGAGTTCTCGTGCAATTTTATCGTACCCGGATACGGCGTACGCCTTCCTGAGATTGCTTTCTTTGTAGATCGAGCCGGAGCCGGGACTGTCGCCCAGCAGTACCTCGCAGCCGTGGTCTTTGAGCAGTTTTGCGACGGCGTACACAACCTCCGGGTTTGTGGTTATGCACGTCTCCGGCGCCGACCCCTGGAGGAGGTTGAACTTCAAAAATACCTTCTGGCCCGGGGAGACAAATGCGCCCACACCTCCGACCAGATCGATTGCCTTCCTGACTGCAGCGCACGTTTTCTCCCGGTTGTAGTCCTCACACCGGACCACCGATACTGTTTTTACACTTTCGCCATCGCTCATTGCAGCACCGCTCTCCACTGACAGATTGTGATTAACAAGGTGTCAGTTTGGAAACCGGGAGATAAATACTATGTTTTTCCGGCATCCAAAAAAGAGATCACCGGGGATCATCCGGAGCATCCCGCCCTTTCTCCCCGGTCATCAAAAACACGGTAAACATCCGCACCGTCCCGTCCGGCCCCGGCTTCTGCATGATCGCGGCAGTCCGGTTCCGCACCGAAACAAAACCGGCAACCTCAAATAATTTCTTCATCATGTGCCGGTCGAAGCCGAAATGGAACACGCCCTCGTTTGAATCGTGGAATTTCCCCTCATCCAGATCGAGGTCGGCAATCGCAATTTTTCCTGCGGGTTTGAGGACGCCGTAGATCCGGTCGAGGAGCATGCCGGTGTCCCTGATGTGGTGGAAGGTCATGCTGCTCGCCGCAAGGTCGAACGCTCCCTCAAGTTTGTCCCCCTGCTCCAGGTCAACGCGCCGGGCCCGGACGTTTTTTATCTCCTGCGTTTGTACCTTCGCGTCAAGGACATCGATCATGCCCTGCGAGCTGTCGACCGCTGTGATCGTGCGGACATGGGGCTGGAGTGCAAGGGTGAGAAGGCCCGTCCCGCACCCGAAGTCCAGCACATCCATCGCCGGTCCCGGCTGTGTCGTCCCGATGATTGCCTGCGCCACATCGTGCGCCAGTTTTACCCGGCCCGGGTTCTCGTCCCAGGTCGCCGCTGCTGCGTCAAAATCGCGTTTTTCACCGGACATATTTATCCGGAGGGTGGGAGGGGCGAGCAGAAATAATTCACGGATGTGAACGTGGGTCCCGGTCCAACCCCGATCGCGTGAGCACTGGTCACACAGCGCCGGCGCAAAGGTCCTGCGGTTAGTAACCCGGAAGGTATGCCACAATCCTGTACTCTATAGACCGGCCCGTCCGAATATTCCTTAATTCACCAGATACCATGTCCCAGGTCCTTACCGTAATTGCTTTGTTTGCTTTTGTGATTGCAGTTGTTCTTCTGCTGCTGTACTTCCGGACAGAAGCACGGGAACGTGCAGAGACCCACGATCGCCGTCCGATTCCCGGGAAATATTTTATTTTGATCCTCATCTTCTGCACCTTGTCCGGGATGGTTATCACAGAATGGAAAGGTGTCTGCAGTCTCTCACCATGGGGTTTTGTTACCGGCATCATCCTTGGTTCGGCAGCAGAGCTCTACGCATACCTGCACCGGAAACGATGCGGAAGTGACGCATAACGCACCGGGTGAGTCCCGGCACAGCCAAAAGGTACGATCACAAAAAAAATCTGTTAGTCCCGGTCGCAGAATCGCCCGATGGCGAGATTGTTCTTGTCAAAGATCTCGCAGGCCGGGCAGTAGCAGTTGACCTCTTTTACTGACGGGGCACATGATTTCCCGCGTGCGCAGAAGAGGGCACCGGGCTCGGATTTCCCAAGGGAGTTGTGCTTGTAGGTCGGGCATGACCCGCAGTACTTCATGCAGATCTGCCGGTTCGCTTCCGTATCCTCGACTTTTATTTCACCGGATTTCATAAGGAAGGGATCGTAGGATAAGAATAATAGGTTTCCTGTGGATTTTCCCCCTCCTCCCGGGTGGGCGGCAGGGGTCCGGTCGGGGTGTAGAATTCACCCGGATTTTTGCCCGCATGTAAACTCCCTCAAACCTCGCCATTACTCCCCCTCTATAGTTTTACAGAATCAGGCATTAAAAAAAAACTGTCTTTTGGTTTTTCGCACCGGGTGACATTTTGTCAGGGTCAATGGGTTTTTTATCTTTGAGGTTCAGGTATCATTCACCGGATCCAGGCATTGTTCGGATGGAGTCAACCGGGACAGAGGGGAAAAATGGTTGAAAATCTGCGTATTGAACAGGATCTCATAGAGGACCTGCTGGTTCGTCTCTCAAAACAAGGGAAAAAAGGCAGGGAGGCCGCACTGGAAGCCCTGGCAGTGAGTACAGAAGACGATGACTGGAGGCCGGACGAGCTCATAAAGCAGGGCGGGATTAAGATCATCATGAACCTGCTCAAGGAAAAAAACCTGCACATCGTCCTTTCAGCCCTGGAAATTATCATCGCTATTGCGGCATCCGGGGAGGCAGAACCGCTTATCGATGAAGGAGTGATTGCATGCCTCGATACGATGCAGGATAACAAAAACCCCGCGATCCAGGAAAAGGTCCGGGAAGCGCTTGCACTCCTCCAGCCCGAAGTAGAGGATGTCGTCACTGCAAAACCACAGGACGACTATTAGGAAAAAAGTTAATCTACCTTCTCACGCAGTAGTACCCGCCGCGGAGATGGTACTTCATGAAGAGCGGGCAGGCCGGGCAGAAGCAGCCGATCTCTTTCATGTCCGGGGCATTGGAGCTCCCACAGCCACAGAAGAGCTCGGTCGGCTGGTGTTTTTCGAGCGAATGACGCTTGTAGTTCTGGCAGATGGTGCAGTATTTCCTGCAGATCTGACGGTTCTCTTCGGTGTTTTCTACAACAGGAGGTTTGCCGGATTCAAACATGCGAAACAGAGTTTGGTGATCATAAATATTAGCACTTTTGTTTTTTTCAATGGTACAAGGGAGAGGCCGGGGCTTTTTGTCCCCGTTACGCCCGGCCCCGCTATTCCCGGCAGAGGGAGCAGAACCGTTTTACCACGAGATCGTTTCTTACCTCTGGGTGGAACATGACCCCATAGAGCGGCCGGTCCGGGTGGCAGACAGCCTGCACGCACCGGTCCGAGACTGCTGTTACTTCCCAGCCGGCCGGCGGGTCGCAGGCAAAGGAGTGCAGTTCATACGCCTCAAAGGGCGGCCGGTCAGGAAAAAGCGGGTTTGGCCGGGTGATCCGGATTGTGGTCATCCCGATCTCGGAGGCCGGTCGGAGAGTGCCCCCGAACACGAGGCAGAGGGCCTGCATCCCGGCGCAGATCCCAAGGACCGGGACACGGGTGTCTTTGATCCACGAAAACTCCTGCACCTTTCCGGCAAAAAGGTTGTCCTGTAACGCGGTCCCGCAGAGGATGATCCCATCGGCACCCCGGATCTGTTCTTCGGATATACCGGAAAAATGCGCCTCCCGCCATGCAAGCCCGGCCCGGGAGACGATCCGGGCCACCGGGTCCACAAACTCATTCCGGGAAAGGGTTCTTGCCTTCCACGAGAGATCCACAAGAAGGATCATTTCGCCTCCAGCACGGCGCGCCGGACGTGCAGGATGCCACGGAAATTCGCGTACTCTTTTTCCGACTCAAGGATCACGATCCGCCGGGAAAAGACGGGAGCGTCGAGCACAAGCGTCTCGTACTCGCCGCCTTCACCGGTGAGGGTGATGCGGTCCGACCGCACATACTGCTGTAAATCGTTTATGGCATCCCGGTCGATTGCCCTTCCCAGCCAGTCCGCAGAAAACGGTGCGGCAAAGACACCGGTGATGATGGCACGGAAACCGGATGCGACCAGCCGCTCCATGTAGGCGTCCGGGTCCGTGTACCAGAGGGGGTTGAAACACCAGAGGCCAAGGTCCCGGCAGATCCGCTGGACCCGGGTGGCCTGGTACACAGAGAGGAGGGCGCCGGTCACTACGCCCTTGATGCCATACTGTTCCACGGCAAGGCTGATGGCACGGGAAAGATCGCGAAGCTCGGCCTCCTCGATCCCCTCGGTCTCGACCGTGACAAGCGGCAGTCCCGCAGCCTCGGCCTGCAGCGGCACGAGATGGACGTTCGGGGTATGGAACATGTAACTCTCTTCGTTCCGGGACCGGACCGAGATAAGGCAGGCGACCTCCTCTTTCTGCATCGCGAGATGACAGGCACACCACGAGTCCTTTCCCCCGGAACAGAGAACGCCGAGTTTCATTCCCTGTGTACTCATCCTTCCGGCCACATGAATCTCACCCTTTGCCGGAAACTCCGTCAGGTCCCGGAGAGCAAAATCGTTTCCTTTTTTGCAGGTTGCAGAGGGCAGGTGGCCCGCCCTGATGAGATCAGCCCGGACAACAAGGGGAACAGGTGCCCGAAAAATAATCAGGCCCCGGGCTGGCATAACCCGGGAGTTCTGTCGTATATCACAGGAGTTGGGTGTCACAACCCGGCACATCGCGCCAATACATAAGGAAACCGGGCAAAGACTGGTCGAGGGTGATTAAGATAACACCAGACGTGAAAAGTAAAACTCCCCTGAGAATGTTCAGGTGCGAACGCTGCAGCAGGCCCTGCATGCTGACCAGGCTTGACAATGAGGAGATGAAGTTCTGCCCGGTCGACAAAAAACCCGTGGACTGGAAACTGCTCAACCGGGATGAGAAGGCAGTATGTGCGCCCTGATCAGGAAAAGTGCAGAAACGTTCTGTTCACTTCCCCGCCTGGGCCTTCATATCCCCGATCGTAAGGACCGGATGACGGTACCGTCCCCGTCCCTCCGTACCCCGCATCATCGCAAGCTGGATCGCTTCGACAGGGCAGAGATTGAGGCAGGCACAGCAGAGCTCGCACCGGTGCTGCCACACCGGCCGGCCCTGTTCGATCACGATGTTTTTTACCGGGCAGACCGCCGCACAGGTGCCGCATGAGGTACAGGCATCAGAGACCGAGAACTTTTTGTCCACTTCGTGCACGTTCCTTGCAAACGGGCTGTAGAACACCATCTTTATCAGGCTGGACACGGGCGAAAACCCGGGCGGGACAGCCACGCCCCCTGCAATAAGGCCGGCGATCTCCGCAAGGCGTGCATCGGCATCGGCAAGGATCTGGTCTCTTTTTTTTGCTGCGGGAGGCCGGCTTACCGGGGGGAAATTTCCGGGCATCTTCACGATAAAAGCGGCATCGAGATTCCGGCCCTGCCTCTTTTTGAAAATCCCATTAAGCTGGCGAAGGGCAGAGACTCCGATATTGCCCGCCGTCACGATGGCAAACATGTACCGGGTGCCGGAAAGATTGAGACGGCCGGCGAATTCCGCAACAATAACCGGGAGACCCGAGTCATACACAGGACAGACGATCCCGACACGGTCAGCCTGCGGTGCGATATCCCCGGGGGTGTCTTTCTGCGATGCAATGGATACGAGCTCGCAGTCCCCGAGCCCTGCAGCGACCTTCCGTGCAGCAGCAAGGGAATTACCGGTGCCGGTGAAATAATAGATAATCGTCTTCATGATCTCCTCTCCCATTCGTTTATCAGAAAATAATTGCCGTTTGCATGGGTAAATCCATTGTGATTGAGCGGGAATCCGGAGCCGGCCAGGGGAACCCTCCCGAACTCCTGATGATCGCGTTCTCTGCCGTAAAACCTTCCGGGAAAAAAGGGCGTGATGCAATCAGGGTTACGATCGTTTGGGAACAGGTTATCGGAACAAATCGTGGAGGGAGATCCGGTACTGCCCGAGTTTCCCGTCAAAATTCGACGCCCCGATGTGCGTGACGGTCCCGGTCTCTGTCGCCGCAAGGATCCCGGCTTTCATCGCAGCGCTGATGGCGGCTTCATCGACGCCGTTTAAGACAATCTCGTACACGGACGCCACACCTTCGGGGACGAGCGAATCGCTGACACGGCCCTTTAATGTCGGGCACCAGCGGTGGCTGGTGCTGGCCGGCATCGGGAACCGGTAATTTTTGCACCCGACCTTCGAACCGCTCCCGACAATACCGCCGGCAAAACTGGTGATAACCCCTGTTGTCCCGGTGATTTTTTCCATTGCCGCCTCGGCACCGGCAAGTGCCGACTGCTGGTCGTTTCCCATCACAAGAAAGTTCCCGCCGGCAATTCCCTTCACGGTCCCAAAGCGCTCCTCTCCCACGTACTCGCCCTCCATCACCGGGATCTTCCAGCACTTCCTGCCGCCAACAACACACCGCTCCTCATACTGGTCCCCGAAATAGTGCATCTTTGTGTAAAACCGGGCGTCCGCATCAGGAAAACCGTCAAATGCAGAAGTGGTCGGTGTCGGGAGGATACACTGCGAGATCCTCGCGGCAACGTTCGATTTCATATTCTTCTTTTCAGCACAGATCAGGATCGAAATTCCGGCCCTGCCATCGGGAGTCTCATCCGGAGAGAGGGGACGTTCAATCCCGGCCTCGCAGGGACAGCCGATCTTTGAGGTCGCAAACCCCGTTGCTTCAACGGCGGCACGATACGCCCATTCCGGTGTTCCTGCCGTGATGATGACCCGGGTGATCCAGGTCGGGAACGCTTCGGCAAAGGTGTCGAGTATTTCGGTACCGTTGATCTCCATGGTGTCCCCCGTTACGCCCGATAGACAATACCATCCTCGGTGATGATGTAGTCCATGAGGATATCGTTCTCATCGACTGGCAGGCCATCGAACTCCTGGCAGGCAAAGGCAACCCCGATCTTTTTGAGGTCCGGGTTTTTCGCGAGGAACCGGTCGTAATACCCGGCCCCGTACCCGATCCGTCCCCCGGCCCGGTCAAAGCCAAGCATCGGGAGGATGATCGTGTCGACATCCTTTGGGTCGGCCGGAATCTCGCTCCCGATGGGTTCCGGGACGCCAAACGTGCTCGGGACAAGGGCAGAAAAATCCCGCAGGTAGGAGAGCCTGAGGCTGACATCCTCTTTCTGAATAATCGGGACAATCACCGGATTTCCCCGCTCGAGCAGGGACAGGACGAGCGGCTTTGTATTGACCTCTTTTTCCTTGGAGGTAAAGGCCATGACCGTCTCGTTTTTCCCAATAATATTCATGAGATGGCGGGTGATCATGAGGCTTTTTTTGAGCCGGTCTTCCGGGACCATTGCGTCTTTCCTGGCACGCAGGATATCCCGCACCCGTGATTTTTCTTCACTCATGGGCAGTAGTATAACGGTGACGTATTTATGAGTTTAGATATCCCCGATCCCGGCGTGCCCCCGGACAACCGGGTTTGTTGGTCAGGCCCTTAATGCAATAAATGATAAATACGATTAATCATACAAATATGATAAGTATGAAAAAGAAGAATTGTGAGACCGAGCACCTGGTTGACGAGATGATCGTACCGAGAAAGGAGAAGACCCGGCATCTCTTTGGCAGCGTCAAGGTCGGCGAACGCGGGCAGATCGTCATCCCCAAGGAAGCCCGGAAGATCTTCGGTATCAGACAGGGGGATATCCTGCTGGTACTCGGCGACACGGAACGCGGCATAGCGCTTGTAAAAGCCGATGCGATCCAGGAATTCGCCCGGCAGATTCTCGACAGCGCAAGTAGGCCGGATGAATAAGTGCAGAATGGAGGGATACGTAATGAAAATTGTTGTACTGAATGGCAGCCCGAAGGGCGACATCAGTGTCACGATGCAGTATGTTGCGTACATCCGGAAGAAATTCCCGGAACATACGTATGAAATTCTCAACGTGGCACATGAAATAAAAAAGATCGAAAACGATACCGCGGTCTGGAATAAGACCATTGAGTGCATCCGGTCCGCAGATATGGTCCTCTGGGCATTTCCGCTCTATGTCCTGGTCGTCTGTTCCCAGTACAAGCGCTTTATCGAACTCATCTTTGAGAGGAAGGCAGAAGATGCATTTGCCGGGACCTATGCCGCATCGCTCTCGACATCGATCCATTTCTTCGACCAGACTGCTCATGCCTACATCCATGCCATAAGCGACGATCTCGGCATGAAGTACCTCGGGTTTTATTCCGTGGACATGAAGGATCTCTTATCCGGAGTGGAACGAACACGCCTGGAGAAATTTACCTCCCTCCTCCTTACCGCAGTACAGGAAAAGATGCCGGTCCAACAGGAGAACGCCCCGCTTGTCTGGCCGTCCCTCACATATGTCCCGGGTAAAGAACAAAAAACCATTAGCACCGGTACAAAAAAAGTTGTCATCCTCACTGATGATGATGGCAGTTCTCCCAATCTCGCGGCAATGACAGACCGGCTCAAAAAGAATTTTTCCGGTTCCGTTGAGCTGATCAATCTCCACGATGTGAATATTAAGGGGGGCTGTCTCGGGTGCTGCCAGTGCGCCTATGACAATACCTGTGTATATACCGACGAGTACGTTGACTTTTACAAGAACAGACTGGTGCCCGCGGATATCATTATCATGGCAGGCCCGGTGCACGACCGGTATCTCTCATCGACATGGAAACAGTTCTTCGACCGGAGTTTTTTCAAAGGGCATACCCCCGGCCTCGAAGGAAAACAGATCGGCTTTGTGATCGCAGGGCCCCTCCGGCAGATCCCAAACTTAAAAGAGGCACTCACTGCATGGGCGGACAACGGCAGGTGTCATGCACAGTTTGTCACGGATGAGGTTCCGGGTTCCGGCGATCTTGACGCCCTGCTCGATACCCTGGCAGTTCGTCTCGTGCAGGCAGCGGAGACCGGCTACATCCCGCCGCACACGTTCTACGCGGTAGGCGGCCACAAGATATTCCGGGACAGCATCTACGGGGGAATGAGGTTTGTGTTTCAGGCAGATTACCGGTACTATGTGAAGCACGGGTTGTTCGATTTCCCGCAGTCTGACCTGAAGACCCGACTGTTCAATGCAATCCTCGTCCCGTTAACAAGAATCCCCGGTATCCGGAAAAAAGTGTTCGCCGATATGAAATACCATATGATTGAGCCCTTCAAACCGGTGCTTGAGGATGCCTGAAGAGAGGAGAATGCCATGAAGAGCGTGAACATCCTGCAGGGATTCATCCCCCTGATCGTCTATGGATTACTTGCAGGAAGTTCTGTCGCGAGCGTGATTGTCGCTCTCGGTGCTGCAGTGATCATTACCGTCATCATCGGTTTTTCTGATCTCAAAAAAGGCATGATCCTGACGTGGGGAAACCTGGTGCTGTTCTGCTCCCTGCTTATCGCGGTCGGCGTCCTTGGCATGACCTGTCTCATTCCAGTTATGGGAATGCTGATCTATGCGGCACTCGCCGCAGTCACCATCGGATCAATCCTTGCAAAAATCCCGTTCACCCTGCAATATGCACGGGACATGGTGGACCGGACTGTTTGGGAAAAACCGGCGTTTATCCGGGTAAACGTCCTGATGACGGGGGTCTGGGGCGGTGTCTTTGTGATCAATTTCATCCTGGACTATCTCGCGTTTGCATACCCGAACTCTGCCGGGGGAATTACCCCGCCGCTCACGTATCTTGTCCTCATTGCCGGGATTATCTTCACGATCTGGTACCCGGGACATCTGCAGAAAAAATATGCTCATACATGAGAGCAGGGTAGCAGGTAAGAACGCGTCATTGGCGTACGCGTATCCTTCAACCCGGCCTCCCTTTGGATACTTCCCTGACCCGGGCATATCCGGTTCTCCCGTTGACCGTAGAACAGTTCGCAAATACCGGATATACGATGGATTGAGAGTTCAGGAAAAAATGTGAGAACTAAAAAGGACAGTATGTCGGGACGTCCCCTCACCTATCCTGATTACTGCGGTGGCTGCTCGTGACCCGGGAACGCTTTCTTTTCTTTCGCAATCGTTTTTGCAAGTGCGACCATCCCGGTTGTGTCCCCGAGTGACATTGTTTCAAGAGCGCTTGACGGGACAATCACGATGGTCGATTGTCCTCCTTTGAGCCCTTCGTACAGCATGTTCATCGCCCGCAGGTGCAGGGCCGTGGGATTGTTCTCGTAACTCTTTGCGGCCTGCTCGAACTTCTCGGCGATCTGCCGCTCTGAATCCCCGAGGATGACCCGGGCCTGCCGCTCGCGCTCGGCCTGTGCCTGCATCGACATTGCATCCTGCAGGGGCCCGGGAATGATCACATCGCGGATTTCAACGGAAAGGATCTTGATCCCCCAACCGTTAACCCGGTTCCCGATCAACCGCTGGAGTTCCTCATCGATTGCTTCCCTCCCGGTGAGCATATCCGACAGAATGGTTTTGCCGATCACATCCCGAAGCGCGGTCTGCGAGGCAAGAGAGATAGAATCCCGGTAATCCTTGACTTCGAGCGCGGCTTTCTCGACATCGACAACCTGCCAGAACAATACCGCATCAACATTGACCGGTACGGTATCCTTTGTCAGGGTCTGCTCGGCGTTGAACGCTGTGGTGATCACCCGGAGATCGATCCAGTACGCAACACGGCTCAGGAACGGGACAATAAGAAAAATTCCCGGCCCTTTGATCCCGACAAACCTCCCGAGGAACAGGACCACTGCCCGCTCCCACTGGTTGGCAATCTTGATCGCCATGGTAAGAAGCACAATAACCACGATTAAAATTAATCCGGCAACCATGAGGGTGAATGAATCCATATTATTTCCTCCAAAACCCGTCTTTCCGAGTGATACTAGAGGGTTCCTGCCGAAGTATATATGTCTGGTGATGGTTCACGGCAGACGGATCGAAGCGTAAGGTATAACGATGTACCTTCTGTGAACCCGTGCCCGGACCCGCCACACCCCATCAGGAGACCCGGTCAGACCCCGATACGGAACCCGGACAAAAATGTGCCCCGTCCCGTCACGAGGAAGGTACTCCCCTATCCCCCGCTCACCCGTGCAGCCAGCTCTTTTCTGACCAGCAGGACTGCACACGAGATGATGGCAATCCCAAGGAAGAGGAACAACACGACCGTCCCCGGGCTGCTGATGTTCCCCCCGGCAAGGCCAAGGAGCACCGGCCCGGCAAAGGAGCCGATCGACGCGATGGCGTTGACAAGAGCCACACCGGAAGCACGGAGGCCGGGCGACAATGTTTCCATAACAAGGACAAAGAACGGGGCATAGGCAGCATACGATGCCGCAATCGCGCCAGACAGGAGAATAAACCCGGTAACGGCAGTGTGGGGAACGGAGAGCAGGACAAGAAAGATCGCTGCCACGGTCAGGGGAACTGCCACGTGCCACCGGCGTTCGGAGATCCGGTCGGAGTGGCGCGCCCAGAGATACATCACAACAACGGAAAAGGCATACGGGAGCATCACGAGGATGCCCGTCTCCATAATCGAACCGGAGAGGCCGGACGAGTTTGCGATCTGGGGGATCCAGAAGAGGAGGCTTGTCAGGAACAGCCCGACAAGAAAACTGGTTGTGCAGAGCAGCAGAATTCCGGGCGTGGTAATGATCTGCCGGAGCGGGATGGCACGCGGGGTTTCGTCCTGCACCCGTGCCTCGTCAAGCCGGGAAGCAAGCCACGCACGCTCGGGCCCCCGGAGCCAGGCCGCATCTTTCGGGGAGTCCTGCAGGTACACAAGAATCAGGGCCCCGAAGATGATCGCCGGGACCCCTTCGAGCACGAAAAGCCAGCGCCACGCCGCAAGGCCGGACCAGACTGCGTGGGAGAGAATGAAGGTGGAGACCGGCGATGCGATCACCATCGCCAGGGGGATTGCAACAAAGAAGACGGAGAGTGCCTGCGAGATCCGGTTTTTCCGGAACCAGAACGTGAGGTACAGCAGGATTCCGGGCGTGAAACCTGCTTCCGCTGCACCTAAAAGGAAACGGAGGATCGCAAGTTCGGCCGGGGTCTGGACAAACGCGATGAGGATTGTGATGATCCCCCAGCTTACCATGATCCGAAAAAGCCAGATGCGGGCCCCGGTCCTGACAAGGAACTGGTTGCTTGGCACTTCGAAGATCACATAACTGATAAAGAATATGCCCGAGAGAAAGCCAAAAAACGCGGGATCGATGCCGAGATCCGCGTTCATGGTGAGCGCTGCGTAACCGATATTGACCCGGTCAAGGATACAGATCACAAGCAGGATGACAACAAACGGGATGATGTGCCACCAGACTTTCCGGTCAAGGGCGATCTCATCGATATCCCCGTCAGGATTGGTTCCTTTGTACCGGTCGTCACTTATGGCGGGCATCGGGTTTTACTCACGGGGTGGGTTCTTTTTCCCGGCCCGAAAACCGGTATGCCTCTTTTGGTACGATGATCTCGAAGCGGGCACCCTTACCAGTCGTTCCTGTCTCCTGGATGGATATGCCGGTGATCTCAAGAATTTCCCGTGCAAGGAAAAGCCCGACCGATTTTGTCTTCTGGAAGTCCGGCGAAAAGATCCGGGCCTTAAGATCCTGGGAAATCCCCACACCATCGTCTTCGAAGAACACGGTTATGGATTCCTGCCCTTCGAGGTACCTTAATGTGATCTGTGTTGTCGTTTCTCCATGTGTGAGGGTATTATCAGCGAGGATCTGCAGGACCTGCTCCAGCAGGGGATCGGCAAATATGGTAAGATCGTCCAGCTCTATACTGTGCTTTATTTTACGGGTATCCAGGTGGGAAATTGCAAGGAGGAAGATCTGGCGGAGGTCCTGCCATGCCGGTGGTTTGAGCCCAAGATCCTGGTATGCCTGCGCAAATTTCAGGGAATTAGAGATCTTCTGCAGAATCTCCTCCTCTTTTTTGATAACTGAAATAACGGAGATCTCTGTTGTCTTCCCTTTTGCCAGCTGCTGGTATCCCCAGAGGGAAAATACCAGATTCTGGATATCGTTGAACGTCACATAGTTCAGGAGATTCAGTTTCTTCTTTGCCTGCTCCAGGGCCTTTTGTTCTTGGGTGCGTTCGGAGATATCCCTGACGATATGGACAGCACTCACGATTTTGCCGGCACCATCAACGACAGGATCCACCGTGATAAGAAGCCAGCCCTTTTTATTTCTCAGCGGGACCTCGACGCTCTCCCGTTTCCTGCTCGCGTGCATGCGCATCCGCGGACATCCCTCAATCGGGCACGCTGTCCCGTGAACGATATCAAAACAGTTCCTGCCGATCACCTGGTCGGGAGAAATTCCAAACATTGATTCGACGGCCCCGTTTGTCCGGAGGATCCGGCCATCCGGAGAGATCAGGGAGATCCAGTCCGGTATTGCATTGTAGGTTGCTTCCCATTCAGCATGGCTGAGGGCAAGAGCCTCGTACTGTGCCCGCAGTTCTTCTTTCCGGGCAGCCAGCTGTTCATAGGCCGCCCACAGTTCCTCATTTTTCTCCTGCAGTCTGTGAGTGAAGTGCCGGATGAGCAGGAACAAAAGAACCGTGGTGACGACAATAAACAGGATGCCCTTGATCGAGGAGATGAGGATAAGGTCCTCCTGCGGCATGGCAAACGAGAGAAACAGCTGGTCTGAAAAAATGATCCAGAGGATACCGAAGACAAAATAGATGAGGCAGATCTTCAAGGGGGCCAGTGCAAAAAAACGGTCCAGCCGGATCCTCACCGGAATTTTTTCCTTTTGGGGTGCCACTTCATCTGGTACTTGTGATTCCATAACCCACGGTCCCGGATGATCCTTTTCGATCCAGGTAATGAACAGTACGTAAACATATCCGGGAAAATATAAGAAGACGCCAGATCTGTCAAAGGAGAGCCCTTCAAGAGGTCATCAGGAATGCCCGGATTTTTTAAAGGAGACGACAAGGAAAAGTCTGGGTATCCTGCCGGGTTTTGTCTCAGGATCGTTCGGATATACTCGAGAAGTGTGCCGGCCGGGCAGAGGGGCACGAAAATCTCCGGATAAACCGGCAGGTATTGTGGTTTTTCTCCTCAACTGCGGGATTAGGCTTTATTCCCGGCTTTATGTTTCCATGCAAAATAACCGATAACCGCAAGGATAATGATCGCGAGTGCAATGAACGGGAGTATACAGGGGTCGTTTCCACAGACTGCTTCCATGTACCAGAATCCGGCGTTTTCGATAATATGGCTGGCGGTAAGTGAAAAAAGAATTGCGGTTATCTGCGGTGGCCCGGCTGTACGTCGCCCGGGTTCCGGAAGACCAGGTACGGCCCAAAGCCGTTACCCTTCGCCGGTTACCGGCATCCCGGGGAATCCGGATCCCGGGAACCGGTCGTATTGTAAACACACAATCCGGGAGAAACGCTTTTGTTTACCCGCGCCTCACGCCCCGCCCTTGATGCGTTTGAGCTGCTGCCGTACTCCGTGATCATCTGCCGGATTCAGTACAAGTACCTGGTTGTATACCATGATCGCATCTGTGTCCCGCCGGATTTTCCTGAGAATAAATCCCTTGTAGAGCAGAGCCTCGACCGAAGATTCTTCAAGCGCAATGGCCCGGTCGCACGAGTCTATAGCGTCTTTGTGTTTTCCCAGCATGACGAGATTTTTTGCACGGTTCATCCATACTGCCGGGTTTTCCGGATCGAGTTCAAGAGACAGGTCGTACGCCGACAGTGCCTCATCATAGCACCCGGACTTTTTCCGTGCATCGCCAAGAGCCCGCCATACCTCAGCGTTCTCAGGTTCACAATTAAGGTACCGTTCAAAGCTGTCTGCCGCTTCACGGTACCTTCCGGTTTTCATATACAGAAGCCCAAGCGCATGCCAGCGATCCTTGTCCCCGACCGCATCAGGATGAGCCTCAAGTTCAATAATCAGCTCGTCATACGAACTGCACTGGGGCGAGACGGGTTCCAGGGCTGATGCAGGTTCCGGCTGATCATTGACTGAGATTTCCTGCAGCGAACCGGCCGGGGCAACAGGTGCTGCAGTGGCTGCGCTGGCAGGAGTCCGGGCTGCAGCCTTTGGCGTCGCCGGGGTCGTTTTCTGGATCGTCACCGTACTTACCGGGGTTGCAGGTGCCTGTGCCGGCGCTTCACGAACAGGAGCAGGTACAGACACTGGTTGTTGTCGAGGTGCTGGTGGTGGGACAAGGGATGCGGGGGTTTTTACCGGCACATCACGAACAGGACCCGATGAGGACACCGGCTGTTGCTGAGGTACTGATGTCGGGACGGGAGATGGCGGTTGTTGCAGCCCGGGTTTTTTGACGTTTGCCGTTGGCACTGCAGGGGGCACCGGTGTCCCGGAACCAGAGGGAAGCGGTTGCCCGTTGCGGGCGCGCTTTTGTTTTTTGCGTGCAACACTGATCCCGGTCAAGGCATCAGTATGTTTTGGATCCAGGCTGAGAACCTTCTCATAGGAGACGATTGATTCATCATAATGTCCCTGGATAGCAAGGGTGAGTCCCCGTGCATACCAGGCCTGGATGAAGGTGGGATGGATCACAAGTGCGCGATCATAGAGGGAAAGTGCAAGCGCATGCTTCCCGAAATTTGAACAGATAAGGCCCTTGTAGACAAGGGCATCGGGAAGGTTTGGATCAATCCCGAGCGCATGATCAAAATACTGGAGCGCCGGGTCAAAGGATCCCAGCTGATAAAGGGCAAAACCATTCAGGTATGATGCACGCGAATGGCGGGGACTGAGTGCAATCACTTTTTCAAGAACCACATTCGCATCAGCATAGTACCCCTGACGCACGAGTTCCTCTCCCTCGCGGTACAGGGACTCTGGATCCGTCTCCGTATTTTTCAGGATTTTGTCAATAATCCCCAATTAAGAACCCCCGTGAAGCATTTTGATGGGGTCAGGTTTTGTGCATTTCAGTCCTGTTGACCTGTTTCCACGGTGCTGATTTCTGATCGACGGGACAGAATTTGATCTCTTCATCGTCAAGTGTTGTTAACATACAGGGTTTTTTACAAAGTTCACACCTGAGAATTCTCAAAAGAACTCATCCCCATGGACCGTACTTTTCTTTTCGTTAGAATATAATGAGACGCCAGATAGATATACTTTTTCAAATTATTCTATATTTTTTAAAAATACTATAGAACTATGATGAGACAATAGCGTCGAAAGGCCCGGATGATGTCACGATCGGACTCCCGACAAAACATATTCCCGGGGGACAAGCCCGGTTCGTGGCTCTTCATCAGTTACCAGAGCAGAGAGGGGAAATTATGTGCGGTTGCCCGGATTAAAAAGACCCTTGGGGTTTTTGCATTTTGTGAGACCTTTGCATTTGTTAAAATAGGTCTCGCCCCAGACCCACGGCTGGTAGTTCCAGCACATCTCGGGTTTTAATAAGTGGATCCCGCAGAGGTACCGCTCTTTTGAAACCCGGACGAGGAACGGGCAGACCGTAACATAATCACCGTTATCGGGGTTGCGCATCTCGAATACGACAACATTCCCGAGATCTTCAGTTTTGAGATCGGCACAATTGACCGGTGTGCTGCCGTTTTCCAGAAATGCAACAAACCAGCGCAGGATATCGGTCCTTCCCTGCTCCATCCAGACGTACACGTTTGCCGTGGTCGGCGCTATCCCGGGGCCGAAGATCCGGCAGCAGAGCCCGCACTGCTCGCAGGGTTCGTCGTCGGGCATTTTGGTATCCATGGGATCTTCCATTTACGGGTTTTGCCGTCATCGGGATAATAATTGCCGATATGTTCTCTTCCAGGATGCGGGGCTGTGTGCCGGAATATCGAACCGGGCAGTTATTTTCCCGTCACTCATCAGGCATGAGAGATGGGATAGTTATTGGCAGAAATACAAACGTGGACGGACTGCATAAAAAAAACGGCAGGAGGGCCCGGGGTCATTTCATTTTTTCCGGATTCCCTGCCGGTCCGGCAGAGACCCGGACAGGGTACTGGATCGTCCCCGGTGGCAGGTACGGGAATTATACCGGCCCGACTGTTGCCCGAGACCTCCTTTTTTTAAGAAATAATACCCTAAGCAGAGCGTAATAATGATCGCGGCTACCCCGATGAGTTCCAGACCATCTAATTTCCCGGGATCAACCAGGATTACACCCCGGACAACGGATATGATGGCAATCAGCATGACAACCTCAACATGGACCACTTTTTCATTGATATAGGCCGCTACCGTTGACAGGAGCTCGACACCGATCAGGACGAGAAGGAAATACCCGAAGATACCCAGCAGTTCCTGGTTTTCAAGCAGAAGCGGGGTGTTCACAAAAAGATTCAGGTAGACGATGTAAACGAGTTCACCGACAGAGAATGCGACAATGATCGAGAAGAGGATGATAAGGATATAATAAATAATTTTTTCGTACGTTTTCAGGATGGCACTGGCGTCCATATGAGCATATTATCAAACAAATGATATAAAGCACGGTTATCCGGGGGTCTCCCGGGATTTTTTGCCGGAACCGGGCCGTGTCATTAATCTGGCGGTGCCCCGGACTCCGTCGCGTTGTCCCCGTCTCCCGGGTTCCCGGCCTGGGGCGGGCGAAAAAATTCTCCTTGTTATCCCCCAGGACACCAGCATGCCGGACTACCCCAACCACCACCTTTATAATTAGGTAAATCCTAACTAACGAAGGATCGGTGTATGATGGACAGGGAGGAAGAGTTGCTTGTGGAGTTTGAAAAACTCTTCAGGATCAAAAATGAATGTTCCTGTAAGATCTTCTCCGAATGCAGCCTCTCGGATATGACGGTCAGGCAGATAGCCTACTTAAAAATTATCGATGAACAGGGTGAGATCACCTTTTCAAGGCTTGCCGAGATCACAAAAAACTCAAAACCCACAATCACCGAAATGATCAACAGATTTGTCCGGATGGAGTGCGTGTACCGGGAACCCTGTCCCGATGACGGGAGATGCCAGTATATCTGCCTGACCGGGAAAGGAAAAAAGATTGCCAAGGCTGAACATGACGCCCTGCGACAGGTGATTGAACAAATGGCTGATTCACTGGATGAACATGAACTGGATCTCCTTATCGGGATTCTGCAGAAAGTCAGGTAATTTTTTTTGTCCTGCACTTTAGTTAGGTAAAATCGAACTAAATACATGGAGTGACCATGCAGACGGAAGAATCCAAAGAATCCACAAAAAAAATTGTCATACCTCTCTTTGAGGTTGTCGCTTACCCGGACAGCCGGACAAAATTCCCGGTCGACCGGGCCACCGGAGAGCACCTGCTCGCTGCAATGAGCGACGCAAGCGGAGAACATGCGATCGGCCTCACGGTAAAAAGCGGGACCCGGTTCCCGGAATTGACACGGGAGTCGCTGTACAAAACCGGAAACCTGTTCCGGATCACGCATGTGCAGACGGCCGATGGCGGTTACCTGATCTGTGCGGAAGTTGTAAAACGGATTAAAGTAGTCACCCTGTCAGAAGAGGACGGGCACTTCTTTGCAGAATATGAACCTGTCCCCGACATCCATGATCTTGACAATGACCTGAAGGCCCGGATCCTCGCTGACGTCAAAAGCACCATCCATGAGATCAGCAGCCGCTTCTCAGGGTCAGAACAGTTCACCCGGCCGATCGATCATATGGACTCTGTCGACCGGATCATGGGATTTGTCATGCCCTTCCTGCCGGTCAATCTTGCCGAGAAGCAGGCGCTCCTTGAGATCGATTCAGTCCGGCAGCGGTACATCACCTTCCTCGAGACGCTCGTAAAAACCCGGGAAAACATCAATATCCGGATCGAGATGGCTGAAAAAGTCTCGGACCGGGTGAGCAAATCGAACCGTGAAGCGATGTTACGGGAACAGCTCAGGGTGATCCAGGAAGAACTCAACGCGAGCGAAGGCACGCCCGGCGATGACGGCTACCGGGAGCGCATCGAAAAATCAAAGATGCCAGAAGATGTGCGCAAAAAAGCCCTTGTCGAGGTAAAAAAACTCGAGACCGGTGGCAGCCAGAACCACGAGAGTTCCGTGATCCGCAATTACCTTGACCTCCTGCTCGACCTCCCCTGGGTAACAGAAGAGAAAAAGAACATCGATATCGAACAGGCCCGCCGGGTGCTCGAAAGTCACCACAACGGACTGGAGAAAGTCAAGGAACGGATCGTCCAGCACCTTGCGGTCATGAAACTCAGGCAGGAAAAACAGGGCTCGATCCTCCTCTTTGCCGGCCCGCCCGGCACCGGGAAGACGAGCCTTGGGAAAAGCATCGCGGAGGCCCTCGGGCGAAAGTACGTCCGGGTCAGCCTTGGCGGCGTCCGGGACGAGGCCGAGATTCGGGGGCACCGGAGGACGTACGTCGGGGCCCTCCCCGGACGGATTATCCAGGGTATCCAGAAGGCAGGCACGAAGAACCCGGTCTTCATCCTCGATGAGATCGACAAACTTGCCACATCGTACGCGGGTGACCCGGCAAGCGCGCTCCTCGAAGTCCTCGACCCGGAGCAGAACAGCACGTTCTCGGACCACTACCTCGAAGTACCGTACGATCTCTCCGATGTCCTCTTCATCGCGACCGCGAACTCCCTTGCAACGATCCCGCCACCGCTCCTCGACCGGATGGAACTCATCGAGATCTCGGGCTACACGAAGAACGAGAAATTTGCCATCGCAAAAGACCACCTGATGCCTGAGATCTTAACAGAGCACGGCCTCGATGCGGACAAACTTCGGATCGAAGACGATGCCCTGAAGTTGATCATCGAAAAATACACCCGCGAAGCAGGGGTGCGCTGGCTCAAGAAGCAGATGGCAAAGATCGCCCGGCACGTTTCCGAGAAGATTGTCTCCGGCACCGCCGAGCTGCCGTTTGTAGTGACACCGGAAAATCTTTCGGCGATCCTCGGGAAGGAAGTGATCCGACAGGAAGTGGCACGGAAAGAACCCGTCCCCGGGGTCGTCACCGGCCTTGCATGGACGCCTGTCGGTGGCGAGATCCTCTTTATCGAGGGGACGTTCATGCCCGGGACCGGAAAACTCACCCTGACCGGCCAGCTCGGCGACGTGATGAAGGAATCGGCGACGATCTCGTCAAGCCTCATCCGATCCCGGCTCGCGGGCACACAGAACGGGTTTAACTTCATCACAAGCGACATCCATATCCATGTTCCATCTGGTGCAACCCCCAAGGATGGCCCATCAGCCGGCGTGACGATTTTTTCGGCGCTTGCATCTCTCATCACCGGGAAGACCGTTGATCCGGAACTTGCGATGACCGGCGAGATCACCTTAAGCGGTGCCGTGCTCCCGGTCGGCGGGATCAAAGAGAAGGTCCTTGCCGCACACCGGGCGGGGATCAAAAAAGTGATCCTGCCAAGGGAGAACGAACGGGATCTCGAAGACGTGCCCGAAGATGTCCGTAACGAACTGCTCTTCGTGCCGGTCGGAACTGTTGAGGAGGTCTTAAAGGAGGCGCTCGCGATCGAGCTGCCCCGTAGCGTAGTGATGAATACCGGGAACAGTTTTGTACCGGTACAGAACATCTGAAAACGAAAAGAAAAACACTGTCGCAGGCAGGGGGGACTGAGTGTTCCCCGTACCCGGGAAAACGGGGCAGGGCAAATATTTCCTGAACGGGGACAAACCGGCACAGGATACCGGCCCGCCCCCGGTTTTACCCGGATATATCCGGTTGCGGCGGTCTGCGCACTGTCGGGGCCGGAGATCCAACCGCAGATCTCGCAGGACTCATCTTCCAATATCCTGTATTCCGGGGAGTTTTCTTTTACGATGCTGCCGGCACCGGAACAATAACTGCCGGTACATTTTTACCACGTTCCAGGGACCCGCAGTGCCCGGCAGGAGAAAAGTTCATCACACCAGCAGCAAGAAGCGTCCATATGGCCGACGCGGTGAACTGGTACCTCTCGGGCATGACCTTTCAGCAGCAGGACCGGCATCAGGAAGCACTCCATGCATTTGAGCAGTCGCTGTTGCTCGATCCGGGAAATACGGGTGCATGGGTGGGGAAGGGGATGGCCCTTGCCCGGCTTGGAGAGTACCTGGAAGCAATCCAGTCATTTGACCGGGCGCTCGCCCTTGGAGACCAGAACCCGTTTGTCTGGTACAGCCGCGGTCTCGCACTCCATTTTCTCGGGCAGGAAGAAGAAGCCATCCAGTCGTACAACCGGGCACTCGCCATCGATGGAAAGAACTATCTCGTCTGGATTGGGAAGGGTGACTCCCTGCGTACGCTGGAGCAGTACAGCGGTGCACGCGAGGCCTACGAGACAGCTCTCCTGCACAAACCGGAGTCAGTGGCAGCTTTGCTTGGTATCGGCATGGTCGCGTTCGAACTTGCAGATTACCCACAGGCAGCAGAGTACTGCCGGAAGATCCTTACAATCGAGCCTTCACACCTTGTCGCGCTCACCATGCTCGGTACCGCATCGGTTGAACAGAAGGAATACAACCCGGCAATTGCTTTCTTCGACCGCGCCCTTGCAGCCGATAAAAATTTTGCTCCTGCGATCTCCGGCAAGGCAGCGGCATTGTGCGAACTTGGCCATTTCCCGGAGGCACTCCGTCTCTATAAGCAGGCCCTCGATCTCGATCCCGCCCTGCCGGATGCCTGGATCGGCAGAGGCATGGTCCTTGGTAAATCGGGTAGGCACGATGTGGCAATGCAGGCATTTGACCAGGCGCTTGCACTCAACCCTGACTGTGCTGCCGCATGGTATTCAGAAGGCCCGGTATTCCGTTTTGCCTGCCAGCTGGAAAACCGCATAAAGGGCGTGTCAAGGATGTCCCCGGTCAACCCGGACACCGTTAAGGAGTACAAAACCCGGGCGTTTGACCTGCTGCGATCTGAGCAATTTGAGGAGGCCGTACGGGCGTACTATGAGGAAAGCGGACAGGACCGTCCGTCCGCTCTCCACTGGTACAACCGAGGTACGGCACTCGATGCGCTGGGACGGCACCTGGAGGCGATCACGTCCTACACCAATGCGATCAACAGGGATCCCGGTATGACCGCGGCATGGTTCAACAGGGGACTCGCAGAAAACGACCTCGGGCTGTACGAAGCAGCGATTGCATCATTCGATCGTGCAGCAGCGCTGGACACTGGTTCGGCCCCGGTCTGGATGGCAAAGGCCCTCACGTATACCCGGATGTATCTCTTTGAGGAAGAACTCGCAGCCTACGATGCGGCGATCGAGCGGGATCCTAACCTTACCGCTGCATGGTACAATCGTGGCGTGGTTCTCCAGAAAATGAACCGTAACCAGGATGCACTCGCCTCGTTTGAGCGGGCCGTAGAGATAGACCCGGGGCTTGCTGCCGCATGGTTCAACAAGGCAGTCCTGTACAGCCGGGACGGGTCATACGGGCTCGCACTTCAGGCATTTGATCTCGTGCTCTCACTGAACCCCCGGCATGTGCTCGCATGGTTCTGCGAGAGCCTTGTCCTCATTAACCTCGGGATAACGAACAGGGGAAAGAAAGCATTTATCCGGGCGACCCAGCTTGCCGGCAATCTCTCTCTCATGCAACGCGGTTACGGCGGGGCGATCTTTATCTCAAAGAAGAGCCGGATCTACGCACGCCGGCTCGACAGGAAAGTACGCTCTCCGGAGGAGCCGTGCCTGATCTGGTACCGGACCGCAACAGACCTGTACCGCAGCCAGAAGAATACTGAGGCAGTTGACGCATTCCGCCGGGTGCTCGCCCTCAACCCGGAGAGTACCAGAAGCTGGAATTATCTCGCACAGGCATATACCCGGCTTGGTAAATATGCGCTCGCGCTTGAAGCGTATGGCCACGCGATCGCGATCGATCCCCTCAACACGGCGGTCTGGAATAACAAGGGACTCCTCCACAGGAGACTGGGGCAGGCAGATACGGCTATTGCTGCGTTCCGGAATGCCATCGCAATCGACCCGGCATACTTCAACGGCTGGTACAACCTCGGACTCATCAGCCTCGACCTGAAGCAGTATGACCAGGCCCGCGAGGCGTTTGACCGTGCGCTTGCCATACAGCCCGGAGATCCCCGGGCGCTCGACCGTAAGAAACTCGTTCTGCAGCGTGCAAGAGCAAACTAAAAAAAGATCCCGTACCACCATGCCCCGGTCCGATCCGGGCTTTGATAAATGTGACGGGTCACACCCGGATTCCCCGTGATGATGCGATCGGACTCAGACGACAGGAGTTACGGTTTTGTCGTCCCGTAATTCGTAATGACCAGCTCGCTTACCGCTCCGCGCCGGGCACCGTTGCAGTTGATCATCCGTTTTGCCGGGACACGTTCGATGGTGTACCCGGCATATAGATCGTCAAAGAATGAGTCCCCGGGCTTCTCGTTTACCGGATCAGAATTGCTCAGCATGATCCGCGCTCCTTTCCGGTCCAGTTCACGGAAAAATTTTGCAAGCCGCTCCTGGTCCTTTTCGTAAAATCCGTTCCGGGAATAGGACGTAAATGAGGAGGTCGCATTCAGCGGGCGGTAAGGGGGATCGAAGTACACAAAGGTCTGGTCGTCCACATACTTCCTGCACCGGATAAAATCTCCCCGGAGGATCCGGGTATTCTTTAAGCATGCTGCCCCTGCAACGAGGTTGTCCATATTGAGGATCTCCGGGTTTTTGTACTTCCCGAACGGGACATTAAAACCCCCTTTCCGGTTGACCCGGAACAGGCCGTTGTAACAGGTATGGTTGAGGAAAATGATCTGTGCAGCCCGCCCGATCCACCGGGCGTTATAGTGACGGAGATCAACTGACAGCAGATCCCGGTTGAACGTATCCCGGATCTCGTAATAATACGATTCACGCTGCCGTTCGTTCCTGGAGCGGTACGCAGATTCCAGTTTTTCAAGTTCGCCGATCAGGTTCTTGGTGGATCTCCGGATGACCTGGTAGGTCAGGATCAGTTCTTCATTGACATCGGCAATCGTGCACCGGTCAAAAGAAAATCTCTTTTTAAGATAAAAGAATACGGCGCCGCCTCCGACAAAAGGCTCGACATAGTGCGTGATCGTCTTGTTTTTTAAATCCTCAACCGGCAGACACCGGCCAAACTCGCCGAGTAACTGCGATTTTCCTCCGGCCCATTTCAGGAAGGGCCGTGCCCCGGAAACACGGTGAGAATGTTGTGCCATAGGGATTAAGTAAACACCCGTATCTAACTGGTATCTCATTACTCTGTTATCATACTACCATGAGGGTCGATACATCAGGGGCCGTCCCGCGGACGATCAGGTTTTCCATCAGTTCTGAGTCTCTTGCGATGGTCATTATCGTAATCGCGGCCATCGAACTTGGTGCAGGGTATATTCTGAAACGAAAACAACGATGGGGAAAAGAAAAACAGCACCTCGTTTTCCCGCACTCCGCAACAGAAACGGGCAGCACTTCCCGACCGGACGCAGGGAACATCAGGTATCCTAGCGCACGCATCAAAAAAATTGCCCGGTGATAGAGCGCTGGATGCAGCAGATAATTTTAGAGAAATATTTGCGCAGCAGGAGTGGTATTGCACTGCAGCTCCCCGTACTTCTGGGGGATGCAGACCCTCTCTGAGACGAGCAGGGAAACGGAGCGAGGCGTGAGGGTATCCGGCCCCGGCTGGTGAGAGGAAACGAGGGTCCCGTTCCGGAAAACGAAGACTGCATCGGGTGACAGGGCATCAGCAGCGGACGTAAGCGCCGGGGTATTTACCGTCTCAATGACCAAGTACCGGCCTGAAAAATTCAGGTCGGCAAACCGGATCTGCCCGATTCCCGAAAGCACCGGCCCGGGGTTTACCGGCAGGGGTATGGACATCTCCACGGCTTGTTCCGGATACGAAAGCCCGTCCGACCAGCCGCATGAACCGGTATCCCTGCGATACCAGAGCGTGTAGAACCGGCTCGTCCCATCCCGGTCTGCCAGGAATTCGAGGTCAATTGTTTCGATAGCGCCATCAGGACGGATCCCGGTTTTTAATCGGGTAAGACGGGCTGTACTGGCATCGATGCCGGTTGTGTCGAGGACTGCATCCCAGTACCCGGCCAGCCCATTTTCGTAGATGTTCGGGGCGATGCAGATTTTCTCGCGGGGGAGAACACTTTCCGGGGAATACCAGATCACACCGTATCCCCCTACCATAAGGGCGATTATCAGCACTGCCCCAATGACAATCTCATACCCTTTGATTTGCTTCATGGGAATGCCGGTAATCCTCTCTCCTCCTCGCGAGGCATAATCCTGGCGTTGGGTGAAATTATTTTTGCGGTTATTGCCCCGGCAGCCCGACCCCTCCCAGCCATGATGGAAATAAAACGGGCACCTCAGAAACCGGGGGAACCGTGGCACAATCTTCTCTGGTTACGTACGTGTTTGCCGTCACCAGCCCGGCTGCCATGAAATGAAACGTTCAAAGAAAGAAAACCGGGATCGGCTTCATAACCCATTAATATTCAAAGACCGCACGTGTGGTTAACGTGGAACGATCATGACCTGCCCACAGAACATGAAATGTACACCCGAATGGGCTGCAAAGCGGTCATATGACCTCCGGTCACCCGGAGTACTCCGGGGGATCATCCTCTCCTGCCTCATTCTCGCCCTCCTCGCAATCCCGGCATCCGCCGATAATGGGATGAACACGTCCGCCCCGTCACCTGCGATTACCCCGGCAGTCGTGCACATCGGTGTCTATGTTGTGGATCTCAAAGCGTTCAGCGTCGAAGAGGGGACCTATACAACTAATTTTTACTTAAATCTCGTGTCGGATTCCAATGTCTCGATCGACGACTTCGAGATCATGAACGGGCATATAACATCCATCGATACCATCACTGATACCCCCCATGAAAAAAATTACCGGATCTTTGCAACAATGACGGCAGATCCCGATCTCCGCCTCTATCCCTTCGACAAGCACACGCTTCCCATCATTATCGAACCCAAGGTCTTTACCGAGAAGGACATGATCTTTGTCATTGACGGGAACAATTCCGGCCTTGACACGGACGCAAACCTCCCGGGGTGGGAATTGACCGGGACAAACGCCATTATCACAAACAAGACCTACGTAGCTGGTGAGGTTCCCTATTCCCGGGCAGTGTTCAGTTGCGGGCTCGCGAGGGATGCAGCGTCAACCATCCTGAAGTTCTTCCTGCCAATATCCCTTATCATTATCGTATCTCTCACATCGCTCCTGATGAAAGTCTCGTCCCGGCTTGGACTGAACGGATCGATGTTCCTTGCCGCGGTGCTCATCCACTGGCGTATCGCCGATGCAATCCCGCTTGTTGCCTATGCGACATTCCTTGATTTCTTTATGATCATAACCTATACGACGCTTGTCATGGTGCTTGTCTCCGGCATCCTTATCCTGAAATTTACCGAGGATAAAAATACAAACCGGGTGGAACAGGTCAACCGCTGGTCGCTCCGGATCATTCCGGCGCTCTCGATCTCGCTGTACTTCCTCCTCTTCCTTTCGATCGCTATAGGATGATCAAGGGGGGAAGGGGACATGCATCCTGGAGCCACCTGCTTAATGCGGATGAAGCGGAATACGGTAAAAACAAGGGCCACGGAACAAAATTTTACCAACGGTATGAATTATTTAATATCAGGTCATCCCATTATCCAACTATGGCAGTGAGAGACGGGGTCAATAAAGGATTACATGAGGATTGGGAGATCGTAAGAAGCGACCCCCTTATGGTCATCTGGTGGGTTCTTGGAATCGGGTGTACCCTTGCGGGTTTTCTCTTCTTAAGTACAAATCCCCCTAATTTTCAGATCGGTCTCCCGTCATTTGCGTTTGGATTTGTATTTTTTATCTTTGGCTCGAACCGGTACTCTAACAGTATCATGCGAAAGAAACTCGACATGATCAATGAAAAACTAAAAACCATAGAAGCAAAAGAAGACAGCCTCAAAAAAATGTGATTGGCCACCGGATGCCGGTCACCCGCCCATCAGGAACCGGACAACCAGTGACTGTCCCGCCACAGCCAGGCGGAGACGCCGGAGCAGGTAGGCAAACACACACATCCCTCCGATGAACGCAATGACGCACAGGAGGAACTGAGGGAGAGGGAGGAGAAGATTGAGGGGCTGAATGCACCACGCGATGATGACCGAATGGAGGATATAGATCGCAAGCGAGCATTCACCCATTGCCCGGAGCGGATCAGGGAGAGAAGCCGGCGGGAGCATATCGGCGATCACAAACATGCAGAGGATCGCGCCGCAGGCCACAAGACAGAACCCCGGGACCGCCGGGTAGAAAAGCTCGACATACCCGTATCGTACCAGCTGCGGACCGGGAAAAAGCGACCAGAGCACGATCCCGGTCGCCAGCATTCCCAGTCCCACAGCGGCAAACCTTCCTGTCGCAAACGATCTGATCCCGGCACCGGCCCAGCGAATTGAACCAAGCTCTGCACCAAGAAACGCGAACCCCAGCCAGGGAAAGACCGGAAACCATCCACCGACGAGCCAGTGCCCGGCCGTCACAGTGAAGGACAATCCGGCAATCCCGCCAGCAGCACCGGCAACAGGGATCTGGACCGGAAGGGCCGGGTACCCGAACGCAAGCTGAAGCACCGGGGCAGCGCAGAAGAGTACGAGGATGATCCCCCACCGGACCCGCCGGTCAAGCGCGAGGAAGAGGTACGCAAGCGGGAGCGAGATCCCGATCAGGAACAGGACATCCATATCGATGAAGGGGAAGATCCCCCAGACAACTGCTTCGAGCCCTGCGGCAATGAGGAGAACAAACCCGCCCCTGATCAGGAAATACCGGAGATCATACTGCTTTCTTGTCCGCGACAGCGCAACCATCATGCCAGAGAGCAGGATAAAGAGCGGGGCGGCAAGGGAGGCAAGAACCCGGACCGGGAACGGCACCGGGGGGAGGAGGAGATACGGGACCGTGTTTGCACCGACCATCAGGGCAATAGCGATCCCCCGGAGGAGATCGACCGGGATATCCCGGAATTTTGTCCGGGATGCCGGCGGGAGCGCGTATGCGGTATGCATCCAGACGGGTTACTGCCGGGACAGGAAAGGGCTTGTGTTGAGTGAAAATATTTTTGCGGTTTTCCGGAGAAGAGAACTACCGGGAGACAACCGTACACCCCCATTTTTGGACATGAAAATATCCGGACATGCCACGGTGCAAACATCATTATGTATCAGGCCCGATATCCGGATGCGAAAATCAGGAGCGTGATGAGATGGTCATGTATAGGAGGCGGCTATGAAAATAACCATCGGGGTCCTCACCGGTGGAGGGGACTGTCCGGGGCTGAATGCGGCAATACGGGCAGTGGCCCGGGCAGGGACCGGCAGGGGGGTACGGGTTCTCGGGATACGGAACGGCTGGCAGGGCCTCATGGAAAACGATACCCTGCCGCTTTTTCCTGATACGGTTTCCGGCATGATCGAACGCGGGGGAACAATGCTCGGGACATCGCGCACAGACCCGGTGCACCCGCCGGATCATCTCAATAAAATCCGGGATACTCTTGAAAAAAATGGGATGATGGGCCTTGTCGTTATCGGTGGCGACGGGACTCTCAGGGCGGCCAGTGAATTATACAATGAAGGTATCCCTCTGACCGGTATACCAAAGACCATCGATAACGATGTTTTTGGTACAGAGTATGCCATCGGGTTCGATACTGCGGTCTCGACGGTCACGGAAGGGATCGACCGGCTGCGGACGACCGCCGAATCCCATCACCGGATTATGGTCGTTGAAGTGATGGGACGCCATACCGGATGGATCGCTGCGTTTGCCGGGATTGCAGGAGGGGCAGATGAGATCCTGATCCCCGAAGTGCCGTTTACGATGGACACCGTCTGCCGGAACCTCAAAAACCGGTACGATGCCGGAAAAAGATTTTCCATTGTCGTTGTCGCCGAAGGCGTGCGCCACGAGGACATTGTGCAAACACCGGTTGCTTCCTGCGACCTGGACGAATGCGGGCACGAAAAGTTTGTCGGGGTCGGAAACCTGCTCGGAAAGGAACTTGAACGCCGTACCGGTATCGAGACCCGGGTGACCGTGCCCGGGTATGTCCAGCGGGGAGGGACCCCCACGGCTTTCGACCGGGTGCTGGGAACGAGATTTGGCGTGGCTGCGGTCGGGCAGGTACTTGACGGAGAGCCCGGGTCGATGGTGGCGCTGCAGAAAAATTCCATCGTTACCGTTCCCCTGGCAGAAGTATCGGCCGGCAAAAAACCGGTTGATGCGGATTTCATCAGGCTGATGCAGGAGATGCTCAGCCGCCGGTCGGCATAAACGGATCAGATCACCTCCCCGGGGGAACTGCATTACGGGTGATGAAATACGGGAACAACGGGAGGAACCGGATCGTTTGGTCCTCGCCATGGTGATGCAGCCACTCGTATAAATTCCAAATAAAGATTTTTTTTATACCGGCCTTACTCAAGCACAGCGCCGATCAGGTTCCCGGCGATCTGGAGTGCCTCCATCTCGCTGTCCGCCCAATCCCGGTGTACGGTATCAGAAAAACCCACAAAACCCCAGAGAGAATCGTTCTTGAAGAGGGGGAGTACAGCGATCGAATTGATTCCCCGGTCCTCAAAGAACCGCCGCTCGCCATCGGGTAACTTCTTTACGTCGCCGGCGATGCTGTTGCCGCTCCCGAGAAGCGAACTCCACAGGAGGGTCGTAAACGTGAGCGACTCCGTGTCTGCAAGCGACACCCTCCCGCTTCCCGCAGTACCGGGATCGACCCACAGGTACTGCACGGTCGCGCCGTCCCTTCCCTCACGTCCCGGGTTCATGCGAAATATACAGACGCTCGCGGCACACACGGCAAACCCGATGTGTTCGAGGATCTCCATGATCCCGGTCTTCAGGTTCTTCTCGTACCCGGGATCATGGGGCGGGATGGTCGCGTGCCTGCGCAGGAACCACTCGATGGCAAAACTGATGGCCATAAGGAGGGTGTCGCGCTTTTTTATCTCCTGGTCGAGACGGTACCGGTGGAGCGCGAGTTCGATGGCAAACGAGAGTTCCCGTTCGTTGAAGGGTTTGAGGATGTATGCATACGGGCCCGTGCCCTTCACCCGCATGAGGGTCTTCTTATCAGAGTACGCGGTGACGAAAATCACCGGAACATCCATGCACTGCCCGATCTTTTTTGCGGTCTCTATCCCGTCCATCGGGGAGCCTTCAAGCACGATATCCATCAGGATCAGATCCGGATGGATCTCGGCGGCCCGTTCCAGTGCTTCCCCGCTGCTTCCGGCCGGTACGGGAACCTCATACCCCATGCCGGCGAGTACGAGCCGCAGGTTCTCTGCAACGATCAGTTCGTCCTCGACAATCAGGATCTTTTGTGTTGTTTCGTCCATCTGAGTCACTCTGAATACGGGATGGTGATGACAAATTCTGTACCGCTGGTGCGCACCAGCGTGATCGTCCCTTTGAGTTGCCGCACCAGCATCTGGACAAGGTTAAACCCGAGGGAATCCGCATGTTCCCAGTCGAACTCTTCCGGGATCCCTCGTCCGTTATCCTGAATGACAAGCGTTATCCGCGAAGGTTCCCGCTTCCCGGTCAGGGAGATCTCCCCGCCGACCCTTCCGGTAAACGCGTACTTGAGCGCGTTTGAGATCAGTTCGTTTGCAATCAGGCCAAGGGGAATGGCAGTCGTGACATTGACGACAAGGTCACGCGCATCGGTGACGACAAGGACGCCGGAGCGGTCGACACCGTAGGCCACCATGAGGTTGCCGGCCAGGTTCCGGAGGTACCGGTCAAAATCGATAGACATCAGGTCGCCGGACTGGTACAGGTTCTCGTGGATGAGCGCCATGGACTTGATCCGGGTCTGGCTGTCCATGAGGGCGGCACCGCAGGCGGGATCGCGTGTCCTGCCGGACTGGAGGTACAGGAGACTGACGATGATCTGGAGATTGTTTTTCACCCGGTGGTGGATCTCTTTTATGAGCACCTCTTTTTCGTGCAGGGACAACCGGAGCCGTTCCTCCGCGATGGTGCGCTGGCAGACCTCGGCAATAAGCGCCTCGTTTGCCTGTGCAAGTGCGGCAGTCCGTTCAAGGACGCGTTCCTCCAGCCGGCCGGTGAGCCGGGTGAGCTCCGCCTCCGCTGTTTTGCGCGCAGAAATATCCTCAAGGACAAGGATGCAGTAGCACGGCGTGTCTGCCGTACCCCGTACAAGCGAGATAAAAATCCCGCCCCAGACCGAAGAGCCGTCTTTTCGTATGCATCTCACTTCACCGGTATACCCGGGGATGTCCCCCCGCATGACCCTTGAGAGGGCATAGCAGGTATCCCGGCGGTCATCCGCAGCGATCAGGATCTGGAGCGCGACATTCCGGAGATCGGGATCTGAGTACCCCAGGATATCGCAGAACCGCCGGTTGACCTGTGCGATGCGCCCGCCCGGGAGGATCTCGGCGATCCCGACTGCGGCCTGGTCAAAAGTCGCAGACAGCCGTTTCCTGCTCTCGCGCAGTTCCCTTTCAGCCTCCTGACGGTGGATGATATCGTTTAAGATCGCAAAGAGGCCAATCGTGACAAACGCATACCCGCCGGTCCGCAGGATAAAAAATACCGGCCCGGGGATCTCGTTTCCCCCGGAGAGGAGGATGTAGTGAGAGATGGCAAACAGGGTGTAGGCAAACCCGAAATACAGCGGTGTAAGTTTTTTGATCTTATGATAGCCCCAGATACTGACGAGGACGATGCCGATACTCAGGATCAGGTTGACCGCGACTGACGCATCGACAGGGTATCCGCCGATCATAGGGTGTCCATCCTGCCGGCACCCGGTACCGGCACCCGTTCAGGGTGTATCGTATGCGGCCACCGGCATGCCTTCGCACCCGGCACCTGCCACCTGTTGTATTCCTGCATAGGAGATCCGTTCAGTGCGGGTACCGCATAAACGCGGCGATAAGTGAAATACCATTTGCACCAATTCCAGCCTTATTTTTCAAATTTGGGCAAGTATAAGTGAAATAATTTTTTCATTCATCAGTTTCTTTATACAAAGCCGGAACGGAAGTACCGTTATCAGGCAGTCTTGTGCCGGCATGCAGGAAAAAAATCACGCTCAAAGGGGCAGAACATGAATAAGGGATCACTCCTCGACCACGCCATTTTCAAAAAAAAGCCGATTGCCGGGGCGTCCGATACAAACGACGACCGCTTCTTCAAACGTACCCTCTCCACGTTTGATCTTGTCATGCTCGGGATCGGAGGGATCATCGGTATGGGGATCTTTGTCCTGTCCGGTATTGTTGCAGGGCTGCATGCCGGTAACGCACTATGGCTCTCGTTTCTCATCGCAGGTGTCGCCTGCCTTTTTGCTGCACTCTGTTATGCAGAATTTTCCGCCATGATACCGGTCGCGGGAAGCGCCTATACGTACTGCTACATCACGCTCGGCGAGATCTGGGCATGGATCATCGGATGGGACCTTATCCTCGAATACGGTCTTGCGGTCTCCGCGGTGGCAATCGGCTGGTCCGGGTATCTCAACGCCCTCCTCAGGTCCACCGGGATCATCCTCCCGCCTGCTCTCATCGCCCCTCCGGGCACTGACGGGGGGATGGTCAACCTGCCGGCCATGGGGATTGTGCTGTGCCTCTCGCTGCTCCTGATACGGGGGACAAAAAAAAGTGCTCAGACCAATGCGGCCATCGTCGCTATCAAGATCGGCGTTATCATCCTCTTTATCGTGCTCGGCCTCTTCTCCATCAACCCGGCGAACTGGACGCCCTTTATGCCACCCACCGGGTGGCTCGGGGTTTTCTCGGGTGCGGCCATCATATTTTTTGCCTTTACCGGGTTTGACGCCGTGGTTACGGCCGCCGAGGAGACAAAAGATCCCAAGAAGAGCCTTCCCCTCGGGCTTATCGGATCACTAGCCATCTGCATCGTCCTCTATATCGTGCTTGGCGTGATCCTGACCGGCATCGTACCGTTTGCGGAGCTTGCCGGGCCGGACGCGATCAACGCCCCGATTGCCTTTGCCCTCGGGCGGATTGGCATATCCTGGGGGGCGGCGATCGTCTCTGTCGGTGCGCTCTGCGGCATGACCTCGGTGATCCTCGTCATGCTCTTCGGGCAGAGCCGGATCTTCTTTGCCATGTCCCGGGACGGCCTGTTGCCGGCATTCTTCTCTGAAGTCAGTACAAAGACGCAGACTCCGGCAAAAGTGATCGTCGTCACCGGTGTGTTCACGGCATGCGTCGCCGGCTTTTTCCCTCTTGCAATCGTTGCAGAACTGGTCAATATGGGCACGCTTGTTGCCTTTGCCATCGTTGCGATTGGCATCCTTCTCCTCCGGGTCCAGCGGCCGGATCTCGTCAGGCCGTTCTCATGCCCGTTTGTCCCGATCGTGCCCCTGCTCTGCGTCGGCTCCTGCGCGTTTCTGATCTTCCACCTCAACCCTCTTGCCCATCTCATGTTTGTCCTCTGGCTGTGCATCGGCATCGCGTTCTACGCACTCTACGGCATGCACAACGGTTCCAGACGCGAAGGACCGGCCACGTGCGGTGCCGGCGTTCAGCCCGGTACACCCGGCCTTCCCCTGCCGGTAACAGGCCCGGACGTCCTGTTGACCGATACTCCCCCGGCAATCCTGAAAAAACAGGAGGGCTCGTAACACCTCGCCACCTGCCCTGTTGTTACACCGGCACTCAGGTAACCACAGCCTATATACTCCATAAACAGAACCGGTACAACGATGCACGATGACTCCGGTCCCGTCCGGCCCGCGCCTGCAACCCACGCACCCGGCGCAGTAAAGTACCTGCTTTGGGGGATCTTCGTTTTCTCCGTGATTTTTGCCGCGCTTATCGTGGTGATCCCGCTGCCGCTGTACCGCCTCATCGGCAACAGTTTTGAAGCCGGGGCCGCCTTTGTCTGCATGTGCGTCTGCCTGTACGCGTACCGCCACTGGTCCGGCCGCGTGATCCTGCTTCTCGCGGCGTTTGCATTTGGGGAATACGGGCTCGCGACGATCTTCTGGTATCTCTACACCCTGTTGCCGCTGACAGCCTCGCTCGGCCGTCCGTTTGTCTTTACCACCGTCGCCGAACTCTCGTTTCTGGGGTTCATGCTCTTTTTTATCGCGGGGTTCCAGATCGAGGGGAAAAAAGAACCGGTTCCTGCCGTGTACACGTGGCTCCTCTTTTTGCTGTTTTTAATAATCCCGCTTTTGATGATCGCCACCTATGGCATCACGCCCCGCACGGTGATGCTGCTTGTCCAGTTTGTTGTCGCCGGACAGCTCATTGCCGTGACGATCAGCCACGGTTTTTTCCGGTATCCCCTGCTCTGGGCCGGCGTCTGTGCGCAATGCGTGTTCTCGATGCTGTACGGCCTCAGAGAGACACTTTTTCTGTACTACCCGTCCTGGACCATCACTCTGCCACTCGCAGAAAAGACATTCTCTCTCTATGATCTCTCAAGTATCGTCGGCCCGATCGTCATTGCCTCTATTGCGCTTCTCACCCTCGGCCTGCTCGATTGCCTTGTAAAACAGGGAGGAAACGCGCAGCCTGCCTGATACGCCGGGTAAAAAGCGGATTTGCTCAACGCCCGGTGCTGTCCTTGCCCTCACGCACCTGCATGACTGCGGAACAGGGACGGGAGATCGATGTGGTAGCACATGAGCAGGGCAAAGAAAAGGAAGACCGGGAAGACAAGATCGATACAGATCCCGGCAAGACCGAAAAATGCACTGCCCAGCGTATTGTAGATCGCATGGATCGTGACGGCGAGCGTGAAAAACCCCAATATGAGTGAGGGGAATGCCCGGCGGTCGAAATGCCCGGCGATGACGATCCCGTACCCGATGATACCGCAGGTGCACCCGTGCATCAGGGCAGTTGAGAACGAGTGGGTGAGGATGACGACAAGATCCTGCGTGGGCAGCAGGCCGGTCTCGATAATGGAAAACCCGATCCCCGAGGCCAGGGCGTACAGGAAGATATCACGGTCCTGCTGCCGGCTCCCGTAGATGGCAAGAAGGATGAGGGGCAGGGCCTTAAAAAATTCCTCGACAATTGGGGAGATGGTGATGGCAGCAAGCGCTGCCGGGATCTCGGTCTGTGCGGCCTGGAACAGGACAGGCTCAATAAAGTAAACCGGGACTGCTGCGATAAAACCCCACACGATAAACAGGACGAACCGCGTATCGATCCTCCCGATAAAGATCACGAGGAAGAGGAACGGGAGAAGGTATGCCGCACAGAGGATCAGGTCCATTCGCATCGCCACCGGGTATCAGGTACCTGGTCCGTTCGCGTACTCATGAACGTACAGGCACTTCTGAGTATCTGTTAATCCTACAGATCACGTATGCGTCCGGGATGTTTATTCCTTTGATAGTGATCGCACGCATCCTTTGGGGAAGAAAAAACAGGAACTTCCAAAGGGGTCCGGGAACTGTTCGAAAGGGCCGGGGGAACAGTTAAAAAATAATTTCAGTTAACGGGGTCTATAAAAGGCGCGTGAGACTAGTTAACCATGTGCCAGGATCTGGCACATTTAAAGAGAAAACCTCTGCACACCAACCATCAGAATGGAGCGCTAAAAAAACAAAGCGGCAGGTCCAGACAATGCATGTTCGGATCACTTCACTCTCCAGAAAAAAATGCCCGGATCACGATTGATACTTCCCCAGGTTTCAATAACCGGCATTTCACCCTTGACTAAAAAAACCGGCCACTTCTGTCGCACACCATCATATCGCTTAAAAACAAAAGCGCTCCATTCTTTCCTCTCAATGATCGCCTGATCCCGTGCACCGGGAGACAGATCGGGGGGAGTTTTTACCTGGCACCACAACGCACGAAAAGGAATGACCGCCCCTTATTTATTAGTGAAATAATTTTTTCAGTTATGCATGCGTTTATAGCGTGAAATAGACCACCGGGATATAATAATAGTAAACCCCGGGCCAGGTGTGGTTATTCATGCCTGCACCGGACCCGCGAATGATGTGCGGGAACAAAAGAAGGGATAAAATGGATGGGGAGTTTGCAACAGATATCACACACGTGCCGGTCGCTGTCGAGGAGGAGGTTATCCTCCTTGAACCTGGCCAGGAAAAAGCACAGAATATTGTAAAGGCCATATCGCACCAGAATGCCGGGGAGCTCATGCAGCTGCTCTCAACAGCAGGTCCGATGAAACTGTCGGACATTGCATCCCAGATGGGCCTGTCTACCAATGCCGCAAAATACCATGTGGAAAATCTCAGGAATGCGGGGCTTATCGAGATCGCCAATACCCGGTACAGCGTCAAAGGCAAGAAGATGAAAGTCTACCGGCTCAAAAACCAGGTGTTTATTGTCGCGCCGAAAATGAACTCCGACGCAGATCTCCGCGCAGTCCTGTTAAAATACGCTACACTCTGCGGCCTCTTTGTCGTAACCTGTGCCGCGATCCTCGTCCAGCCGTTTGCCCTGGTATTGAATGTACCGGTTAGTCCGCTCTCCGGCTCCCTCCAGCAGGGCACAGTGGTCCCGCTCACTGAATCATCCACACTCATCCCGGCGCTTGTCATTGCCGGGATCGTCACGATCCTCGTGTATGCCGGGTTTGAGATACTTATGTACTGGAAAAACCGGCAGATGATCTCTTCCTAGAGTGCCGGGGAGGGGGGCAATCATTTTCTCTCCCGGTTTTTTTGGGGAACCGGGGGTTATGAGGCAAAGAGGCATGTGGTCCGGCTCTCGGTGCCTGCGGTTCTGATTCTTTTGTCCGGGAATCCACATTATTTTAAAAAAATGTCCGGCGACTGTGCCGGACTCTTTTTAGAAAGATCGATAACGTTGGTGAACTTTTTTTAGAAACTCCTGTAACCTTGGCAAACTTTTTTTGGAATGTTCGATGACCTTGTCGGACTTTTTCGGACAGGCTGCTGGTGGAGGGAATGGAGGTGCCTGCCGGATTGGGATAAGTGTCTCCCCGAAATGACCGTAAAAATCCGGCACAACGGAGCTATAACCCCACAACCTTCATCTCTAATAAATCCGAAGGTAAATATAACGAGAATTTTTATTGAGGCACAATCTTGGATCGAAACGAGCTCCGGACCCGGCTTGAGATGATCGATGTCCTGCTTGCCGAGCAGGGCTGGGTTGTATCTGATCGATCCCATGTTCTCACGGAAATCGATACCAAACAATCCGATTTTGCCCGGAAAGATTACAAGACCGTATCTGAGACCCTGAAAAACGATCTGGAAAGCAAGTACGCCGATTATTTACTTCTAGACAGTTTTGGTGCGCCGCTTGCCATTGTCGAGGCAAAGCGGACCTCGAAGGATCCGCATCTCGGGCAGAAACAGGCCGAGATGTACGCTGATGACATCAAACGCCAGACCGGAAAAGACGTATTCATCTTTCTCTCGAACGGCTACCAGATCATTTTCTGGGACCGGGAACGGTACAGCCCGAGGGAAGTCAAAGGGTTCTATGCCCGCGAGGATCTTGAACGGCTCCGGTTCCAGAAGACGCAGGATGCATCCTCTCCCGTCGAAGTCGATACTGCCATTGTCGACCGGCCAAAAGGGATCGAGTGCGTGAAACGGGTGGTGGAGCACCTCCAGCGGGGGCACCGGAAGGGGCTCATCGTCATGGCGACGGGTACCGGGAAGACCCGGGTTGCGATGGCGATCATCAAGATCCTGATGGAGAAAGGGCTTGTGCAGAAAGTGCTCTTCCTTGCAGATCGTCGGGCACTCCGGAACCAGGCGATGAATAAAGGGTACAAACTGTTTTTCCCCGAAGAGGCAAAGGACACGATCTTCGCCGGGAAGTATGACACGACTAAAAGGCTGTATGTCTCCACGATCCAGACATTCCAGGAGATTTACCTTGACAAGGATGAGAACGGGCAGTTCAAACTCTCCCCCGGGGAATTTGACCTTATTATCTCTGATGAGGCGCACCGCTCGATCTATAACAAGTGGAAGGACGTGTTCACCTACTTCGACGCGATCCAGATCGGGCTGACAGCCACTCCTTCGGAGATCATCGAGAAGGACACGCTCCGGTTCTTTGAATGTAACGATGGTTCACCGACCGCGCTGTACTCTTATGATGACGCGGTAAAGGACGGGGTGCTCGTGGATTTCCGCAAGAGCATCCTTGGCGCCCAGACGCATTTCCAGATCGCGGGAGTGCGGCGGCAGGATCTTACCGAGGGCGAGCGGGCAAAACTGCTGGAGCAGGGGATCGATCCGGACGATATCGATTTCGAGGGTACGGAACTGGAGAAGAAGGTCGCGGTGAAGGGAACTTCGGAGGCGATTGTCCGCGAGTTCATGGAGAATGCCCTCATGGACGAGACCGGGACGCTGCCGGCGAAATCCATCATTTTCGCGATCTCGAAGAAGCACGCGTACCGGTTGCAGGAGGCGTTCGATTCGCTCTATCCCGAGTATAAGGGCACACTTGCCCGCACCATCGTATCGGAGGACTCCCGGGCGGACGATCTGATCAGAGCCTTCGAGAAGGAATCGATGCCCCGGGTGGCGATCTCGGTGGACATGCTGGACACGGGGATCGATGTGCCTGAGGTCTGCAACCTTGTCTTTGCAAAACCGGTCTTCTCGAAGATCAAGTTCTGGCAGATGCTCGGCCGGGGCACCCGGGCAAACTGCGCCTGCGAGCATCCCGCGTGGCTGCCGGGCGGGAAGAAGGAGTATTTCCAGGTCTTTGATTTCTGGAACAACTTCGAGTACTGGCAGATGAACCCGGATGGCGTAAAGAACGAATCGCCGGACGCGATCACGAACCGGATCTTCCTCTCCCGGGTAAAGCAGCTCGCCATCCTCCGGCAGCAGGGCGACGAGGTGCGTGCGGCGCAGGTAAAGGACCAGATCCTCGCCGACATCCGCTCGCTGCCTCCGGATTCCGTGAGCGTCCGCGACAACAAACTGGAGATCGGGAAAGCTCTCGACCCGCACCTCTGGGACAATGTTGCCGTCGACCCGCTCCAGTTCCTGACGCAGAAGATCATGCCCCTGATGCGGTACCAGCAGGATGTGAACCTGAACACTGCGATCTTCTCCCTGCGCTGCGAGCAGCTCAAACACGCGATCCTCCGTTCCGACACCGGCGAGATCGAGCGGCAGAAACACCTGATCGGGAGTATGGTCGAATGCCTGCCGCTGACGATCAACCGGGTGCAGGAGCGCGAGGCATTCATCCGCGAAGTGCTCTCGAAAGCGTTCTGGTCATCGGTCACCTACGAATCGGCACAGCGGATGCTTGCCGAACTTGCGCCGCTGATGCCCTTTATGAGGAAAGAGCCGCAGCAGACCATCGTCATCGACATGGGCGACACCATTGAGCAGAAGAAATACTTCGAGATGGGCGTGGCACAACAGCATACGTATGTCACAAAGTACAAGGAGCATGTCGAGGATCGGATCAAACAGATTGCCGCAGACAACCCCGTGATCCAGAAGATCGCCCGCGACGAAGTGCTCTCTGAGGCCGATCTCCAGCAGCTCGAAGCCACCATCTTCAGCTCCGATCTCGCGAAGAACACCGGCGGGCTCGATACGGTCGCCCGGCCAAACGAGCATCTCCTCGTCTCGTTCATCAAGCGCGTGCTCGGGATGTACGGGGAAGTGAACCCGGCGGACCGGATTAAAGATGCGTTCCGCACGTACATGATCGAGAACAACAAACGCTATTCGGCCGACCAGCTCAACTTTATCCGCATGGTCGAGTCGGTCTTCTCCCAAAAGAAGCATATCACCTACGCCGACTTCTGGGAGCCGCCGTTCATCACGCTCGGGAATGCACCGGAGCCGATGTTCTCTACGGAGGAATTGAAGACGTTTGAAGGGATCTGTGCCCGGATCGAACGGGAGTTGTCGGCAGGGGTGGTTTAGGTGTTAAGAGAGCTGCCGGAGGGGTGGGAATCCGTAACAATCAAGGATATTGCGACAATTGAGAAAAATGTTGCAACCCCGGACGATCTCAAAGGTAGTTTTCAAAATTTCATCGGATTGGAAAATATCGAAAGAGATTCAGGAAGATTAGTCAACTTTTCAGAGATTTCCGGGGATGAATTACGAAGTACCAAGTTCAAATTTACACCAGATCATATCCTCTATGGAAAACTGCGACCATATCTGAACAAAGTATTTCTTCCAGATTTTGAAGGTGTTTGCAGCACAGATATTCTGACGATAAAACCAAATTCGAAAAGGGTTGTGAGAAAATATCTCGAACTCGTTTTGAAACAAACTGATTTTGTTGACTATGCGACAACCCGATCTATTGGCGCAAATCTTCCACGGATCAGCCCCTCAACAGTTTTGGATTATTCGTTAGCTCTCCCCCCGCTCCCTATCCAGCGCCAGGTCGTTGCCGTGCTCGAACAGGCAGAGGCGGTGAAACGACAGCGGCGGGAGGCGGACGCACTGATGGGGGCGTTGTTGCAGAGCGTGTTCCGGGAGATGTTTGGAGATCCGGTGACGAATGAGAGAGGGTGGAAAACTGATTCACTAGAGAATTTGTGTTTGAAGCATTTCGGTGGAGGCACCCCCTCAAAATCAAAACCGGAGTACTATATCGGAGACATTCCGTGGGTTTCTCCAAAAGATATGAAGATGGATTTTATCTGGGATAGTATTGATCATATCTCCGAAGATGCAATCACGAACAGCGCAACCCAGAAAGCACCGATTGGTTCTTTATTGATGGTTATCCGAAGTGCTATTCTCAAAAGATATCTTCCTGTTGCGGTAACCAAGGTTGAAGTCACAATTAATCAGGATATGAAGGCCTTCGTCTTCAATGAGAAAAAGACACATCCGTATTTCATGCTTTTTTTCTTTAAGGCATATCAAAAAGCCCTCTTAACAAAAGTCAGAGCGGTCACTGCCGATAATATCGAGTTTAACCTCATTAAATCCGCCGATGTGATCATGCCTCCGCTCGCTCTCCAGCAGCAGTTCGCCCGTGTCGTTCTTGAGGTGGAGCGGATTCGTGAGCGGCAGGCAGCATCGGGTAAGGAGATCGAGGGGTTGTGCGAGGGGCTGATGCAGAGGGCGTTTGCCGGGGAACTAGCGTCGTAAAAAAGATCTGAAAAATTATCTCCTAATCATTATTGGGTTCCTTACTTTTTTTGCAGGGGTCTGTTCAGCGTATCCTTGCGATTTAAATTTTGAATAGTCGGTAAGGGGTTGAAATGTTGTTGCTGCAGCGAGACTTCTCATGAGCGATGATGATAATGGATCGGGTTTTTCAGGTAATCCCTTTACAGGGTTCTTCGATTTATTATCATATTCGATAGCAAGGACCGTCCCATCTGAGAAAATACTTGCTTTACCCTCGTCTAAAATAACATCATCATGCAATTGTTTAATTCCGTATTCAAGAACAACCGCCTTTTTAATAATGTTATAATCCACGCCACGGAAAAACGTATAAATTCCATCATCAGTCCGGTATTGATCTGACTTACCAAGGAATTCCAAATTGTTAATTTTTCGTCGCTCCATTGTGGCGCTTTCTTTTTCAAACGCCGAATGAACTCTTGACAAATTTTTTTCAACAGGCATTTCGGAAAAAACACGTGCTTTTCGGTCCGACGTTGTTTGTTTGTTTTTTATGATTTCCCTCACAAGTTTTGAATAAGCTAGTAACGTTGTTGAAAATCCAGAATAACGGAGGATTTTTTGATAATGTAGCATTCGAACCATATTAATGTCTAAATCGATCCCTGTCTCGATAGATGGATCAGATACGAAGAGAGTCGGTGGGAAATCTAGGTGGTCACACGGAATATATATTACAAGTGCAATCTTTGTTTCAGCAGTATATTGGATATTTTCGAGTTGCGCTTTCGCTTTTTCCATCCCTTTTTTAACATAATTTGCCGATGTGGATCCTTTAGCTTCGAAATAATAGCGTAAATCCGCACTGTATCCAATAAAGTCGGCTTTTTTCTCTCGTTTGCCTTTTGGAAAATGTTCTTTTGGTATATGTGACATGTCGCGCCAATCGATTTTAAATGAGGTATTCATGAAAAGCGAAGCTATCCCCACTCCGATATTTTCCATTGTATTTCGTTTCAAATCCTCATGATCGAATTTGCGGAAATATTCGGATAATGAAGATAATTCCTCCAAATCTGCTTTTGCATGCTTGATATATGGTTTCAGATTAGCTTCACTAGGAGTGAAATCTGATAAAATTTCAATTGCATGCTGAAAATCGATTAAATTAAATTCAAAAAAATGAAAATCATCAATTTTTTTAAGGTATTGGCGATTAGCAAAAATCTGATCAATAATTTTTTGTGGAGTTTTATCTCTATTTGTATCAATGGCAACTTGAAGTTTATATGTCATTTATTCAATATTTGCACGATATACAATAAAACAATTGATTTGTTATTCTACTAGTTCATTTGACTTGGGAACAGATCCTTTTTATTGATTATTGAGAGGGTTATAGAATTTGATTACAGCTGGATCTAAGAATTGGCCGATTGCTAATATCGAAAGTTCAATGCTAAGTTTGGTTCCATTTTGATCAATATTGGTCACAATCCCAATAACTGAAGATCTATTTTTCCCCATTAAACGCATCTTGGCAGACATTGTGATGCAATACCATGAATCGATAATCCCTCCGATTTCAAGAGTTTTTTTGTGGAGGTATACTCTTTTATTTTGATCGTGACCACAATCATCCTTTGTTAATCTCTTGAAGTAAAATGCGTCTTGTATTAAAACGAAATCACCAATGACCGTATTTGATATTATTTCTCGTGTGGATTGATGCGGGTCAATCGTTTTAAGATTGATATTTTTAAACAGACAATCAATTAGATGGACTAAATATTGGGATATCCACATGCCTTCATAAAAAGCCAACCAATAGCCTTTCGACTTAATATCATCTGGCCATTGAGAGAAATCGAGAGAACCGTTTGTTGTAATGTAACCACCCAAGTAAAGTTGCTTACCAGCATCACTTTGAACAGCGAGATCAAGGTTAATTCCCAAACCCTGAATTAACGAATAAATCCGGCGAATGTTAAAATAATCCCAATACGTCCAATAATTTAAAGTTTGAATTCTTGCTATTCCTGTCGCACGGTCTTCGGCCGTTTTTTTTACAAGGTCCAGCCATTCTTTTTTTGCATGTAGAATCTGATCCTTTGTTAGATTACGTGATAGCCCTCGGACTGTATGTGCTTCACCGTGACAATGTAAACATAACACTACGAGGTTGTTCTCTGAATTATCTTTAGTCTCTCCCCATGACGTAATGTGATGAATAACGATTTCATTAGAATGTGTTCCGTTACAAATGCAACAAGTTCTTTTCGATTCATAGAGCAGTTGACTGACTATTTTTTCGGGTATTGGTTTACGACGATCTAATTTTTCTTTCAACTCAGGGGTTATTCCAAATCGCAATTGTTGATCTTTAGAAAGACGTTTAATTTGTGGGATTGTTTTTCCGGTCTCAACTAATTTCGAAGTAATGTCTGCAGGAAATCCAATCCCTAAAAGAGTTTCACGAATATCAGACAAGTTAACTCCTAATTATTCAAGATTTCCCGGACTTCGAACCTCAGCAATTATTTTGATCTTTCCCGCCTCTTCGGGATGAAGAAAAATTGTCGGCCGCTTTTTGATCATAGCTTTATCTTTTAGGGTAAGGTCCTGAGTAAAAAGAATTGAATTTGTCAATTTGGCAATATCTAGGATAATGTCGTCTTCAACCGCCCCTAATTGTTCCAAAGGCGGAATCGAGTGTCCATCTTTACAGTTGATCACTGAAATTTTTCCATCCATTTCACTTCTGTTTAGACGTGCGATTTCATTTGAAGCTCCCGTCTTTTTTACAGGACCAAGAGTGTCGATCACCTTCATGACAAAATCAGGGATGACGATTTCAAAGTGCTCAAAAAGACCGAGGTGGATTCCTCTGGAAATATGGCCACTTATTAAAACATTCACGTCGGGCAAGATACGGTTTGTAACCATAAATATCGGGGGCTTCATCTTGGCAACATGGCCACATTCTTTCCTGAAAACCAGATCAAGATTCTCGACTTTTCCCTCAA